>FLNY01004000.1_pt1 | contig 67635 bp, 51 predicted proteins | sample 1140381 | NCBI WGS metagenome assembly FLNY01 (sample SAMEA3878172, study PRJEB12797) | bioreactor metagenome | biome: Moose rumen | place: Sweden | collected 2011-10
AGGAGCCTAGGAGCAGGGTAGTAGCACTAAAGGATAACCTTAAAAGGAACAATCCGGAGTATAACCAATAAACTAAATTCAAAAAATCCCTCAACTTTTGCAGAAGTATAGAAATTAGTTTGTATTTTTGTGAGTTAAAATAAAACAGAGTTAAATCTGATACTATGACAAAGAAACAAGCTATACAACTTTTTCAGGAACGTAAGGTGCGAACCATTTGGGACGATAAGGAAGAGAAGTGGTACTTCTCTATAGTGGATGTATGTGGGGTGTTGACGGATAGTAAAGATGCTTTGACTGCACGAAAGTATTGGAATAAACTGAAACAACGTCTAAAAGAGGAAGGAAATGAAACGGTGACAAATTGTCACCAGTTGAAAATGCATGCTGCTGATGGCAAGATGCGCCTCACGGATGTGGCTGATACAGAGCAACTCTTCCGCATAATTCAATCCATACCCTCCCCCAAGGCTGAGCCTTTCAAGCAATGGATGGCACAGGTGGCAAGCCAACGCCTTGACCAGATGCAAGACCCAGAACTGAGCATTGAGCAGGCAATTGTTGACTACAGACGCTTGGGATATAGCGAGGCTTGGATTAACCAACGTATCAAGTCGATAGAGGTGCGCAAGGAACTGACAGATGAGTGGAAGCGCACAGGAGTGCAAGAGGGGCTTGAATTTGCTTCTTTGACAGATATTATCACACGTGAATGGAGCGGTTTTACCACCAAGCAGTATAAGCATTATAAGGGTCTGAAGAAAGAGAACTTGCGCGATAACATGACCAATCTGGAGATTGCACTTAATATCCTTGCAGAAGCTTCTGCCACAGAGATTTCTAAAGACCGTAATCCTAAAGGTTACAATGCTCAGACGCAGGTGGCGAAAGAGGGTGGTAGTGTAGCCAAGGCAGCACGCAAACAGCTGGAAAGCAAGTTGGGGCGCAGTGTTATCACTAAAGACAAAGCAAGTGACTATCTGCTGCCCCAAAATCCAAATACAGAAGAAGCAGAAATTAGTGATTTATAGTAATAGTGATAAAGGGTCGAAACACGTACCTGTCCCTGTGTTCTACTCAATGTCGCGATTTAAGTGACCTTCAAGATTTAGACTGGTTTAACATAATGGCAATAAGATTAAATAAAGTTTGTAAAGAATTGAATATAGGTATCAATGCAATTTTAGAATACCTTAGCAGCATAGGACATATTATTGATGTACCGAGTCCAAATTATAAAATATCGGATGAAGAATTTGCTCTATTAGTTAACTATTTTGGAATTAAGTCGATGATGGCAAATCCATCGTACAGAATGAAAATACGACTAATTGGATACTATTCCAGCCCAAATCAGCGGATGAATCCGGAAACTGAAAAAAAACAGGAAGCGCTGGAATTAGCTCCTTTATTGCAGGCTTCTATTAAGAGCCTATGGAATAATCCTAATGTTGACTCAGATTTCAAAACGACAATTTCAACTCCTACGGTGTTTGTGTTTAAAGACGAAGATGGTTCTTTGTATGCGTATTTCACAAAGGACAGTACAGCACGAATTACAGGAGTAGCATATAACCGAAAGTTCATAATCCAAGCTCCATTCAGGTATAAAGCATGGTTTGTGCCTGGTCAAGCAATACCTTTAATTGAAACCAAGGAAGATCCATCTTCAAATCGAGAAGCGGGTGAAGACAACAAATCTAGTGTTCGTCGTCTTTCTACCAGAACTAAAAGAGAAAATGAATCTTCATCAAGTGTAAGCTCTGTTTCTGGTAAACCAGCTGATTCCGGGGATGCAGAGGTGGAACAAGTTAAACGTTTCTTGCGCCTTAAAGACAATTATTTTATTGGCCAATTCCTACAAGATTATTCTACTGGTGGTTATAAAATTGTTGATATTAGAAATACGGATTTTACCAAAATTGAAGATTCTGAACGCAATATCAAGAATCTAAAAATTTGTTTTCAGGCACAAGGACATACTTTTCGGAAGAATGCTTACTATAAGTTTGCTTGGACTTTAATTCAGTCAGACCCGCTTCAGTTCGGAATAGATTTAACACAAGAAACAACATTACAAAAGCCTGAAGATATAATAACAAGCATCGCACATTGTTTGGAGAACTATCCAATGGATGCGGCACGTAAAATAACAAGGAATCTTGATACTTTGAGTAAACAACTTACCCAAAGCGGTAAAGAGGTGTTCATTTACGAGCTACTGCAAAATGCTAATGACTATCCTCAGAAAAAAAAGAATGGTGCCAAAGAGGAATCAATTCCCGTTGATGTTGAATTTCATATTCTTGATGATTTCCTAACTTTTCAACATACAGGTGAATACTTTAACGCAAAAAATGTCGCAGCCATATGTAACATCAACGACGGGGAGAAAAATGAGAATACAGAAGCTATCGGTTATAAAGGTATTGGATTTAAGACTGTATTCTTAGATAATGATTATGTCTTTCTTCAGACTGGAACTTTCTCGTTCCGTTTCGATAGAAAAAGGGGAACTTCAAAAGATGTTCCAATTAACACTCCATGGCAAATCTATCCTTTCTGGACTCCAATCGAAAGCGTTGACCAGTCCATTAGGAATGCTTTTAATCATGATCAAAAAGACCTGTTCCGCGTCAAATTTGCTCTCAAACCTAGAAACAGCAAAATACTTACTGACCGAAGCCGAAAGGACAATTATATTGATCTTTTTTCTAATGTCTTTAGTACAGAGCGAGTTATTTTATTTATTCCTAAAATTCATAAAGTTAGTGTCTATTTTGGTAATTCATCAACTCCTGCTATTGTCCGTTCTAAAGACAATGATAGTTGGTGTGTTTCTGATGCTCTTACAGATAATGTTCCCGAAGAAATTCGTAACCGTATAAATGATGTACTAACCAACAATGATGCAGACAGGAGTGACGGTTATGACAAAATACCTGAAAAGTACTTGAATTTTAACAAAACAGCTGTTCGTTTTGCTTGTAAGAGGGAGGGACGGAAGCTTCTGCCTGTAGATAATGCTATTTTATATTGCTATTTGCCTGCAAAAAGGGCAAACTGGGGATTCCCTTTCTTAATGAATACGGACATGGTTCCAAATGGCGCCAGAGATGATATTGAAGATATTGAATTGAATCACACCATTGCAAAGATTGCAGGTCGTCAATTTTTCTATTGGATAAAATCTCTTATCGAATTTAAGCAATATAACTTAGATTCTATATTCTCACTAATCCCTAATTTTGAGGAATGTAAAGAAAAGCATGAAGACTATGAGACATTCATTGAAGAGTTTCAAGAAGAGTTTGAGTATCTGATAACTGATGAGCCTTTTGTGCCTGTTGTCGATTCTAAAGGAAATCAATATTATGCAACTATTGATAATATTGTCAATGACATGACAGAGATAACAAAAGAGAATATCATGAGTGATGATTTCTTCTTGACCTTAACAAAGCTAGAAGAGCCACTATTACCTATACAGGAATTGCGTGAATCGCCATCCTTCATGGCTTTCTTATATAAACATTCACTCAGTTCTCACGACATCAATTTTGAGACAATAAAGAAAAAATGTGCGAGAAGTGACTTCAAAGAATGGCTTAAAAACGTTGACAATAACAACAATTTTTTAAAGCATCTTCTCAGCCATAATGAATTAGACTCTTTTGCTGATGTTGAAATGTTTATAGAATATGAAGGAGACCTGTATACATGTGATAGCTTGTATTATGATTTCGACTCTTATTGTTATAGCATTCCTTTCTTGCGTAAATTTGTTCCACATCTCTCAGATTCAACAAGGGAATTCTTTAAATCTAATGATGATTGGAATGAATTTACTCGGTCTCATTTCCTTGCATTTGATGCAAGTTCAATGCTTGACGAATATGTCTTAGACAATAATGATGCAGTTTCTCTTCTTGAAAACATTGATAACTCCAAATGTTTCTTCAATTTTGTTTCTGAGTACGATATAGACCTATCTGAAAGGAAAGGCAAATTCCCTTTCATTGACGAAAACGGAGATGCCATTTATGACTTTGAAGGTTTACTTTATTTCTACGACGAAAAAGTATTCACTATTTCCAATACCAATTGGATTGGCGATAATATAATCACTATACTTTCTCATGAATACTTTGAGAATGACAAACAAGATTCTCTTAAGAAGATTTTCATGAATCTTGGATTTGTTGAATTTGTAGAAAATGAGTTTATCCTTAATGTCATAGTTGGCGATGATAAGTTTAGAAATAATGTTAATGCAGCAATATCAGATGATTTTGAAACCAATCTTTCTTTCGTAAAATACATATATGAGGCAAGGTTATCCTTGAAAGAAAAGGAGGGACAGCTAAAAGATTATGTGCTATGTTGTAATAACATAAATAATGAAGAATGTTATTTATGTTCAGATGATGTAAGGTATTTCGCTTCGGAATCTTACTCAGGAAATGCCACTTTCTATGAAAACAGCCGCCACACATGGTTGTCTGACGATTTAATGTATAGTTTGAACAATAAATATTTTAACGAGTTCCCTGAAGAAGAGCGCAAACAGGTAGAGTCTCTATTTAGGCAATCATTTGGCATAAAGACATTTACAAATAAGTCCTTCTTCTCTGACGTTGTTATAGCTAACAAAAAAGCGCTATATAAAAGATTGGTTGATAAAACTCTTTTATCTGACTTTATTTCGTATTTGAAAAGAGACGAAGAAGATATTTTTGATGATTCTTTCTCTTTTAGTGATATTAAAGATTTACCTATACTATGCATTAATGGTTCTGTCCTAATTAATCGGAATTCCTATAAGTTAATAGAATATGATGAATCTGCTTTAGAATTAGCAAACAGAGAGTGGTGTCCCGAAAACATCTTTGTAATAGTTGACAAATGCTATTCGGAATTTCAAAAGAACACTTTACAATGTTTCAAGATTGAGCCATTTAACTTGTCCGAGATAATGAAAGAAATCTTGATGAGTAAGGGATTCACACGAATAACAGAAATTGATAACAACAATATTGATTTCTGGAGGTATGTAAAGTCTAATTTGAAACAATTTGAGTCACTTTCATTATTTGATTCTATCCATCTGTCATCAGAAGAAGACAAATCTTTCCTAAGTCCTAATGATTTATATATCTCAGATATTTATCAAAAAGACGGAATAGAATCCATCGTAAAAAAATATGATGAATCAGCAAGTTTTGTTTCAAAGGAGTATCTTGAAGAAGAGTCTGACTCCTGCAAACTCGAATGGTATAGGCTGTTTAAGAAACTTGGACTGAAATCAGACAACAAAGATATACTCTTTAACTCTGTTATACCTAACCTTTCAGAAATTGAAGACGATGCTGTTCTATCAATGATGACAAAACATTTGAAAGATTTGAAGGATGTATGGGAAGAGATAAAAAGTCAATTACTCCTGCTTAAAGTCAGAACTCGCTCAGGCTCATATCTCACTCTTGATAAAACCATAATCATTAACATTGATGAGGAAAATATCGTAGAGCCTTTCAGGCAAATTGTTTTATTTAAGGAAATTGAGCCAGAATTAATGTCTTCTAATAATGACATTATACAACTCATCGCTTCTGAGTTTGATAATAATTGCATTTATACATCTAAACAAGAGTGGGCCCAAGCAAAACTACAAGAGTATATTGATACGATCCAAATAGATGAAGCAAATAGAGACGCAATCCATGTGGATTTCATTCGTGAATTGGCATCTTTAATCTTTAATGATTTCGATTTCTCTGACAGTCTTATAGAACAATTATTATTTAAAGCAAAGAATGAATCAGATGGTTATCTCCCTGCAGCAAATTTGACTTTGGGAGCTGAGTACAAGCCGACTTGTGAATTTGAAGCTAATGGAATAACAAGCTTATGTTATCTTTCAGAAGTTTATTTAACAGAGAATAATAAAGACACTATTAGATCCTTCTTCAAGAAATTGAATATTCATCATTCTTTTGAGATAAAGGATATTGAGTTATTATCTGACAGGGCATTTGCCTTATATTTTTGGGGGAAATATTATACTCGACGTGTTGCAGAGTTTGAGGAATGGATTGAAGATGGTGAATTTGATGAAATGCCATGCATACCAACTGAGGGGGCTGTTGTCTCACCTGAGGAGCTATATTCACCTGAGATATTCCACTTCGCTAGAAACACACCAGATTGGCAAAAAAAAGTTCCTGCAAAATCCGTTGTCGATAATATAAAGGAAGAAGAGGCAAGAAAAGTATTCTATACTCTGCCATTTAAGAAAGAGCTTAGTTTTGAGGACTGCCTGCATTATCTGCTATTAGCTAAAGATAACAGATATGGAGAAGATTATAGAAACAGAGCAACAATAATTGAGTGGATTCTCTCTAGTGAAGACAGAGACGATTCTCTTATGTCTTGGTATAGGGAACAGCCTAACGCCACTTGGCGAAATGGAAAGGGGCAATTTGTTCATATTAAGGATTTATACGTTATTCATCCGGATGCAAAGCAAGAGAGAAATATATTTAGTGGTGATGAACATGTTATGGGAACAAGTATGTTCCCATCTGACATAGAAAGGTTTGAAGAAACATGCGATATTTTTCAAATTAAATGTCTTCGAAGTTCGGATTTTAGGACTATACCAAATAATCCAAGGGATGAAACAGTTGAAATTCTTAAGTCTATTATGCCTAAAATTCTCGTGCTTTCGGCCATTGAAAAGCCTGAGAAATACCAATCGTTATTTGAAAAATATGCCACAGAGTTGAAACAATACAGATTTCTTGTTTGTGACTATATAGACCTTGGATATGAGTCTATTCACAATGATATTGAACGAATATATTCTGATGACAATCATATCTATTATGTTGAATCATGGATTCATCCTCGAACATACACAAAGTTCTGCAGTAAGTTAAGAGGGCTATTAGGAATAGATGTTTATACTAATGTCTTTGAAGATGTGCTATTCAACGCAGTATCTGTTGAAGCATGTATCGAAAAATACTGCTCCTCTCTTATGTACGATGAGGCATTTAGAAAGTATCTTCAAGATCTAAATCAAGATATTTCTAAGTTTGAATATGAATATATGCCTGAGGAAGAAGAGGAAGAGGAGTATTATTCAGGTACGATAGATACTACACAGGGAGGAAGAGATGAAGAGCAAGAAGAAGATGTTATTCTCAAAAAGTCTTCAGAACAAGAAAAAGAATCTCTTATCAAAAAAGAGGATACTGGCACCGAAGAAGTCAACTCAACTTCTGATGAAGATAAAATATATGCAGTCAAAAAGCAAGAAGAGAATGAAACACAGGAAGAAACAAATATCTCAACTGAAAACAATGTCAACAAACAAACTGTAGGAGAAAAAATCAAAGAGGATGAAGAAGATATAGAAGATGAATACAAGGCTAAGCACCAAATCATAGATGATTCTTCTGAAGATAATGGGCCGAAAACACATATTCCAGGGGAAGTTGAAGGCCATCATAGGAATGGAACCTGGGTTAATGAATACTGGAGAGAAGATGGAACATATGTAAGTGGTCATTGGAGAAGTGATGCGGAAGTTTCACCTCATACCAGAGAAATCAACACTCCTGAAGAAAAATCCGGCTCTGCAGTTGCAAAAGTATCTGAAGCTACATCGCCAGTTGAGCAAGATAATACTCATGAATATGACGATTATCTTGGTTCTGTCGATAATGATAAGGACTATGAACACCTTGGTCAGAGTCCAAGAAAGCCTAGAGCTAGAAAAATGGCTAAGCCATCTACCAAGGAAGAAATTGAACGAATGCGTTCGCATGGTACTCCATTAGAATTGGAATCGCTTCCTCCAACAGATGAAGAGATTGACGTTCTTGCTCAATGTGGCATTTCGGTGGAACAGATAGCTGACACGAATTACCTTGCGCAGCTACGACTTTACTACAATCTGGTTGATAGAGGTGAAATACCGGAAGAATCAAGAGAAGAATTCGTTAAGAATGCTGATGATGTTGCCATTCACAAGCTAAAAGATGGCAGATATATACATACATGCAGTGCCGCTAGGGGTGTCATGTATATTTCACCTTCTGTATGGAATAAAATGGTTGATGATAAGTGGAAGGTATGCGTTTACCTTGACGGTAGAGGTAAAAACTTCCATTACATCAACAGTGCGGAAGACTTTCTGAAATTGGTAGTTAAAGATGACGTTGTTATCAAAATAACTGGTAAAGAAAAAGTTGATGTCGTTAAACAGCTGTACTCTGGCATTTTAGAGAATGTCAAAGGTACTGCATATACACTTATTAGGGTTGCATCCAGAACAAACATGGATGCTGTTTTTGCTCACTATGTTGGTGCCATGGCAGAGCCTGAAGATGGAAATGATACAAACGAATACTAATCATGGAGAATAGAAAAATCAGTAACTATAAAGCATTCTTTGCTGATCAAGTAAAGGAGTCCGTTAACGAACAGCAGAAGATTAATCGTTCAACGATGCGACAGCTCTTCCGCTCTGGGGACATATCATTAGCATATGTCGAAACCATTCAGCGAGAAACTGGCATGGTTATACTTAAGTTCCCCCGTAGAATGGCTCCACGATTGAAAGTTCAAAAGTCGATAACCATAATTTCCAAAGGAGCTTTTCAGTCTATGGGGAACCACCCTTTAGAATGGGTTTGCACTTGGGGAAGCTTTAGCGACAACCCCGCATTCCATTCTGCAGGGTCAGATTTAACTCCAATGCACTACATGCAAGGGAACAGTGACGGTTACGATCATGTTGCTTGCTCTGGGATTAGTGGTAAACTATACGATATCTTTGATAAAACAACGAATGCAGGACGTTCACTTACTGTAATAGTTTACAACCCATTCCCTCCTGTGGACTATTACAAGAACCTTAGCAGATATATGGATATGTTTTCTTCAAACGAAGAGCTGATGCTTGAACCGAAAATGGATTACGAGGATTGGCAGCCCGAAGAATTAGCATTTGACGAAAACAATCCATCGGGGATATCTGATACTATTCTGCAAACATTAGAGGAGAAGGATTGTTGCATTTTGCAGGGTCCACCGGGAACGGGAAAAAGTTACACTATTGCTAAAATTGTGGCTAACTATCTTGAAAAAGGAAAAAGTGTATGTGTTACCACAATGGCAAACAAAGGCTTAATTGAGTTAATAAAACAAGCCCCTTTGGGAGATTTGGTTTCTGAAGGGAAAATATATAAGACCAATCTTTCAATTGATGAGAAGAAGCAGATATTGGGAGTTAAAACTGCTCCTTCTGATCTGAATGTTCCGGCAGGAGAACTTCTATGTGCAACGAATTATGTGCTTTCAAGTGTGTTTAGCGAGAAAAAAATGACGCTGAATGGTTTGCCTTCGTATGACCTTATCGTTGTTGAAGAAGCATCGCAAGCGTTTCTGACAACAATCGCAGCCTTCAAACAACTTGGAAAGAAATGTCTTATTGTAGGAGACCCAATGCAGTTGCCCCCTATTGTCAAATTGAACAATCCTATGTATAATGCCTGGAATGTCAATACTCAGGTTGAGGGTTTGAAAACATTTGCATTAGGTACAGACATTAAAGCATATAGAATTATTACAACTTTCCGTTTGACAGAAAAGAGTGCCTCTCTGACAAAAATATTTTATGGAAATCGGTTCGTTTCAGTAAAGAAGAAATACGAAGATTTTTCAGCAGCAGGACTTCCATACTTTCCCAATGAAGGAGGTGCAATATATTGCTGTACTAATGATTTGAAAGATAGCTTGTACTCTGAAAGTGCAGATGCTCTTATTCACATGGTAGTAGAAACAATGGAGCGTCATTTTCCAAATATGAGTTTGGCAATAATGACTCCATTCCGTGACACGGTCAAAGAGCTTCAGAAGCAATTCTCTAATTCGGATTATGAATTAGATATTACCATCGAAACCGTTGACCGCATACAGGGTATGACAGTTGATTATGCAGTGTTGTATATCCCAGGGAGAAACCCCGGATTTGCTCTTGAAGAGCGTCGTTTTAATGTTGCGACAAGCCGCTCACTTAGCACTACACTTATTATATCCGATATGCCACTGGGACAATTTCACACTATTCCTCCAAGAGTGATGCAATATGTCGGTTTGTGTGAAAGAATGAATGAAGATTTTAAGGTTATTGCTCCAGCAATCACTAATGAGGAATCTGAACCGGAACCATCTGAAAGTAGTCCTGTTACATTGTCATCGGGTAATATAAACCTTAAAATCACTGGCAAGATTGATTTGTCAAAATTTGATAGGTCAAAGAAAGAAATAGTAAACAACAAGAAAAACTATTATATTATCGATACAAACGTATTTGTCAATTGCCCAGACATAATTAGCAAGATTGATAAAGTATACCCCATTATCTTATCTGCCAAAGTAACGGATGAACTTGATAAACTGAAAATCAAACTTGACGAGAAAGGTAAACAAAACGCAGAAAAAGCATTGCGTATATTAAACACCGACAACACTCATAATATTATCTACGAGTTTGCGGATACTTCATTACTTCCTGATGATTTCGACAAACGCTCACCTGATAACATGATTTTATCTGTAGCACTTAAGTACAGAGATGAAAATCCTATCATGCTTACATCAGATAATGGATTACAATTAAAATCAAAAATTCTTGGAATTACAACTATTTCTTTGAAGAAATTTCTAAGGAGGTAATGTACATTCGAAACAGAGGTTTTATCAGGAGCGGACACTTAAAATAAGGTTACTTCCATATAACGTTAAAAATGAGTATCTCCAGAAATGCACATGGATAGGAGATTTTAGAGAGATAATGTAACAAGGACATCCACCTGATATCTAAACAGAAAACAAAGCCTTTATGAACTACAAAAGACTACAGAAACTGGAAGAGACTTTAGGACAGCTGCAGAAGGTGTATTCTGATTTGGAGAGTATTCGTGATGAGGAACAGGAGGATTATGAGAGTATGCCTGAGTTTAAACGTTATTCAGAAGTAGGGGAGGTGGCTATAGAAAATGCAGAAGGCATTGATAGCATCATTTCCGAACTGGATAATGTCATTGCCGACCTGAAAGAAATCGTAGATAATAATGCATAAATGGTTATTGCTTATTGGTTATAGGTTATTGACCTTGGCTATTAGCTATTGGCTTTTGAAAAGTTAAGAAATAAAATTGCACACTATGATATTTTTCTGTTCTCAGATTAATGTCTTTTTTCCTGTTCATTAATGAAATCGATCCAATTCATTAATGATTACGATGATTTTCATTAATGAACGGTTTTTGAGGGGGGGCTTTAAAAATTGCACACAGGTAAGAGGGAAAAATATTAATAGTTAATAGATAATAGTTTGGTGGTTAGTTGGGGAATAAAGAATGAAAAAAATAATTTGTTCAGTATGTTGAACAATTTTATACAAAAGTGTTCAGTGTGTTGAACAAATTGTTGGTTGGAAAATCTAATTTGGTACTAAATGTTCTATGTATTGAACAAATTTATTGATAAAATGTTCTGCGTATTGAACATTTTAGTTTATCTTTGCCCCCAAAAATATAATAGAGTGAGAAAATGGAAGCATTGATTAAAAGACACATTAACAGAATGCAGACTGTGAAACTGGATTTTGTCAGAAGTGTAATGGATGAAATCGACTGGAATGATCGTCTGCTGATGATTAAGGGTCAAAAGGGTGTGGGAAAGACTACGCTCATGACTCAACGCATTATGCAAGTTTTTGGGCCTGCGAATACTACAGATGTGTTGTATGCCAGCTTGGATAATATTTATTTTAGTACGCACAATCTTCTGGATTTTATTGAGCAATTTCATGCTCAAGGCGGAAAATATTTATTTCTTGACGAAGTGCATAAATACAAGGGGTGGAGTTTGGAAATCAAGAATGCTTACGATGAATTTGAAGATATGCACTTCGTATTGAGTGGTTCTTCTCTGGTAAGCCTTAGTGAAGGTGAGGCTGATTTGTCGCGCCGCTGCATTACATATACTATGCAAGGACTTTCGTTCAGAGAGTATCTGAAGATGTTTTATCTGAAAGATTTCAAGAAGAGATCACTTCATGAAATCCTGACGGATGGTAATAGCCTATGTGCAGAAGTGAATGCGCAATTACGTCCACTGCCACTTTTTTCAGAATATCTACGTTATGGGTACTATCCATTCCTGAAAGAGGGACAGAATAATTATTATGTACGTATAGAGAATATTGTCAATGTTATCATAGAAGAGGAGTTGCCACAGTTGAGGAAACTGGATGTGGGAAATATCCGAAAGATAAAGTCACTTTTGGGAGTGCTTTCATCAGGTGTTCCTTATACTGTAGATACCACAAAACTGTCTTCAATGGCAGAGATTTCGAGAAATACTTTGTTGCAATATCTGCAGAATCTAAATGAGGCACGATTGATTCAGTTGCTCTATTCTGATGTTACGAATGTGAAAAGATTGCAAAAACCTGATAAAATCTATATTGAGAATACCAATATGCTGCATGCCCTCACCTCTACACAGGTTAATGAAGGAACGGAACGCGAAGTATTTTTCATCAATCAACTATCAGCAGCTCATTTGGTTGAGTATAGCAAAACATCTGCAGATTTCACTATTGATCATCAGTATACCATTGAGGTTGGTGGACGCTCTAAGGATGGTAAACAAATTGCGGGTGTTGCCAATAGTTTCATTGCTTCAGCTGACGAAGAATATGTACTTGGAAACAAAATTCCTCTCTGGCTTTTTGGTTTTTTGTATTGAATCCTAAAAAAACACAAAAAGACTACCTCGCTGAGAGGTAGTCTTTTGTGTTGTATATTGAATATATGTATTAATATGCGCGGAGGAGAATCCAGGCGTCTGGATATGTAGCACGGAGTGCATCGCGAGAGCTAACTGCTGAGCCTCTGTCGTCGAATGAAGATGCGATTACTTGTTTTTATTTCCAGAATATGTTATTTTTGCGTCCAAAATGAAAAAAGAAACACTTCCAAACAATACAACCCTGTACGAGGTTGAACAGAATGGTTTCATGGCTGTACGTAATTCACGGTTTGAATTTCTGCCGCTATTTCAAACGTGTGACGGGAATTACTCCGGAAGAGTACAGGAAAATGAATTTATAATGGCTGTTGGCTATTGGCATTTAGAACTTTGAACCTTGAACTAAAATATTATGGAAAGTAAAGAAAATCGTACTGAGAGGCTCCGTAAGTTGGTTGGAGCTGTGATGGGACCTTTGTGTGCCATCGTTTTGTGGTTTATGCCAATCAGTGGTTTGTCGGATGAGGCTCACCATCTGCTGGCGGTGATGTCGCTGATTGCTATTTGGTGGATTACGGAACCGGTGCCGATTCCTGTGACGTCGTTGCTGGGACCGACTCTCTGTGTGGTGCTGGGTATTGCACCTATTGGGGATGCTTACAAACAGTTTGCTAATCCGATGATTTTCCTTTTCATGGGTGGTTTTATGTTGGCTAAGGGTATGATGGTGAACGGACTGGATAAGCGCATTGCTTACGGCATCATGTCGATGAAGTGGGTGGGCGACTCTCCGAAACGCATTTTCCTTGCTATAGGACTGGCTTGTATGCTCTGTTCGGGATGGATTAGCAATACGGCCACTGCTGCTATGATGTTTCCTATTGCCCTGGGTCTGCTTGAGGCTATTAAGGATATGATGGCGGCAAACGGCAAGACTATCGATTTGTCTAATTATAAGTATGCTACGGGTCTGATGCTGATGACGGCTTATGCTTGTAGTATTGGTGGCGTGATGACTCCGATTGGTACTCCGCCAAATATCATCATGATCGGTTTCCTGAATCAGATGGCTCCGGATGCTCCAGAGGTTTCGTTTTTCCAATGGATGATTTGGGGTATTGTAGCTATGGTGCTGTATTTCATCATTGCTTATGTGGTGCTGTGGAAGATGTTCCCGGCCGATGTGGATCATATTAAGGGCGCCAAGGAGTTTATACGCAAGTCGGTGGATTCGCAGGGTGAGTGGAATCGTGCCCAGAAGAATACAATGATTGCTTTCTCAGTAGCAGTGGTGCTGTGGGTAGCTCCAAGTGTGCTGAGCATCATTCATGGTCCTGACTCCGATATCATGAAATTTTACGATAGTCACTTCCCAGAGGCTATCGCTGCTGTCATAGGTGGACTGCTACTGTTCTTCCTGCCTGTTGACCTGAAAACGGGCAAGATGACGATGAGTTGGAAGGATGGTGTGGAAGGCATAGAGTGGGGCACACTGTTGCTCTTCGGTGGCGGACTGGCAATGGGTTCGATGATGAGCTCTACTGGTTTGGCTGAATGGGTAGGCAATGGCATAAAGGATCTGCTGGGCGGCAGTCCGTCAGAGGTTCTTGTCGTAGGTGTGTTCTGTATTTTAGCTCTGGTACTGTCGGAACTCACTTCACATACAGCTTCTACAAATCTGTTGGCACCTATAGCCATCGGAACTGTAATGTCTATGGGCTTCAATCCTATACCAGTGGCTATCGGTATTGCTCTGTCGTCGTCGCTCGGATTTATGATGCCTGTATCTACTCCTCCAAATGCCATCGTATATTCCTCAGGTTATGTGCCTATCACGAAGATGATTAAGTCGGGCGCCATAATCGATGTCGTTGGCATTCTGTTTGTCACTATACCTGTGATTATGCTCCTGGTGAAGTGGGTGATGGGAGTGAGCTGATAGTTTATAGATAATAGTTTTAAGTTTCGCAAGCTTAACTTTGGGGAGTTATTGTGTAGTTATGAAGGAGTTACTGAGGAGTTATGGGGACGATACTGCATCAAATTGGGCAAGCATCCTCTACTATTGTCCCTTTAACTCCCATTTAACTTCCCTTTAACTTCCCTTTAACTTCTCTTCTGCTCAACTTGCGAAAGTTGAGTAATAGTTTATAGTTGACGAGTTAACGAGTAATCGATTTAACTCGTTTTTTTTTATGAAAACGATGGTTTTGATACTATTTCTGTATAAAATGGTACGATTTTATCGCTTTTGAGGGGCTTCTTATAAGTACCTTTGCACTTGAAAAGTTACTTATCACAAAAAATTAAGACTATGAAAAAACTTTTATTTATGAATCGTTTGTCCTTTATATGGATTGCAGTTTTGTTAGTGGCATGTATGCCTGCTATAGCTCAGTCGGTTAAGAAGAGTGTGTTTCTGTATGCTGGTCAGTCGAATGCTGACGGAAGGGAATATGTTCAGAATCTGCCTGAATACATGAAGGTGGGAACGGCTCCTTATGCTCCTTACACTCACCTGAAATATGCCAGCATCTGTGGAACCCCTTCAACTAAAACCTTCGGTAATCGTACTTTGGCAATTGGTACTCGCTATGCATTTTGTGATGTTGCTAATTACTGGATTGATAAGGCTCTGAATACTGATTTCTATGCCATCAAATGTGCTTATGGCGGCACGGCAATAGCTCCTGGGGTGACTGCTGATAAGTTGCCTATCTGGTATGCCGACGCCGATTGGATGCAGAGCCACAATGCCTATAAGGGAGATGATATTACCCAAGAAGCATATAAGAATAATAATTCGCTGACAAAGAATCTGACAGAGGGCTTTGCCTCACTTGTAAACGGCACTCTCGCTGCCGTTGAAGGCGGTTACGACGTGAAGGCTATCATGTGGCACCAGGGTGAGAGCGACCGCAATGCAGCCAGCAGCTATTACCTGAATTTCAAAACTATGATTGAGTATATGCGTCATGCTATCTATGAGATAACGGGTGATGAGGCAGACAAGACCCTGCCGTTTATCTTCGGTACTATCTGTCACAATTCTACTCAGTACAATGCAACGGTGGAGAAGGCTCAGTTGCAGGTGGCTGCCGATGTACCTAATGTGTATTATATAGATATGAGCGATGTGCCTCTGCGCAGCGATAATCTGCATTTCGACGGTCCATCTACTGATTATCTGGGCAAGCAGATGTATAATAAACTTGTGGAACTGAATCTCGTTGACGGCGATCCTGTGGAGGCTGTTAAGCCAAAGGCTGATTCTAGTACTGATATTGATGTGGAGGCAGAACGTGAGTGGGACTTTACAAAGCCTTGGAGTACAGAGTCGGTGGACAAACTGAAGGCTGATGAGGCGTGGGCAGAACTGAGGTCGTGGGGCTATCGTTATAGCGGTTCGTGGACTAAAGCTACAGAACTGCAGACTTCTACGGGATATAAGTTCCCGGAAACGGAAGGACTTTTCTTCAGGGCAAATGCCAATCGTGCCACAATCGACCCGGGAAAGAATATTGGTTTGTATGCATCAGGCATTTATCTCATCATTCCAAAGGTGAAACCCGGACAGTACGTGACTATTGAAAGTGTTACGGCAAACGGCACTAAGGAACGTGGCATTACGTATGACACAATGTGTGAACAGTATCTTGACTGTATTCAGGGAGGTGTAGCCAGTTATAATCGCCAGAAGAATGTGTGGTGGTATCGCGACACATTTACAGAACCGCAGGACATGGTGTTCTGTTCTATAAACGGAGGTGTGTTCATATATAAGATAATGGTAAGCGATGCTTCTCCTATTGTAGCAGATGCAATCCAGAATGTCGATGCTCAAGAATCACAGCGAATCTACTACACTCTATCCGGGACTCCGGTTTTCAACCCCCAAACTCCTGGGGTTTATATATGTGAAGGTAAGAAATTTCTTGTGAAATAAAATCGGACTTGTCTGGTTGTTAACTGTATATCCCATAATATGAAGGTCTTCTTTATCATCATTCTTGCCATGGTTGAACTGAGTATTTCAGCTCAACCATTGACAGTTCGGGTCGCTCCCTATTATCAGGGACGAAAGGCTGCACTGAGCCTCACCTTCGACGATGGACTGCAAGAACATTACACACTGCTCCGGCAAGAGTTGAACAGCCGTGGACTACGTGCCACTTTTGCCATTGTCGGTTCGAAGGTGGGCGGTGTGATGCATTCGTCACAGGATAAAGCGATGGGCATCAGCGGCACTCCCTGCATGACATGGCAGATGATACAGCGTTTAGCTGCAGATGGTCATGAGATAGGCAGTCATGGATGGGAACACAAAAACGTAACGAAACTTTCGGCTGAACGACTGCGCTATGAGGTGCAACATAACGATAGCATCATTATGATGCATACAGGTCGTTTCCCGATGAGTTATTTCTATCCTGGCAATCAGAAAGACAGTGTCACTATCGCTTTTTGTGAACGTGGCAGAGCAGGCAGCCGTACGTTTCAGACCAGTATTGGTTCAAAGCGAGACACAATGTGGCTCCGCCAATGGGTTGATGGATTAGTTGAGCAAAGGAAATGGGGTATAGGCATGACTCATGGAATCACAACAGGTTATGACCACTTCACTGACCCTCAGGTTCTTTGGAGTTTTTTGGACTATGTGGTAGCTTGTCAGAACAACTTATGGGTGGCTCCGTTCAGTGAGGTGGCGTCATACATCTATGAACGCGACAACATTGAGTTGAGAGTTAATCAAAAGGACGACCATGTGGAAATATATCCTGTGAGCACCCTTTGCCATGACACTTATCACCAACCTCTGACGTTGATAATCACTGGCTCTTTCGTCCAATTTGCCAAGCAGGATGGTCATAAACTGCACGTATATCAACAGAATGGTTTACAGATGGTGGACTTCCTGCCGACAGGTGGAACAATTATGTTAAAGGTGACCACCTTATGATAGTAGAGTGAGAGGGAAGATGTAAGATGTATGATGTATGAGGTTAGAGACTTTAGACCTTAGACATTTGACAATTATGCATTATGATTTAACCATAACGGTCCATTGCCGGTGCCGATGTGGAGGGAGGAACCGCTGCGAATGGCTTCGGTAACGAGGGCTTTGGCTACAGAAACGGAGTCGGGTAGGGAGTTGCCTTGGGCAAGGGCTGTAGCAATAGCTGAGGAGAGGGTGCAACCTGTGCCGTGAAGATTTTTCGAGGCGATTTTCGGTGTGGTGAATGTGTGATGAGTACCTTCTGCGGTAAAGAGATGGTCGGTCATGTCGAGAGTTTCGGCATGACCGCCTTTTAGTAAGAAGGCTGTCCGGTATCGGGAGGTAAGTTGTTTGCCTGCCTCCATAATTGTTTCTGTAGTGGTGAGACGGAGTCCTGTCAGCGATTCAGCTTCTGGAAGGTTGGGGGTGATGAGTGTGCAGAGCGGAAAGAGCGCATCACTTACATATTCTATACATTCGGGCTGCATAAGGGGTGTGCCACTGGTGGATATCATCACTGGGTCGTAAACTACAGGTAGAGGATGTTTGGCAAGATATGAATCCAAAAGGCAGACTACGGCTTGAGCCACTGCCTGAGTGGGTATCTGTCCGATTTTGATGGCTCGGATGTCGAGGTCATCGAGGAGGGAACGCATTTGCGATGCTACTACTTCGGGCGGCACAGGCATAACTCCCTGCACACCTTGCGTATTCTGCGAGGTTAGGGCTGTGATAACTGTTGCTCCATAACTGCCCATGTGGGTGATGGTTTTGAGGTCTTGCTGTATGCCTGCCCCTGCTGAGGGGTCGCTGCCTGCTATGCTAAGTACTGTTTCCATGCGTCGCCGAGGATCATGGCTCCTCCAAAGCCCATTTGTTGAATTTCTGATAATTTGTCGAAAGTGACACCACCCAGTGCCATCACTCGCTCATCTATTATGCCTTGCTCATGTGCCTCGAGAAGTTCTGCAGTTGTGAATGCTGCCCTGTAGCCTTGCTTGGATATGCTGTCGAAGATAGGCGAGAGACTCATATAGGCAAATGGTTCTTTGCGTCGCTCTGCCAGTTCTGCGATGCTATGACACGAGATACTCACTGCTCCCAGCCAACCCTTCGGAGGTTTTGGATTACGACTGTTCAGATGCACTCCATGCAGGTGGTATTGTTGCGCTAACTCATGATAGTCGTGCAGCACAAGACGATTATAATACTGTGAGGGAATTTGTTGCAGCAGTCGTTCCACCTCAGCCTTCGTTGCATTAGGCTTCCTGATATGAATAAAGTCTATATCGGGTCGCTCTAAGTACTTCTTTATAGCTGTATTTTCAGCTACAAAGAATGTCGGCTTAGTGATTAGTATTAATTCATAATGCATAATTCATAATGCATAATTAAGTTTTTGTTTACTGTTTCTTTATGCAGCCGAAAAGGTCGAACGATGCATCCCAGTCTTTCCATACTGGTTCGCGTCCTAATTCCTTGAGACGCTGATTGATTGTTTTGGCTGTGCGTTCGTCGCTGACAGTAAACTGTTCGAGAGCCTGCGGATAGGTATGGTAGCCACCTGGGTTCACATGACTCTCTGCCGACATTGTGGTGACTCCGAGAGTACACATGTTATCGCGTATGTAGGCTGGTTCACGAGTGGAGTAAGAGATATCTACGTCGTGGTCGAAGATGCGCATTGCGAAGGTAGCCTGTGCCAGTTCGCGGTCGGTCATAAAACAGTTCGGATGGAAGCCCTCATTCTGTGCCGGACGCATGCGAGGAAAGTTGACGGAGTACTTGGTGCGCCAGTAGTGTTTCTGCAAATAGCGCAGATGATAAGCCATCATGGTGACATCGGTGCGCCATTCCTTCTCAAGACCTATAAGCACACCCATGCCGATGGAGTGAACACCAGCCTGCCCCATGCGGTCGAAGCCGTCGCAGCGCCACTCGAATTTGCTCTTCATACCACGTGGGTGGTAGAGGTTGTAGTGGTCGTGATTGTAGGTTTCCTGAAAACAGATGACGCCATTGAGTCCGTGGTGGGTGAGTTCAAGATAATCCTCGGCAGACAGCGGCATCACCTCTATCTTTATGTTAGAGAAGTATTTCTTCGCTATGTCAATAGCCTTGGCAAGGTAGGGCACACCAGCCTTGGCAGGGTTCTCGCCCGTCACGAGCAGTATATTCTCAAAGGGAGCAAGTTGCTTAATAGCCTTATACTCATCTTCTATCTGCTCTTGGGTGAGTATGGTGCGCGCCATAGGGTTCTCACGATGGAAACCGCAATAGACGCACGAGTTGGAACAGGAATTGGTGATGTAGAGCGGAATGAACATAGAGATGGTCTTGCCAAAACGCTCTTCGGTATATTTGCGTGACAGACGCGCCATAGTCTCAAGATAGGGTTCTGCAGCAGGTGAGAGCAGAGCCATAAAGTCGTCAACGTCGCAGTGGCTCTTGGCAAGAGCACGACGCACATCGCTGTCGGTCATGGAGGCAATGCGTTCGGAGGTCTCCTGCCAACTGATATTTTTTAATTCGTCTGAAAACATTTTTAGTTTATTTGCTTAGTAGCTTAGTGGCTTATAGGTTTATAATAAAACTATTAAGTGTGCTGAGGTCAATAGTGTAGAGACGATCGATGAGTGGGTCACCAAAACCGCATATCAACTGAATAACCTGACTTGCTTCGATGCTGCCTACGATGGCGGGGGTGGTGCCAACTACTGATTTGTCAGGATTGGACATTTCTTCTGTCACTTCCTCAGCACCCATCAGTGTGCGATAGGTCGCCTTACCCTTGCAGAGCACAGCTACTTGTCCCTCCATAGCTCGGATGGCTCCATAGACATAGGGCTTGGAGAGGCGTTCGCAGGTGTCGCTGATAAGGAAACGGACTGCAAAGTTGTCTGTGCCGTCAACTACTATGTCGTACTCCTTGATTATCTCTTCTGCATTCTCTGCCGTCAGCATACATTGGTAAGTATTAACCGTTACATCGCTATTGAGCGAACGAAGTCGCTGGGTAGCACAAAGTGTCTTAGGTTTTCCTACCTCAGCTTCTGTATATAGGACTTGGCGTTGCAGGTTGCTTATGCTCACGGTATCACCATCGACCAATCCCAAGGTTCCCACTCCTGCTGCGGCAAGATAGAGAGCTATGGGCGAACCCAGTCCGCCAACACCGACAATGAGTACCTTAGCACGCAATAGGCGCTCCTGTCCCTCTTCGCCGATACCCTCATGGATGAGGTGGCGGTTATAGCGTAGTTTATGGTTTCTATCCATTGTCTAGATGCGATGTGGTACATCGCAATAGTCAACATTTCTACTTTTTACTTCTTACTTCTTAATCTTCCTCAGGTCATGGGTCAGTTTGGCTGCGCAGAAGTTTGGTCCGCACATGGTGCAGTACTCGCCATCGGTGTGACCTGCCTCCTCGAAGTACTTGAGAGCCAATTCGGGGTCGAGAGAGAGGTGGAACTGATCGCGCCAGCGGAAATCGAAACGAGCCTTTGAGAGTGCGTCGTCGCGAATGGTAGCACCTGGGTGACCCTTAGCGAGATCGGCAGCATGAGCTGCTATCTTGTAGGTCACTACGCCTGTGCGCACATCTTCACGATTTGGCAGGGCAAGGTGCTCCTTTGGTGTCACATAACACAGCATCGCCGTACCCAGCCAGGCTATCTGTGCTCCACCAATGGCACTGGTGATATGGTCGTAGCCTGGAGCTATGTCGGTGACGATAGGGCCGAGGGTGTAGAACGGAGCCTCGTGGCAGTGCTCAATCTGGCGCTCCATATTCTCACGAATCTTGTGCATGGGCACATGACCTGGTCCCTCGATGAATGCCTGCACATTCTTTGCCCAGGCACGAGTGACGAGTTCACCCATAGTGTCGAGTTCAGCAAACTGCGCAGCATCATTGGCGTCTGCAGTACAGCCAGGACGCAGACCGTCACCTAGAGAGAGGGCTACATCATACTGTGCCACGATATCGCAGATTTCGTCGAAGTGCTCGTAGAGGAAACTCTCCTTGTCGTGAATGAGGCACCACTTGCTCATGATGCTACCTCCACGACTCACGATGCCACAGAGACGGCTGTCGGCAAGATGCACATTCTGACGACGTATGCCCGCATGGATGGTGAAGTAGTCAACACCCTGCTCGCACTGTTCGATGAGGGTGTCCTTATATATCTCCCAAGAGAGGTCTTCGACCTTGCCGTTAACCTTCTCGAGAGCCTGATAGATAGGCACGGTGCCTACGGGAACAGGACAGTTGCGCACTATCCATTCGCGGGTTTCGTGTATGTTGGCACCTGTGGAGAGGTCCATCAGCGTGTCTCCGCCCCATTTGCATGACCAAACAGCTTTATCTACCTCCTCTTCTATAGAAGATGTAGTGGCGGAGTTGCCGATGTTAGTGTTTATCTTCACGGCGAAATTGCGACCTATAATCATCGGTTCACTCTCGGGGTGGTTGATATTTGCGGGAAGTACGGCACGACCCTCGGCAATCTCCTTGCGGATGAATTCAGGGGTGATGTGTGACTTAATGCCCAACTCTTCGCAGTTCATATTTTCGCGAATGGCCACATACTCCATTTCAGGAGTGATGATGCCAGCCTTGGCGTATGCCATCTGTGTGATAGCCTTGCCAGCCTTGGCTCGGCGAGGCAACTGGATATGTTCGAAACGAAGTGAGTCGAGGGAGTGGTCGGCAAGGCGCTGACGACCATATTCAGACGACACCTCAGCGAGCTGCTCTGTGTCACCGCGCTGCTCTATCCACTGCTGACGGATGCGCGGGAGACCCTTCTTCAGGTCAACCTTGATGGCAGGGTCAGAGAACGGACCACTGGTGTCGTAGATATATACTGGAGCATTCTGCTCGGTGTGAGTCTTACCGTCGGCATCCTTTGTAACGGTTGGTGTGAGATTCACTTTTATCATACCTACACGGATTTCAGGGAAGAGTTTGCCCTGCATGTAGGCCTTCTCACGTTTAGCGTATGCTTTATTGTCGTTTGGCATTTGTGAAGAATTGACAATTGATAATTGATAATTGAAAATTAGTTTAGGCCAATAACCTATAACCATTAATTAAGGAATGCGGTTAGTGGACTTGATGCTTCGGCGCTGTCGCTGATGGCTCCTAGTCCGGCTTCATATGCTTGGCGTCCTGCGATTACAGCCTGACGGAAAGCGTCGGCCATAGCTACAGGGTCGCCTGCTACGGCGATGGCGGTATTGACGAGACAGCAGTCTGCACCCAGTTCCATTGCCTCGGCAGCATGACTTGGTGCTCCGATGCCAGCGTCAACGACAACGGGAACGGTGGACTGCTCAATGATAATCTGCAGGAAGTCTCTCATGCGAAGTCCTTTGTTAGTACCGATAGGTGCTGCAAGAGGCATCACTGTAGCTGCTCCTGCTTCTTCAAGATGCTTGCAGAGTGTAGGGTCTGCCTGACAGTATGGAAGAACGACAAAACCCAGTTTCACGAGTTGCTCGGTAGCCTTCAGCGTCTCGACAGAGTCGGGGAGAAGGTAACGAGGGTCGGGATGTATCTCGAGTTTGAGCCAGTTGGTGCCGAACGCCTCGCGGGCCATCTGTGCTGCGAATACAGCTTCTTCGGCATTGCGAACACCAGATGTGTTTGGAAGTAACTGAATATTTCTGTACTGAGTGATGTGGGTGAGCAGATCGTCCTGCTTGTCGTCGAGTTCGATACGTTTCATTGCCACTGTAACCATCTCTGTGCCAGAGGCCTCGATAGCTTTCGCCATGAGTTGGTTGTTACTGAATTTTCCTGTGCCCAGGAAAAGACGCGAGTTGAATTCGCGACCTGCAATTACTAATTTTTTCATTGTCCTATTATTTTGATTATTCGTTTCATTTCTTCAACTGGGTCGGCAGCATGAAGTACAGTTCCACTGAGGGCGATACCTGAGACTCCTGTCTGCATGATGTCTTCTATATCGTCGGCTGTGATACCGCCAATGGCTACGATGGGAATGTTGACACCATTTTCCTTCATCTGTCTAATAATGTCGTGATACCCTTCAAGTCCGAGGGTGGGGGAGAGTTTTTCTTTCGTAGTTGTAAATCGGAAGGGACCACAACCTATGTAGTTTGCACCGGATGCAAATGCAGCTCTTACGTCGAAGTAGGTGTTGGCTGTGCCACCTATGATGGCAGACTTACCCAATATGTCGCGAGCCTGAAGGATAGACATATCTGTTTTGCCCAGATGAACTCCATCGGCATGGAGTTCGCGAGCTAGTTCTACGCGATCATCGATGATGAAAGTGGCACCTACATCGCGACACATCTCTTGGGCACGAATGGCTATGGGACGAACATTATCGTCGGTAGCTTTCTTAATACGAAGCTGAATCCAACGACAACCTCCCTCAAGTGCTATGCGAATAGAATCGAGGTAGTCGTATTTTTCTGTGTAATGTGAAATAAATTGAAGCATCTCTTAAGTGTTTTTACATGAATAAGTATAAAGGTTATCCTCCGCATGCAGCTTTGATGATTACCACATGAGCTCCTTCCTGAAGGGTGAAGTCGTTCCACTGGTCGCGTGGAATCATCTGATTTTCTACTGCTACTGCAACACCCTTTTCCGGGAGGGTGAGTTCGTTTGCCAACTGCTGCAGCGTCTTAGCTGCAGTATCGGTTGACTTGTTGTTGATGTTGATTTGCATAAAAAAACTCGAATAACTTTTGTTGTTACTCGAGGTGTATATCAGTTGTGAAGCTAAAGCTTTGTCTGCTCCCTACGACGGAATTACCCGCACAGGTTCTATGGGTATAATCTCAGCTTCTGCCATCGGCTTCAGCACCCCGAGTACGTTTATGGGTGCGAAGTTACGAGGAAAAGAACTAAAAAACAAATATTTTAGATTTTTTAGAATGTGTAGCGTAAGAGTAGTTGGATGTCGGATCTGAATGAAGATTTTATCTGTTGGTTTCCTGAACCGGTTGTGTCGTGGTCGAGATATTTTGTCATGCTGTAACGTGCGGAAAGAGTGAGTCCGTTGATTGGAGTTACGTTTGCTACAAGAATAGTACGAATGGCTTGATAGTAATATGACTTGATTCCAAACGAATAGAGCAGTGAGGGTTCGTAGTTATATACTCTGGCATTATACGTGTCGGTATCGACATAGCTGAGTGAGAAGTTAAGACGCAGCAGGCTTTTTATAACAGTCCAACGGACATTCTCGGCGATGGAAAAACCTACTTCGGGGGAATTCTTGGCGAATGTGATGCAGATTCCGTTGGCGGTAGTTACTAATGTTAACTTGGGATGAATCTGAACGGTGTGTTGTAACTTTACAGTCTGACGAGTGTTGAAATCCTGTGAGACACTTTTGTCTTCGTTAGTGTAGTCTTTCTGTTTGCTTTTGATGTGATAACGTAGGAGAAACTGATGTTTTTCTCCTGGAGCCCAAGTGGCTTGTGCCATATAGTCAATGCCGAAAGACGAAGTAGTTGATACGTCGCTTTTCAACCAAGGGAAACGCATCAAGTCGAGGTATGTGTATATGTCGAGTGAGGGGGTCAGAGAAGATGTCCACGAAACATATATACCCTGCTCGTTTTGGGGTTTTGCGTTTTCACTGAAAGCATGTCCTTGAATAGCTGTGTACTTGGCTCCATAACTACGTACCAGCAACTGTACATTGTTGCGTATGTTGGGACGAAACCGCAGTCCGTTGAAAGTGGCGAAACCACCTTGTCCTGTGCTGGTATTGCTGAATGCTGTCTCACCAATGAATTTGAATTTTCCGAATTTGTAGGAGTAAGCGACACTGTAATTCAGTAATTCTTTTCCACTTGGGTTATATCTTCTATATAATGAGGCTCGAGTATTGTAAACAGGGGTGAGAGGAATGGAGTAGTGGGTGTACATAGATGTGAAGGAGAATTGAAACTTGTTCAGTTCCCAGTGTAAGTTTCCACCTATGTTTGTTTCCTCCAGATTGTGTCGTTTGCTGTATTCGAGAGTTGTGCGGTGAAGTCCGTCTGTTTTGATAGATGTGATGCCTGTAGAGTCCGAGTTGAAGTTGCCATCCAGTTTGTTGAATGCCCCAAATACTGATGCTGTGAATTTTTTATATCTGTATCTGAAAGCACCTCCACTGAGGTAGTTTGACTCTACGAAGGAGGAGTGGGGAGAGAACCCCTTATCGATAGACGAGAGTACGTTTGCCTGCATGTTTTTTCCGTAACTGATACCTGTGTTTACGGCAAGGCCAAGACCGAAATTGGCACGATAATTACCGACGATGAGTTCTCGAATCTCACTATTCTTACCGGTATTTATGTCTTTCAACATAACGTAACCGGCAATGTAGTCGTAACCACGTTCTCCTTCATCTTTCTCTGTCTGAATGCTGGCATATACATGATTCATGCTACGGAAGGCGTAACGTAATTTGTTTCTCATTCGATTACCGCGATAATTGCCATTGCGCTGTCCTTCAGTTAAATATAAAGGGAAATCGCTACGGAGGAATACTTCGTGTTTGCAGTATTTAAATGTGTTTTTTAGAGTAACTGGTTTGTAGCGCTGCACCTCTCCAGCAAAACAGAACAATTGTATTATTTCCCAATCTTCTCGGTTCAGCGATTTGACGTACATGAGTTCGCCTGTCGATTCGAAGGGATAATTCTTGTTACGGTAATTGATGATGTCCTGAGCTTGCTCTTCGGTGATGGTGGGAATCTGCAACAATTGTTCCACAGTGGCTGTGTTCAAGTCGATAGGGTGCAGCCGTAATTCGTTCAGTTGTTCATAAATTAATTCCGTTTGCGAACCATTCTCCTCGTTATTGAATATATAATCCTCTACAAAAGTATTCCAGTTGAGTTGGGCAAAACAAACTACCTGCGTTGTGAAAAACGCAAAAAATGCAAAAATAAACTTGTGTAAGAGGTTTGTTCCCAACTTTTAATATCAACTCTCAACTGTCACCTATCACCTGTCAACTCTCAACTATTATCTATTAACTATTCAAATGTGTCCATCCTTGTGCTTTCAGTGGGAACTCGTTGCCGTCGCGTGTAATAAGAACAGTGCCGAGGTTAGTCTGTGTGATATATCCGATTTCCTTCACTCCTTCCATAGCTTCGATTTTCTCGTGGTCGGCAACTGGAACTGTGAAGAGGAGTTCGTAGTCTTCACCACCATTAAGTGCAGCTGTGGTTAGGTTCATATTCATCTCTTCACTCATTACGGCTGTTTGATAATCGATAGGAATGCGTTCTTCGTAGATGCGGCAACCAACTCCAGACTGTTTACAGATGTGGAGCATTTCGGAAGAAAGTCCGTCGCTAATGTCAATCATCGAAGTTGGTTGAATGCCTTGAGAACGGAGTTGTTCAATGATGTCGCGTCGAGCCGACGGACGCATTTGTCGTTCTATGAGATATTCTTTTCCTGCAAAGTCGGGTTGGCTTACTTCGGACAATTGTTGCTGTAGTTGTTTTTTCACTGACTCGTCGGTAGCAGCAGCTATTTTCTTTTGTATTTCTTCTATCTGCTTATAGTACACCTGTTTCTCGCGTTCCAGAAGTTGAAAACCCATATAAGCAGCACCTAAGTCGCCGCTTACACAAATGATATCTGTTGCTTTGGCTCCATTACGTCGAACTGCTTTTCCGTGTTCTATAGTTCCTATGGCTGTGATGCTGATGGCAAGTCCGGTCATACTGCTTGTGGTGTCACCACCAACAATATCTACCTGATGTTCTTTGCAGGCAATTCGAAGACCTTCGTAAAAATCTTCCATATCTTCAACCTGAAAACGTTTGCTGATGGCAAGACTAACTGTAATTTGTTTTGGTGTACCTCCCATAGCATATATGTCGCTAAGGTTTACAATAGCACTCTTATACCCCAGATGTTTCATTGGAATATAGGTGAGGTCGAAGTGTATGCCTTCCATCAAAAGGTCTGTGGTGACAAGAATGTCAGTGTTGTCATCACCACGTAATATGGCACAATCATCACCCACTCCGCAGAGTGTTTCTGAGTTTTGCAGTTTTATGTCTTTAGTCAGTTGGTCGATAAGACCGAACTCTCCAATTTCTGATATATTCATGTAGAGGATGTATTATTACCTTAAATCTGTTTGAGAACTTCTTTTATCAGTGCTGTCATACGAGGTTGTGCGGCAGTGGCTGCTTCCTGCACCTCTTCATGACTTACTTCTTTGACGTTTTCATAACCACCGAGGTCAGTGATGATGCTGAAACCAAGTACGCGAATGCCACAGTGAACGGCTACGATTACTTCAGGTACAGTGCTCATACCTACAGCGTCGGCTCCCCAACTGCGGAACATACGGTATTCGGCAGGAGTCTCGTATGTAGGTCCAGCAGTTCCTACATATACTCCGTGCTGAATATTGATGTCAAGACGTTTCGCAGCTTCGTCAACTAAACGGATAAATTTGCGATCGTATGCTTCATGCATAGAAGGGAAACGTGGACCAGTCGGGAAATTCTTTCCTCGCAGCGGATTCTCTGGGAACGAATTGATATGGTCGGTGATAACCATTATGTCACCTACGGAAAAGACTGGATTCATGCCTCCTGCGGCGTTGCTGACAATAAGATTCTTGATTCCCAGTTCATACATGACACGAATGGGGAAAGTCACTTCCTTCATGCTATAACCTTCGTAGTAGTGGAAACGACCATCCATAGCGATGATATCTACATCAGCTAGTGAACCGATGATAAGTTTTCCGGCATGTCCCTCAACTGTTGATATTGGCATATTGGGAATGTCGGAATATGGTATTTCACATGTCTTGTCAATAAAACAGGAGAGATTGCCAAGGCCAGAACCGAGTATGATGGCAGTCTTTGGTTTTGCTTGTAATTTCTTACTGATGAAGGTGGCTGTTTCTTTGATTTTGTCGTACATGGTCAAGTATGATTTTATTGAATTTCTCTTCTTCTTTTGCGATGAATTCCACTTCGATAGGAATTACAGTGTGAGGCAGAGACTTCAGTCGTGTTGAGTCTTTTTCCGTGGTTATGATATGTCGTCCGGCAGCACGTTTCTTGATTGCTTCTATATCAGCATCGGAAAATGCATGGTGGTCAGGGAATGCCATCAGTTCGAGTCCAGGGTAGAATTTCCTGAGGTCTTCCTCCATATGATGTGGCGAAGCGATACCAGTGACGAGTAGTGGGGCTTCCTTAAATTGGGGCATAAGGATAGGGTAGGACATAGTAGTGAAGAAAATCTTCTGATGATAGCGAAGTGTCAATTCACGTTCTATGCCATTTCGTTCCACAGGAGTGATGTCGGCAGGACACTTTGTAATGATGACTATGTCAGCTCGTTCCTTACCCGTTACCGATTCACGCAATCGTCCCGCAGGCAACAGATAGTCGCGAGTGATAAGACGGTTGTAGTCAACCAGCAGAATATTTATGTCAGGTAGAACGTATCGATGTTGGAAGGAATCGTCCATGAGAATCACATCGACAGCTGGACTTATGTCGTCAGCAAGGAGTCGGCTGATTCCGTTTCTGCGGTTTGCATCCACAGCTACATGGATATCAGGAAACTTGGTTTTCATCTGCAAAGGTTCGTCCCCGATTTCCTCCATCGTACTTAATTTATTCGCTAATACAAAACCCTTAGACTTCCGTTTGTATCCACGTGAAAGCACAGCTACCTGATAATCTTTTTGCAGCAGTTTTATCAGGTATTCTGTGTGAGGAGTTTTGCCCGTTCCTCCCACAGTGATATTGCCTATACCTATAACGGGAATATCGTACGATTTCTGTTTCAACACACCCATGTCGAAGAGCAGATTTCTAATCGCTACAATAAACCCGTATATCCATGCCAATGGCAGTAACAAGGGGTAAGTCTTTATTTGTGGATCACTCAAGGCGGTTAATTATTTTAAAGGAAACGGATTGAGATAGATTCATTGTTTTAAAAATTGAATGTGATGTTATAAGGCAGGCTTGCCTGAATGCCGGACTTCTTGCTGATGCTTTGCACTTGACGGAACATCTCGTAGTATTCGCCCAGTGAAGTTTTCAGTTTTACGTCAGCATACGAACCACCCTTATCTTCTTTCAATAGGTCGTCAATGAAGTTGCTCTTTGCAGGGTATTCCTTGATGCTGTATTCGTCGATGTCGGCACGTTTCTTAGCCACTTTTACAGCATCGTAGAGTGTACCTAACTGGTCAATAAGACCTAGTTGGAGAGCATGCTTACCAGTCCATATTCTGCCTTCTGCAATTTTCTTTATGTCTTCAACAGACTTTCCGCGGCTGAAAGCGCAACGGGATGTGAACAGTTCGTATCCGTTGTTTACGTATTCCTGAACGATAGCAGACTCTTCGGCAGTGAATGCTCTTGACATAGTTTGTCCGAGGTCTGAGTGAGCATTGGTCTTAACTGTAGAAACGTGGATTCCCAGTTTTTTGTTCATCAGTTCTGTTGCTTGAGGGAAGAGTCCGAAGATACCAATAGAACCAGTGATAGTGGTTGGTTCTGCAACTATCCAATCAGCAGCACAACTGATGTAATAACCACCGCTGGCAGCATAGTCTCCCATGCTTACGATAACAGGTTTTTCGGTTTTTAACTGTCGTATTGCGTGCCAAATCTGTTCTGAGGCATAAGCACTTCCGCCTCCAGAATTTACTCGGATAACGACAGCTTTTATGTTTTCGTCATCAGTCAGTTCCTTGAGATCTTTGACTGTATTCTTGCCGATGATTTCGTGTTCGTTGTTGTAACCAGGAACGCTATGCGAACTCTCCTGAACGATGTCGCCATATGCGTAGTAAACAGCAATCACATTACCTGATGTGCCTTTGGGCTTTGACGAAGAAATAGATGCCAGGTCGCTTACGGAAATTGTTTTGTAGTCGCTTGGTTCATCAAAGTCCTTTGTCATGTTACAGATGATTTGTGGCACTTCGTCGCTGTATGCCAGTTTGTCTGCCAACTTCTCAGTCTTGTAGTTTGCCGGTTGTACGAAAGCCATGAAGTTGTCTGCCAACTGATTCAGTTTTTCAATACTAATCTTTCGGCTCGCACTTACTTCACCAGTCATCTCAGTCCACAATTCACTGGAAACGAGTGTGAGCTGTTCACGATTTGCTTCACTCATTTCGTTCAGTAGGTATGGTTCTACAGCACTTTTATATGTACCCACTTTGAATACCTGCATGCCTACACCTATCTTGTCGAGCAGATCCTTATAGTAGGTAGTCTGCATAGAGATTCCGTGCCAGTCAATCACTCCTTGTGGATTTACTATCAGCGAGTCGCTCACACTACAAAGGTAATATGCGCCTTGGGTGTACATGTCTCCGTAGGAAACAATAAACTTCTTTGATTTCTTAAAATCTATCAATGCCTTACGAATTTCTTGGAGTGTAGCTGGAGCGGCACCAACGAGGGTTCCTGCCTCGATGTAGATTCCCTTGATGTTATCATCGTCTTTAGCATGACTGATAGCTTTCAGAATGTCCTCCAGACTCTGACTCTCTGCGATGCTGCCAGCCAGAAATGTTGCCAACGAATTATCCTCAGTGCGTTCGTCGATGGAACCAGTCAGGTTAATGAGGAGAACAGAATTCTTATCTACAGTGGTTTTAGAGGACTGTGCTCCTGCAAATCCGATAATCGTACTAACGGTTGTGAACAAGAATATTATGCTCACGATAATCATGCCGACAATAGTGGCAAGAACATATTTTAAAAAAGACTTCATTTATCAATATTTATTTCTTAACTTTCAACTTTCAATTTTCAATTTTCAACTTACTTCAAATATTTGGTATATTCGCAAGCAGCGAGAAGCCATGCACCTGTGCCGAATGGAGCCTGCGACTTTGCATCTACCGTTTTTGTCGGGTCGGGTTTTTCACCAATCGGTTGTACATATCCGATGCTGCCGTCAGTTTGCATAGCAGTGTTGTAGAGGTAATTCCAAGCTTTGTCTATGCAACTCTTATAATCTTTAGCAGAGAGAATGCCATTGTTCACACCCCACAGCATTCCATAAGTGAAGAAAGCAGTTCCGCTGGTTTCGTAACCAGGTGCATCGTCTTCGCAGAGCATAGAACGACTCCAGTAACCGTCTTCTTGTTGACAAGCCTTTACGCCCTCTGCCAGTTTCTTGAAACGATCAACATAGAAAGTTCTGTATTTGCAATCCTTTGGCATGTCTTGCAGAACCTTTGCCAGCCCTGCCAATACCCATCCAGCACCGCGAGCCCAGAAACTTTTCCCTTCGTTGCAGGCTGTCTTTACTTTTGGATAGACATATTTCCCGTCGCGATAGTACAGTTTTGAATCTGTGTCGAAGAGCAAACTGTCTGTCCAGCGGTAACACTCATATTGTTTGTCGAGTAGTTTCTGGTCGTGAGTCACTGTGTATAATTTCGAGAAAACGGGCATACCCATGTATAGTGCATCTGCCCACCACCAATAATCGCGATTTGGTGTTGATGCCTGGTAGCACATTACCTCCAATGCTCTCTGTAGGCGTTCTGCTCTATGTTCTAATTTATAAAGGTCTATATACACTTGAAAACAAATCTGCCAGTCGGCAAAGAGAACGAAATCCATTCCTTCACCGTAAGTCTTATATTCCCATTTACGTTTATCTGTCTGAGTGGCACCTTTCCAATGGTTGTATTCAGCCCATTTGATGGCATAGTCCAGATACTTCTGTTCTCCAGTCAGTTCATATACAGCCTGATTACCTGTAAAGTAAGCGGCATTATCCCAGAATCCACGACACTGAGCCGGGTTGTGTTCTTGCCAATAGTTATTAACCTTCTTGATAGAATTGATTACATCTTGTTTTCCCTGTGCAAACGTGGTTGAGAATGCTGCAGTAAGGAGTAATAAAGATAGAAGTTTTGTTTTCATGGATTTATGATTTTTGGGTATTGCTGCAAATATACGGATTTATTCCGATTCGTTCCGCTTCTTTTATCAAGAGATTTTTGGCAGGTTCATATTCGTTTGGTATTTCCCCGTCAAGAATAGCGTCTTTGATGCGTGTTTTCAGTATTCCTACCTCCTTGCTTGGTTTCAGGTTGAACATCTCCATGATTTCCTCCCCGCTGATAGGTGGTTGGAAGTTGCGAATGCGGTCTTTTTCCTCTATATCAATGAGTTTCTGTCGCACCAGTTCGAAGTTTTGCAGGAACCTTTGTTTCTTTTCTTTGTTCTTCGATGTAATGTCGGCAGTACAGAGAGTCATCAGGTCGTCAATGTCGTCCCCCGCTTCGAAGAGCAGTCGTCTTACGGCACTATCGGTTACCTCTTCGTCGGCAATGACGATTGGTCGCATGTGTAGTCCAACGAGTTTCTGCACGTATTTCATCTTCTCGTTCATCGGCAGTTTCATCCTGCGAAAAATGTTTGGAATCATGCGTTCTCCGATGTCATTATGGTTGTGGAACGTCCATCCGAGAGTGTTGTCCCATCGTTTTGACTTCGGCTTACCTATATCGTGGAGAATGGCTGCCCATCGGAGCCACAGAGTCTTTTCCTCTTCCGGGTCGGTGCTTCGTGCTACATTGTCGAGTACCTCGAGCGTGTGGTAGAAATTATCCTTATGTGCTTTGCCGTTTCGAGTTTCCACTCCTTGCAACTGAGCCATTTCAGGGAAGATGAGAGACAGGAGTTCGCTGCGTTCCAAATCGATGAAACCCTTTGATGGAATTGGTGAAAGAATAATCTTGTTCAATTCGTCGCTGATACGTTCAAAACTGATAATCTTTATCCTTTCCTTATTACGTTCTATTGCGTTGAATGTCTCGTCTTCTATTTGGAAATTCAGTTGTGTAGCAAACCTGATGCAGCGCATCATTCTCAGTGGGTCGTCGCTGAATGTGATGTCCGGATCGAGTGGGGTGGCGATGATTCCCTCCTCCAGGTCGAGTTGTCCGTCGAATGGGTCTATGAGAGTACCGAATCCATTGCGATTCAGTTGCAGAGCCATAGCATTTATAGTGAAGTCGCGTCTGTCCTGATCTTCAGTCAGAGTGCCGTCTTCGGTAATGGGTTTGCGTGAGTTGTGATCGTAGCTCTCGCGTCGTGCTCCAACAAATTCTATTTCTATGTCCTTATGCTTCAGTTGTGCTGTACCGAAATTGCGATATATGGCTATGTGCGCCTTCTTTAATTTTTTCTTCAGTTCTTCAGCAAGGACTATGCCTGGTCGTTCTGTTCCGTGGCCTACCACGACAATGTCTATGTCCTTCGATTTCCTTTCAAAGAACAAGTCTCTTACCCAGCCGCCTATGACATAACAGTCGAGTCCCAATTCATCGGCAGTGTCACCAATCAGTCGGAACACAGGGTGGTCCAGTGCTTTTACAAAGTCATTGTGTGTTAAGTGTTTCACTATTTTCTTGTTGAAATTTACTGCAAAGGTATGAATTTAATTGATAATTGACAATTGATAATTGACAATTGACAATTGTTTTGTACTTTTGCAGAAAAATTGCGAGGAAATATGTCTGCAGTGGAAAAACTTTGGAACAGTAATTATATAAAGGTGTGGTTTGCCAACTTTATGATTTTCTTTTCATTTATGGTGGTCACTCCTTTGTTGCCACTCTATTTGAGTGAGGAATTCGGTGCCGACAAACACACTATCGGAGTGGTGCTCTCAGGTTATACACTGACAGCTCTGTTTATGCGTCCTTTCAGCGGATATCTGGTCGATAGTTTTCCTCGAAAGGTTGTTCTTCTTACGTCTTATTTTCTCTTTTTTGCATTCTTTGCCGGTTATCTCGTGGCGGGTAGTCTTACTCTTTTTGCTCTGTTCCGTACGCTACATGGAGGACCTATGGGCGCAGTTACTGTGGCAAACTCCACTTGTGCCATCGATGTGCTCCACCCTAGTCGTCGTGCAGAAGGTGTTGGTTATTATGGTTTGAGCAACAACTTGGCTACGAGTATGGCTCCAACCATCGGACTCCTCATCTATGATTTTGTGGACAGTTACGATGCCATTTTCGTTGTGGCTCTGCTCGTTTCTTTCGTCGGACTTATGCTCAACTCCTCTGTGCATTTTCCGGAGAAAGAGATCATTCCCAATAAAGCTCCCATCTCGCTCGACCGCTTTTTCCTTGTGAAGGGTTCTCTCTTAGGTGTATGTATGGTATGTATAGCATTCTCTTATGGAGTCATTTCCACATATATAGCAATATACAGCAAAGAGGAATTGGGTATGAAGGCAGCTTCTGGACTTTGGTTTGCGGTGCTTTGTGTGGGACTTATGGTTTCTCGGTTGATTGGCATTCGCAGTCTTCGTGAGGGAAAAATAGTCGAGAATGCCAGTCACGGTTTTCTTGTGAGTCTTGTGGGTTATTTCCTTTTTGCAACAGTCCATAACCTCTTCGGTTATTATGGAGCGGCGCTAATTATCGGACTTGGCAATGGTCATGTGTGGCCGGCTGTTCAGAATATGTTTATCAACCTTGGTACAAACCGTCAGCGCGGAACAGCCAACTCCAGCATTCTCACTTCGTGGGATGTGGGAATAGGACTTGGAGTAATACTTGGCGGTGTCATTGCCGAATACTACAGTTATACGTCTGCCTTTCTGGCAGGTTCCTTGATGAATGGGATAGGTGTGGCTGTGTTCTTCCTGTTTGCCCGTGACCATTATCTGCGTCACAGGGTTACTGCCTAAACCATGTGAACGTCGAGTTGTGGGAACGGAATTGATATGCCTGCTGCATTGAGAGCATCGTAGATTTTCTCCGTAGTTTCAAATTTTACTGGCCAATAAGTGTCGGTATCTGTCCACACCCTCAGTTGGAAACTGATGCTGCTGTCTGCCATCGATGTCATAGGCAGGGCTGGCTTTCTGTCGCCTTCCTTTTCTATGCGGTCGTCAGCATTGCAAATGTCGAATACTACCTTCCTTACATCTTCGGGTTTAGTGCCGTAAGCCACGTTTATGTCTATATCCACTCGGCGTCTGTCTTCTTTCGTTATGTTCTTTATGGTTCCAGTAGCCAATCCACCGTTTGGAATAATGATGGTCTGGTTGTCGGGCGTAGTCATTACGGTGCTGAAAATCTGAATCATTCTTACTGTGCCCAAGTATCCTTGTGCCTCAATGAGATCCCCCACCTTGAAAGGCTTAAGCACGAGAATCATCACTCCTCCGGCAAAGTTCTGCAGAGTACCAGATAGAGCCATACCTATGGCTACGCCGGCAGAAGCGAGTAGGGCTGCAATCGATGTGGTTTCTATTCCGAGTACAGCTACAATCGATACAGCGAGGATGATATATAGTCCTATGGTGCAAAGGCTGTCGAGGAAAGTGAACAGTGATGGTTCCACTTCTCTCTTCTGCATTATTCGTCTTATCAACTTCAGCAGTTTGCCGATTACAAACTTTCCTACTATATATATAATGATAGCGGCGAGCAGGTTCTTGCCCAGTGTTATCAGATATTCGGTAATGTTATTGAGCGCGAGGTCGCCCAACTTGTCTGTGAGTGTTTCTGTAATTTGATTCTTCATACTGTCTGATCTCTATCTTTTAGTACAGGGAAATTCTCTCTGAATAATTGTAGTTTTAGCATATTTAGTTTTACGGTCAAGCAACTTTCCTTGCCTTCTTCGCATTCTCCTGCCACTCGTCCGTAAGGATCTATAAACATAGTGCCTCCGGAGTAGTCGCAAGCCGAGTCGTTGCCTACGCGGTTTACTCCGCATACATAACATTGGTTTTCTATGGCACGAGCCTTCAGCAGGGTCTTCCATGCCTCCAGTCTTGAGGTAGGCCAGTTGGCTACATAAAGTGCACAGTCGTACTCTTCGCGGTTTCTGTTCCAAAGGGGGAAACGCAGGTCGTAGCAGACCATAAGGAGAAACTTCACTCTGCGCCATTCTACAATCATCCTTTCCTGTCCGGCTGTGTAGTGTTCGTTTTCTCCGCCAAAGGAAAACAGATGGTGCTTGTCGTAGTAGATAACCGAACCATCAGGTTTCACGAAGTACATGCGGTTGGCATACTTCCCTCCGCCAAGGTCGGTGGCTATGCTACCAACGATGGCGGCATCGGTTTTCTGAGCCATTTGTTTCATCCACTGCAAACCCTCGCCGGTGCTGTCGGCAATTCCTTCGGGCTGGGTGGCAAACCCAGTGGTGAACATCTCAGGCAATACATACAAGTCTGCTTTGCCTGCCTGTTCAATCATCTCAGTAACCCGTTTCAGATTCTGCTGAGGACTGTTCCAAGATATATTGGTCTGTAAAAGGGAAATTTCCATCCTTTTTTTCAAAATATTGGCACAAAGGTACAAAAATGCTGACATTCTGTGTTGGTTTTTACTTTTTTTATATAATTTTGCGCTGCCAAAAATTAAAAAGGTAAACAAATAATTAAAAATAATAACAAATAGTCACTCGGAATTGAAAAAGAACTAAACAATGAAAACAAAATCACTCCTTTCTCTGACTTTTTATTTTTTGTCTTTTGTATGCACTTTTGCTGCTAATCCGTCAGAGACAGAAAATGAGTCTCGCGTTGACGATGCCAATTCTGGTAACATCACCACAGAACAGATGGTGAAGGCAGTAAGTCCTAATGCTCCCGACTGGGCACTCGATGTGGCTTCGCGTATCAAGCTTCATGGTTATGCTCAGGGTGGTTATTATTACAAGCACTCATCCCATGCTGATGCCGACATAAACTCATTCGAGACAAAGCGTACCCTCTTCTGGGTCGATGCACAGATTACTCCCCGTTGGTCGTTCCTCTTTATGCACGATTTCAACAGTATCGTACAGGAGTTCTATACCGACTTCCGTGTTACAAACAATAAAGCCCTGACTCTTCGTCTTGGTCAGTTCAAGACAGGTGTCACAATGGAGAACCCTTGGTCACCCACATCTATGGAAGCTATCGATGTCTATTCCGAAGGTGTCACATACCTTGCTGGTTGTGGTTCTGACCCACTCTACGGAGTGCAATATGGTCGTGACCTCGGATTCTCGGTTCGTGGTGAACTCGCAAAGGGTAAGTTTGCCTACGACCTCGAAATCCTCAATGGTCAAGGTATTCAGAATGTGAAGCGCGACTTGAACAATAAGAAAGACTTCGTAGCTCGTCTTGAGTATCGTCCTTTCGCTGGTTTCAATATCGTAGCTACAGGTCAACTCGGTTGGGGCAATGCCCTCGTCGCAGCACCTGTGTTCTGTCCTACAGTGAATCTTGGCGACAACTACCGTCGCAACCGCTATTCTATTGGTGTTGATTACAAGTCAAAACCATTCAATGTGCATGGTGAATTTCTTGGTGGCAAAGACGACTGCACAGTAAGTCGCGGAGCTTACGTGACAGGTTCTGTTCGTCTGTTCAACAATTTCGATGTTGTAGCTTCTTACGACTTCTTCAACTTCAATGTTGACGACAAGATGGACATGCATAAGATTATTGCCGGAGTTCAGTATTGGTTCTTCAAGAAATGCCGTTTCCAAGTTCAGTACATCTACAAGAGTGCCGACACCGACTACCGCACCTTCTTCTCTCATGGCAAGAACCATGCAGTCATGGCTCAGATGCAGATAAGATTTAATTAATGCATAATTCATAATGCATAATGCATAATTGGCTGCGCAACCTTTAACCGTTAACCGTTATAATTTTTCAATTTTCAACTTTCAATTTTCAATTATAATAACGATGTTTTTACGAATTTTTCTCACAGTCCTCTTTCTCCTTATCATGGTAGGGGTAGGGGTTTACTCGCGCAAGCAAGCCAACTCAGTTGATGGTTTCGTCTTGGGCGGTCGCAGTGTAGGCGGATGGCTCACAGCCTTTGCCTATGGCACCAGTTACTTCTCTGCCGTAGTGTTCATCGGTTATGCTGGACAGTTCGGCTGGAAATACGGAATGTCAGCCACATGGATAGGTATAGGCAATGCCGTCATCGGTTCACTCCTTGCTTGGTGGATACTTGGTCGCCGCACAAAGGTGATGACCCAGTACATCGGTTCGCGCACTATGCCCGACTTCTTCGGTATTCGTTACGGCAGTCAGCGTCTGCGTGTCGTAGCCTCAGTCATTGCCTTCGTATTCCTCATTCCTTACACAGCAGGAGTATATAAAGGCATATCAACCCTATTCGAAATGGGTTTCGGCATACCATATATATATTGTGCAGTTACAATGGCATTTCTCACAGCAGTATATGTCATTCTTGGTGGCTATAAAGCAACAGCCATCAACGACTTCATACAGGGCTGCATCATGATATTCGGTATCGTACTTGTCATCGTAGCAGTCATCAACAGTCAGGGCGGACTCACTGAAGCAGTCGGCAAACTCGCAGCCATGCCGTCTGATGCCGATCCGGCAGTAAACGGAAAATTTGCAGACCTTTGGGGACCAGACCCTTGGAACCTCCTCGGAGTTGTCATCCTTACTTCCCTCGGCACCTGGGGCTTGCCTCAGATGGTAGGAAAATTCTACTCTATCAAGGATGAGGCTGCCGTGCGTCGTGGCACAGTCATCTCTACTGTCTTTGCCTTCCTCGTAGCCGGAGGCTGTTACTTTCTCGGAGGCTTCGGTCGCCTCTTTGACAGTCCTGCAATATATGCTGCTGACGGCAAGATTGCATTCGACAGCATCATCCCATCAATGCTCGTCACTCTCGACGATGCCATCATCGGACTTGTTGTTCTGCTCGTCCTTGCAGCCTCAATGTCAACCCTCGCCGGACTGGTGCTCACCTCCAGTTCTACGATGACCCTCGACCTTATCTATCGCGATAAGCGTGCATCTGAAGCCGAAGTGCAGTCAGGCGAAATCGACGACTCCGTTCGTGGTAACATTGAGCGCCGTAAAGTCATTGTGATGCGAGTGCTCATCGTATTCTTCATCGCCATCTCGCTGCTCATAGCCCTCAATCCTCCTACGTTCATCGCTCAACTCATGGGTATCTCGTGGGGAGCACTTGCCGGAGCTTTCCTCGCACCGTTCCTCCTCGGACTCTACTGGCGCGGAGTCACTCCTGCTGCCGTTTGGGCAAGCTTCATCTGGGGTGTTGGCATCACAGTAGTCAATATGCTGACCAACAATGCTATCGCCAACCCAATCAACTGTGGAGCTATCGCTATGGTCGGCGGTTTCCCTGTAGTCTTCCTGGTGAGTCTCTTCACCAAGAAACTGAGTCAGGCACATCTCGATCGCATCTTCCTCTGCTACAAGCAGAAATAATCAATCCACATAAACATAGTAAAGTACCTTGCATTCTCGTGCAAGGTATTTTTTTAATCCGACCTTTTGTTAAATGTTAGGAATTGCACACTATTGCCCTAAAAGCATTTCCTAGTTATATAAAAATTGTTACCTAACTGAGAAAATTTATTTTTCCAGTTAGGAATTTTTTTTTTCTAGTTAGAAAACAAAAATGCCCATTTTTCATAGCCCTTGAAAAATATTGCACACTCCGAAATTCACAACAGAAATACCCCTTGAAAAACGGAAAAATTGTCAAATGGTAATGAGTGACGAAATGTGTTCCTTTTAAACATGAAATATCATAAACCCGCGCAGTGACGACATTATTGCTATGCGAAGTTGCCTCTGCGAGGAGCATAAAGTAATAAGGAGTAAGCAACCGGTTCAACGGAGTTAATGTCCTTGAATAAACAATTCTCTAATTCTTGATATGTTTTAGTCGCGGCGGAAGATGTCGCGAGTATAAACTTTTTCTTTTACGTCGTCGAGGGCGGTGTCGTAGCGGTTGGCTATGATGGCATTGCTCTTTGCCTTGAAGTCGGCGAGGTTGTTGACTACCAAAGAACCGAAGAAGGTGGTGCCGTTCTCAAGGGTTGGTTCGTAAATGATTACGTTGGCTCCCTTTGCCTTGATGCGCTTCATGATGCCCTGAATGGAGGACTGACGGAAGTTGTCGGAGTTGGATTTCATTGTGAGTCGATATACTCCGATGGTCACCTGACGTTCCTGCTGCTGGTTCCAGTGGGTGCGGTTGCTGTAGCTGTAGTAACCTGCCATCTGAAGAACGCGGTCGGCAATGAAGTCCTTGCGTGTGCGGTTGGAATCGACAATGGCTGACATCATGGTCTGAGGCACGTCCTGATAGTTCGCCAACAACTGTTTGGTGTCCTTCGGCAAACAATAGCCTCCATAACCGAATGACGGGTTGTTGTAGTGGGTGCCGATACGAGGGTCGAGTCCCACACCCTGGATTATAGCTTCTGTGTCGAGTCCTTTCACTTCGGCATAGGTGTCGAGTTCGTTGAAGTAGCTGACACGAAGTGCGAGGTAGGTGTTGGCGAAGAGTTTTACAGCCTCAGCTTCCTTCGTTCCCATGAAAAGTACTGGTATGTCCTCTTTGATGGCTCCTTCAACGAGGAGGTCGGCAAAGGTGTGGGCTGCTTCTTCGAGGTGTTCGCCACAGATGGCGAGGATGGTTTGGTTTTCTGTTTCGTTTTCTACGCCCTTGATGACTTTCGGATAACCCACGATGATGCGGCTGGGGTAGAGGTTGTCGTAGAGAGCTTTCGACTCACGCAGGAATTCTGGCGAGAAGAGTAGGTTGAATTTCTTGCCTGCCAATGCAGGATTGGTCATGAATTTGATGGCATATTTGCAGTAGAGACTGCGGCAATAGCCAACAGGAATGGTACTCTTGATGACCATGACGGCATTGGGGTTTATTTCGAGTACGAGGTCGATAACTTCCTCTACGTGGCTCGTGTCGAAGTAGTTCTTCACGGGGTCGTAGTTTGTAGGAGCTGCAATGACTACGAAGTCGGCATCTTTGTATGCCGCCTTGCCGTCGAGTGTGGCAGTGAGGTTGAGTTCTTTCTCTGCCAGATATTTCTCGATGTATTCGTCCTGAATGGGTGATTTACGATTGTTGATGAGATCCACTTTTTCGGGTACTACATCGACTGCTACTACTTCGTTGTGCTGAGCCAGCAGGGTGGCGATGCTAAGTCCCACATATCCTGTACCTGCTACGGCGATTTTATAATTCATAATTCATAATGCATAATGCATAATTTGCATTATCGTTAAATGGTTAATGGTTTATACTGATTCTGATTATTGCAAGTGAATAGGCTGGCAGGGTAACGTTGAATGTCTTGCCAGTGGTGATTGTCTTTGTGGTGTTTTCCGACCACTGATTAGCTTTGTTCGGGTCTTCCGGCTGACTGAGTAGGAGCATCTTTGCTTCTTTCTTGTACTTGCTAAGGTCGATGGAATCGCCCAAATCGATGGTCAGTTCGTTGTCCTTACCCACAAGACTTACTATCTTTATGATGATATCTCCTGTCTTGGAATCCATCACTACGGAATTGCGTATGCGGAGGTCAAGATCGCCGCGACCTGCTCGCTTGTCGTCGCTTACGATGTCGGCATGGAGTCGGGAGTATATATACTTGTCACCGGCATTCTGTCCGAAGGCGCGATGAACATAATAGTTGGCTGTAGGGTCAGCCTTTGTTTCGTTGAAGAAAATCATGTCGGGCGACCAGTTCCTGTGGTCGTAGTGGCAGAGCAGAGGTGCATAGCTCGACATAACTACTACGTCGGCATTGCGTTCTACATTAGTCATGTACATAGCTTCGACGAGGGCATTGGTAACGCGGTTGCCCTTTGATGCCCATTCGCCCAGATAGACTTTTGTGCCATTGCGGTCGTAACGGTCGTAGAAGTCCTGATGATGAAAGTACCATCCAGGGGTGTTGTAGTAGTGTTCGTCAACAATTTCGATGTTGTTCTTGCGAGCTGCCTGCCATCCGTATTCGTAGTCGCTGCCTTCCCAGAACGGACCGACAGTGCCGACGATAGTAATCTCAGGATGGACTGCCTTCACTCCATTGATAAGGAAGAGGTAGCGCTCCATGAAGGTGTCGCTGATGAGGTCTTCATTGCCTATGCCAAGATATTTGAGGTTGAATGGTTTCGGGTGACCAGCCTTAGCACGAATCTGAGCCAGTTTGCTGGTCTTGGCATCACCGTTTGCCCACTCGATGAGGTTGAGCAGTTCCTGCAGGTAAGACTCCATAGTGAGTGGTTTGCCGTTATAGGTATAAGGTGATGGCTGACCCTTCAAATTGCGTTCGAAAGGAATGCCGCCCTGTTGTCCGTTGCCTCCGCGATGGGAGTTCTGACAAGGAACTCCAGCTGCGAGTACTGGCAGAGGTTCTGCACCCATATCTTCACAATATAGGAAATACTCGTAGAAACCGAGTCCGCGACTCTGGTGGTAGTTCCATATGTTCATGTCCGGCTGACGTTCCCATAGTTCGCCAACAGTAGCCTGCCAGTGGTAAATGTTGTCGATACCCTGTCCGTGGGAAGCACAACCGCCAGGGAAACGTACGAAACGAGGGTGAAGGTCGGCGATGAGTTCTGCAAGATCCTTGCGCAGACCATTCTTGCGACCTTTATATGTGTCTTGAGGGAAAAGGCTTACGAAATCGATGTCGAGCCAACCCTTCTGAAGGGGTTCGATGACCAGTTGAGCTTTGTCGGCAGAAGCAGAAGGAGTGAGTACTGCTTTCGACTGTCTCCATTCCTTTTTGGCTGAGAGGGTAGTGGAAGCAAGGACTGTGCCGTTGTCAACGATACTTACACGCACCTTTCCACTGCCCTTGATGAAAGCGGAAAGGTCGTAACGGGCTTTTGCCTTCACTGCAATGCCGTTCCAACCATGATTGATGAGACGAGTGCCTACGGCGTTGGTAGTAAGTGTGATGTAGTGGGGATTGTTCTTGTGGATAGGAGCCTGAGTCTTCACTTCCCACGAACCGTCGCCTTCAAAACTCCATGCTGTCTGCGAGTTCCAACCACCATGGTCGGCAGCAGAGTATTCGAAATCGCGATTCTGGAGCAGTTCGGCATACAGACCGCCATCAGCTGCATAACTGATGTCCTCGAAGAATACTCCATAGAGCAGTGGGGAGATGTCTTTCTGGTCGTTGAAATCGACTGTTATGTTGGTGCGGAACGACTTCGCAGCCTTGTTAAGACCAGCTCCACTCTGTATGATATTCTCTTGCTCGTTCTTCGCATTGGCTGCTGCTACCTGTGCTCGCTGCATGAGTCCTTTTACATCACGGAAAGGCACTTTCAGTACGCACGACTTGCTTGCTGTCTGCAATTCCTTTTGTTTTGCAGCAAAGGCAGTAGGCGAGAGACGAGGGTAGTCTTGCGGTTTCCAGAGAACGAGGTCGCAACTCTCTGTAACACCTATCTGCGGATTCTTCGGACTCGGAATGAACTCTGCACTATAGCGCTTGCCATCATATCGAAGCACTACATCATGTAGTTTCTTTTCGCTGCCCCAAGGACCATAGTCGCTACTGAAAATAGTGTAGTCGATGAGGCTCCAGTGTTTGCCGTCAACGGAATAGTCGAGTTTCAGAGGTGAACTGCCATTCTTGTAATGAGGACGGATGAAAACTGAGTCGGGTGTTGGCTGAGCCAAAGCAGACAGGCATCCTGTAAGGAAAGCCACGGTGATTGCAAGATTTCTTTTCATAACTATTTAGTGAATTTGTTTGTTATCAGAATGGTTCCGTTCTGAGCTGCCAGCACAACTGTGATGAGAGCGTCGGACTTAACATGGCGGCACTGGAAGGTGTAACTCTTTACTGTGCCTGCGACAAGGTCGGTGAGGAAAGTCTTCCACTTAGCATTGTCGTCTTCGTCAGCGAGGGTGCCGTATTTTGCCATAGCTGTTTCGGGGTCGTATTTATCGCCAGGGAGCCTTTTTTCTGTAATACCTTCTGTGAATAGGAAGTTAACATTGTTCTTTATAGCTATGACATCGTCGTCGGTAATGGTTGCACCTGTTATGATGCCGCTTTCGTCGCGGATAATGCCGGAAATGGAATAACTGCGTTCGTCGTCAACCTCAGTCAGTTTGTCTGACTTGAATTTATATACAATCTGACGGGTGAATCCATTGGCAGTTGTCTTTGCAGATGCCTTTCCTGCTGCATCGAATTCAGAACCTGTAAATGTGGTGTCGTTTACGTTAATATATTCAGTAACCATCTCGCGAGTGTCGCCAAAGTTGGCATTGATGGCATCCGCCTGCAACACCGTAATCGAGATCTGTTTTGTAAGAGGAGGAAAGAGAATTGACTCGCCCTCGGACGAAGTGCTGCTCTTATTGATTGACGGAGTGCGGAAGGTGAGTGTGTAGATTTTCGGATCGAGAGGAAGAGTTACAGAGTAAGAGAAATTCTGTGGTATTCTCAAGTCCTGATCCTTGAACACAGGAATGGAGTCGGTCTTTCTGCCTTTTTCGTCTATCTGACTTGTAAAATAATGGGAAGAGGAAAAATAAACGTGTTCTCCAAAGTCGGAAAAAGAAACGGCAACTGTAGCTTTCTGACCCGTGTAGAGATGTGCAGGACTAACTGCGATACTGCCCAATACAGGAGGGGTTGAGGATGTTTTGTCATCTGAGCAACTGCCCAAGAAAAGTGTCGAGATAGCTGCGAATGCTACCCAAAAAGATTTGTTCATAAGGTATTGATTTTACGTGTGTGTAAAATAAGTAGTAATAAGATTTTGGCACAAAGTTAACCGCTTTCAATAGAAAAATCAATATCTTTGCGCAAAATTATATTTTATTATGTTTAGCGGAATAGTTGAAGAATTTGCTACAGTAGTAGCTATCGAACACGAAAAAGAGAATATTCACCTTACGATGACTTGCTCTTTTGTCGGTGAACTGAAAATCGATCAGAGTGTGTCGCATAACGGAGTTTGCCTTACTGTTGTAAAACTGACAGACGACACTTATACCGTTACGGCAATGAAGGAAACTCTCGATAAATCGAACCTGAGTATGCTAAAAGTAGGCGATAAGGTAAATGTGGAGCGCTCCATGATGATGAACGGAAGACTCGACGGACACATCGTGCAGGGACATGTGGATATGACCGCTGTGTGCACATCGAAAACAGACCAGAATGGTAGTTGGACTTTCCGCTTTGCCTACAACTTCGACAGAGATATGGCTCGCAAGGGATATTTCACTGTAGATAAGGGTAGTGTGACTGTGAACGGAGTGAGTCTGACAGTGTGCAACAGCACGAATAATTCGTTCGAAGTAAACATAATACCATACACATACGAACATACAAACTTCTGCGAAATTGAAGTAGGCAGTACTGTAAACCTCGAATTTGATATTTTGGGCAAGTACATTGCACGACTCAATCAGCTAAACCAGTAAAAATAAACTTGATAAAATTAATATTACACTATGAAAAGAAACTTAACAATCTTGACTTTTGTTCTTTTTACTGTGACAGCTTTTGCTCAGCAGAAAGTATCGGTGAAATGGGGACTTAGCGATGCTGCTAATCTCAAGGCAACCACTATTACAGGTGACACAGAAGGTGTGTTGTCAACCAATTTTCTGAATGGTACTAATATCGCAACTACCGAGCCTATGTCTTCCGGTAATGCAGAATCAGGTTATACAGTTCCAACCTATGACCCTGTATTCATGAAGTTTGGAGTGACGACAAAGGTAACCGCAAAGTCTTATGGACACAACATCGCAATGAGTGTTGGTCCAGCAACAGGACATACTTTCAAACCTACAAAGATTTCGTTCGATGCTGCTAAATGTGGTACTGATGGCGGAAACTTCGACGTGTATGTCAAGGGTGGTGCTGTGACAACTGAAAAGGCTGTGGCTACAGGTGTTTCTCCTCTGCGTAATAGAACTGGAAAGGATAATCCTAACGGATATTCACACCACGAATATACTGTTAGTGACATACTCGTAGAGAGTGGCAACTTCGTACTCTTCCTGTATATCTACAACATAAATGGTGTGGACGATGCTAATCCAAAGCAGATTGCTTTCAGAAATGTAGTAATCGAGGGTGTGCTCGACGAACCAATCTACGATGTAAGTCACTATGTCACTGCTGCAACATGCAAGACTGCTGGAGGTGAAGACATCAATCTGTATGACATTACGAAGAGTCTGAGAAACAACGAACAGGCTACTTATCCAACATTGGTGTATGGAGATCCTACAGACTTCAGTCTGACCCTTATTGACGGATTCACTTATACAGTTAATTACAAGGACAAAGTCGCTACATATAATATAAAGGATGCTGCAAACGAAGTGGTGTTTACATTTAGTGTGCTTTTCAAGGTGACTCACCGTCAGCCAAAGCCTGCTGCAACTCCTCTGAAACGCGGACTTGTGGCTGTAAACTTGTCGCAGTCAGGAGGCTCTGGAAACCTCGTCAGCTGGCGTTCAAGAGAATATGACGGCAGAAATTATAAGTTCAAGTTGTATTATGGCACAAGTGCTTCAAACATTAATTCTAAAATCAATAGCGGAAACTTCATCACTGAAAAGACTAATTTTGCACATACTGGTGGAGGAACAACAACATACTATCGCTTGGAAGTGTTTAACGAAAATAACGAGATAGTAGAGCGAGACACATGTAAGGCATGGTCTTCACAGGTGATGTACATAGACCTCGAAGGTGGTGCTCCGAAAGACATTTGGAATAGGGGAGCAACATATACTCCGAATGATGCCTCTATCTGCGATATGGATGGAGATGGAGAATATGAGATAATACTGAAATGGAGTCCTTCAAACGAAAAGGATGCTGCAAAGAATGGTACTACTTCTCCTGAATACTTCGGATGCTATAAGATGAATGGAAAACGTTTGTGGATTCTTACCGGTGGTCCTAATATGTTCTCATCTGCCCACACTTCTTCTTTCGTAGCATGGGACTTTGATGGCGATGGATACGGAGAATTTATGATTAAGACAGGTCATGGAGCTATCGACGGCGAGGGTAACTACCTCAGCGTAGATAAAGATCCTACTGGTAATTACCTCAATTCAAGAGGAAAACAGGTGAGTGGTGAGGAATGGATTACAGTGTTCGATGGAATGACTGGTGCAGAACTGAAGACTATTCCTTATCATACTGACTATGCTGCAGGCTCATCATATTGGGGCGACAGTAACCAAAACCGTTCAGAGAGATATCTTGCCGGCATAGCATGGCTGGACGGAAAGAATGGAAATCCAAGTGGTATCTTCGCTCGCGGATATTATAGTGGTGCCTTTATCGGTGCTTATGACTGGAATGGAACAGATCTCACCCTGCGCTGGCTGCACAGAGCTCTAACCGCATCAAATGGTCAGGTGAAGTATGCCGACGGAACAACAAAGACTCTTACTAAAACTGTATATGGCGAAGGTTGTCACTGGTTCTCTGTGGCAGATGTTAATTTTGACGGCAAGCAGGATATAACCTATGGTTCTGGTGCCCTGAAGCATGATGGTACAACACTATATCGCACAGGACTTGGACATGGTGATGCCCTTCATGTCAGCGACTTTGACCCAAACCGCCCTGGAATGGAAGCCTTTATGGTACATGAAAAAGGACAGTTCGGTATGGATTATCGTGATGCTACAACAGGTGAACTGCTGTTACGAAAGACTGCTTCTAGCGATACAGGACGTGGATTTATGGCAAACTTCGACTCAGAGAGAGATGATGCCCTCTGGCAGGCTTCTGAATGGCCAAACATCTTCGATAAGGATGGTAACAGCGTTATCGATTCAAAGACATGGGGTGGTGGTGCTTCTGCACAGGATCGCTTGTACTGGACAGGAACACTTGGTGATGACTTCTGGGGAAAAGGTGTTCTTGAGACCTGGAATCCTTCGTCAAAGAACTTTGACAGATTGATTGGTTGCGTAAATGGTGGCAACTATACATTGGGAAAAACCAATAATGATTCAAAGAATAATGCCTGTCTGTTGGGAGATGTCTTTGGTGACTGGAGAGAAGAGGTAATCTGTTGGACAGAAGGAGGAACAACAGGTTATCAATTGACGGTAAATGCTACAAACTATCAGACAGATTATATCGTACCACACCTTTTGGATGATATTGACTATAGAGCACAGATAATTGCAGAAAACTGCTGCTATAACCAGCCACCTCACTTGGGATACAACCTGCGTGAATCAAAGAAGATTACTGCAGAGACGTTTGAAGTGGAGAATGCTCCAAGCAACCTTGGAAAATACTGGGGTGCCATCTATGTTACATATCCTGTAATAGTTCCGGAAGGTGTTACTGCTTATTCTGTTGCAAGTTATGAATACAAGGATGGATATGACACAATAAAGGTTTCTGCAATTACTGCAGGTAAGATAATAGCTACCAACAGACCTATAATATTCAACTCCAAGGTGAAGAATCCTGTATTTGTTCCAACGGCCGTTGCTTCAAATACAACAATATCAACTAATTATGTAAAGGGATTCTATTGCGATTCCATCCCTGTAATTACTGCTTCGCAGGCATCATATAAGTTTATATACGAATTCCGCAATGGCGACAGAGGTGTAGGTTTCTACAAGACTGATGGTACTTGGAAAGTTCCTGGTGGCACTGCTTACGGATTGTTCGGATTCAGTGCGAACTATCCAGGTGCAGACTCTTATGTGTTAGGAAGTCCTTTCAACCCGACTCCAACAGCTATCTCTTCTTATTGTGCCGACGACCAGAAGGAGACTGAAGAGATATACACTCTGCAGGGAATCCGTCTGCAAGGAACCCCTGTCGCAGGCACTGTTTACATTGTGAAAATGTCCGACGGTTCTGTGCGTAAGCAGATATTCAAGTAAGAACAATACATATCCAAAAGAAAATCACAATCTACTTTTAGGTTGTGATTTTTTTGTTTTTTTCACTAACGTACTCACTCTATTTCATTTATTATGCGTATCTTCGCGGCAAATAATAGAAATAGAGAATGAATATACTGGAATTGTCGGAGCAGGAGATTCAGCGCAGAGCGAATCTGGATGCCTTGAAAGCTATGGGAATCGAGGCTTATCCTGCTGCTATGTATGAGACAAATGCGTTTTCAACTGATATAATCTCTGAGTTTGTTGACCCAGAGACAGATGAAGAGGGAAAACCTATTGGCAACCTGAGAGAAGTAAGCATTGCCGGACGTATGATGAGTCGTCGTGTGATGGGAAAGGCTTCGTTCGCTGAGTTGCAGGATTCAAAGGGCAGAATTCAAGTTTATATCACTCGCGATGATATCTGTCCTGATGAAAACAAAGACCTTTATAATGTAGTGTTTAAGAAGTTGCTCGATTTGGGCGACTTTATCGGTGTTAAGGGATATGTGTTCCGCACTCAGACTGGAGAAATATCTGTTCATGCTCAGTCGCTGACTGTGTTGGCAAAGAGCTTGAAACCGCTGCCTGTGGTAAAAGAAAAGGACGGACAGGTGTTCGACGCTTTCGAAGACCCGGAACTCAGGTATCGCCAGAGATATGTTGACCTGATAGTTAATCAGGGCGTGAAGGATGTGTTCCTGAAACGAGCTACAATACTGAGAACTATGCGTCAGGTATTTGACGAGGCAGGTTTTACAGAAGTTGAAACTCCAATACTCCAGCAGATTGCCGGTGGTGCTACAGCTCGTCCGTTCATCACTCACCATAATGCTCTGAATATAGACCTCTATCTGCGTATCGCTACAGAACTATATCTGAAACGCCTTATCGTCGGTGGTTTCGAGGGCGTTTATGAAATAGGCAGAAACTTCCGCAACGAAGGTATGGACCGCAGTCATAATCCTGAGTTTACTTGTATGGAACTCTATGTTGCATATAAGGACTATAACTGGATGATGTCGTTCACAGAACAACTGCTTGAGAAGATTTGTGTAGCTGTGAATGGTTCTACAGAGGTTAAGATCGGTGATAATATCGTAAGCTTTAAGGCTCCGTATCGTCGTTTGCCAATTCTCGATGCTATCAAAGAAAAGACTGGTTACGACCTTGAGAAGATGTCGGAAGACGAAATGCGTGAGGTTGCTAAGAAACTGAATATAGAGGTTGACGACACAATGGGGCGCGGAAAACTTATCGACGAGATATTCGGTGAGACTTGCGAAGGCACATTTATTCAACCTACATTCATTATCGACTACCCTGTGGAGATGTCTCCACTTACTAAGATGCACCGTTCGAAACCGGGACTTACAGAACGTTTCGAACTTATGGTGAACGGTAAGGAACTCGCTAATGCATACTCAGAGCTTAACGATCCTATCGACCAGGAAGAGAGATTCGTAGAACAGATGAAACTTGCTGACAGAGGTGATGATGAGGCTATGGTTATCGACCACGACTTCCTTCGCGCTCTCCAGTATGGTATGCCTCCTACAAGTGGTATCGGTATCGGTATAGACCGTTTGGCTATTCTTATGACTGGTCAGCCAACTATTCAGGAAGTACTTCTTTTCCCAACGATGAAACCGGAGAAGAAGATGCCAAAGGATGGGGTAGAGAAATTCGTAGAACTCGGATTCAACGAAGATATAGTACCAATTTTGTATAAGGCTGGTTATAATCTGGTGAGTGACCTGAAAGACGGAAATGCTCAGAAGATTCAGCAGCAGATAGGCGAAATCATAAAGAAATTCAAATTAGAAGTGGTGAAGCCAAGTGTGGATGAATTGAATAATATAATCGGTAAGTTATAATGCAATTCCAAAGTACAGGCAGAGTAGCAGTTCTAGGTGGCGGCAGTTGGGCAACAGCTGTGGCTAAGATAGTGATGCACCACGAAGAGCATATCACTTGGTATATGCGCCGTGACGATCGCATAGAAGATTTCAAGCGTTTGCACCATAATCCTGCATACCTGACTGGCTTACATTTCGATGTAGATAGAATCACATTCTCCAGCGACATAAACGAAGTGGTGAAGAATAACGACACCCTGATTTTTGTTATTCCGTCGCCATATATCAAAAGTCACCTGAAAAAACTGAAGGCAAACCTAAGAGAAAAGATGGTTGTCACAGCAATCAAAGGTATAGTGCCAGAAGAATCGATGACTGTAAGCAGCTATATGGAGAAGGTGTATAACATACCTGAGGAACAGGTGGCCTGCATCGGAGGACCATCGCATGCTGAAGAAGTAGCACTCGACAGAATCTGTTATCTTACTATTGGTTGTAGCAGCTTGGAAAATGCCCAAGTAGTAGCTGACTTGTTCACCAATAAGTATGTGAAGACGAGTGTGAGTCAGGATATAGAAGGAATAGAATATGCGTCTGTGCTGAAAAATGTATATGCTATTGCCGCAGGTATCTGTCACGGACTGAAGATGGGTGATAACTTCCAAGCTGTGTTGACAAGTAATGCCATTCAGGAGATGAAACGTTTCCTTAATGAGGTGCAGCCGGAGGAAGGACGTCATGTATCAGCGAGTGCTTACATGGGTGACCTTCTGGTTACTATGTATTCTAATTTCTCAAGAAACCGTACATTTGGAACGATGATAGGACAGGGCTATTCAGTGAAGACTGCTCAATTGGAAATGGAAATGATTGCAGAAGGTTATTATGGCACTAACTGTATGAAGATTCTGAATAAGAAATATCATGTCAGTATGCCTATACTCGATGCAGTATATAATATATTGTACGAGAAAATCAGTCCTGCTGTGGAGATAAAAATTCTTGGCGATTCATTCAGATAAAAACATAAAAACAATGAAAATCAACATTTCAAAAGCACAGCAGTTCTTGGCTGCTGGAGCAGTTGAGGCACTGGAACCTCAGGTAAAGGCTGCACAGAAGGCTCTCGAAGAGGGTACATGTGCTGGTAACGACTTCCTTGGTTGGTTGCACCTTCCAAGTTCAATCACTCCGGAATTCATCAAAGAGATAAATGAGACTGCAAAGGTGCTGCAGCAGAATTGTGATGCTGTAGTAGTAGCTGGTATTGGTGGTAGCTATCTTGGTGCTCGCATGGTTATCGATGCTTTGTCGAATACCTTCGGATGGTTGCAGCCATCAAAGACTCCACGAATCCTGTTTGCCGGAAACAATATCGGTGAAGATTATCTTTCTGAGATGATAGGTTATCTGAAAACCGTAAAGTTTGGTGTAATCAACATTTCAAAGTCTGGTACTACAACAGAGACTGCCATCACTTTCCGTCTTCTGAAGAAGATGTGTGAAGAGCAGATGGGTAAGGATGTTGCAAAGAAGGTGATTGTAGCAGTTACTGACGCAAAGAAAGGTGCTGCCCGCACTACTGCCGACAAAGAAGGATACAAGAGTTTCGTAATTCCTGATAATGTAGGTGGTCGTTTCTCTGTACTCACTCCAGTTGGTCTGTTGCCAATCGCCGTTGCCGGTTTCGATATCGCAGCTTTGGTAAAGGGTGCTCAGGATATGGAAGCACAATGTGATATTAATGCTCCGCTTGCAAACAATCCTGCTGCCGTTTATGCAGCTACTCGTAATGCTGTTTATCAGGCAGGAAAGAAGATAGAAATTATTGCTAACTATCAGCCAAAGCTCCACAATCTGGGCGAGTGGTGGAAGCAGCTCTATGGAGAGAGCGAAGGTAAGGATGGAAAGGGTATCTTCCCAGCATCAGTTGACCTCACTACCGATTTGCACTCAATGGGTCAGTGGATTCAGGATGGTGAACGCACAATCTTCGAGACAGTTGTTTCTGTAGAAAAACCAAATACTACACTTCAGGTACCTTCTGACGCAGAGAACCTCGACGGTCTGAATTTCCTCGCAGGAAAGCGTATTGACGAAGTAAATAAGATGGCAGAACTCGGTACTCAGTTGGCTCATGTTGACGGTGGAGTTCCAAACATCAAGATTTCTATCGAAAAACTCGATGAGTACAACATCGGTCAGTTGATTTATTTCTTCGAAAAGGCTTGTGGTATCTCTGGCCTTATCCTCGGAGTAAACCCATTCAACCAGCCAGGTGTTGAGGCTTACAAGAAGAATATGTTTGCTCTGCTGAACAAACCTGGTTATGAGGCTGAGAGCAAAGCTATTCAGGAACGTCTGAAATAACTTAAAATACAGATAAAAAGAAAGTGTCATTTGCAGCAGCTTCTGTAAATGACACTTTTGTTTTTATTGCATATCGTGGTTGAGCATCCGATGTTCAGCCATCTTTTCGTATTTGGTGCCTGGAATGCCGTAGTTGGCATATGGATAAATGCTGATGCCGCCACGTGGAACGAAAAGTCCAAGTACTTCGATGTATTTCGGCTGCATCAGTTTGATGAGGTCCTTCATTATAGTGTTTACGCAATCCTCGTGAAACTCTCCGTGGTTGCGGAATGAAAACAAATACAGCTTTAGCGATTTACTTTCAACCATTTTCTTGTCTGGAATGTAGTTAATGCGTATCTCGGCAAAGTCCGGTTGTCCTGTGATAGGACAGAGGGACGTGAACTCAGGACAGTTGAAACGTACCCAATAATCGTTTTCACAGTGTTTGTTCATGAATGTCTCAAGCACCTCTGGGGCGTATGTAGTCCGATACTCCGTAGTCTTGCCTAAAGCCTTCAGATTTTCATTTTGACGGTTGTTTTCCATAATTTTAAGTTTTATTGGGCACAAAGATACAATTTTTTTCTATTTCTGATTTTATATTTAATATTGTATATTGTATCTTTGTGGCAAAATAATTTAGTTATGATGAAAGGCATAGACTGTTGCATTCCCTATATTGATGAGGTGGCAACGACAAATCTGATTTCCCAACTGAGAAACACTTCTTTAGTACGTAACATCTTCCTGATGCAGACATCGGACATGTCCGTAAAGGTGGAAGGCACGAAAAATCTTTCAGCCCGTACATTCTACAGTTCCGACATGATTCGCAGAATTGCAGAGAATGTGACTACCGACTATTTCCTGTATGTGCATCCGAAGGCAGTAAGTCTTGGTTATCAGGCTCTCGAGCGTATGTATAATATTGCTCAGAATGTGAAGCCTGCAATGATTTATTCCGACCACTATGCTCAGCATGGTGACAGCATTGTCAGGATGCCGAAGATTGATGTTCAGTTGGGTAGTGTTCGTGACGATTTCGATTATGGTTCTGCTCAGTTAGTTTCTACTGAGAGCCTTCGTAACTGCGTGAAGGAACATTCCATGAGTCAGTGGAAATATGCCGGTTGGTATGAGTTGGCAATGTATATGTTGCGTCATTCTGCCCAGGCTACTGTGCTGCACCTTCGCGAATATCTTTATACAGAAACAGAACTCGACTTGCGCAAGAGTGGCGAAAAACAGTTCGACTATGTGAATCCAAAGAACCGCGATGTACAGGTTGAAATGGAAAAGGTTTGTACCAACCATCTGAAGCGCATAGATGCATATATCCCTTCCGATGTCATCTCTGATATAAATGTAGAATACTCAGACTATCCTGTTGAGGCTTCTGTTATCATACCTGTACGCAATCGTGTGAAAACTATCGCTGATGCCATACATTCTGCATTATCTCAAAAGACTTCTTTCGAATATAATGTGATAGTGGTTGACAACCACTCGACCGATGGCACAGGAGAGATCGTAAAGGAAATAGCTGCAAAGGAACCTCGTTGCATCTTGATTACTCCTGATCGTGCAGACCTCGGAATAGGTGGTTGCTGGTCGATTGCTTTCAATGATGAACGCTGCGGAAAATTCACAGTTCAGTTGGATAGCGACGACCTCTATAGCAGTCCTGACACCTTGCAGCAGATAGTAGATAAGTTCTATGCTGAGAAATGTGCTATGGTAATCGGTTCGTACCGTATGTGCAACTTCCAACTGGAAACCCTTCCTCCTGGTATCATTGATCATAAGGAATGGACCGATGAAAACGGTAGAAACAATGCTTTGCGTATCAACGGACTTGGAGCTCCACGTGCTTTCTATACTCCTCTGTTGCGTAAAGTAGGAATGCCGAATACATCATACGGAGAGGACTATGCACTCGGTTTGGCTTTCTCCCGTAAGTTCCGAATCGGCAGAATTTATGACGAATTGTATCTGTGTCGCCGTTGGGAAGGCAATAGCGATGCAGCTCTTACTCCAGAACAGATAAATACCAATAATCAGTATAAGGACCTGTTGCGCACGATGGAGATTGAAAGTCGTCAGGCTCTCAATAAATATTGGAGCATGAACTTGACTTACGATGGAGCGATGGAATTCTTCGATAACGAACTCAAGCAATGGAAGGAAGTAGGGAATAGGTATGCAGCACTTGCAGAAGTACGACAGAACGAGATGCTGATAGATAATGTCAAGGCTTGTGTACAGTGGAATCCGGCTCGCATTCAGTCAACTGGTGCAAAGGTTGATAAGGCATCAATCAAAAAGCGTCCTTGTTTCCTCTGCGAACTCAATCGCCCGCTTGAACAGTCCGATTTCCCAATTGCAGGAAAGTATCAGTTGCTTGTCAATCCATATCCTATCCTGCCAAAGCACTTCACCATTCCTCATCATCAGCATCGTCCGCAGAGCATTCGCAATTCGTACATAGATATGATGCGAATTACTGTACAACTGAGGAATATGCTTGTGTTCTACAACGGACCTAAGTCAGGCGCTTCTGCTCCCGATCATCTGCACTTTCAGGTTGGCCCGCTGAATATAGTACCTTTACAGAGAGACTGGGAAGAACTCTACCGATTCAAGCGTGATAAGTTGTTCCCTCTCACAGATAAGGACTATCTGGAGTCACTGAGAATGGAAACTCTGTCCGACTCCTTCGGACTCTTTAAACTGAAGGAATATCTCTGTCCTGGTTTTGTTATTGTCACAAAGACTCCAGAGGCAAATAATGCACTCTTCCAGAAACTCTATGATGCAATGCCTGTGCAGGAAGGCGACAGCGAACCGCAGATGAACATCCTTTCGTGGATAACTGTAAGTACTGTGACAGGCGAGAACTACATAACTACAGTTGTAATACCTCGTGCGAAGCATCGTCCCGACTGCTATTTAAAGGAGGGCGAACAGCAGATTATGGTTAGTCCGGGAGCACTCGATATGGCAGGACTCATCATTACTCCGCGTGAAGAGGATTATAAGAAAATCACTCCGGAACTGCTCGCTTCAATTATTCGTGAGTGTGGTTGTTCAGCAGATGTAGCTAAGGAAATCATCGATAAGATTAAGAAATGATGTCCGTCATAAAGGTTGGTATTGTTACGGCAGAACGGATACGTTTCAGACTGAATGGCGATTATCTGTTTGGAGATAAGGAGTTTGGTGCAGGTGAAGAGACTGTAACAGCTACTGAGACAGCTATCAGATGGCGCGACCAACTCTACCACGAGATACTGTTTACACCTAAGGAGGCTTCCAACGCCTCCTTCTCTTTGTCTGATGTCACCATCGGAGTCAATTTCCATTGGCAGCGACAGGAGACACAGACCTTCCGTGGTTCACTCCGACTGATAAACGACGGCGGACGAGTTTGTGCAATCAACATCCTGCCACTTGAGGAATATCTGAAAAGTGTCATCTCGAGTGAGATGTCAGCAACAGCATCGCTGCCATTCCTTAAGGCTCATGCAGTAATATCCCGCAGTTGGTTGCTCGCGCAGATAGATAAGAGTTCAAGGTTCAAAGTTCAAGGTTCAAGAGCTCAAGGTTCAACTGTCACCTCTCACCTGTCATCTCTAACCTCTAACCTCTCACCTCTAACCTGTCTTGTCCGTTGGTATGACCGCGAAGACCACACCTTGTTTGATGTCTGTGCCGATGACCATTGTCAGCGATACCAAGGTATAAGCAAGATAAGCAACCCTACTGCCATTCAGGCTGTGGCAGAAACGGAAGGTGAAGTGCTTATGTATGATGGTGAAATCTGCGATGCAAGGTTCTCCAAATGCTGTGGAGGCATGATGGAGGAATTTGCTTCATGTTGGGACGACCAGCAGAAACCATATCTCGTTGCAAAACCCGACATACTTTTCGATGAAAGAGCTCGTGGTGTAAGAGAGGCATTTTGTAACACTTCCGACCCGAAAATACTCTCTCAGGTATTAAACGACTTCGACCAGGAAACAACCGATTTTTACCGATGGAATGTGGAATATTCGAGTCAGCAACTCGATGAAATCGTGAAACAGAAATCGGGTATCGACTTCGGACATATACTTAGTATGACTCCTATAAAGAGAGGTCCTTCAGGACGAATCATCCTGCTTGAGATTCGTGGCACGAAACGTACTGTGACTGTAGGCAAGGAACTTGAAATACGTAAATGGCTCAGTCCTTCACATCTCTACTCATCAGCATTCGAAGTCATTCCGCTTGCTGACGGTTTCCGTCTTGAAGGCAAAGGGTGGGGGCATGGAGTCGGACTCTGTCAGATTGGTGCAGCCGTAATGGGTTCACTCGGATACGATTATCGTGAAATCCTTGAACACTACTATCCTGGAGCGAAAGTAATTCATAATGCATAATTCATAATGCATAATTAAAAGTAATGCATAATTCATAATTTAAAATAAGAATGGAAAAGAAAAGAAACCCGTGGAGTTGGATTCCTTCACTTTATATGGCAGAAAGTCTGCCATATGTAGCAGTAATGACTATTTCTGTCATCATGTACAAACGACTTGGCATATCTAATGCAGATATCGCCTTCTATACCGGTTGGCTCTATCTGCTTTGGGTCATCAAACCCTTCTGGAGCCCGTTCGTAGATCTTATCAAGACAAAACGCTGGTGGACTGTTACCATGCAGTTCCTTATTGCTATTGCCTTTGCATGCATAGCATTCTCGCTGCCCACCTCGTTCTTCTTCCAGTTTACCTTAGCTGCATTCTGGCTGGTAGCCTTCACATCTGCTACTCACGACATTGCTGCCGACGGTTACTATATGCATGCACTCGACGACCATGAACAGTCGCTCTATGTGGGCATCCGTAGTACTTTCTACCGTATAGCTACTGTTGCAGGACAGGGTCTGCTCGTCATTCTTGCAGGATTCCTTGAGGAAAGAAGCGGTAACATCCCATTTGCCTGGTCAGTTACCTTCTTCTGTCTCTCGGCACTATTCTGCCTCGCAGCCCTCTATCATCAGTACATACTGCCTCGTCCTGCTTCCGACCATGCAGCAGTAGAGATTACTGCAAGTTCTGTGGTGAAAGACTTCTTAGACACCTTTAAGTCATTCTTTACAAAGCGCAACGCTTTGGTAGCCATACTGTTCATGTTGCTCTACCGTCTGCCGGAGGCTCAGCTCGTGAAAATGATAACTCCGTTCATGCTCGACCCTATTGACAAAGGCGGATTGGGTTTGACTACAAGCGATGTAGGTTTCGTCTATGGAACTGTCGGAATCATCGGACTCACCATCGGAGGAATCCTTGGTGGTATAGCAGCTTCTCATGGCGGTCTGAAACGCTGGCTCTGGCCTATGGTATGTGCTATCACATTGCCCGACCTCGTATATGTCTATCTGAGTTATGCACAGCCAGACAATATGTTCATCATCAACTCTTGTGTATTCATCGAACAGTTCGGCTACGGCTTCGGATTCACAGCCTACATGCTCTACCTTATCTACTTCTCCGAAGGAAGTCACAAGACAGCCCACTATGCCATCTGTACAGGTTTTATGGCACTTGGCATGATGCTCCCTGGTATGGTAGCAGGAAAGCTGCAGGAAACCATCGGTTACCAGCACTTCTTTGTCTGGACAATCATCTGCTGTCTTGCCACCTTCGCCATCACCGCCTTCCTGAAGATAGACCCCGAATTCGGCAAGAAGAACAGAGAAAAAGAGGACTAACCTTCTGTCATTCCATTTTGTATAATCGGCTGCAATGCAGTCGATTTTTTTATAATAGATAGTAACCTAAATCATAGATAAAGATATATAAATCCATTCAAAAGTTGCATGATTCAACAACTTTTAATAATTTTGCGCCATGAAACGAAAAATAAGAACCTATGGTGGCTACTTTGAGTCATTTATGCAGAACTTGAGCGAAATGGAACAAGAAAAAGTTCAGTATGGGCTTCTTCTTTTGAAAACTCAAGGAAGAGTGCCTAAAAAGTTCGTTAAATTTATTCGTGAAGGTATTTATGAGTTGAGAACAGAATATGGTGGCAACATCTATCGTGTTTTCTTTATCTTTGATGAAGGTAATATAGTAGTGTTGTTTAATGGTTTTCAAAAGAAAACTCAAAAGACCCCTCATGACGAAATAGAAAAAGCAATAAAAATAAAGGAGGCATATTATGCAGACAAACAATCACAAAATCGTTGACTATGATGCAGTACTGGATGCTAAATTCGGGGCAGAAGGTACACCTGAGAGGGCCCGTGCAGAAGAAGCTGCTTACTCTTTTTATTCGGGTCAAATACTTCAAGATGCTCGCAAAGAAGCTAAGTTAACTCAGGCTGAATTGGCAGAACGTACACAAACGACCAAATCTTACATCTCCAAAATTGAAAATGGGATTATTAATCCCAGTGTTGGTGCTTTCTATCGTATAATTGCGGCTCTTGGAATGAGAGTCGAAGTTGTCAAACCAATATACTGATAATACATCTGAAAAAATATCATACCCTCTATCGGCTGCAATCGCAGTCGATTTTTTATTCTTGAACTTATCACTATTTTGTCTTTTTGTAATTTAGGTGTCAACCTTATCTACAAAAAGACACTTACTCATTTGAACCTTTAAGTTGTGTCCAACTTTCTGGGTTCACTTCAATACCTGTCCCTGTGTCCCTGAGTGGTCGGGGAGATCTTAGGGAGATCTCAGGGGGTGCTCAGGGGATCTCGGGGGGTGCTCACCCTCTGAAGTCATATTTTGAAAACTTTAACAGAAAAAATCATGTGTTCTTATCCTTAAATTAAAATAGGTGGATAAGATACTATTAGAAGGAGGTGTTTTACGAGATTACGTCTCACCCTCGACGAGATTACGTCTCACTATTCCAGTCCTTACTCCCGAGATAACCTATAAACTAAATTCAAAAATATACCAATTTTTGTAGTTCATAGTAGATTTTAGGTTTAGATGTCAGTTACCTGTCCCTGTGGCATTTGAGTAAGCTTAGGAATAGCTTAAGAGGAGGCTAAGAGGAGCCTAGGAGCAGGGTAGTAGCACTAAAGGATAACCTTAAAAGGAACAATCCGGAGTATAACCAATAACCTATTTTCAAAAAATATCCCAACTTTTGTAGTATTTTAAAAAGAAGTTTGGTTGTGATTTGCTTACAAATTAGTATCTTTGCATAGTCATAGACAACTTCATGCGCGTCCCAATTCTCACTAATATAAAAAACGGAAAAATGTTAAACGTCTGGCTCGCATTCCTCGCTATCTGTTGGTTTATAGTAATCTTTCGTCGCAAAGGATAATGACTTGGGCGTGAACCTGATGGTCGATAAACCCACCGCGTCTTACGTCTGACGAACTTCATAATGTGAAAGAACTCTTCAAGCCGCCCGTCTGCGAAAGATAGGCGGCTTTTTCTTTCCATTTCTTGCAAGTTTGGAAAGATTTGCATCAGAAATGTTAAATTTTTGCTTTTTGTAGCAAATTTGTTACAAAAATATTTGCAGGAATGTAGCGAAATTGCTACCTTTGTATCGTCAATCAGAAATGATGACAAAAGGTCTTTGAGAAGATGAAAGTAAGTGAATTAAAAAGGAAGTTGAGAAAAGCGGGATGCTTTCTACTTCGTGAGGGGACCCGACACGAGATTTGGATTAATCCTAAGACTGGTGTTACAACAGAGGTTCCAAGGCACAACGCGCGAGAGGTCAAAACAGCGACAGCTCGTTCAATCTTCAAGGAACTCCTCGGCTGAAAAGCCGGGGAGACCCTTCCCGGAAGTTCGCTTCTGATATTTCTCGGAGACCTTGTTTTGTTGTATTTATCACTAACATATATATATATTATGAAGGTTGTTGCATTTGTGGAGAAAGGAGGGCGCAAAAGCTTTTCCTGCAGACTGGATAAAACGATATCCAAGTGTATGGCCATAGGTTACGGAAATACGGCACGCGAAGCTATAGACGACCTTGCCGTATCCTGCCGTGAGGCATATGAAATGAGCAAGGATGAAACATTTCTTAATCTTGAAATCGAATACAGGTTTGACGTCGGCTCGCTCTTTGACTATTATGGTTTTCTCAATATTGAGGGTGTGGCGAGTCTTGTCGGTATAAGTGCATCAGTGCTCAGACAGTATGCAAGTGGGGTAAGACAACCCAGAGAGGATAAGCTGAGAATGATTGAAGATGGATTAAAACAGGCTTCAGAACAGTTACAGCGTGTTGTGCTATGCGCATAACTCACTTATATTTTCAAAGACCTTTTCAATCCCCTGGTGCGTGAGCATCGGGGATTTTTTCTTTCCATTTCTCGCCATTTCTTGCAGGATTGGAAAAGATTTGCTTCTGAAAAGTTAAATAATTCCCTTACTACAAAAATTTGTAGTAACTTTGCATTGTCTTAATAAAACAATGAAATAGTTGTGATTTGCTTACAAATTAGTATCTTTGCATAGTCATAGACAACACAAATCAAAAGAACTCACAGATAAGAAGGGTTGTGATTTGCTTACAAATTAGTATCTTTGCATAGTCATAGACAACACGAAGTGAACAGGAAGCTGGCAACTGGATGGAATCCGTTGATAGATTCAACATCCAAGAGATCCTGGAGTACCACGGAAAAAGCACTCGAGAGTTACGAGAGACATTTGATGAAATTGCACAAGGACGGTAGTATCAAGCACAGAACTTACGAGGATTACAGTAGTAGGCTCCGGAAACTCTCTGAATATATGCAGATTCATCCTGTTGCATATATTCATATGTTCTCCAGACCGTACATTGAAAGATACCTGGAGTACTTGTATGTCGAGAAAGGGTGCCTGCCTCGTTCGAGAAACAATTATTTAACCTGGTTGAATGTGTTCTGCAACTACCTTGTAGGGAGTGGATATCTTACATCCAATCCCTGTAATGGCATCAAGAACCTGAAGGAAGGCGAAAAGAAACGCAAGGCTATGGCTGAAGAGGATAGGCTGCGTCTATTTGATTGGCTGCACAAGACTGACAGACCTTACCTGTTGGCTTGCCAGTTCATGTACTACACTCTGATCCGTCCTATCGAACTTTCGCAGCTAAAGGTAGGTGACATCAATTTTGAATATCACACAGTATTCGTTTCCGCCGCCATATCCAAGAATAGGCACGACGGAGTAGTAACTATTCCTGATGCTCTGATGAAGTCTATCGAGGAACTCCGCATTGCGGATTACCCGAAAGATTTCTATCTCTTTGGTGATAACTTCCTGCCGTCTCCGAGGGCAATAAGGAAGCCTATACTCTTTGCGAAGAGATGGATAATCGTTCGTAAGGAGTTAGGCTTTCCGGATTATTACCAATTCTACAGTCTGAAGGATACAGGCATAACTGACATGATAAATAAGGTTGGTCTCAATGTGGCCAAAGACCAGGCGAGACATTCATCTGTAGCCATCACCAACTATTACGCTGCCAAGAATCAGATGTCTGCACACCCGGAACTGAAGGACTTTGAATAAAAAAAGGTGTGCCAGCAATATAGGCACACCCAGCCGAAATAGTCTCGCTGTCAAACAATTAACTACACAACGGCTAAAAGTTCTTTTCCGATGGCATGAATGCCATTCAGGATCCGCTGCCGCTGCTCGGCTCGCGGACGTTTAATTCCATTTGCATAGTGGCTTAGTAAGTGCTGATTGATGCCGGTAGTACGGCTAATAGCAGCCAAAGAGACGTATGACTCGCAGGCTCGCAGCATAGTTGCTGCATCTGCAAGATTATACTGGAACTCATAGTCGCCATCGATGAGCCACTGAGGGACATCGTCACCGTCCTTCACCATACCTTCGATGTGGAACTTCAGAGTTTTCTCTACTTCATGCTGCAGTTCTTCGAATGTTTTAGCAGTTACGACTACCGCACCTGGTACGTTGTCGCCAAGTGAAGCTCCGAAATTTTTGTTGCACCATGCAACATCTACTTTGATAGTTTCCATAATATATATTAGCGTTTTAAAGATTCTAAATAGAGGCGAGGGTGGTTATTTCCACCCCGCCTGTTTCCAGATGCTGTTAAGAAGAAATTGGTTTAAAGTCTCGTTCTCGTGACCTCTGACCGTCACCTTCCCTTTCTTTATGGGGTGCTTGAACTGTCGGTGATCGCCTTTGGTGTAACCGAGATACCATCCGTCTTTTTCGAGCAACTTTATCACCTCTCTTACTTTATAATTTTTCATTGTTGGTATCGTTAATTGTTTGACATTGCAAAGGTATGAAAAATAATACCAATTGCAAAATATTTTGCTTAAAAAAGTAATATAAATAATACTTTTAACATTTTGCCTCTATTTCCCCGGCTACGTTTGTGATGGTGATACGTGCCTGAGCTCTTGGAACAGTCAGATAAGTAATCTTCAGCCAGCCTACGCTGCAGTCGGTAGGCATTGCCGCGTCGAGGTGCAGATACCCGCCCCGTCCGATGCGCGAGGCATTGATACGGTCTATTCGGCTGCTGATGTCTCTGACCACCTGTGGAAAGTTGTCGGGATTGCTCAGTATATGCATAGCATAGTTCTGACGGATGTAGCGGAAAAGTTTCTTCTCAGGTTCCTGCTGAGCCTGCATCATTCTCTGGTTGAGTTCCAGCTGCTGGAACATCACGGTTTCGTTCGGTTTCATAATCGTATGTATTTGAACATTAAAAATAGCAGCACTACGCGCTGTTCAGGTTCATACGAGGTGAGACCTTGGGGTGGTTATCCCATACCCCACACGGTGCTGCTTTAGCATTATTTCCTTAAAGTCGATGGCATAAAAAATGCCGCCTTGTTTGGGCGATTACTTTACGCCCTCGTATGATTTGAACGCTGCAAAGATATGGAGAATAAATATAACAGCAAAGAAAAATCAAAAAAAATACTCTGATGATGATTATTTTCTTGATTTACTTGTTTAATACGCAAAAGATGATTATCTTTGCATTGTCAAATAAAAAACAAACGAATTATGGAACTCACAAAACAAGAAGAAGAGTTGATAAAACAACTCAGGAATTACAGAAAAGCCTATCCTAACGGAGCAAAGATGTTGGAAATCGAGATTATGGATTTGGTTTACGAATTAATGGAACAAGATTAACAAACAGTCTCCCCTTCGGGGGAGGCAAAAAACTTAAATATATGGAAACAGTAATAGTGGAACAAAAAAAGCAGTCAACTTCAGTGCGTCAAGTATTGAACGATGTTTATGAGGAAGTGAATTGGGCATATCTCGCCAAGAACTATTTTGGTAAGTCGCGTTCATGGCTCTACCATAAGTTTGCAGGAATGAACAACGGCGTTCCTGATGACTTCAGTGAAATAGACAGAAACAAATTGAAATATGCTCTCAAAGATATAGCCACTCGCATAGGCTCTGTGGCAGACAGGCTCTGATTCGTGCCTGGTTTTATTTGACGTGGAGGATGCGACGAAGCCGCGTCCTCTTTTTTATGTTTATAATGAGAATAAAATCAATAAAGTGAATGTGCGGTTATTTTTTTGAGAAAAAAAGTAAAAAATATATTTGATTTCGTTTGCGCTTTTCAAATAAAATCCGTACCTTTGTAATGTAATCAAAGAGAGATTACAAAGGGTAACCGAAAACCTTGAAAAGAGTAGGAAAAATGAAAACCCAAAGTCCAATGAAAGTAGCCATTTCAATCAGGATTTGGAAAGTAAAAATCAGATTGGAAATCTGGATTTGAAATCCAAGGGGAGGGGAAACCCTCCCGCCTTTGGGTTTTCGTTGCAAAAATACATCAATTATTTTAAATACAAAAATTATGGAATTACATTTTGAAATGGAAAAGAAACCTTCTCGTGGAGGTGCACGTGAAGGTGCAGGCAGAAAACGCAAGGGAGTGCATTACTACGGATTCCGTGCCACTCAGGAAGTGCATGATATTCTTGCTGTGGTGGAAGGCTCCAAGGCTGATTTCATCAATTCCTGCATACTGAAGGCATGCGAGAAGTAAAAAATGAGTATGCCAGCTAACAGTTTTTCTCTGTTGGCTGGCGCACTATTTTTAAGAAGAAAAAAACTCTCCCTCTACATCTTTTGCAATTCCGTTGCTATTTATTTTATAATGTAAGCATCTGCAATACATTTTTCGATTAGCGATTATGTAATATTGTTTTGTATCCAGCAGCTCTTCAGTAAAGAAGGATGCTTTATGGATTACTGTAGTATCGACGTTGTAATTTTTTTTATATACTCGATTGTACAATGACTTTAATCGTAAATCGTTCTCGTCATAGAATATAATATTGAAATTAGTTCCGTCACTCGCCGTTCTTGCAGCAGTAACATTTGTGACTGTTGACAATGGGAATTTTAGATTCTCACATAGATACGGATTTTGGTCAGCAAACCACTGCTGGTACGATAGTCTCCACATTCCATTATAGCAAGCGACAGGTATAGCACTGGAGTTAATAGCCACTTCTTTTTCACTTCCTTCTATTAGAGAAGTTGCTGCGTAGCCATCTCCTTCTTTATCAGAATTACCTTGAGAAGTTGCATATGGAATACATGTTACTCCTGGTGTTGATATATTCCTATTGCCATCTCCAGTCCAATATCGTCCATATAGACTTAACCCTATAACTTCTGCTGGAACAATCTTGAACTTTGTAATTTCTTCGCTATTATCTATTCTTAATTCTTTTAGAAAGTTACATGGCATCCAGTATTCTATATGTCTATCTTCACCAGATGCGCTTTTTGTATCCCATATGCGCCCAACAAACTCGCAATCCTCATTTTCTACCTTTACTATAATTTTATTGTTAAGACTTTCTTCGATACTATGATTTTGTTCTGTCGTTACCCAAAATTGTTGCATTTTAGTAGAGCCAATGTCTGCATATCGATACCATGTGCTATCCGGAAGGTCGTACTTCAAATTCCTGTATGAGATATTTTCAGAAACCTTTTCCTCAAATCTTCTTTCGAATTCATCCTTGACTTTTTCTTTGTCGATAACTACATTTCCGACTGAAGCGTAAAATTCACTTGCAGGGATAATTCTGCAGCTCTTATTTTGTTGGTTCACTACAAAAACTACATTACACCATTTCTCCACTTCAGATATAAAGTCATTAACTTTCCAGTTTGGCATCATGTGTTTATATTCCGTTGTTTCTGTTGCATTAACTATATACACCTTGGAGAATACATGATCAACTCTTAGATGGTTATATGCAACATTATATCCAAGTGCCTTAACTACTTTTTCAACCATGGCTGCAAGATACGGTTGTGCTCGTAGGTTGGGTCTGCTGGCGAAATTTACCTCATAGTCATTCCTTCCTGCTGAAGCCCCCTCGTCATATCCTGGTCTTAAAAGATTGTTGTAGAATTTGCCATTAGCAATATCTTCATTTACATACCATCCGACGGCAAATTGTCTCTGCACTCTTGCAATGGGTGTGTTGTGATTTGCTTACAAATTAGTATCTTTGCATAGTCATAGACAACTTATTAACCATTAAAATCCCTACAATTATGTTGTGATTTGCTTACAAATTAGTATCTTTGCATAGTCATAGACAACAGCCAGCAGCGACATTCATACACGATAGGTGTTGTGATTTGCTTACAAATTAGTATCTTTGCATAGTCATAGACAACTGTAGGGGTTACATACGTTGTTGTTACGGGGTTGTGATTTGCTTACAAATTAGTATCTTTGCATAGTCATAGACAACCGCTTGTCGCAGCATATCCGACAGGTCAGTGTTGTGATTTGCTTACAAATTAGTATCTTTGCATAGTCATAGACAAC
>FLNY01004001.1_pt1 | contig 67454 bp, 42 predicted proteins | sample 1140381 | NCBI WGS metagenome assembly FLNY01 (sample SAMEA3878172, study PRJEB12797) | bioreactor metagenome | biome: Moose rumen | place: Sweden | collected 2011-10
TAGACCATCTTGAACAGGTTCTTCAGGATCTTCACGTCCATCTTCGCCATCTTCGGGTCGTTGTCGAACAGCGCCTGCAGCTCCTGTCCGCTGATGACGCGCACCTCGCACGGCATGTCCGCCTCGATGCTCACCTCCGACACGTCGCCGTCGAGACAATAGGGGAAGTCGGCCACGAACTCGCCCTCGAAAGCGAAGCCCGTGCAGTAGTCCTTGCCCTCCTCGTCGTTGTGCACCATGTACTTGAAGCATCCCCGCTCCACGTAGGCCACCCACTGCGCTGGCTCGCCCGCCTCCTCCAGCATCTCGCCCCGCAGGAACATTCGCCGTTCCCCGTGCTCCATGCAGTACGTGCGCAGGAACTCCAGGTCCAGCCCCTCCTTGTAGGTGTTGAATTGCTTGTTTGGTGTCATATTATCGTCTCTATTCCTTTTCTTGTTGAAATATCGTTGCTTGTTTTAAAAAACTCCCCGTCGCCCGCTGTAGCGAAGCAAACGGGGAGGCACGCTCATAGGAACTTGGCGTTTTTATTGCCACAGCGGTTCGTTTTCCCATCCGCAGGGGAAACCCATCATGGAGGGGTGCACTGTTGGGTATCTGTTCAGCGAGGGTGATGGGTTACTTAGTATATTCCATAATAAAAAACGTCCCACCCTGGTCCGCTGGTATTGCGACGAGAAGCGTTGTGGGATTTGTTGCTCCAAAAGAACAACTTTTCTCTGAAATAGCCAAATTTTTTGAAGAAAAAGAGTAAAAAAGCAGTCAAATTTGGCATTTCATTCAGTTTGTACTACCTTTGTCGGATATTCCTTTAAGTTATAAGTAAATGCAACGATCAGATTGTGAGATAATGGCTCCTGTGGGGTCGAGGGAAAGTCTTGCTGCAGCTATTAAGGCTGGAGCAAATTCTGTTTATTTTGGTATTGGCAAACTCAATATGCGAGCTCATAGTGCCAATGCATTTACCATTGACGATTTGCGCGAGATAGCTGCCATCTGTCATGAGGCAGGGGTGAAGTCATATCTGACAGTTAATACAGTCATCTACCAAGATGATATAGAAACGATGCACGAGATAGTAGATGCTGCTCGTGATGCAAAGATAAGTGCCATCATTGCCAGCGATGTAGCTGTGATGACTTATTGTCGTCAGCAAGGGGTAGAGGTACACCTCAGTACTCAGTTGAACATAAGCAATGTAGAGGCACTTAAATTCTATGCTCAGTTTGCCGATGTAGTGGTGCTTGCACGTGAACTCAATATGTGGCAGGTAAAGGATATCTACGAACAGATAGAGGCTCAGCATATTTGCGGACCGAGTGGTAAACCAGTTCGCATCGAGATGTTCTGTCACGGAGCTCTCTGCATGGCTATCAGCGGCAAGTGTTACCTCAGTCTTCATAATGCTGGTCGTTCTGCAAACCGAGGGGAATGTGTGCAGATATGCCGTCGTGCCTATGATGTGCGAGATGCAGAAAGCGGTACGGAACTGACTGTCGAGAATAAATATATCATGTCGCCTAAGGACTTGAAAACCATCCGTTTCATGGATATAATGATGAATGCCGGAGTGCGTGTATTCAAGATTGAGGGCAGAGCTCGTGGTCCGGAATATGTATATACTGTTGTTCGTGCCTACGATGAGGCTATCAATGCTGTTATAAACGGTACATTTGCCTCAGCCGACAAGGACGAATGGGACCGACAGCTCAGCACAGTATTCAATCGCGGTTTCTGGGACGGCTACTATCAGGGACAGAAGCTTGGCGAGTGGTGCGATGTATATGGTTCGAAAGCCACAGAGAAAAAAGTCTATTGTGGCAAGTGTACTAAGTTCTTCGCAAAGATTGGTGTTGCAGAGTTCCTGGTGGAAAACAGTTCTATCAGCAACACAGACAAGATACTAGTTACGGGTCCTACCACAGGTGCTTTGATTCAGCCAGTTGGCGAACTGCGTGTCGATGACCCGAAGGACAACAGCAAGAGTTATCCGGTGGAATCGGCTCAAAAGGGCGATGTAATCAGCATAAAAGTGAATGATAGAGTGCGCCTGAACGACAGGATGTACGTACTTGTGAACGACGAAAGTCAGATGCTCACACAGAAATAATCAGTTTAGTCCATGAAGAAATTATACATATTTTCCTTACTGCTCCTTACTATGCTATCTGCTTTTGCTCAGCAACCAGCTGAACTTCAGCAGATAATGTCGTATATGAGACATGCTATGAATTTCAACAAGGCAATTCCTCAAGAGAAGGTATATCTTCATATCGACAACACAGGTTACTTCATGGGTGAAACCATCTGGTTCAAGGCGTATGTGGTTCGTGCCGATTTCAATATCCCGACAAACCTGAGTAAGGTGGTATATGTGGAATTGGTAAATCCCTCAGGCGATGTAGTAGAAACTCGCAAACTGAAAGTATCGAATGGTTGTGCCTATGGCGACATAAAGGTAGATAGCATCTTCGGTACCGGATTCTACGAATTGCGAGCTTATACCCGTTATATGACCAACTGGGGCAACGGAGGTATATTCTCTCGTACAATACCTATATTTAAGCGTCCTAAGAATCCTGGAGACTACTCACAGATGGTGATGGATGAGAACACCTACAGAAAACGTCTTCCGAACCTTCGTGACACCTCCGACGACACTTCCGATGCCGACGGACGCCTGCGTGTTCGTTTCTATCCTGAGGGAGGACATCTCGTGAAGGGGGTGCCTTGTCGTGTTGCCTTTTATGCTACCGACCGAACTGGAAATGTAGTAGATGCCGGAGGAGCACTGTTGAATGACAAGAAAGACGTTCTGGATGCAGTTGCCACACAACGCGAAGGACGCGGTTTGTTTAGGTATATTCCCGATGAAACCGCCCATTATCTGCGTTTGGCAGATAGCAAAGGCAAACAGCACGATTTCCGTCTGCCCGATGCAGAGGATGAAGGTATGTCACTCGACCTGAACACTCTCGAAGATAACGAGATAGTAGCTACACTCTATTGTAGTAAGTCCCTGCACGGCAAACTCCTTGGTTACACCATAATGCATAATGGAGTTACACTTCGTGCCGATACTGTCGTAGCTGAATACATTGTAATGATGGAGTTCGATCGTGCCAAGATGCGTCCTGGAGTCAATCAAATCACCTTCTTCACCAGCGACGGACAAATCCTTGCCGAACGACTTTTCTTCATCCGTCCTGAATCGAAAGAAGCAGATTCCATCCGTATTACAACCCCAGTGGCTTTCCCAAAACCTTGTGGCAAGATAACACTCAACATACAGACTCAACCCCTGTCGTTGCTTTCTCTGTCCGCTATCGATGCAGCTACTATGGTTAATGGTGCCGAAGGCAATGCACAGACCTATCTCTTGCTCTCCAGCGAACTGAAAGGTTATATCTCAGACCCTGGTTATTACTTTGAGGCAGACGATAAGAAACATCGTGCCGATGCCGACCTGCTGATGATGGTACAGGGTTGGCGTCGCTACGATTGGGCATTTATGGCAGGACTGAAAAAGCCCGATGAAACCGCTGTAAAGACATCTTTCCTGCCTCCTAATTCCATTGGGTTCACACAACCTATCGAAGACCAATTGTATATATACGGTCAACTGCGTCAGAAGAAAAAGAAATACTCTGTTGATAATGTCTGGCTCGATGTAAACCTCTTCAATAAGAGCGGTTATCACTTCAAGGGGGAGGCAAAAACCGATTCCAACGGCTTTTATGCTTTCAAAATGCCAGATGTAGAAGGGGAATACACCCTACTCATCAATACAGGAAAGGCGGGTAAGGACGGATACTGGGAAGATGCCAATTTCTACGTCGGAATTGACAGGCACTTCTCCCCTACCCGACGCCTGCTGACTGCACAGGAGACTACCCCACTCCCTCTGCTAAAACCTAATCTGTTCAACGACCCTGCAACGCGAAAGGCAGCAGCAGAGAGTAATGAGTACATCCCTATCAACAAAAAAGAACATGTGCTTCCAACGGTAGTGGTGAAGGCAAAACGCAAGAGTCTCTTTGAGAATGCCCGTGCTGCATGGGCATCGGAAAAAGAAGGCCAGCACTATGCATCCATCTATTATAATGCCGATCAGGATGCCGATAAATATGCCGACAGGGGTGAGGACTTGCCAACAGTCTATGAGTGGCTTGCCACTCGCAATCCGTTCTTCGGAGGTACCAATATGCTGGGAGCTCTCGAGGCAATGGAGGCACCAGTTAATGAAACACTATTCGAAGATGGTGGTGGAGGAGATGTAAGTGTTTCCGATGAAACCGGAGAAATGGGAACAACTGGAAATGAACAGTCCGAAGAGATGGATAAGAATGCCCAGGAAGGAAATGAGCAGTTCCAGACTACGGCAAAACAACCACGCATCTATCGTGACGGATTAGGGTATAAGAACCGACCTATCGTGTGGATTCTCGACAATGACTATGCTGCTATATCCCGTTTATCGCAGAAGTTGGATACAAGCAATGAAACAGAGTGGCGAGTAGAGCGTCCTACAAGTCAGGATTTGCCTATTTTCCTCGATGAAATCAAAGGAGTTTATATCAGTGAAAACCCTTATGCCTTCCGAAATGCTTTGTTCTGTCCTGCTTTGCAGGTAAAGAATCCAGTTACTGTATTTCTCTATTCTCATTTCCGATTCAATGTAGCTTCCAAAGGAGTGCGCACAACCCATTTCCAAGGTTACAATGTACCTTCTACATTCGAAATGGAAGACTACAGCATAATTCCGCCTGTAGAGGATTTCCGTCGTACCATCTTCTGGGCACCGGAAATCATTACCGACAAGGAAGGTAAGGCAAAGGTAGAATTCTGGAACAACTCCTCATGCAAAGAGATGCACATATCATGTGAGGGCATCACAGCAAAGGGTCAGATACTTGTAAACGAATAAAACTCAATATATGGAAGATTTCGATATACGCGAACAGCGTACAACCATTGACAAGGACTACGAACAGGCGCTGCGTCCTTTGCGCTTCGACGACTTCTCAGGTCAGCAGAAAGTAGTTGAAAACCTGAAGATATTCGTCGAGGCAGCCCGTTATCGTGGTGAACCGCTTGACCACACCCTCCTTCATGGTCCTCCAGGACTGGGAAAGACGACTCTCAGTCAGATTATAGCCAACGAACTGGGTGTCGGTTTCAAGGTGACCAGTGGTCCTGTGCTTGACAAACCAGGTGATTTGGCAGGTATCCTCACTTCACTTGAGGAGAATGATGTCCTTTTCATCGATGAAATCCATCGTTTATCCCCTGTCGTTGAGGAATATCTTTATAGTGCTATGGAGGATTATCGCATCGATATCATGATAGATAAAGGTCCTTCGGCACGAAGCATTCAGATAGACCTGAATCCGTTTACCCTTGTCGGAGCAACTACCCGAAGCGGACTTCTCACAGCTCCGTTGCGTGCCCGTTTCGGTATCAATATGCACCTTGAGTATTACGACTCAAAGACGCTGAGAGGAATCGTTCTGCGTTCTGCCAACCTGCTTGGTGTTCCTTGTGAGTTTGATGCAGCAGGTGAGATAGCTTCCCGTTCTCGTGGCACCCCTCGTATTGCAAATGCTCTGTTGCGTCGTGTACGTGATTTCGCACAGGTGCGCGGTGATGGCACTATCAATCTGGAGATAGCCCGTTTTGCTCTCGAAGCACTTAACATAGATAAGTTTGGTCTGGATGAAATAGACAACAAACTTCTGCTGACCATCATCGATAAATTCAAGGGTGGTCCTGTCGGAATAGGTACTATTGCCACAGCAATCGGCGAGGATGCCGGAACTGTGGAAGAGGTATATGAACCATTCCTTATCAAAGAAGGATTCATAAAACGCACTCCGCGAGGACGCGAAGTTACCGAACTGGCTTATCGTCATCTGGGACGCACTCCGCAAAGCGGTTTTACACCTTCACAGCCTTCGCTGTTCGACTGAAAGTCGCCTTTTTTGTTTTGTATTTCTCTCGGTTTGCACTACCGTTCACTTCGCTTCGCTCGTGCAAGGTACTCACGTTCGAAAATGCAAATAAAAAAGCTTGAAAACATTTTTTTCATCTTTTTTGTTTGCATTTTGCTCACTTACTCGTACCTTTGCCCCCCGATTTTAAAAATTTCTATTAATAATGTATATAAACAAGCGGTTGGTACCGTTTGTTTTGATTAGAAAGATATGCAGAAGAATTTAGTTATTGTCGAGTCACCAGCAAAGGCAAAGACGCTGGAAAAATTTCTTGGAAAAGACTATAAGGTGATGTCGAGCTACGGACATATCCGTGACTTGAAGTCAAAGGAGATGAGTGTTGACTTGTCTGATTTCTCACCAGTCTATGAGATTCCAAGTGACAAGAATCGTCTTGTCAGCGAACTGAAGAAAAATGCTAAGGAGGCAGAGACAGTCTGGCTCGCATCCGATGAGGACCGCGAAGGAGAAGCCATTTCATGGCACTTGAGTCAGGTACTGGGTCTTGACCCCAAGGTGGCAAAACGAATTGTTTTCCACGAAATCACTCAGACAGCTATCTTGGAGGCTATCAAGCATCCGAGAACTATCGATATGGGACTTGTCAATGCACAGCAGGCACGTCGCGTGCTCGACCGTGTGGTTGGTTTCAAACTCTCTCCAGTATTATGGCGTAAGTTGAAACCAAGTCTGTCGGCAGGTCGTGTTCAGTCTGTAGCAGTTCGTCTCATCGTAGAGCGTGAACGCGAGATAGAAAGTTTCCAAAGCGAGAGCAGTTTTCGCGTAAATGCTATTTTCACTGTTGATGGTCAGCAGTTGAAGGCTACACTCAACCATTCTTTCAAGACAGAAGATGAGGCTCGTGCCTTCCTTGAGAGTTGCAAGGGATGTTCGTTTAAGGTTACCGACATAGATAAGAAACCGATAAAGAAATTCCCTGCACCTCCATTCACTACGTCAACCCTGCAGCAGGAAGCAGCCCGTAAGCTTGGATTTACTGTTTCACAGACAATGATTGTGGCACAGAGACTTTACGAAAGCGGACATATCACATACATGCGTACAGACTCTGTAAACCTCTCATCACTTTGCATCAATACTGCAAAGGATGAAATAATACAGATGCATGGCGAAAAATACAGTCATCCACGCAAATTCCACACAAGCAGCAAGGGTGCACAGGAAGCACACGAAGCAATCCGTCCTACATACATCTCTCAGCACGAGATAGCTGGTACATCTCAGGAACGTCGTCTTTACGACCTTATCTGGAAACGTACAGTAGCTTGTCAGATGGCTGAAGCAGAGGCAGAGAAGACAACTATCACCATCACTCCATCAAATGCTCCTGATGGAATGGTATTTACTGCTTCTGGTGAAGTAATCACCTTCGACGGTTTCTTGCGAGTTTATCGTGAGAGCTACGATGATGATGCACTTGTACAGGAAGATGAGGACGGAGTAATCCTGCCAGCAGTGAAGAAAGGTACTGTGATGGGTGTAGATGAGATTACTTCTACAGAACGATTCAGCCAGCACCCACTTCGCTATACAGAAGCAAGTCTGGTTAAGAAGATGGAAGAACTCGGTATTGGTCGTCCTTCTACTTATGCTCCTACCATCTCCACTATCCAGCAGCGCGATTATGTAGAGAAGGGTGATAAGAAAGGCGAAAAACGTAAATTCACAGTATTGTCGCTTGTTCCAGACGGCAAAAAAGCCGGTGAATTCGTTATAAAGACTACACAGAAGTCAGAAGTATTCGGTAATGAGAAAGGAAAACTTCTGCCAACAGATATAGGTGTTATTGTAAACGACTTCCTCACAGAACACTTCCCTTCAATTGTAGATTACAACTTCACAGCTCGTGTGGAGAAAGACTTCGATGAAATCGCAGGAGGACGTGAAGACTGGAAGACTGTTATGACTGACTTCTACAAAGACTTTGAACCTACTATCGAGACAGCTATGCATGAGCGTTCTGAGTATAAGGTAGGAGAACGAGTTCTTGGTACTGACCCTAAATCAGGATTCACAGTAACAGTTAAGATAGGCCGTTATGGTCCGATGGTTCAGATTGGTACTGCCAGTGAGACAGAACATCCTCGTTTTGCTCAGCTCAAGACTGACCAGTCCGTTCAGACTATCACCCTCGACGAGGCCCTCGAACTGTTTAAGTTGCCTCGTAATCTCGGTGAATTCGAGGGTTCTGAAGTAACTATTGGTGCAGGTCGCTATGGTGCATATGTAAATCATGCAAAGAAATATGTTTCTATTCCTAAGGATGTAGATCCTCTTGAAATCACTTTGGATGAGGCTGTAGCACTTATCAAGCAGCAGCGTGAAACAGAGAAATCGAACCACCTGAAGACCTTCGAGGAAGACAAGCACATGGAGGTGATGAATGGTAGATTTGGTCCTTATATCAAGTATAAGAATGCCAACTATAAGATTCCTCGTTCTGTGAAAGATCCTCTGACTCTTACCTATGAGCAATGTAAGGAAATCATAGATGCTCAGGGTGAGGCACCTGCGAAGCGCACCACACGTCGTCCCCGTAAGTAATACAGACCGATGAAACGAATCATCCTCATAGGTTATATGGGTGCCGGCAAAACCACTCTTGGCAAGGCTCTTGCCAGAGTGACTAAGCGCCCCTTCTACGATTTGGACCAGTATATAGAGAGTCGCACCCACAAGACCATTCCTCAGATATTTGCTGAGAAAGGTGAGGCAGGTTTCCGTGAAGTGGAGAAGAACATGCTTCATGAGGTAGCGGAATTTGAGGATGTCATCATCAGTTGTGGTGGAGGCACACCCTGTTTCTCCGATAATATGGACTACCTGAATCAGCAGGGTGAGACAGTATTCCTTCGTGCCACTCCCGAAGTGCTGAAGGAACACCTCCTGATGGGAAAGACCCAGCGTCCTCTTATACAGGGGAAGTCACCAGACGAATTAATCGGTTTCATCGAGGAAAACCTGCAAAAACGCCTGCCTTTCTATTCTAAGGCAAAGCACATTATAGACATTAGTGTTATTCACACCCAAGAACAAATTAATAACTACGCAAATCTGATAAATGAGAAAGTGGCGAATTGAAGACTCCAATGAACTTTACGGCATAAATGGCTGGGGAGTCAACTATTTTCACATTAACGAAAAAGGTAATGTTGCTGTAACTCCGAAGAAAGATGGTGTTGAGGTGGACTTGAGGGAAGTTATGGATGAGTTGTCGTTGCGCGATGTGTCGGCACCTGTTCTGGTGCGTTTCCCAGACATCATCGATAATCGCATTGAGAAGACATCTACTTGTTTTGCGAAGGCAGCAAAGGAATACGAATTTAAGGGCGAGAGTTTTGTCATCTATCCTATCAAGGTAAACCAGATTTCTCCTGTCGTTGAAGAGGTAATCAAACACGGCAAGAAGTTCAACCTCGGTCTTGAGGCTGGTTCTAAACCAGAACTTCATGCAGTCCTTGCTGTCAATATGGATAGCGACTCTATCATCGTCTGCAACGGATATAAAGACCAGGACTACATCGAATTGGCACTCCTTGCCCATAAGATGGGAAAACGTATATTCATCGTTGTGGAGAAATTCAACGAACTGGAAATTATTACTCGTGTAGCTAAGAAACTGGGTGTTCGTCCTAATATCGGCATTCGGATTAAGTTGGCAGCTTCCGGTTCGGGTAAGTGGGAAGAGAGTGGAGGCGATGCAAGTAAGTTCGGACTCACTTCAGGCGAACTCCTTGGTGCCTTGAAGTATATCGAAGAAAACGATATGAAAGACTGTCTGAAACTAATCCATTTCCACATAGGCAGTCAGATTACAAAGATTCGTCGCATTCAGAATGCCCTTCGTGAAGCAAGCATGTTCTATGTGCAGTTGAGAAAGATGGGATTTGCCGTTGAATTCGTCGATTGTGGTGGTGGACTCGGAGTCGATTATGATGGTTCTCGCTCTTCCAGTTCAGAGTCGTCCGTCAACTACTCTATACAAGAATATGTCAACAACTGCGTCTATACATTTGTAGAGGCGAGCAACAGCAATGAGATACCTCAGCCAAACATCATAACAGAGGGAGGCCGTTCGTTGGCAGCCCATCATTCTGTACTTGTTATCGAAGTGCTGGAAACTACAGAAGTGCCTGCAATGCCCGATGAATTCGTGGTAGGAGAAGATGATCACGAACTGGCAAAGGACTTGTACGACATATGGTGCAACCTGAACCAGAGAAATATGCTTGAGAACTGGCACGATGCCCAGCAGATTCGTGAGGAGGCACTCGACCTTTTCGCACACGGAATGCTCGACCTTCGCACTCGTGCTGAGATAGAACGAATGTACTGGGCTGTGGCTCGTGAAGTAAACATCTTGGGACATTCGATGAAACACATGCCAGAGGAACTTCGTTCGCTGGAGAAGAACCTTGCCGACAAATACTTCTGCAACTTCTCACTCTTCCATTCTCTGCCCGACAGTTGGGCTATCGACCAGATATTCCCAATCATGCCAATCCAGAGACTTACTGAACGTCCAGACCGCAATGCCACAATTCAGGATATCACCTGTGATTCTGACGGTAAAATCGCCAATTTCTCTACCGAAGGTGGTGTAAACCACTTCATTCCTGTACATACTCTCGACAAGAAGAAAGGATCGTACTACATAGGTGTGTTCCTCGTAGGTGCTTACCAGGAAATTCTTGGAGATATGCACAACCTCTTTGGCGACACCAATGCTGTTCATGTGGTAACAGACAAGGAAGGCTATCACATCAAGAATGTCATTGATGGGGAAACTGTAGCTGATGTACTCAGTTATGTTCAGTACGAACCGAAGAAGATGGTTCGTTCGCTCGAGGTATGGGTGAAGCAGGCTATCAAGGAGGGCAAGGTAACCCTCGAAGAAGGTAAGGAATTCCTCGATACTTATCGAAGCGGACTTTACGGATATACTTATCTGGAATAATATGTTTCTGAAAAAGGACATTTAAATAGTATTTTTATCAATAAAGGTTAAAAAATTGCCACTTTGAGGAGAGGTGGCAATTTTTTTATAAATAAATTATGTGTGATAACTTTTTTTCTGCTTACTTTGCACCCAAACGTGAAAATTACATACGTTTTTAGGTGTTCGATTCAAACCAAATGGTATAACATAACTAACAAACATTATTACTAATCTTTTAAAACAATTGGACATGAGAAAGTTCTACTCTCTTGCGCTACTATTTGTAGCGAGTGTATTCTGCAGCATGGCTTACGGATACACAGGAAAGGAAGACATCACGTCTTCGAAGTTGACTAATCCCGACTTCAGCGCTATGACTCCAGTTACTCAGACAGTCATCACTTATGCCAAGGACTTGGCTGATAATGGTGCGGGTTCTGATGGTAAAGGTCTCTATGGTATGCAGCCAGTAGAAGGTTGGACAGCAAACAACCCTACTGACAACATCAAGCACACCACAAACGGTGATCCTCGCGATGCTAAAGCAGGAGGTATCTTCCCGGTTTATGATGCACTCGAAATCGATGAAATCGAGAATCCTATCGGACTGGGGGGGGCATTTTACGCTATTGGCGAGGCAGGTACGACAGCTCTTGGTATTACGAGTGTATGGAGTGGAAATGGTTATACACCAATCTACTCTCAGGATGTAACCCTTTCAGCAGGTTACTACATCATTGTATTTAAGATTTACAATGCTTCAGGTACAGCTGCGCTCAAAAGCAACGAATTCGGTTTCGATGCAGGTGAGACAAGATTTATGTCTGAAAAGACAAATTACCCTGTTGGTGAATGGGTAGAAGATACGGTTTTCGTTAAACTTGATGCAGAGACAGCAGGAAAGGTTACTCTTGGTTTCGTAGATGGTGGTGTTGGTTCTGCAAGCACAGAGCACCTCTTCGTTGAGAATGTGAAGATTTACACAGTTGACGAAGCAGAGGTTCTTGCAGAAGAGATTGCTAAGGCAAAGGCAACACTTCTCGACCTCATCAACATTGGTAAGGTTTACAATGTAGAGACAGCTGCTTCTGAAGCAGTTTATAACAACCCATCTGCTACTCTTGCAGAAGTTGAGGCTGCTATCGAGGCTCAGACTAAGATTAACGAATCTGGTGTAACAGACCTGTCTTCTTACTTCATCGTAAACTCTCACTTCGACGAGGATGAACCAGTAGAAGGCGGTATCTGTACTTACGACTATGATATGTCTAAGAATAGTGTTCAATACTTTGGTAGTCAGGCATTGACTGGATGGGAGGCATTGTATGTAAGTGACAATAAACTAGGTAATAGCGAACGTAACGAGAATGGTCGTGCATCTGGAGTTTATGCTATTGGTAGCGATGCATGGATTGGTGGAACAGCTTACAAGGTTCCAAATGTGATGTCTGACGGTTCTTCAGAGGGTAAGGTACTTGGATTCGTAACTTGTTGGTCTAAAACTGTTCAGTACACACAGGCTGTAACTCTTCCAGCTGGTGACTATACTCTTACAATGTCTTACTACAACACAGGTGGTACTACTGCAATTGCAAAGAACCTTATCGGTTTCATCTCTGACGAAGGTACGGAATACCTTTCAAATAATCTTACATTCCCTGTAGGTCAGTGGACAAAAGACGAAATCAAATTTACTCTCGATGAGGAAACTTCTGGTTACTTCTCACTTGGTTACCAGTCTGCAGGTGTCGGTTCAGGCAGCATGCCTCACTTCTTCACAGACGGTATCTCACTCGTATATGTAGGTTCTGGTATCGACCCATCTATGTTTGCTCTTAAGGCTGCCGTTTCTGGTGGTAACAAGATTCTTGCAAGTGGCGAACCATTCTATACAGTAACTGAAAAGGCTCTTGAAGAGGCAATTGAAGCAGGTCAGAAGCTGATCGATGAAGAAAGCACAGATACAGAGGCTAATCAGGCTGCTTACGAAAAACTCTCTGGTCTTGTAAACGAAGCAAACGCAAGTATTGCTGCATACAAGAAACTCGATGCATTCTTCAATGAAGGTGGTGATTTCTATGCTGCTCGCGAGAAATACACAGCTGAGGCAGGTTATAAGAATACTGCTTCTGCTCTCGATCTTCTTGGTGACGAAATCGAAATGGGTCTCAGCGACTACGATCTGAGCACAGACAGAATCAACGAAATCATCAGCTCACTTCCTACTGTTATCAAGACAGGTGTTCAGGCAGACTGGGATGCTCTTGTTGCTTCTGGTGAGAAGATTGCCGGCGATGGTATCGATATCTCTATTCTCTTCACAGGTATTGGTGAGAATGGCAACTACGAAGGTTGGACAACAAATAATGGTGGTTTCAAGTACGGGCACAATTTAATAGAAATATTCGAAGGTGCTCCATTCACGGCAAGCAAGGTTTTCGAAAAATTGCCAAAGGGTAAATATACAGTAGCTACTAAGGGCTTCTATCGTATCGGTGATAATGAAACAAACATTAAAGCTTACGAAGGTGGTGGTACAACCGGAGCTTATGTATTTGCAGGTGCTTCTAAGTCTGACATGGAAAATGTTGCATCTGTAACATTCGAAACAGCAGATGCATACACAGGTCTTGCAGCTGCAGGAAGCGTATTTGTAATCAACAATCTTGAAGGTGCTTCAAAGATTTTCAACGATCCAGACTATGCTGATAACTACAATGCATCTGTTTCTACAGTTCTTACTAAGGAAAGCAACCTCACTTTCGGTGTAACTGCTGACCAGATGGAAAATGCTAACTGGGTAACTTGGTATCAGTTCTCAATCTGTTACAATGGTTCTGATATAAGCGACCTCCAGGCAGAACTCACAGCTGCTACTGAAACACTCTACTCTGATGCTGAAGCCCTCAATGAGTATGCAAACGACTATGTGGAAGACATCACATCTCCTGTTGCAGGAGAAATGGGTACTGTTTACAATGCTGCTCTTGGTGTCGTTGATGATGCAGAAGATCTTTATGATGAACAAGACGAGGAAACGCTGATTAATGCTATCGATAAGGTTAAGGGTCAACTCGATCTTGTAGCAGAGAACCAGAAGCTTGCAGTTGAAAACGTTGAGGCAGTTACTAAGTGCCGCGATGCTCGCACAGCTCTCGATGACTTCATGAATAATGAAATGGAAGCATATGCTCCATCAGCAGAAGCTATTGCTACTGCTTACACTCTGTTGAATGAGGATGCTTCAGATGATGCTATCTCAGCCCTTACTACAGAAGAAGTTAATGCTCTCACAGCTAAATTAATTGAAGCTGAAGAATACCTCAAGGCTAATCCACTTCCTGAAGGATATGAGACAGCTTCTGATGCTAATCCATTCTATGAGATGACAAAAGTGATTGTCAACCCAAGTTTCGAAGGTGATGATGAGCCTGCAACTGGTAGCACAAAGGGTTGGTCTTGGAATACTAAGGCTACAGGTGATACAGGTGTTAAGTCTGCTTCTACTTCTCCATACACAGTTTCTAATGCCGATGGAGACTTCCTGTTCAATACATGGCATGGTAGTGCTGTAGAAGGTGGTTTCTATGTATCTCAGAAACTGTTCAATATGCCAGTTGGTACTTACGAACTCCAGGCTCTTCTCGCCAGTGATAATGGTAATGTAATTGCTTTGAGTGCAAACGATACCTATGGTGCAGTATTCACTATAGATGAAGATGCAACAGTTATGCTTGATGCTTCTATCATCTTTGTAGTAGAAGAACAGGGCGAAGTAGAAATCAAGGCATCAAGTTCTACATGGTTCAAGGCTGATAACTTCCGTCTTACTTACTTTGGTGCAGACAGCCAGAAGGAACCAACCGATGTAGAAGGTGTTGAAGCAGCTGCTGAATCAGAAATCGTAGCTATCTACACAGCTTCTGGTACTCCAGTTGCTCAGCTCCAGAAGGGTCTGAACATTGTGAAGTACGCTAACGGCACAGTTAAGAAGCTCTTCGTGAAGTAATCGATTCTCACACATATTCTATATTAGGCGCAAGGCTCTCCAGCCCTGCGCCTTTTCTTTTCCTCTGCGGGATTTTATTTAACAAAAACCAAGAATAACCCTTTTTGAAAGTTTGGCACTCCGTGCCTCTGTCCTGCTGTCGCCAATAATCTGATTGTAAGCAAGCTTACATCATCTTCTTGCCAACATCAGAACACATCCTTTGGATGTCAACTTTCAAAAAGAAAAACCCCGCTCTGCGAGCGGAAAAACCTTAGCCAGCGTAGAGTTTTTAACATGAATGTCCTTGAATGACCCATGAATAACCATAAATTTTCTTTTACTACGCTATAAATTTTAATTTTCATCGAGAAGAATTCTATATTCACAAGTTATGAACTTATATTCACGGCTTATGAACTTGTGTTCATGACTTATGAACTTATGTTCACAACTCATGAACATAGAATATATAGGCATAAAAAAGAAATTCCTCAGTTTAATTTCTTTCAAGAATTAGAGAATTAGAGAATTAGAGAATTCTTCTCACCTAATATTAAAATTGCAACATTGAATTGAAAAGAATCAATAGAATGTTTTTGTCTCGCAAAAACAGCAATTCTCTAATTCTCTAATTCTTGATAAAAAAGAAAGGGATTATTGTTTCTTGTGCAGATGGAGGAGATTTTCCTTGAACACCACAACAAGGAGATAGATAAGGATAAGCAGAGAATTAGCTCCGAGGCGGAAGAAGATATTCCATTCCTGTGGCACATGCTGCATGGCTACGAAGAAAAGTCCGGCAAGGAAGAAATAAAGAAATATCGATTTCATCGGATAATTGATAGGATTCTTTGCCTGTCCGACAATATAACTAAGAGTCATGCTGGTGGCATATCCCGCAAAACCTGCCCAAGCACAAGCCATGTAACCATACTGAGGAATGAAGTAGATGTTGACAGCTATAAGCACAGAACAGCCTACAAGGGAGAACCAGGCTCCCCAGATGGTGCGGTCTATGAGCTTATACCAGAAAGAGAGGTTGAAGTAAATACCCATCATTATCTCTGCTGCCATCACAATAGGTACTGTACGAAGACCTGCATGATAGTCCGTGCCGATAATGTTCTTCAGGAGGTCCATATAACCAATGACGCAGAGGAAGGCAAAGAGAGTGAAGATGATGAAGTACTTCATTGCCTGAGCATAATACTCCTTGGAATCGCGATCTTTCGACTTCGCAAACACGATGGGTTCGTATGCATAACGGAATGCTTGAGTAATCATTGCCATAATCATAGCTATCTTCACACAGGCACCATAGATACCAAGTTCGACAGTTGCCTCAGAAGAGTCGTGAGCACCAGTATAGGTGTAAGCCCAAAGGAAGATAATCTTATCGAATGTCTGGTTCAGAATGCCTGCAATACCCAGAATCAATATAGGCCATGAGTAGGAAAGCATGCGAAGCATGAGCTTGAAATCCACCTTCCAACGGATATGTATGAACTCAGGGATGAAGAACAGGGTGATAAACGAAGTACAAACGAGGTTGAGGAAGAACACATAATATACATCTGTCTTGCCCATAGTGACGAAGAACAAGATGTTGAGTCCGATGTTCAGGATGATGAAGAGCATCTTCAGAGTGGCGAATTTTATCGCCTGCTGACGGAATCGGAGGAAGGAGAACGGAATGGCTTGCAAGGCATCGATTGCCACACAAACTGCCATAATCTGCATGTATTCTGCATGACCTCCTTGACCTATGATCTGTGCGATTTCATCGGAGAAAATGAATATTCCGGAGAGGAATACAGTAACCAAAGTAGCTATCACAGCCATAGCTGTCGAGAATACTGTGTGGTAGTCTTCTCCTTCTTTGTTGGCAAAGCGGAAGAAGGTGGTTTCCATTCCGAAGGTAAGTATGACAAGCACAAGTGCCACGAATGCATACAGGTTTGTCACAACACCATATCCGCCGTTTGCTGCAGCAATCACATGTGTGTATAGTGGCACCAGCAGATAGTTCAAGAATCTGCCAATAATTGACGACATTCCATATATCGCCGTATCCTTTGCAAGAGATTTTAAGCTCGCCATAGTTCTGTTTATTGTTTCCGACTGCAAAGGTAAAACAATTTAGGGGATGGGGGAAAGAAATATGCCGAATTATTTCTTATTAACAAAAACCGTGAAAGCCGAGAGCAGAGTTAAGCTTGCTTAACCTTGGGGAGTTATTGTGTAGTTATGAAGGAGTTACTGAGGAGTTATGGGGACGATACTGCATCAAATTGGGCAAGCATCCTCTACTATTATGTTTATCATAACCTCGTTTTATTTTTGATAACGAAAAATAAGTAATGCTTATTACATTCACTAGTCTATTTTGTCTAAAGTCTTTAACCCTTAACCGTTAACCTTTAACCATTATTGACGCTGGCTAAGGTTTTTCCGCTCGCAGAGCGGGGTTTTTCTTTTGAGGTTTGTAAGAACGCAGTGGTGCGATGAGGGATGTGAATTTGGCTTAAAAGCTTGTTTTTAACGACAAAGGCACAGCACTTAGCGCGGCTCTGAAAGAGCTACAAACCTCAAAGGGGTTATTCTTGGTTTTTGTTAAAAACTCTATCAGATAGTAGTGCGAGAGAGATGCATTTTTGCTATGCTTTTGCAGCAAATCGGGTCGCAAACTATTAAAAAGTGTTAAGAGTTCGAATTTTTCTATTAAAATGTGTGCTTACAAGGGTCGGTTTGATTTACATTTGTGTCCCAATTGTTCTGCGCGCGTATAATATAAATAATGTATATGCGTACACAAATGAGAAGCGATGAAAAACGACTAAAAATAATTAACCTTTTAAACCAAACATTATGAATATGTCAACTGTTACTCTTGATTCGGTGTGGGCAAGTGCTCAGCTGCTGTCTAAAAGAGACAGAAGCATATTGAGACGTCGGCTTAGCAATTCCATCGGCTTGAAGGACGGGAAAGAACAGGGTGCTGATAAAATTGCTTACAGAGAACCGACGGAAGGTGAGTATATGGTTAAGGAAAGTGTTGTGAAGGCGTTGGATGAATGCAGTGAGGCAGAAAAGAGTGGCAAGCCATTAAAGAATGCTTGGGCTTTACTGGAGGAGATGGATCAATGGTGACAATAGAAACAACACCTGAGTTCGAAAGACGCGCAAAGCCTCTTTTCAAAAAATACAAATCATTTAAAAGTGATTTCGCTATTCTGTTGAAAAGTTTAGAAGACAATCCGTATAGTGGAGCAGATTTAGGTAATGGATTGCACAAAGTACGAATGTCGATAAGCTCTAAAGGAAAAGGCAAGGCTGGTGGAGCAAGAGTGATTACATATACAATTGACAAACGTTTGGATGATATAAAAGTGAAGTTGCTAACGATTTATGATAAAAGTGAAGTGGATAATGTTTCAGATACATACATTGACTGGATACTAGGTGAGATTGATACTTGAATAACGAAAAATAAAACCAAAACAAGAGGGTTTTCAGTGCCCTCAAAACATATAAACATACAATTAACCTGATTATTAACCTTCTAAATGATTAGCGACTATGGAAGAAAAGAAATATGTTATTCCAGATTCTGGCTACGTATCTATTGCTGAAGAGGAGCGCACAAGATTTCCTAAGCCGAGAATCATAAAAAGTGGAAGAAGAAATAAAGACTATGCTCCAATTGAAGTTAAACGCACCATCCGACCAGGTGTTCATCGGCTTAACCCTGGAGAATCCGTTGACTGGCAATCGATGTACGATTGATGCAAAAGTTGACACAGGAGCTGCTGTTACCTTTATATCCAGAAAGCTGGTTGAAGGATTGGAACTTGAAACATTAGGACATACGACTTTGATTTTGGCGGATGGAAGACCTTTACAGGCAGAGGTACAGATGTGTAGAATTTCTTTTTCAGATGAAGATGAATTCGAAACGCCAATCTATGTTAACGAGTCTGATACGGATATTGTACTGCTTGGAATGGATGTCCTAAAATTGTGCAATTTTTCTCAGACCCATATTTGGGAAGGGAGTGAGCATTACGTTTTGTTTCAGATAGAACTGCTTGGTGAAGATGCGATGTTATAACAAAAAAAACATAACAAGAGGGTTTTCAGTGCCCTCAAAACATATAAACATTTTTAATTAACCTAATTATTAACCTTTCAAACAAACAAAGTATGAAGAAATTTTATTCTTTGCTTATGGTCCTAGTTTTAATGGCTATAGGAAGTTTGTCGATTCATGCCGCAACTCAGGAGGTTGCTACCAAGATGACTTATGTCAATGGTGGTGCGACTACTGAATCTTACGGTGTGGTCACAAGTGCGCAGACCGGTTATAACAAGATTTCCGGTGGTGCTGTTGCCTTGGCAAATGCTAGTTGGGGTGTAAACAACGTGATTTTCATTCAAGTTGATGCATCTGCTATTACAAGCGACATTAACAAGGTGACTTTGTCTATGGAATCTTCTGGTTCTACAGACAGCAAGCGTAAAGCAGGTATTGGTGTTGGCTATAACGCTTCTGCATGGAGTGAGACGCTGACATGGGACACTGCAGATCGTAGTATTACACAACTTGGTGGTCAGCTGTGGACAACAACAAAGTCTGCCACAGTATTTGAGGCTATGAGCTTCGATATTACTGATGCCTTCAAGGATGATGCAGACAAGATTGTCACAATCCTTGTTTACAATACTGAGGCTGCTGGTAACAACATCCAGAATGTAAAGGCTGAGGTAGAGTACACAAAGGCAGACGAGGTTCTTGTTAACTACTCGTTCGACGATGCTGAGAACCCTGTAATGGTTGCTGATGGTAGCAATGATAACCGTGGTACTTGCAACTATGATTTCGCAAGCCCAATTGATGGTGCTAAGTTCCTCAATGTATGGGGTGAAAACAAAACAAATGGTTTCAAGGTTGCAACTATCTCTACTTCAGACATCACTTCAAATGGTCAGTGGACTCTTGAGTTCGACTGGGCTGGTTATAGCGGCGCGAACGGCAAGGCTGGTCAGACTAAGCTGGTTGACCTTGAAGGCAACACATTCTTCTCTATAGACGACGCTGCTGGATGGGGTGGCACATTCTCTCTCTCTACAGGTCAGACTGTAGAATGCTACCCATGTAACAAGGAAACTCGTATCAGTGCAAATACTGCTTCTGTTCTTGAACTCAAGTACTGGCATCACTTCACCGTAATCGGAACTGCTAATGGAGTTTCTGTTACTGTTGAACAGTACGGCAAGGATGAGAGCGACAACATCACAAAGACTGTTGTAGTAAAGAATGCTAAGGCTTCTGCTACAAATGTTACTCCTGCTTCTATCGGTCTGCGTCCAGGATCTTGCGGTTCTGTTGCAATCGACAACCTGAAGCTCACAGTTGGTGACCTTAAGATTGTTTCTCACGACTATACTGTTAAGTTCGTTGATCAGAATGGTGATGCTGTTAAGGCTGACGAAGTTCGTAATGCTGTTGATGGTGAAGTTCTTGCTGTTACAGATGCAGATAAAGAGACTATCATAGAAGGTAAGACTCAGTACACTTATGTTTCTGATGATGCTGCTGAGCGCGTAGTTGACGCAGATGACATGGTTCTTACCATCACTTACAACAAGACTACTGTTTCTGACTACGTAGTTAACTTTATCGATGGTGAAGGTAATCCATTGAAGGATGCTGTAACTCACAAGAACATTGTAGTGGGTACAGAAGTTAGTGCAACTCAAGGTGAGTTGTCTAAGATACTCAAAGAAGGTGTATTCTACAACTATGCTTCTGGTAACGACCAAATCACTATCGCTGAGGATGCATCAGCTAATGTAATCAACCTCGTATTTGCTCCGGTTGATGGTGTTACCGGTTATTTCTATAATAACTACGAAAACCGCGCTGTTGACTGGACAACTGCTACTAGTGGACGTTACGATCCTATAGTTGTTGACGGTAGCACAATAGCTGACCGCGCTACAACTGAAAAGAAACCAGTACTTGATCCAGAAACTGGCGAAACAATAGAATACGAGGAAGTTCCTGGTCTTGACATTCCATTTGCTAACAAGTCTTACTTCTTGACAGTTAATCAGGGCAGCCGTAATAACAATGGTGCTACATTGACAAGCAAGGCAATCTCTGTAGATCAGGACAATTACACATTCGAGGCTAAGATTCTTCTTGGTTCTTCAAATGATCAGGCTGGTACAACACTGACTCTCTTCAATAAGGCTGGTGATGCAGCAATCCTGAAACTGCAGCAGAATGGCCAGTCTGCTACTTCTTGGAAGGTAAACGACGACGCAGAGAATCTGCTCGAACTTCCAAATTCAGGAACAGCTACAGGTACTACAAATGATAACCTGAACAACCTGTCATGGTACAACTTCAAGGTTACTGTTTATAATGGTTACACATATTTGACAGTTACTGACGAAGCTGGTGCAGCTATTTTCGATAAGAAGGAGATCAATACCGTTGCTACTTCATACGGTCTTGGCAATATGACATTCGCTTCTTCTCGTTACTATGCCAACTTCGCAATCGACGATGTTGTTGTTCGTAGCGTTGTAACAAGCGAGGATATTCCTGCAGGTGCAGAATTCTTCGCTGTTAAGATTAACTATGTTGATGCTAACGGTAAGGCACTGAAGGCTGCTGATGAGCAGAACTTCCAGAAAGGTGCTACAATCACTCTTAACTCTGCATTCACTGCTGACTTCAAAGTTACTGAGGCTGGCGAAGTTTGGACAGCAGAATCAGAGGCAGCTCCTGTTACTAAGTACATCTACGTAAGCGATGACGCTGCAGATGTAGAGGTTGCTGAAAATGCAGAAGTAAATGTTGTATTCCGTGGTGTAGGTCCACGTCGTATTGCCCTTCGTCCACAGATTCAGTTGGCTGATGGTAATATGGCTACAAAGGATGCTGCAGGTACTAACCTCCCATTATTCTATGACAGCAACAAGACTGGCGATGTTCTCTTCGAAGGTGACGTTCTTACATTCTACTATCCATACTACATGCTCGTAGATGGTCTGCTCTACAAGACTGGTGCTAATGGAGGTAACGCAGATCACGGTACTCTTGAAATCGAAGCTGGTACAGGTACTCAGATTAAGTCTCCTGTTACTTGGACTCCAGCTACAGAAACTGTTCCGGTACTTGACGAAGATGACAACCCGATGGTCGATCCAGAGACAGAGCAGCCTATAACACGTGACGAGCAAATCAGCAATGCTGTATTCGCTCAGGAAACTGAAAACATCGAAGGCATCACTCCTGTAAAGGATCAGTACACTACTATTCGTATGGCTAACGGTGCAGCCGGTTCTGCAATCGGTGGCGACGTACTCGTTACTACTCTCGAGCCAGGTACATATACTATTACTACAGCTACTCGTTCAGGTACAACTAACTTCAAGGCTGCTGGCAATGTAGTTGCTACAATTACTTCAAGTGGTACAGTTACTACAGTTACTTCTGAAGAGTTTACTGTAGATCAGACTACTCCTCTCTATATCGAAGAGCAGGCATCTATAACTCAGTACAGCGACTATGTACTCGTTCGTAAGACTGGTGACGTAGAAACTAATGAGATTACACTCGTTGCTGGAATGGAGAATGGTGTTGTTGTTGTCCCTGAAGCTGCTGCAGCTGGTGCTACAATCAAGCCTGTATTCACTCCAGCCAAGGGTTATGAACTCGAAAGCTCAGAAATCACTGTCAAGGATGCTGATGGTGCAGATGTTGCTGTATCAGACGGTGCATTCACAATGCCTGCAAGTGCAGTTACAGTTACTGTAAATGCTACATTCGTACCTAAGAAGATTTACATCGAAACCGACCTTACTTCTGACTTCGCAGCTCTGACATCTAAATCATCTTGGAAGAGTGAAAATGCTGCTGGTGTAGGTGAGGCTAAGTGGGCAGCTCCACAGGTAACTGTTGCTGGCAACAAGTACTATATGATTGAAAACTACGTAGAAGGTCAGGCTGTTAAGGAGGCTACTGGTGGCGTTATGTATAACGAAATCACTGGTCTTACTCCAGGTCTCTACACTATCGAACTCTACGGTTCTGCAGCTCTTACAGCAGGTCGTTCAGATATGACTACAGATTTTACTGAAGGTGACGATGCTTCTCTGAGTGCAGTTTACCTCTATGCTGAAGCAAATGGTGAGAAAGTAAAGAGGTATATTCCATGTTTGATTGAATCTAACTTCAACAACCGTGGTGGTGAAGAAAGCATTCCAACTGCAACTCTCGACAATGTAGTAGTAGGCAACGACGGTAAGATCAAGATTGGTCTTTACAAGGAAGTAGGTCTTACTAACTGGCACATTGTACAGTTGAAGAGCGTTACTGCTAAGGTTCTTGCTTCTGACCTCCTTGCTGCTTCTGTTGCTAAGGCTCAGGCAATTGAAGAAACAACAGTTCCTGCAGCTCTTTACAGCTCTATTCAGGAGGTAATCTCAGCTAACAACAAGGCTTACGATACAGCAGAAGAGTATGAGGCTGCAATTAAGGCTATTGACGACGTTACTGCTAAGGCTGTTTCTTACGCTCCATTGACAAGTGTAATTAACGAAGGCGAAAGCTACAAGGCTAACGTACCTGCTGAAAGCCCAGCAATCGCTGCTTACGAAGAGGCAGTCGCAGCCATTAAGACTGCTTATGATGCTGTAGAAGTAGCTGATATTGCTGCAGCCGTAGCTACTGTAGAAGCTGCTCTGCCAGCAATTGCAAAGGCACAGACTGCTCCAGGTTCTGACTTCACAATTCTTATGAATTCTACTGCATGGACTTGTCCACAGGGTAATGGTCCTGGTGTATATCAGACAGTTTACACAGAGACATACAACGCATCTGCTTACCAGCCAGGTAAGGTTATCTATCAGAAGATTGAAGGACTTGCACCAGGTGCTGTTTACGAAGTTAAGTTCCTTGCTGTAGCAAATTCAGCTAGGGGTGCTTCTAACTTTGGTGATGATCTTGCTCAGGTATATGCGAACACAGAAACTTATGACATCTCTGTAATCGAGCAGAACGGCTGTACTCCTACAGAATACGAACGTACATTGACTGCAACAGTTGGTGAAGACGGCGTATTGGAATATGGTATGCAGAATGTCGCTGCCGGTGGTAACTGGTATGTTGTTAAGGGTGTATCTTTGACTCTCCAGGGTATATTCTTCAACATCGAAGTAGCTCAAACAGAGCACGGTACTCTCGATCTTCCTGCAAAGGCTGCTGCAGGCGAAACAGTTACTATCACAGTTACTCCTGCTGATGGTTACGAACTCGCTTCTATCTCTGTAACAGGTGTTACATCTAACATCGCTGTTGAAACTCAGTACGATTCATGGGACGGCATAGCTGAATTCGAAATGCCAGCTGACGCAGTTACTGTAAATGCTACATTCCAGGAAGCTTATGTTAAGGTATCTGACTTTGCTATAGCTTCTACTGGTATCTTCGACGAAGACGGAGCTGTTAAGGTAACTGGTACATTCACTCCTGAAACTGCCGGTTCTTACACAGAACTGTTCTTCGGTGATGTAATCTACGACATTACAGTTGTTCCTACAGCTGGTGGCGATGCAGTGCAGTATACTTTGAATATTCCTAACGACAAGACTCTTGCTGACGGAGTAGTTTCTGGTTACATTCCACATCTTGTACCAGCTACAAATTATACTGTATATGTAGATTCTGTTCACGTATGGGATTACTTGTCATACCAGGAAATCTTCATCGTTAAGGCTGGTGAAGGTGAACACCTCACTTCTACTACATTCACAGCAATGCCTCAGACTGAACTTGCTGAACTTAACGTAGAGCGTTATGTAGGTCAGGGTTATACTGCAACAACTGCAGAAGTTGACTTCTCAGCAGCTAAGACATTCCTTGGTGTTGACGAAATCACTTCTGACATGCTCTATATCATCAACCCAGACTTCTCACAGATCAAGGACTATGCTCCATACGACGGCTGGTTCGCTACTGACGGAACTGCTACAACTTGGGATGACCTGAACGCAACAGATCCTGTGTCACCAGGTGTATGCGTTAAGTTCTATCAGGCTATTAGTGAAGGTGAGTACGCTATCTGTGATATGAATGGTGCTGACGTAGTTGACAATACTTACACAGTAAGATGGGCTCTTGTTAATAACTTCAAGGCTTACGTTTACACTATCAACGTTAAGTTCGTACCACAGCCAGTAATCTATCTTGCAGACTACACTCAGGAAGGTGAGACTGTCGATGTAAACATCTACGCTAATACAGGTAATGTAACATTCGACGGTGCTGATTCTGAAGCTTTCCAGGAGAGTGCAGTAAGTACTCTCATCGGCGAAGACTGGGAAGATGTCTATGGTGTTGGTGCTAAGGTTGATAATCAGGAAACAATGACTGATAACTACTCATGCAATCCAGCTCCTGGATTCTGGTGCCTCGCAGATGGTACTGCTGATCAGTGGGCAAATGGCACATTTGGTGTAAGTCTTATTTGGGATGATAGTTTCTCTACATTCAACTTTAGAGCTTGGACTAAGGGTGACATTAGTGATGTTCTCAGCACTACATTCTACTTAGTAAATAACAACACTAAGAAGTACGTAGCTTATAGAGTTATTCTTAATACTGTTCCAACTGGTATCGATGCTACTCCTGCTGCTGACGGCGTTAAGCCAGACGGCAAGTACCTCGAGAACGGTAAGATTGTTATCTACAAGAACGGTAACAAGTACGATGCTTCAGGTGCTCCTATGAACAAGTAATCGGTCTTACTTATTAATAATGAGGGCGCGAGAGTTTTCTCGCGCTCTTTTTATTTTAAATAATGTTACTTATTGTGTGAATATTTACTAACTTTGCGCCAAATTTGTTTAAAATGAGGGTTTTGTTGCGTTTTTTTATCGTTTCCGTTGCTGCTCTTTGTTTCGTTATGCCTGCTGAAGGAAAACGAAAAGATAAGAAGGAGGAAGCACCAAAGAAGTCTGCTTATGCACAGTTGACAGGACGTGACTCACTGAAGTGGGACGGACTGATGAATGTAGTAAGTAAGAAGGATACTATGTATCTGGAGTTGCCTACAAAATTGCTGGGTAGGGAAATTCTCGTGGTAAACCGTTTGCAGCGAGTTCCAAAGGAACTGAATGAGAGCGGTGTGAATAAAGGAATAAACTACGAAAACCAGGTAATCCGTTTTGAGTGGGATAAGAAGAAAAAGACTATAACCATACGTCAGCAGCGCGTCACTCCGATGGTGGACAGCAAGGATGCTATGGCTCAATCGGTAAAGGACAACTATATTGACCCTGTTATAGCTGTAATAAAAGTACGCGAGGTAGGTCCTGACTCAGCATCTGTCATCTTCCCTGTGACAAAACTGTTTAACGGTAGCGATGCATGTCTGAACGATGTGTTCCACAGCGTGAATATATCCCAAAACCCAAACAGCAGCCTGAGTCGCATCCTCTCTATTAAGTCACACCCAGAAAGTGTGACTGCTACCAGCGAACTGACTACTATGGTACGTGAGGGAAATGAAAGAGTGTATGTTACTGTTGTTGTTTCTACATCGCTTGTTGTTCTTCCAGAACAGCCTATGATGGGACGCGAGGAATCTGGCAGGGTTGGTTATTTCTCAGAGAATGTGCTCAGCTTCTCTGATTCACAACAGAAGACTAAGACTCTGCACTATATAAACCGCTGGAGACTGGAACCGGAGGATGTGGCAGCGTATGAACGTGGTGAGTTGACCCGCCCGAAGAAGCAGATTGTGTTCTATCTGGACCGTAGTATTCCTGCATCTATGCGTACTCCAATCCGTCAGGGAATACTCGACTGGAACGAGGCATTCCAATGTGCAGGTTTCCGCGATGCTATCCGTGTGGAGGAGATGACAGACAGTATAGAACGCGAAGACGATGATATGAAGTATTCTGTTGTGACTTATGCAGCTTCAGAAAAGGCAAATGCTATGGGACCAAGCATTGTTGACCCTCGTAGCGGAGAGATTTTGGAAGCTGACGTAATATGGTGGCACAACGTGAAGAAGTTGCTTAGCCAATGGATAAAGGTGCAGACAGCAGCTATCTATCCTGGTGCACGACAGTTGGAACTGCCTGATAGCATCATTGCTGATGCAGCTAGATTCGTGGCAAGCCATGAGGTAGGACACTCGTTAGGTTTGCGCCACAACATGAGAGCTTCTGCTGCATATCCTACAGACTCTCTTCGCAGTCAGGCATTCATAAATCGTGTAGGCGGCATATCTGCCAGCATCATGGACTATGCACGATATAACTATATAGCACAACCAGGCGACGGAGTCACAATCCATGCTCCACGTATCGGAGCCTACGATAAGATGGCTATCGAATGGGGTTACCGATGGTACTCAACCGAGGTGGAGGCAAAGATAAAATTGTCGCAGTTCCTACGCGACCACAGCAGCAAGGAATTTATGTATAGCGAAACAGGTGGTTTCCGTCAGGCCGTCAATCCTGCTGCAATGAGTGAGGATCTGGGTGATGACCCAGTGAAGAGTGCCAGCTACGGACTGGAAAATCTGAAACGTATCGTTCCGAATATTGCCACTTGGACACGCACAGGCGACATAGACCAGACTTGGGACGAGGCTGCAGACCTCTGGGCTAATGTGATAACCCAATGGGATATGTACAACTATCATGTACTTGCCAACGTAGGCGGTATGTATCTGGAGAATACGGTGATGACTGACGGCAAGCAGACTTTCACATATGTACCTGCTGCACGCCAGCGTGCTTCTGTGGATTACCTTATAAAGAACGTGTTCACTATGCCGGAATGGTTGTTCCCTGCAAGTCTGATGAACCAGACTTACCTGCTGAAGCACGGCAGAGAGGAACATCCTATGACTGCATGGAGAACTGAGGCTAACTTCATCTTCTGGGATTTGTTGGCAAACGAACGTCTGCTCCGTATGTTGCAAGCTGAAGCAGACCTCGGTGCTGCAAGTTCGTTCACCGCTGCAGACATGATAGACAGATTGCACACAGCTCTGTTTACGAACCGTCCTAATCCTGACGTGAACCAACGCATAGTGCAGAAGTGCATGGTTGATGCCTTGATTACTGCTGCATCAGAGAGCGAAGGAGTGAAGATAAATAAACTGCTGGAAGGCGGTATGTCGTCTCTCTGCAAAGATACGAATCTGACAAGTCGCCCACGCACATTGGTTATGACTACTCCACAGTTGACTCGCACAAGTGATGTAGTCAGTGTGAAACGAGGCGAACTGATGCGTATCCGTGCATGGGCAAAGGCTCGCATAGGTGAGGGTCGTACTGCTGTACAGATGCATTGCGCCGACCTCGTGCAGAGAATTAATACTGCACTCGGACTCTAAAGAAGAACTAATAAATAAATTATGATAAGACAATTCATTTTCATCCTCTCCTTGCTCTTGTCGCTGAGTATGTTTGCTCAGGATAAGAAAACACAAAAGGACTCGCTGAAAGCAGCGCAGGACATAGCAAAGGAGTTTGAACTGGATAATTTCGTCGTTACAGGTTATCAGAAGATAGATCGCCGCAAGATGACAGGTGTATCTACAACTGTCAAAATCAGCGATGAAACCGTAGGTGCTGTGCTTAATGTCGATCAGGCATTGGCAGGACAGGTAGCCGGACTCTCCAGCGTGAGCAGTACTGGTGCACCTGGAGCTCCACTGAAAATTCGTATTCGTGGTATTTCCAGTATCAATGGTAATCAAGACCCGTTGTGGGTGCTCGACGGTATTCCTCTCGATGGAACCGAGGTTCCTACGATGGAAGACTTGAAAGATATAGATAATCTGTACCAGACAAGTATCGCAGGTCTGAACCCCGCAGATATAGAAAGCATCACAGTGTTGAAGGACGCTGCTGCAACAGCTATCTATGGTGCACGAGCTGCAAACGGTGTTATCGTAATCACTACGAAGAAGGGTAAGATGGGAGCGCCAAGTATCAACTTTTACACTAAGTTGACGGTAAGTCCTAATAAGGGACTGGGTCGCCTGAACCTGCTTAATAGCGATGAAAAGGTAAATCTGGAACTCGGCTTGTTGCAATCTAATTATTCTTTCCGCGATAACAAAGGTGATGTAGCCAGAATACTGTCAAATCTCGGTGAAACCGCTGCTTTTAAAGCTGGAGGATGGGATGCCCTCTCTGCTGATGCGAAAAACCAGATTAACAATCTGAGAGGTATAAATACAGACTGGAACGACATCCTTATGCGTACTGCTTTCACACAAGACTACGGAGTAAGCATAAGCGGTGGAGGAAACAAGGCTACATACTACGCTTCGGTAGGTTATAGCAATAATCAGGGAAATGTTCGAGGTGTGAGTGCAGACCGATTCAATGCCACGGTGAAGACTAATATCCGTATCAACGAAATGTTGAAGGTAGGTGTTTCACTCTTCGCAAACCAACGTAAGCAGAAGTCCTTCATGACTGATGTAAATTCATTCGTAAACCCTGTTTACTATAGTCGTATGGCTAATCCGTATTTCCAGCCATATAATGCTGACGGCAGTTATAACTACGATATAAATGTACAGGGTGGCAAGGAAGACAGCCAACTGAACTTTAACATTTTTGAGGAACGTGCAAATACAAACCATAATCGTAAGGACCGCCAGATAATGGCTATCTTCGATGCAGAACTGCAATTTACCGATTGGCTGAAGTTCACTACACAACTCGGACTCCAAACCGATGCCTATACAATTGATAAGTATGCCGGAGAAAACTCTTTTGCCATGAGAAAGGATATAGAGCGTTCTCTCTATACTTACAGCACAGGCAAGGCTCCGTTCCTCCCAACTACGGGTGGTAAGCATCAGGTGACAGAAGCACATAGTCATCAATGGACATGGAAGGGTATGCTCGAGATGCAGAAACGTCTTGGCGACTATCATGAGGTGCAGTTTATGCTTGGTTCAGAAATCCGCCACGTAGATGCCAACTCAGTTTATACTGCTGCATATGGTTACGACCCTCGTACACTCACATCGCAGACTGTATATTTCCCTTCGGAAAACTCAGCACTTCTGTTCCCGCTGCATCGCGAAACACAAACAGAGAATGCTTACGTGAGTTGGTTCGCAACGGGTAGCTACACTCTCAAAGAGCGCTACACTCTGGGCGGTAGTATCCGTTTCGACGGTAGCGATGTGTTTGGCGTGGCAAAGAAATACCGTTACCTGCCTCTTTATAGCGTGAGCGGTTTGTGGCGTATGGGTGATGAAAAATGGATGAAACCGGTTACTTGGATAAGCAGTCTTAATATGCGTGCTTCTTACGGTATCCAAGGTAATATCGATAAGAACACTTCACCATACCTCATCGGCTTGTATAATAGAAGGTCCATTCTTGGAAAGTCAGAATATGTAATCGATGCGGAAACAGCACCGAATCCATCGCTGAAATGGGAAAAAACACGTAACGTAAACGTTGGTTTCGACTTCTCTTTCCTGAAAGGTAAGATTAACTTCACAGTAGATTACTATTATCGTCGCAGCAGCGATCTGATAGGTCTGAAGATGCTGCCACTCGAAACTGGTTTCAGCAGTACTACTATCAATTGGGCAACGATGCAGAATAAGGGTTGGGAGTTTGCACTCTCTACCCGTAATATATGGACGAAGAATTTCCACTGGACTACACAACTCAATTTCGGCATAAACAATAATAAGGTTTTGCGCGAAACAGTTGCTGAGAACTCCACTTATCCATCGCGCGAAGGTTATCCGGTAGGTGCTATTTTCGCCCTTGAAACCGCCGGTCTTGATAATCAGGGTTATCCTCTTTTCCGTAATAAGAATGGTGAGGCTGTAACCCTGACAGAACTCCTTGACCTCAATCCGCAAGGAGGTAGTAAACTCTCTGCCGAAGAACAGCGTTCGCTGTATAAGTATATGGGTACTGTCGATCCGAAGGTTTCAGGCGGTTTCATCAATACTTTCGAGTACAAACAATGGACTCTTGGTTTGAACTTCACATTCAACTTCGGTATGAAGGTGAGAGTGACTCCAACATACAATCCTACTTCGTTTGACCGAGGTCTGAATACCAATCACGATGTGTTGAACCGTTGGACTGTAGATAACAAGAATACTATATTCCCAACTCTGATGAATTCATCGGATCGTCCTGCGGAATATGTGCAGTATCATGACTTGAACCTATACAATATGCTTGATACATGGGTTCGCAATTGCAACTATGTACGTCTGCAGAGCCTGCGTCTGGCGTATAAGTTCGACATGAAATGGATGAAACGTGTCGGTATAAAGAATGCTTCGGTAAGCGTCGAAGGCAGAAACCTGTTTGTCATTGCAAGCAACTACAATAACTACCTCGACCCAGAGACAATGGGTAATCCATTTGCCCAACCGATTTCACGCGATATCATCTTCGGTATAAATCTCGGATTCTAATGAATATGATTAATATGAAAAATATATTTCTTCTTTCAATAGCACTTTTGCTCGTATCGTGCGATAAGTTCCTGGATATACAACCAACAGGAAAAGTAATCGCAAAGACGGGTGAGGAATATCGGGCATTGCTGACAGGTGTATATAATACTTTCCCTACCGATCGTTCACTTACTACACTGCGTACCGATGAGATGTTTATCGATGGAGGTAGTGTCACTTCCGAGGACTATAACACATATTTCGATATATGGACTTGGAATGATATCACCCCTGATGAAAAATCTACATCATGGAGTTGGCGCCAGTTCTATCACACTATTTATATAGCCAGTTATGTGATAGACAAACAGTCAGAAATTACAGATGCCAGCGCTGCAGATATAAACCAAATAGTAGGTGAGGCATATATGTTACGTGCTTACACGTATTCGATTCTCGTAAACCTATTCGGAAAACCATATACCAAGTGTGACCCTACTACAGAGTTGGCTGTTCCGCTGATGGTTACTCCAGATGTTGAATCAGTAATCGGACGTAGTACCGTTGAGGCTGTGTATCAACAGATATTGAGTGATATCAATATGGCAAAACAGAAACTCAATGTGGATAAGTGGGAAGATGCACTGAAGTATCGTTTCAATAAGGTTTCTGCAGATGCCCTTATGGCTCGTGTTTGTCTGTATATGGGACGTTGGCAGGAAGCTTTGGACGCAGCTAAAGTTGTAATTGCTGCTTATCCGGAGTTGGAAGACCTGACAACAACAACTTATACTATGCCTGATAAATATACTAGCAAAGAAGCTATCGTGAGCTTGGAACAGGTGATGAAATCGGCATATAAAGGAATCGGATACCCTGATGCAACATTCATTACTTCGATTACAACAGGTGACCTGCGCAAAAACCGTTATTTCAAAGCTAAGACAAGTCAGGTTTATGATTTGTTGAAAGGTGGTGCAAATGAGTGCCGTAGCACTTTCCGTAGTGCTGAGTTTTACCTCACCGCTGCTGAGGCTGCTGCACGACTCGGGAAACTCGAAGAAGCAATTGATCTGATGAGTATTATGGTGAAGCACCGTTATCTGGCTGCTCGTCAGACTACCACAATAAACTCGATGAAATCGATGACTCAAGACCAACTCATCGACTTTATCCTCGAAGACAGGCGTGCAGAACTCTGTTTCGAAGGACACCGATGGTTTGACCTGCGACGCACCACCCAGCCTAAGATTGAAAAGACATTTAGCGATGTGACCTATACACTTGAAGAAGGTGATAGCCGATACACTATCGTTATACCACGCGAGGCAATCAGCGCTAATCCTTTGCTTTCACAGGAAAATAAATAGATTATTAACTAAACAATATTAAGGTAATTATGAAACAAAAATTATTAACCTTCGGAATGCTCGTAGGGACTATGCTTCTCAGTTCTCTAAGCGCAAATGCCTGGACTTTTGATTTCGAAACGCTGACGGGTGGTCCAGAAAGCATCAAGGAATACGAAGGAAAGTACTCACCAGTTTCTACTCCTTCTGCTTTTGGTACGGATGGTACAATCTATCAGACTGGACTTTATGACGATATGGTAGTTATAGGCGATTTCATCCTTGAGAATATTGCAACAAGTGCATATATTGCTGCCATTGATCCAACCACTCAGACAGCTAAGTGGGCTATAGGTCTTCGTGGTGCTTCACACATCACTCAGATTCTGGCAGACGATTCTTATGTTTATGTAGCAGGAACATATGCCGATGATGTTATCTTCGGCTCTAATGATGATAATGAACAAACTATTCACGGAACTGAGCTGTCGCATGACTATGCCAACACTTTTGTCGCAAAATATACTACAGCAGGTGTTTTAGTTAGTGTGCTTCCTATCATACCTGTCTTGGCTGATGCGGAAACTTACGAGGATAAGGACCTCTCAGTTACTCCTACTGCTTTGGCTCTGCGTGCTGGAAAACTATATCTCTCCTTCAGTTATAAGGGAGGCTACAAAGTAGGAACCCATACTATAAATGGAACAGTTCAGAGCACGCAGTCAAAGACAACTTGTATCTGTCTTGGAGTATTAGCAATACCTACTGACAACTTTACCAACGCAGTCAAGGTGCTTGACGTTAAAGGCATAGCGGCAACTTGTAACGCTGGTCACGGACCACGAAGCATTTGTCTCACTGCAACTGAAAATAGCGTTGAAATCGCCACTTTCCTTACTGGAAAATGTGATTATGATTTCGCAGGGTGGACTGGTTCGAGCAAGGTGAGATACGAATATAAGTATTCGGCAACAAGTGATGAGGCAGGAATGGTGTTTGTTCGCCTGACAGATGCAGGTCATACAGAGTATAAGGCTCCTGCTGCAAGTGCTGATAACTTCGTAGCTTCATATACCCGAAACACTATAAGAAATATGTATGTGGAAGGTAAGAACTTGTACCTCTCGGGCAACTTGGGTACGGCTCTCCCATTGAAACCGACACTCCAGTCTTTGCTCTTCACTGACCAGTTTGCTGCATGCGTTAATCTTGAAACTTATGAGACTAACTGGGCCGTAACGACAGGAGCAAAGAATGAAGATATGCCAACAATAGATGATAAATATCGTGAAACTATCGGTGCTGCGCTTTCTAACGGTAATTATGTAGTAATAGGCACAACTAACTTCTCATGTGGAATGGGTGGTACGAAAACTGACTTCGATGCAAAGGCTGCCGTTGGAAGTGATTATGATGTGTGTCTTGGTGTGTCTGCCAATAGTTCGGCTCTTGTCGTAGCTACTAAATCGACAAATGGTTCACAGCTTTCTGCAGGCGAACCAATGCCAAGCCGTCTGGATACTCCAGAAACTGAGGTTGAGGCTGTGCCACAAGCAATTTTCTCTATCGACGGTTCACAGCGTCCTACTTTACAGCAGGGTGTAAACATTATAAAATATTCTAATGGCGCTGTAAAAAAACAGATTCTGAAATAAACCCACAAAAAAAGAGGACCTCAAAGTCCTCTTTTTTTGTGGAATGTATTTTGTATTTTTATACGAGATGACGAATGAGTTCTTCGCGATCTCCACAAAGCATATCGATAACTGGTATCTCAATCATTGTGTAAGCACCTGGCTTCTGCTTCATACTTGCACGAGCTACATTTACAAGAACCTGGGCTGTGAGGGCAGGGTTGTTAATCTTCATGTTGAACTCGAAGAGCTGATTGTGAGTCTTTCCACTGACACCCTTACGTACGAGATTTACGCCATGACCTACGTCGTTCAGATCGTCAACACATGAAACCTGCTGTACGTGAGTTTCGTCATTTACGAAATATGGATCAGCCTTGATAGCTGCCTCTACCTTCTTGAAGTCAGCTCCGTCTTCCAGTTCTACGTAAACCATACGACGATGAATTCCTGTACCTACTGGAATAGTCATTGAAAGTGCATCGCGTACACCTTCAATAGCACGTACTGCTACTGAGTGACCCATAGAACGACCTGGACCAAAGTTGGTGTATGTGATTCCCTTTGGAGCAAGACCCTCAATGAGGGAACGCACGATGGAATCGCTTCCTGGATCCCATCCTGCAGAGATGATGCTTACGGCATTGTTTGCCTTTGCTGCCTTGTCGAGAGAACGACGAAGATCAACAATCTGAGTGTGGATGTCGAATGAATCGACAGTATTGATGCCAAGGGCAAGGCACTGCTTTGCATACTCTTCAACCTTACGAGTTGGAGTAGCAAGGATAGCTACCTGCACACCTTTGAGTTCTGAAATGTTCTTTACTACAGGTACGTCAGCCAGTTCTGCTGGTTTACCGTCAGCACCCTTACGACGCACTACTCCTACGCACTCCATGTCGGCTGATGCCTGAACTGCTTCAAGTGCGTATTTCCCAATGTTGCCATATCCTACGATGGCTACTTTGATTTTATCCATCTTCTTTACAGTTTTTAGTTCTAATTAATTACGGTTGCAAAGGTAAACAATATTGCAGGAAATGTGAAAAGGATTTTGCAAAAAAATAACAAAAAAGAAAGTAAAACAGTTGTGAGTTTGACAAGATGACGAGAATAACTGGTGTTTGCGTGACAATTTGATGAATTTTATAATGTGTTTTATTCTTAATTCTTCTTGTTTACAAGAAATAAAAGTTGTACATTTGCAACATATTATATATAATTTATGGCAATAAAGATTTTGAGTGTTGACGACGAAGTGGATTTGGAACTTCTGTTGACACAATTTTTTCGTAGGAAGATTCGCAAAGGAGAGTATGAGTTTTTGTTTGCTCATAATGGTTTGGAGGCTTTGCAGATGCTGCTGAAGCACCCAGATATTGACATAATTCTTTCTGATATAAATATGCCTGAGATGGACGGATTGACCTTGTTGGCTAAAATCAACGAGATGCGTAATCCTGCCCAGAAATGTATTATGGTAAGTGCGTATGGTGATATGGATAATATCCGTCGCGCGATGAATAGCGGTGCATTCGACTTCGCTACAAAACCAATTGATTTGGAAGATTTGGAACGGACCATTGAGAAGGCAATAGAACAGATTAATTTCGTTAAGGCTGCACAGAAAGACAAACAGGAACTGAGAGATATTCAGGCTGACTTAAGTGTAGCAAGAGAAATCCAACTGGCTATCCTTCCTCGTACCTTTGAACTGAATATGCCAGAGGCTGACAAGGTAGATATATTTGCATCTATGCATGCGGCAAAGGATGTGGGCGGCGACTTCTATGATTTCTTCCGCATTGACGATGAGAAGTTTGGCTTTACCATTGCTGACGTATCCGGTAAGGGTGTTCCAGCAGCTATCTTTATGGCTGTAAGCCGTACCCTGATTAAGGCCACAGGATTGCGTGGGCTGTCTGCAAGTGAAAGCATGGAGATTGTTAACGACGTGCTTAGTGGCGAAAGTGTAGATTCTATGTTCGTTACTGTATTCTACGGAATATTTAATATAAAGACTGGTGAAATAAATTATTGCAACTGTGGCCATAATTTTCCATATATACTGCATGAGAACGGAAGTGTGGAAATGCTGAAGTCGCATATTAATATTGTGCTTGGTGCTTTCGAAGGAATGAAGTTCCAAAACGACAAGATGATTCTTGAAAAGGGAGATTCACTGGTTCTCTATACTGACGGTGTTACTGAGGCAGAAAATCTTAACCAAGAACAGTTCGGTGAAGCAAAACTCGAACAGGTTATTGGGGGACTGCAGGGCTCAAGCAGTGAAAATATTGTGAATGCCATTAATACTGAGGTTCATACATTTGCCGGAGAAGCTCCGCAGAGCGATGATATCACAGTTTTGGTTATTAAAAACAAATAGAATACAATCATTCATCCTTATGACTTGGAAAGGATTTAACATATCAATTATGACAGTTGTTGCAATCGTTGCAGTTGCGATAGCTGTTTTGGTTGCATATTCTATAGGCAGAGGGGTGTTGCAAAGTAATTATGATGAGTTGCTCGACGAGATAAAGGATTTGAAGGCAAAAGAAAAGGAATCCGCTGTAGTGAAACGTGTGAGTCAGCAGATGGAGGCTATTGCTTATGACCAGATGAATCTCTCAAATCAGCAACGTGATAGAGCTGAGGAACAGTCTCGTCTGGCTGAGGCTAATGCCGCAAAGGCAGAAGAGCAGTCTCGTTTGGCTCAGGATAATGCACAAAGAGCACAACAGCAGTCGTTGCTTGCGGAGAGGAATGCTGCAGAGGCAGAGAAAGCTGCTGATGATGCCAGAAAACAACGTGATGCTGCTACATATGCCAAAAGTATTAGTGATACACTGAGTTTCCGAACATTGAGCCGTTCGCTCGGAACGACATCAATGGCAAAATTCGAAAGTAATGAAGACGAACTTGGGCGTATCCTCGCATATTCAAGTTGGTATTTTGCAGATAAATACAAAGGAAATCCATATCAGAAAGAAACATTCAAGGCGTTGATGTTAGCTACTAAAGAGTTTAAGGTATATACCATTCCTCGTCGTAGTGCTGTGAATAGTGTGATGGTGCTGAAAGGACAACGTGACGGATGTGTTGCAGTTACCAATTATGGTGAAGTCGTGCTGATAGAAGACGGGAAAATGCACATGCTCTTGCAGGATAATAATTTTGATTTCCGTTCTGTATGGTTGAATGAAAGGTATGTATATGCTTTGTCTTATGCTGGCGACTTGTGTGTGTTGGATTACGAAAAGTTACTGACTACAGTTAAATTACCATCCGATCATTATGTGAAAATATTACAGATTGATGCTTCTACATTACTCTGCGTTGCACATCGTACACTCGTATGGTATGATTTGAAAACTAAGAATGTAATAAATTCTGTAATACCGTCGAAGAAAGTATCAACAGCAGTGAGAAGAAATAACAAATTGCTGATTTTCTATACAGACGGCACTTATGTAGAAATGGATGATGCAGGAAATGTCACTCCTATGAAGAAATTCGCAGAGGGTGTGGTTACCTCTGCTTTGCATGTAGAGTCAGAAGGAAAGCTGTTCCTTGGCATGAAAGACGGAGACATTGTGGTAATAACAGACGATGACAATTTCTTTGCTTCTCTTAGTGGACATATTGCACAAGTTACGGGTCTTACTTATTCAAATAATACACTTGTCTCATCATGTTATGACAGGGAGATGTTGATTTGGTACTTGCCCAAATTGAAAGATACTCGTGCAGAAAGAAATAAAAACAAATCGAAAGGAACTCCTACGGAGTGGCTCGTGCCTGCAAACTACGATGGTAATGCATGGGGTCTGAGTGTAAGCACTAAGGGAATATGGGCTTGGCTTGGTCTGAGTGATGGGCGAATAGTGAGACATTGTATTTCTGTACCATACATGTCAAAGCAGGTTTACTCAAAGATCAAACGTGGTCTTACAATGGAGGAGTGGATGCAATACATCGGGTCAAATGTTGAATACGTGAAAATCAAATAATGATAAGGTTCCTATATATATTGGCGTTACTGTTTGTGAGCATAAGTGGTTATGCCCACCATATAGGTACGCCATTCTTCAAGAACTACTCCTCAAAGGTGTATAATGCACATAATAGAAATTTTGATATTCTCTGTGAGAAGGATGGATATGTGTATGTAGCCAACTTCGAAGGACTGCTCGTGTACGACAATGTGAAATGGCAAATACTGCATACCCCAGGCATTTCCCGCGTTGTATCCTTGAGCAGGGATGAAAAAGGACGTGTTTGGTTTAGCGGTATAAACGTGAAGGGTTGTGTAGAAGGTATAGTAGGTGATAGTATTCAGGTTTATTATACACAAAGCGACAAGTATGCCTCAAAAGAAACTGTGATGTTGGCTCCCGTAAATAATGACGTGGACCGATGGAATGGTATAGAAGTACGTAAAAGATTGAAGATATCGAAAGATCGTACCATATTGGCTACTGCTTCAGCTGGTGTCATCGCAATTGATGACCAAGGCAATAAAGTATGGGAGATAAACGAAGAAAAAGGACTCTGTTCAAATAGTGTTACTACTATCGACTACGATGGTAAAGGTACTGTTTGGGGGGCTACTGATAATGGACTCTTCCGCATCAGCACGACTGAGATATACACACAGTTTGGAGAAGCAGAGGGCTTACGCGGACAAGTAACTTGTATCGCTGAAGCAAAAGGCAGACTGTTTGTTGGAACACTGCAAGGACTGTTTTGGCTTGAAGGTGACCATTTTGTTAAATTGCCAGGTATGAATCAGGCTTGTTGGCAGTTGGATGAGACAGTAAGAGGAAGTATTCTTGCTGCCACAACGAATGGTATCTTCACATATGACGAATATATCTCCTTGAAGTCGCAAAAAATGTCGTTGTCAGTGCTCGTTGAAAACAATAATTCGTTTCTGTCGGGAGAGATGGACGGAATATACCGTAGAACTTATGAAAGACAAGAGCAAATGATCGATCCTATACCAAACATCGTAAAGATGAAAAAAGATGATAGAGGTGGTATTTGGGCTCTAACTATGGGTGGCGACCATTATTATATGGCTGCAAAAAAAGACCATTTCACCAGACAAAATAACGGAATTCTGTCACTGCTGCTCGATTATACCGATGATAAGGGCAAGTACTGGCATTGTAATGACGATGGGATGGGACTTGTGATGGATGGTATGTCTAAAGAATTGGCTTTATGGTTACACCCACTTTCCAATTATAGTATTCAAGCTCTTTTTATAAAGGACGGAGTAGTCTGGGTTGGAGGAAATTTTGGATTGATACGTTTGGCATTGGATGAAACAATTGGGGAAAAATTATACCATCCACATGTCTTTGTCCGAAGTTTCATGCATGAAGGACGTCATATGTATATGTCAATGTCAGATGATACCTACAATCCTATGGGTTCAACATTATATAGTTTCCGATTACACCGTAATGACCCATGGTCTAAGTGGTCTGCTGATAAGGACTTGGACTTACACAATATGGGGTATGGTACATATCATTTGAATGTTCGTTCTATCGACCCTTACGGACAGATAAGTGAAGCCGAAGAAATCGTATTCGAGATACCTTATCCTATATACCTGCGATGGTATGCCATCGTATTTTATCTTATTGTTCTTGCCTTTATAAGTACTGCATATTTTAAGTATCGTACTCGTTTGATACTATACAGACAGGAACAACTGGAAATGATGGTATCGAAAAGAACAGAGGAAGTAGTACAGCAGAAGAATGAGATCGAACTGCAGAAGAATGAAATCGAACTGCAGAAGAACGAAATTGAAGAGAAGTCAAACAGGTTGGAGACTACATTGGAAGAACTGCGTGATACACAGCATGAGTTGCTTAGAAAAGAACACGAAGCAACTGTGGGTAAGTTGACCAAGGGATTGATAGACCGAATCCTCAACCCAATGAATTACATCAATAACTTCTCACACCTAACCCTCGGACTGACCAATGATATGAAAGACAATCTGGAGGAAGAGAAAGAAAAGATGGATTTGGACAATTATGAGGATTGTATGGATGTGTTGTCGATGATGACTCAAAACCTTGAAAAGATTGAACAACACGGAGTATCTACTACTCGAATCCTGAAGGCAATGGAAGAAATGCTGAAGGAAAGGTCTGACAAAATTGAAGCAACAGATGTCGCTACACTTTGTACTCAGGTAGTTGAGATAGTCAATAAGTATTATCACGAGGATATAGAGAAGTATAAAATTGCGGTGGAATGGGAGAAACCTGAATTGCCTATCGTTGCCGACGTAAATGCCGAATTGATGAGTAAGGTGATTGCGTCGATGGTTCATAATAGTATCTATGCTGTGATAAAGAAAGCTGAGCGTTTAAACGCAAAGGGTGAAAAATACGAACCTTTGGTAAGGGTCTCTATACAACCACATTCGGGTGAAGAACCTCCTCGTATGTATTTCTATGACAATGGTACAGGTATAGAAGCTGGTATTATCGACAAGATTTTCGACCCATTCTTCACTACCAAGCCTACATCGGAAGCTCCTGGTGTGGGATTGTATTTGTCACAACAAATCATACAGGATTTTGGTGGAAGCATACAAGTGAAATCCGAAAAGAACAAATATACTAACTTCACAATTATATTGCCATGACAACCGACGAATTACAACAGATTGAACATCTGCAACAGCAGTTGCACAACCAAGAGAAAATGGCTTCACTTGGTATGCTTAGTGCGGGTATTGCACATGAAATACAGAATCCGCTGAATTTTGTCATCAATTTCAGTAAGATGTCGGAAAAACTGCTCGACGATCTTATGGATATCGTGGATGAATGCAAGGAGAAACTGGGTGATGATGATGCTGAGGAAATTATCGAGATATCAGAGGATTTGAAAGAGAATTTGAGTAGGATTGAGGAGCATGGACAGCGGGCAATCAGTATCATCCGTAGTATATTGTTACAGAGTCGTGGAAAGGAAAATGAATTTTTCCCAACCAACATCTGTGAACTTGTTCATGAGTATGTATGGTTGTCATATCATGCCATGAGGGCAAATGACAAGAATTTCAATATCGCAATCAAGGAAGAATATCCCCAGAATATGACAAGGAAGATGGTTGTTCCTCAGGATTTGTGCAGGGCTGTGCTCAATGTCATGAATAACGCATGTTATACTGTTAAGGAAAAAGAGACTTTGGCTGCTGACAAAGATTATCATCCTGAAATAAACGTAAAAGTAGTGGATGGCGAACAAGATTTTTCTATCGTGGTTACTGATAATGGCATGGGTATGAATGATGAAGTCCGTTCTAAACTTTTCGACACATTTTTCACAACCAAACCTGTTGGAAAGGGTACCGGACTGGGAATGTCTATAACAAACGATATAATAACTAAAAAACATAAAGGAAAGATTCTTGTGGACACAATCCCAGGGGAAGGTACTACATTCACATTTATCATTCCAAACTCGCTGAAGAAATGAGACATTTCATCGCAAATATACTGTTTTTCATAGGTCTTGCTGCTCACGGACAAGACTTTATTTCCATGGCTCAAACGGAATTCGATATGGGACACTTTGAGCAGGCTGATTCTTTGCTGCTGAATAATATGCAGTCAATAAAGGGGGCGGATCAGATAGTTATGTACCGCATTTTGGCACTTAGTAGTCTGAATCAGGAACGTCCACAGGATGCAGAACAGTATATTGGTAAGTTACTAATCGTTGATCCTTATTTTACCGCATATGGAGAAAACCCTCGTTTCGTGGATATTCTGGAACGCCTAAAAAAAGGTAAGACAGTCATTACTACTGCCTCGAAAATAGAAGAAACGACTGAAGAGGTGCCTGTGCCTGTTACACTTATTACAGAGGATATGATTAAAGCATCGGGTGCCCGTACATTGAGTGAATTGCTGATTCTTTATGTTCCTGGAATGTCGGAAATTGGTAGTATAGAAAACAATGTCGCCATGCGAGGTGTGTACGGGCTTACCCAAGAACATATGCTTGTCATGCTCAACGGACACAGATTGAATAGTTATAGTACCAATGCTGAGGCTTTAGACTTCCGTCAGAATCTGGACAAGATAAAACAAATAGAAGTGCTACGTGGTCCGGCATCATCTCTTTATGGAAACGTGGCGTTAACAGCCGTAGTAAATATTATTACAAAAACAGGTTCCGATATGGATGGTGCTTCAGTGATAGCAAAAGCTGGTATTCATAACAGCTATGGAGGTACTATACTGTTTGGCCAAGGAAATCTGAGATCAGATGTCTTCCTGTGGAGTTCTATCTATTCTGCTCGTGGTGAAGTGAGATGGGAAAATGATACTAAACGCTATATTGGCGGATATAATAATAAACCATCATATGATTTCGGAGCTAATGTACGTTGGGGGGAGTTCAAGGTCTCGGCTATAGGGCAGCATGCCAAGACAGTTCCTTATTATAACTTAATTGATATAGGAAATAATTTTTCTTATGATGATTATAGTGCACAGAATGGAGAAAAACCAGGTATTTCACGTTCAAATGTCCGTATAGATTTGGATTACTCCCATGATTTCGGCAATCTGTCTCTGTCATTATCTGCGTTTGCTGGTACAGAACGAGTACAAATATACAATGTGCTGGGTGATTCAGTTAACGAACTTTATTCTGTTGCATTGATATATTTAATGGGATTAGATGGGGTTATATCACCACATACTCGAGGAGTTTGGGAAGCGGTGAATTGGGAAGATTATAGTTTTGGCGGTTCTGCTAACTTGGCTTATAAGTATAAGTTCTCAGACAATATGTTCGGTTCGCTGATGGGTGGTGTGCAGTATGATTATTTTAAACTTTCAGATGCAGCCGTTAAATTGGGATATGACTATGATGATGTGTCACTTTATACAAATCAGATATTTTATGATGGTGATGAGCAGACATTCTCTGGATTTGCACAACTGAAACATAACTTTACCAAAAAATTTATCTTGAACGGTGGTGTGCGTTTCGACCATAAACGAAGAAATAACGGCAGACTTATCAACACATGGTCGCCTCGTGTAGCCTTGATTTATTTGCCAAACAGCGCATGGAGTATAAAGGCTACCTATGCCCATTCGTTCGTTGATGCTCCGTTCCTATACCGAGCTTCTCAGATTAGTTTATTTAGTGGTTCGGAAAATATGGATCCAGAACAGATGGATGCTTTCCAGGTTGGTGCTACACTTAATATCAAACCTGCCAATCTGAAATTTGAATTAAACCTCTTCTCAAATAGTGTGCATGATTTGGTTTTCTTTACAAGTAACGACATTAAAGCTTCTTCAATGTTTGAGAATGCAGGTAAGATTACTATTGGGGGAGCAGAAGGTGTTATTCAGTATAATACGACCAAGACATTACTGAACCTGAACATGACGTATCAATACCCATTCCATGTTGAGAATTTCTCATCAACGAATCACAACATCAGTAATGTACCTAAATTTTTACTTAATTTTGTGGGTTCGCAACGTCTATTCTCAAAACCGCGTACTGGCTCGTTTTGGCTACGCGCCAATATGCATATGCAGTCAAAAACCGATTGTCTTGACAATGACATAGTTTATGCCAGAAGAAACGAAGGAGAGAGCTTCGGAACCGTTCCTCAACCTGCAATTGCTATATTCGGTGCCGGTATAGAATGGCGCTTCCCATTTAAACTTACTGCTTCTGTAGATACATACAACTTGTTTAATACCCGTTATCATATCGGTGGTAAATTACAACAGGGTAATCCTGGTCAAGGATTCAGTTTTATTGGTAAATTAAAGTACGAGTTCTAATTTATACATTATGCATGATATTAAAGTTATGATTATAACAGCGATGATGACAGGGACAACAGTAAATGCTGCTGCTACCGACAATTTTAATTATGTAGATGAGCGCTTTGCTGATTTGCAGATGTTGAGATATAGAGTTGATGGTTTTGAAGAGTTGAATCTGAAACAAAAGACTTTTATCTATTATCTGCAGGAGGCTGCGTTATGGGGACGTGATATCCTATGGGATCAGAATTGTAAGTATAACCTGCGCGTTCGCCGTGTACTCGAAGAGGTATATAAAGCTGAGAGCCGCGTGCGTACAGGTAATGAGAGTGATAAAGACGAATTCAACGCTTTCGAAACATATCTGAAGAGGGTTTGGTTCAGTAATGGTATTCATCATCACTATGCATGCGATAAGTTCGTTCCAGGTTTCTCCTCCTCATGGTTTATGCGCAGAGTACATGACTGTGCAGACTCATTCAAAGATGTACAAGGTGGTTTGGACGCATTATTGCAAGAGGTGTGTGATGCTATATTCAATCCTAATATCCTCCAGAAGCGAATCAATCTGGCAGAGGGTGTGGATTTGATAAAGACGTCGGCATCTAACTACTATGAAGGTGTTACTCAGGATGAAGCCGAGGCTTTCTACGAAAAACAAAAAGCTGAAGGTGATGCTCTGCATCCTGTTATGTATGGAATGAATTCCCGATTGGTCAAAGATGCCTCTGGAAAGATATATGAAAAGAAATGGACTGTCAACGGACTCTATGGCAGCGCTATCAAGAATATCATCGATAATCTGTTGCTTGCACGTGAATATGCAGAGGATGAAAAGCAGAAAGAGGTCATTGACTTACTCGTAAAGTATTATAGAACTGGTGACCTGAAAACTTTTGATGATTATAGCATTGCATGGGCACAGAATACAGAACCTATTATTGACTTTGTAAACGGTTTCATCGAGTGTTACGGTGATCCACTTGGTCTGAAATGCTCATGGGAGAGTCTTGTGAATTTCAAGGATCTCGTTGCTACTAAACGTACAGAAACACTGAGTAATAACGCACAGTGGTTCGAAGACCATAGTCCTGTAGATAAAGCTTTCAAAAAAGAGAAGGTGAAAGGTGTAAGTGCGAAAGTTATCAATGCTGCACTGCTGGCTGGTGACCTCTATCCTTCAACAGCTATCGGTATCAACCTTCCGAATTCTAATTGGATTAGAAGGGAATATGGTTCTAAGTCTGTTACAATCGGCAATATCACATACGCATACAACCAGGCTGCAAAGGGTAACGGAATGAGAAATGAATTCGTACTTTCGGATACAGATAAGGAACTGCTTGAGAAATATGCTGATGTGTGCGACGACTTGCATACAGACTTACACGAATGTCTCGGACATGGTTCGGGAAAACTCCTTGACGGAGTGGATCCAGATTCATTGAAAGCATATGGAAGTACTATTGAAGAAGCACGTGCCGACCTCTTTGCTTTGTATTATCTGCCTGATGCGAAACTGGTAGAACTGGGTCTTATACCTAGTCTTGATGCATATAAGGCAGGATATTATGCTCAGATGCAAAACGGGCTGATGACTCAGTTGGTAAGAATACAACCGGGAAAGAATCTGGAGGAGGCTCATATGCGTAATCGTGCCCTGATTGCTCATTGGGCTTTCGAACACGGAAAGGCTGATAATGTATGTGAACTGCTGAAGGTGAACGGAAAGACATACCTGAGAATTAACGACTATCAGAAACTGCGTGTTCTCTTCGGAAAACTACTTTCTGAGATACAACGCATTAAGTCAACAGGTGATTATAAGGGTGCAAAAGCATTGGTAGAAGAATATGGAGTGAAAGTCGATCCCGTTTTGCATAAAGAAGTACTGGAGCGCTATGCCAAACTCAACATTGCTCCATATAAAGGATTTATCAATCCTAAATATACGGCAGTGAAGGATAAGAATGGTAAGATTACTGATGTGAAAGTGTCTTATTCCGAGGGTTATGCTGAACAGATGCTGCGTTACTCAACCAAGTACTCGGCTTTGCCACTTGTAAATGAATAACGAAGTAATCACCGAAATAAAGAAGGAACTCCGTGCCAATATGAACGGTGTGGCATCTGCTGCCATGAGACAGACAGATGACTATCGTGTTAATTTTGGCATCGAACTGCCACGAATACAGCAGATAGCCAGCGAGTTTCCGTCTGAACGTCAGTTGGCACAGACTCTATGGAATGAAAGTGTGCGTGAATGTAAGATCCTCGCCACTATCCTGATGCCAACAACAGATTTTGATGAGGAACTCTGTGATATATGGGTTTCTGAGATAAGAACCGTTGAAATGGCACAAATCTTTGCACTAAACCTCATGCGAAGACTGCCATATGTCAGCAGTAAGGCATTTGAATGGATTTCTGCCGACAATACGATGCTACAGATTACGGGCTACTTCACAATGTGCCATGTGTTGAGGAAGGGAGAAATGAGCGAAAGATCAGAGGAGGAATTGTTTGATCAATTGGCGTGCGATATCAATGCTAGTGACAACAGTCTGAGCAAGGCAGCAGTAAAGACATTACAGATATTTGCCAGTCTGTCAGATGATAATATGAACAAAGCTAAAAAAATGGCTGATTATTTGTTCTAACAAGCAAAAAGACATAATTTTGCGCTGTATTATGAAAATAGTATGATGGAAAAGTCTGCAAAAGATATTCTCGACAGTTATATTGAAGAGCAGGGGAAACGAAAAACCCCTGAACGTCATATTATCTTGGATGTGGTACTGAAAATGGAAGGTCACCATAGTGCAGATGAGATATATGCCATGATGCCGGAGAAAAGTCCGATAAGCAGAGCTACGGTGTTCAGTACCATGAGTCTGTTTGACGAGGTTGGTCTGGTATATAGTCACCAAGTAAACGGCAGGACTCTTTATGAGAATGCCTATAAGGTGGAGCCGCATCACCATTATATATGTAATGGATGCGGTAAGATATGGAACATGAAGAGCAAAACTGTGTTTGAAGCCGCTGCTGCATGTCGTACACCACGTTTCAAAAAACTTCGCAGTTCACTATACATATATGGTTTGTGCGATGCTTGTGTAGCTCGTCTATATCGTCTGAAGAAGAAGATGGAGAAGGAGAGAGAAGCAAAGATGACTCGTGAAGAAAAACGCTTTGCCCGTATCGATGCAGAACTGAGCGAAGCAGCAAAATGGATTAATAATATAAAATAAATAAAACAGATGAAAGTTGATGTTCTTTTAGGTCTCCAGTGGGGAGACGAAGGCAAAGGAAAGGTAGTAGACGTATTAACTCCACGCTATGATGTAGTAGCGCGATTCCAAGGTGGTCCGAATGCAGGACACACATTGGAGTTTGAAGGACAGAAATATGTTTTGCGTTCCATTCCTTCTGGCATATTCCAAGGTGATAAAGTAAATATTATAGGTAATGGTGTCGTTTTGGCTCCAGACCTCTTCATGGATGAGGCTAAAGATCTGGAGAAGAGCGGACACTCACTCCACGGACGTCTTCACATTTCCAAGAAGGCACACCTTATCATGCCAACTCACCGTCTGCTTGATGCAGCATATGAGGCAGCAAAGGGTAAAAACAAGGTAGGAACAACGGGAAAAGGCATTGGTCCTACTTACACTGATAAGACTAGCCGTAATGGACTCCGTGTAGGCGATATCCTTTGTGATTTTGAAAAGAAATATGCTGAACACAAAGCACGTCATGAGAGTATCCTTAAGTCACTGAATTACACAGACTATGATATTACTGAGGTAGAAAAGAAATGGATGGAAGGTATTGAATACCTGAAACAGTTCCCTCTTGTTGACAGTGAACATGAAATCAACAAACTCCTAAAGGCGGGAAAGAGTGTACTTTGCGAGGGCGCTCAGGGTACTATGCTCGATGTTGATTTTGGTTCATACCCATTTGTTACTTCATCAAATACAATTTGTGCTGGTGCATGTATTGGTCTTGGAATTGGTCCTAATAAAATTGGTGATGTATTCGGTATTATCAAGGCATACTGCACACGTGTGGGTGCAGGTCCATTCCCAACAGAACTCTTCGATGAAACCGGAAATACTATCCGTAATATTGGTCATGAGTATGGTGCTGTGACAGGACGTGAACGCCGTTGTGGCTGGATAGACCTCGTTGCACTCCGTTATGCTATCATGGTAAGCGGTGTTACAAAACTGATTATGATGAAGAGCGACGTTCTCGATGGATTCAAGACAATTAAGGCTTGTACTGCATACAAACTGAACGATGGAACCATCACTCGTGACTTCCCATACGATATCAGTGATGGTACTGTAGAACCAGTTTACGAGGAACTCCCAGGATGGAATACGGACCTAACTAAGATAACCAGCGAGTCTCAGTTCCCAAAGGCATTCAGCGATTATATTGCTTTCCTTGAGAAGGAACTCGAAACTCCTATTACTATCGTTAGTGTTGGTCCTGACCGCGAACAAACTATAGAACGCAAGTAATAATAACTATTCAATCCCTTGAAGCGAGTATTTACTCTGATATGCCTGTGCTTGATAGCAATATCAGCATTCTCATCATCGCGTAACCTGCGTGATGCCAAATCTATTGCGGCTGCTTTTGCAAAACAAACAGTTGGGTTTGTTTCTTGCGAAGATGACGATTTCATCGCTGCTGGAACGGAAGGAAAACGCTTGTTAACAGGATTGAACAGTTCTACATCAGATTATTATATCCTGAATATATCGAATGGAAACGGGTATGTCATCGTAAGTGGTGACGACCGCTTCCGTGACGTTATTGGATATAGTACTACAGGACAATTTTCAACTGAGACTGCACCTGTAGCTTTGACACATCTCTTATCTACTCTTTCTGCTGAAATGCAGGCTGCCAAGGAATATTACGATGAGAATGACATAACTACAGTTGAGTCTAATCGAAGCTTGTTAACGTCTGCAAGTAGTATATCACCATTAATCAAAACCCACTGGTATCAGGGATATCCATTTAATTCTCAGGTGCCAGTAGCTTATTCTGGCAATCCTTCTACTTATCATGGTAAGGCATCAGTAGGTTGTGTCGCTTTAGCTATGGCTCAAGTGATGAACTATTGGAAATACCCTTCCAGAGGGCAAGGCGGAACATATGCAAATACAAACTATTCACAAATTTCTGTAAACTTCAGTGAACAGATATACAACTGGGATAATATAGCTAAAGAATATGGCGATTATCGAGATGATGATGGTGTGACTAAGAAAGGACAATACACACAGAGTCAAGCTGATGAGATAGCCAAGATATGCTATCATATAGGTGTTGCCGTTGATATGCAATGGAATGCTGATGGATCAGGAGGCTCAGGTACTTTTGAAGATTACATTCCAAGAGCCTTGGCTAATCAATTCGGATACAATAAATATGCTAAAATCCGACTCCGTGATGTTTTAGGAGTTGAGGAGTTTCAGAAAGAGATAATCAACGACCTTTCCGCTGGCAGACCTGTTATTTTTAATGCAATAAGTACTATAGGTGGTCATTCGTTTATCTTGGACGGATATGATGCTTCCACTGACATGTTCCATGCCAATTGGGGATGGCAAGGTGCTGATAATGGTTATTATGCAATCTCAGTGCTTAAACCCGCCTCAGGAGACATGGGCAACTTTGTTAGTAATCAAGATGCTGTGTTAGGTGTGCAACCAACTGAAGAGGACTTAGGTTTCCAACCTTCGTTGTATGGCTGTAAACTAACTCTTGATAGGACATCAATATCCAAAGGTGAGAATCTAAAGGTTCTTATTGATACCCTGTATGATTATGAATTTTTCTTCGAGGGCAATATTGGTCTTGCAGTATATGATTCTAATGGTGAACTGAAACTTGATAATATTAATACACAGATTGAACCAGGCAATTTATACATAAACAACACTTTCTATTCACCTATGTTCCCTCGTTCTATGACAGCTGGTACATATACCATGCGAATGGTAATGAAGGATTCTGATGGTACAATTTATCCGTTACCTGTAAAATATGGAAATACGGAAAGTTGGACAGTGACAGTTTCATCGAGTACTCCAAGTGGTGTGGTTACATTCGTTGCCGACCCTCCTGTCGCTACTTATATAGAAAATGTTGAAATCACATCTGCCTGCTCACAACAGAATCCTGCCGGTGATGATGCATGGTACACGCTTACAGGCACTCGTGTAGCACAGCCTGGAAAGGGTATTTACATCCGCAACGGGAAGAAATACGTTTCCCGTTAGAACTGATTACAGATGAAAATCTTTTAACAGGTCGAGATAGAGGGTGATAGCACTTTCTATCTCGTTTATTTTTATGAATTCATCGGCAGTATGTGAACGTGCCGACTCACCCGGACCAAGTTTCAGTGACGGGAATTTCATCAGTGCCTGATCACTCAGAGTAGGACTGCCAAATGGTTTCAGTCCTTTCTTCTTGCAACGCACTACGAATTGGTGGTCTTCAGGTATATGCGATGAACCCAGTCGGAAACTTCTTGCTTTCAGTTCCGATTGCAGGTTCTTCTGGAAATAATCGAATATCTCTTCGTTTGAGTAAAATTCATTGCTGCGCACATCTATAGTAAACGTACATTCTGCAGGAATCACATTATGCTGGGTTCCTGCGTTTATGATGGTTACAGTCTGTTTTACCGGTCCCAGCAAATCACTCTGCTTAGGAAACTGCCATGTGCTGATCCGTTGGATATCCTGCATAGCACGATAAATTGCGTTGTCTCCTTCGTTACGAGCTGCATGTCCCGCCTTTCCATGAGCTGTGGCATCAATTACCATCAGCCCCTTTTCTGCTATTGCTGGTTGCATGCCAGTGGGTTCACCTACGATCGCAAATGAAATAGTTGGCAGCATAGGCAGAACACTTTCAATGCCGTTCTTTCCGCTTACCTCCTCCTCACATGAAGCAAGATATACAAGGTTGAATCCCTTATGAGACAGCTCATTTTCAAAAGCCAAGAATACTTGCAAGAGGGATACAAGACCGCCGCCGCAGTCGTTTGCTCCCAAACCATATAAGGTGTCTCCCTCCAATGTCGGAACGAACGGATCGTGCTTCCAGTCTGCAACAGGTTTTACAGTATCTATGTGTGCATTCAACAATATAGTAGGTCGTTTAGAATCAAAGTCTGACGACTGACTCCACACATTATTTCCATGTCGTTGAGTAGCGAGTCCTTTCGACTTCATATATGATTCCATGATGTCAGCAGCCTTGCTCTCATCTCTGCTTATGCTTGGCGTTGAAATCAATTGTTTTAACAATTCTACGGCCTCTAAAGTTGTTTTACTGTACTCCATTTTGTGCTATTCATAAAATTTAGCACCAAAGGTAAGAGTTTTTCCTTATAAAAGTCTTACCTTTGCGCTGATTTTTACGCAGTCAAATTAAAAAGTACAAATATAATCAATGGCACAACAGGAGGATATTTTCAAGAAAGTGGTAAGCCACTGTAAGGAATATGGCTTTGTATTTCCGTCTTCTGAGATATACGATGGTCTCGGAGCAGTTTATGATTATGGACAGAATGGTGTTGAGTTGAAAAACAACATCAAGCAGTATTGGTGGCAGTATATGGTACTTCTGCACGAGAACATCGTGGGTATCGATTCTGCAATCTTCATGCACCCGACTATATGGAAGGCAAGTGGACACGTAGATGCTTTCAACGACCCACTTATCGACAATCGCGACTCAAAAAAACGTTATCGTGCAGATGTTCTTATCGAAGAACAGATTGCTAAGTACGATGACAAGATTGAGAAGGAAGTAGCTAAGGCTCGTAAGCGTTTTGGTGATGCTTTCGATGAGGCTCAGTATCGTGCTACCTCTCCTCGCGTTCTTGAGGAGACAGCTAAGCGTGACGCTCTTCACCAGCGCTATCAGGATGTGATGAATGCACCTGGAGGCATTGACCTCGAAGGTATGCGTCAGATTATCATTGACGAAGAGATAGCTTGTCCTATTTCCGGTACTCGCAACTGGACAGATGTACGTCAGTTCAACCTTATGTTCAAGACTGAGATGGGTGCTGCTGCTGAAGGTGCAAGCACTATCTACCTGCGTCCAGAAACTGCACAGGGTATCTTCGTAAACTACCTGAACGTACAGAAGACTGGTCGTATGAAACTCCCATTCGGTATAGCGCAGATTGGTAAGGCTTTCCGTAATGAAATCGTAGCTCGTCAGTTCATCTTCCGTATGCGTGAGTTCGAACAGATGGAGATGCAATTCTTCGTAAAACCTGGTACAGAACTTCAGTGGTTTGACGAGTGGAAGAAGCGTCGTATGGCTTGGCATCAAGCTCTTGGATTCGGTGCTGAGAACTACCGTTTCCATGATCATGATAAGTTGGCACACTATGCTAATGCTGCAACTGATATTGAATTCAAGATGCCATTCGGTTTCAAGGAGGTAGAGGGTATCCACTCTCGTACTAACTTCGACCTTTCTCAGCATGCTAAATACTCTGGCAAGAAGATTGAGTACTTTGACCCAGAAGAGAATCAGTCATACACTCCATACGTTATTGAAACAAGTATAGGTGTTGATCGTATGTTCCTTTCTGTCATCTGCCATAGTTATTGCGAAGAACAGCTCGAAGGTGGTGATGTACGTACTGTATTGCGTTTACCTGCAGCACTTGCTCCTATCAAATTGGCTGTGTTCCCACTTACTAAGAAAGATGGTCTGCCAGAGAAAGCTCGTGAAATTATCGACGAACTCAAATTCCACTTCAACTGCAAGTACGAGGAGAAGGACCAGATTGGTAAGCGTTACCGTCGTCAGGATGCCATCGGTACTCCATTCTGTGTAACTGTTGACAACCAGACACTGGAAGACAATACCGTAACTCTTCGTTATCGCGACACAATGGAACAGAAGCGTGTTGCTATCAGCGAATTGCGTGGAATCATAGAAGACCAGGTAAGCATTCCAAGTCTCTTGAAGAACTTGAAATAACATATAATTATGTCAAAACTCTCGTATATAGCTCTTTTCAGTTGCGTTCTTTCGCTGATTCTGTTCTCATGTTCAAAGAATGAGAGCGAGGCTGGTGAATACGACAACTGGCAGGCTCGTAATCAAGTATACGTTGATTCTATTGCCCGTCTTGCTCAGCAAGGTACGGATAAATGGACTCGTGCACTTGTATATTATATTCCAAAGGAATATGCTGATGCTAATCCTGGTAATAATAATATATATGTGTATGTGCAGAAACTTCAGGCTGGATACGGAACTGTGAAACCTCTTTATTCCGATTCAATTCGTGTGTTCTACAGAGGACGTTTAATTCCTTCAAGGAGCTACCCCGAGGGGCATGTGTTCGGACAGAGTTTTACGGAGAAATCTATATACGAGATAGACGAGAAGACAGCTGTTCCTACACTCTTAGCAGTTAGTCAGAATGTACCCGGATTCTGTCAGGCTTTGCAGGACATGGTAGAGGGGGAAATATGTCACATGGTTATCCCTTACTATGTAGGTTATGGAAGCAACAGTTCCAGTTCGTACTCAAATATTCCCGACTACTCAACACTTATCTTCGATGTGAAACTCGTTAAGGTATATGCCCGAGGCGAGAATACCAGTTGGAGATAATATAGTTCAGTATAAGCAAACAATAAGCCCAACCTTCTGCAGGTTGGGCTTGTTATTTACTCAACTTTCGCAAGTTGAGCAGAAGGGAAGTTAAATGGGAGTTAAAGGGAAGTTAAATGGGAGTTAAAGGGACAATAGTAGAGGATGCTTGCCCAATTTGATGCAGTATAGTCCCCATAACTCCTCAGTAACTCCTTCATAACTACACAATAACTCCCCAAAGTTAAGCTTGCGAAACTTAAATTATTTATATAAGTATGTGAATTATTTCACGTTTCCTACTTTGATAAGGTATTCAGCAATCTGTACTGCGTTCAGTGCTGCACCCTTCTTAATCTGGTCGCCGCTGAGCCAGAATGTAAGACCGTTTTCGTTTGCGAGATCCTTGCGTACACGACCTACATATACATCGTCCTTACCGGCTGTGAACAGTGGCATTGGGTACTTCTGAGTCTTTGGGTCGTCGATGAGTGTTACGCCGTCAGCTGCTGCGATAGCTGCCTGAGCCTCTTCTACAGAGATAGGCTTTTCTGTTTCTACCCATACAGCCTCGCTGTGAGCACGAAGTGAAGAGATACGAACGCACATAGCAGAACACTTAGCATCTGTGTGCATAATCTTACGAGTTTCGTTGAACATCTTCATCTCCTCTTTTGTATATCCGTTGTCCTGGAATACGTCAATCTGTGGAATTACGTTGTATGCCAACTGATATGCAAACTTATTAACTGTTGGTTCTTTGCCCTCTACGATTTCCTTGTACTGCTGCTGCAGTTCTGCCATAGCAGCTGCACCGGCACCACTGGCACTCTGATAACTTGCTACGTGAATGCGAGTGATGTGACTTAGTTTTTCGATTGGTTTCAGTACCACAACCATCATGATAGTTGTACAGTTAGGATTTGCGATGATGCCGCGTGGGCGGTTCAGAGCATCCTCTGCGTTGCACTCAGGCACAACCAATGGCACATCGTCATCCATACGGAATGCACTTGAGTTGTCAATCATCACAGTACCAAACTTAGTAATGTCCTCAGCAAATTCTTTGCTGGTTCCAGCACCAGCACTGGTAAATGCGATGTCAATACCCTTGAAGTCATCGCCATGCTTCAGCAGTTTTACTTCATATTCCTTACCTCTGAAGGTGTATTTTGTGCCGGCACTACGGCTTGAACCAAACAAAACTAATTCATCGATAGGGAAGTTTCTCTCATCAAGTACACGGAGAAATTCCTGTCCTACAGCGCCGCTTGCGCCAACAATTGCTACTTTCATATTATATATTGTTTAAAATTTGCGCGCGAAGGTACGACATTTCTATGAATAAATCACTAACTTTGCGCTCAAAATTGAAATCTACACCCTTAGGTTCTCTCTCGCTCCGAATTCTAGAGGTGTCTAAAGTTCAAGCATATGACAAAAAACCTATATTTACTTCTTCTTGCTGTAGCACTCCTGACAGCATGCCGGAGCAGCAAGAAAGCTACAGAAACGACATCTGTTACTGGACCTCAGACATCAGTCATTACAGAACAGACTCAAGACAACTCAGGAGCAATCACTGCTCAGACCAATATGACTGCTCATGTTCGTGTTAAACTGAAATACGATGGCAGCAACATAGGCACCAGCGGCACTCTTCGTATGCGTAAAGGAGAAGTAATTCAGCTTGCGCTCGTAGATCCTATCCTCGGAATCTCTGAAGTAGGTCGCATGGAGATAGACCCTAACTCCATTCTGCTGATTGACAGGTATAACAAACGTTATGTTGTGCTGACATACGATGACTTGAACCGATATTCAAATCGTGAAATAGACTATCAGACTATTGAAAACTATTTCTGGCAGCAGGCAACACGAGAGGATACAGACCAACTGCAGTTTCAGTTCCCTCTTGGCAGAAAAACTGTAGAACTGACACTTAACCTCTCCAGCAAAAACGACAAATCCGACTGGGAAGCTCATACAGTTCCTTCGTACAAGTATGACCAAGTTTCAGCCGAGGAACTCTTTAAAAGCCTCTCCGACTTCTAATGCGTATTATTAGCCGACATACTACACTTGGTTCGTTTGGGCATTCCAGACTGGCTACAGCATACAAACTGATATGTTTCTGTATGCTCTTTCTTGTGTGTCTTTCCGTATCTACTCCTGTAGCGGCACAGCGACGTAAGACTACTACAACTCAGAAGTCTTCCGCCAAGAAGACCACAGCGAAGAAGGTAGATAAAAAAACACAACTTCGCAATGCCAAGAAGGAAGCTGAGCGCAAACGAAAACTCGAACAGGAGCGTGCTAAGCAGTTGGCTAAGAATATTAAGGCAAACCTCGACAGTGTGCTTGTCATAAACGGCAAGATGAACCGTCAGCAGCGTTCCATCGATAGCCTGAGTGTGGAGATAAAGACTTTGCAGGCAAATATCGACTCTATGTCTGCCGAACTTTCGCGTCTTGAAGCACAGCTGGAACTCCGTCGTAAGCAATATGCGCGTTCCCTTATGCAACAGCGTAAGCAGCAGACTGTGCAACAGCGTCTTACCTTTATTTTCTCTGCTGATAACTTCGCACAGATACTCCGCCGTATGCGATACATTCGCGAATACACTACCTATCAGCGTGCGCAGGGAGAACTGATACAGGAGAAACAACTCGAAGTCAATAATGCACGTAATAAGTTGTTAGGTGCTCAAGCAGCTATGAAGATGAATCTTGGCACTATGGAGTCTCATCAGAAACAACTTGCCCGTCTGAAGTCTAATTGTGAGTCGAAGGCAACCCTTCTCAATAAGAACCTTGATTTGGTAAATAAGCAAATTGCTGAATACCAGAAACGCGAACAGCAACTGAGCAATCAGATTGAAAGACTGATTCAGGAGGAGATTGAAGCAGAACGTCGTCGTCGTGCTGAGGCAGAGCGTCGTCGTCAGGAGGAAGAAGCCCGCAGAGCTGCTCAGGCTGCCAACAATACCAAGACTTCTAAGAAGAGCAGTAAGAGTTCCTCTTCTTCATCTTCAACAGCGGATAAGGGTACAAAAGTTGAGAAGTTCAGATATTCGGAGTATAACGATAAACTGAGTAGCAGTTTCACTGCCAACAAGGGTCGTTTGCCAATGCCTATCACTGGTGGATTCAACATAACCCGCCACTTCGGTATGTATAATGTACAGGGTTTGCGCAATGTAACTCTAAACAGTAAGGGTATCGATATTCGTGGTCAGCAAGGTGCTATGGCGCGTGCAATATTCGATGGCGAAGTAAGTAGCATATTCCAGTATGGCTCTACTTACATAGTTATGTTGCGTCATGGCAGTTACATAAGTGTTTATTCAGGTTTGAAGAGTGTGTCGGTTCGCAAGGGGCAGAAGGTGAAAACAAAAGACACCCTTGGTGTCATCGGAGCAGACCCGGACGGACATTACACATTGCACTTCCAGTTGCGTCGCGAGAGCACATTGCTCAATCCTGAACACTGGGTACGCTAAACTCGCACCCGCAATACCTCTGATTATAGAAACCGTTTTCCTTCAGCAACTGATTCCTGCGTTCCTGAAGACCTCCCTTGCGCCAGTTTCTGGAGTCAAAACGCACATCACCTCCGACCTGTTCTGCAGCCCACTCTCCGGCTTCTGTAATCTGTTCGAGCGACTTCCATCTACTCGATGCCAAAGTGGTGGTGAATTCCTGCAAACCCAGTTCTTTGCATTTCTGTGCTGAACGGAGCAATCGGTATTTAAAACACATAAGACAACGTTTTCCCCTTTCAGGTTCCTTTTCGTAACCCTTCACAAAATCCAACCAAGCCTGATGGTTGTAGTCATCGTCTATAATCCTCAGACCTAATTTCTCGGCATATCTCGTTATCTCCTGTTTTCTTATTGTGTACTCTTCCTCTGGAAAGATGTTAGGATTGCAATAGAAGATAGTAGGGCGCACTCCATTAGCAAGCATCCATTCGAGTATAGCACTCGAACAGGGCGCACAACAAGAATGCAATAATACCTCCTTTTCCATCCCTTCCTCTTTCAACTTTCAATTTTCAACTTCCTCGTTTATCAACTCCAGCAGTCGGCTTACTGCCTCTGCTTCGGGTATATTCTTTTCGATACACTGCTTACCCTTGTACAGACTGATTTTACCTACTCCGGCACCTACATAACCATAGTCGGCATCAGCCATCTCGCCTGGACCGTTTACGATACATCCCATGATGCCTATCTTCAGTCCTACAAGGTGTTTGGTAGCTTCCTTTATTTTCGCAATAGTCTCTTCCAGATTGTACAGAGTGCGACCGCAACCAGGACAGGAAATATATTCTGTTTTTACGAACTTAACTCTTGCAGCCTGCAGTATTGAATCGGCAAGGTCAGTGAGTTTTTCTTTCGAGAATCCCTCGTTCTTGATTTCCAATTTATGTGCCAATCCATCGATGAAAAGAGCTCCTGTAGCCATAGCAGCCTTCAGTTGCAAGTCCTCCCATTTACCTTCGTTGAGGCTCAGAGTCACTGTGTCGTCCTTGATGGTTGCCTTAGCCTCTTCCCTTATCTTAGCACAGTCAGGAATCATTTCCACCAGTTTCTGGGCAACAGGGATTTCCTTCTCCGGAGCTTCCGACAGACTTACTCTTATCGTGTCGCCTATGCCCTCACAGAGCAGGGCACCAATGCCCACAGCACTCTTTATTCTGCCGTCTTCGCCTTCTCCTGCTTCAGTCACTCCGAGGTGCAGAGGAAAAGCCATCCTTTCCTTCTCCATCTCGCTTACGAGCAGTCGTACAGTGCGAACCATTACGACGGTGTTGCTTGCCTTGATAGAGATAACTACATTGCTGAAATTTTCCTTTACACAGATACGGAGGAACTCCATACACGACTCCACCATACCTGCCGGAGTATCGCCATAGCGCGACATGATGCGATCCGACAGCGAACCGTGATTCACTCCTATGCGGATAGCAGTGTTGTGCTGCTTGCAGATATTCAGGAAAGGTACGAACCGACTTTCGATTTTCTTGATTTCATCGGCATATTCCTCGTCTGTATATTCCAGGCTTTTGAATGTGCGGGCGGGATCTACATAATTGCCTGGATTTATGCGAACCTTCTCACATATTGTAGCTGCTGTATCAGCCACAGCTGCGTTGAAGTGTACATCAGCCACCAATGGAACATCATATCCGGCAGCTCGCAAACCATCTTTTATGTTTTGCATATTCTGTGCCTCACGCTGTCCCTGAGTGGTGAAACGGACTATCTCACCACCGGCATCAACTATTCGCATTGCCTGAGCCACACTGCCCTCAGTATCCATTGTCGAGGTATTTGCCATCGACTGAATGCGGATAGGGTTCTTGCCGCCTATCTTCACATTGCCTACAACAACCTCGCTGCTCTTCCTTCTTGTGTACATGGTTTTTCCTTTTGGAGCCGCTTCGACATAACGATATTTCGATATATCGATATGACGACAAAGATTAGCGGCTTAACACTTAAACTTATATTTCACTTCCTTAAGTTCTGCATTTGCCTTTTCAATCTTCTTGCAAAGTCCCTTCTTGTAGTCGGCAAACTTCTCGGCAAGAGCTTCGTCGGCAAGAGCCATCATCTCCACAGCGAGGATGGCAGCATTCAGAGCGCCGTTGATAGCTACTGTAGCTACAGGAATTCCCGGAGGCATTTGCATGATTGAGAAGACAGCATCCATTCCATCGAGCACACTGCCTTTGATGGGTACTCCGATAACTGGCAGAGTAGTGCTTGCTGCGATTACTCCTGGCAGAGCTGCTGCCATTCCTGCACCAGCGATGATTACCTTGATGCCGCGCTCCTTTGCTTCCTTTGCAAACGCCTCTACTGCGTCTGGTGTTCTGTGAGCTGACAATGCGTTCATCTCGAATGGGATTTGCATCTCATCCAAAAACTGTGCTGCTTTCTCCATAACGGGCAGGTCGCTTGTGCTGCCCATGATAATTGAAACGATTGGTGTCATATTTTCAGTTTTTAAGTTACATCCAAGCCAATAGGATAAATACCAGTGAGCAGACAAAGCCTATGCCGAAGCCTACCAACACCTGAGCCAGCGAGTGTTGTCTCAGTATGATGCGGCTTGTGCCTACTGCTCCGCTCAGTATGATTAGTCCGCAGGTGTACCATAGCGGATTGAAATAGAACAGATTGCTGAAAGCCAGCAGCGCTCCTACCAGACCTCCCATGCCCACCATGTGGGTGCTCACCTTCCACCAGGCATTTATGAAAACACAGATAATCTGTGATACGAATGCTGCCATCACAATGCCTCTTACGAACATAGCCACATTCATCCTTGTCATCAGCATCAGACAAACCGTATAACTGCAGATAGTCAGCATATAGGGCATGTGTCGGTGTTCGCGGTGTGACATCTGCATGTGTGTCCATTGCATCACCATTCTGAAAATGTTGATTCCCAGCTGTGGGATGAGCACAGTGAAGATAAACACCATGAACAGAATGAAAAGTCTGTAGGGCAGAGGCAGCAGTTGCAGGTAGCTACAGAAAAACAGCACGACGAGAACCCATAGCGGGGTATAGAAGGGCGAAAACACTATTGATAGTGTCTTAGCTAATTGCATCAGGCGTTTCTCTGTCATAAGCTTAAACGTTTTTGTACTGGTGGAATACCCATTTCATCGCGATATTTTGCCACAGTACGTCGTTTTATATTGATTCCCTGCTTGCTGAGCAGTTCTGCTATTTGTCCGTCTGCCAGCGGAGCAGTCTTGTCTTCTGTTTCTATGAGTTGCTTAATTGCACTCTTCGCCTTGTCAGCATCGAGAGTCTCCCCTTGTGCGTTTATTCGCGACTGCTTAAAGAAGAATGTAAGCGGATAGATATGTCCGTCAATCATGCAGTACTTGCTGTTTCTCACTCTCGACACGGTGGAAATGTCGAATCCTGCCTTCTCAGCCACATCCTTCAGGATGAGCGGTTGCAGGTCGTCAGGGTCTTGAGTCTGGAAAAACTGCTTCTGCAGAGCGATGATAGCATTCATAGTCTTCAGCAGAGTATTGTTTCTCTGTCGCACAGCCTCGATGAAGAGTTTTGCAGAGTCAATCTTATTGCGAGTATAGGTCACGAAGTCCTGTTCGCTCCTGCTCAGTTTGCGTTCAGTCTGCTCGTAAGCCTTGAGTTGGTTTACATACTCTCGGTTTATGCGCATAGTGGGCAGTTCTCCGTTGTTCAGTCGGCAACTGATTTGTCCGTTTTCGTCGGTTTCAACGATGAAATCGGGCACTGCTGTGCTCACCCTGTCTCGTGCCGACTCCGTCAGAGCCAGTCCTGGGTGCAGATTCAGTTTCTTCAGTTCGTCGAAGATGAGTTTCAGTCTTGCCGGTGAAATATTCAGCAGTCTCGAAAGTTTCTCCGTGTTATTGTTTACGAACAGTTCGTAGTGGTCAGCCACGATGGTTCTGCCTTCCTCCAGCAGGAAATACTTATCGCCCAGCAAATGTTCCTTATCGTTCATCTTGCGGTCAATCTGCAGCAGCAGACACTCTCTCGTGTCTCTTGCTCCTATGCCGGCAGGGTCGAACTGCTGCAGCACCTTCAGCGCCTCCTCCAGTTCTTCCTCGGTGGTTTCTATGTTGTGCTGAAACAGCATTTCATCGGCAATGCGGTACAGTGGATTCTCGATGAAACCGTTGTCGTTGAGCGAATTTATCAGATATTCCACCAATGTGCGCTGGTGAGCAGTCAGGTCGAAATCAACCAGTTGTTCCATCAGACTATCCACGAACGACACCGTTTCTCCTATCACATACTCCTGCTTATCCTCCCCGCTGCCATTCTGGCTATACACGGGCAACTCATCAGAATCGTACTGGTCATCATAGTTGCTGTTATTCCCATACTCGTCTGAATACTCAGAATCTTCCTCCCCTTCGGGGTTGGGGGCTTCCCTTTCGTCATCGTATATCTCCCCATCGGAGTCGGCGGCTTTCCTTTCATCATCATATTCCTCCCCTTCGTGGTCGGGAGCTACTCCTGTCTCCAGAGTGATATTATCAATGGCTTCGTCCTTCACCCTCTGTTCCAGTTCGACAATAGGCAGTTCCAGCAACTTTGTCGTCATAAGTTGCAGTGGCGACAACTTCAGCAGCTGCGCCTCCGTCTGTACCTGATATTGTCTCTGTTCCAGTGCCATTTACGGGCGCGAAGTTACAATATTTTCACGACATAGAAACTTTTCTCCGAGAATAAACGAAAAAAAATGGTTATAGGTTATAGGTTATTGAGAGCCTGCGGGTGGTGTTTTCTTTATGATTTTCCCTCATTGAGGGAGATTTTGTTTAAAAATTTTCCTTCATTGGGGGAGATTTTGTATCTTTGCGGCGATTCAAAACTATAATGCTATGATTGACAATTCGCTTTATTCCTATATGGAGGAACTGCTGGAGATGACTCCAACAGAGTTTTATCGCTATAAATACGATGAAATAGATTGGGAAGGTCGCCTGACGGGTATTGTCGGTCCTCGTGGGGTAGGCAAATCCACTATGGTACTGCAGTATATAAAATCTCATCGCTCCGAAGGTCTCCACCTGTATGTTATGGCTGATAATGCTTATTTTACTTCCCATTCACTTGTTCAGCTTGCAGATGATTTTGTCAAGGATGGTGGAACTCATCTGTATATTGATGAGATTCATAAATATAAAGATTGGTCTCGCGAACTGAAACAGATATATGATGTGCATCCTGCCTTGAAAGTAACATTCACAGGGTCGTCGGTTCTCGACATTCAGCAAGGTGAAGTCGATTTGAGTCGTCGGGTTGTTATGGAGACTATGCAGGGACTTTCTTTCAGAGAATTCCTCCGTTTGTTTTATGATATTCAGGCTCCAGTTGCTTCATTAGAAGACATTTTAAATCATAATGTAGAGATACCAGGATTGCTTCATCCGCTTCCGTATTTCCGCGAATATCTGAGGCAGGGTTATTACCCCTATTCTCTTCATGGACGTTTTGCCACTCGCCTACAGCAAGTGATAAATCAGACAATAGAGACTGACATACCGCAATACGCAGATATGAAGGCATCTACTGCCCGTAAGCTGAAACAGCTCCTTATGGTAATATCCGGTTTGGCTCCGATGAAACCTAATGCCGACAATCTTGCTCGCGAAATAGGTGTGAGTAAGAATAATATTCCGGACTATATTCTGTATTTAGAGAAAGCAGGTATGATAGGTCAGTTGCGTGATGATACCGGAGGTTTGAGAGGGGTGGGTAAAGTTGAAAAAATCTATTTGGACAATCCCAACTTAATGTATGCTCTATCAGAGGGAGAACCAAATATTGGGAATCTTCGTGAGACATTCTTCTATAATCAGATGCGTGAGCGTAATTCTGTCATTTCATCGCGAGTTTCTGACTTTATGATTGGAAAATACACGTTTGAAGTAGGTGGAAAAAAGAAAGGCAAGAAACAGATCTCAGATGTGCCAGATGCCTTTGTGGTTCGTGATGATATTGAATATGGAAACGATAATATTATTCCACTTTGGCACTTCGGACTTAATTATTAAAAGATCCCTAAATGAAGGATATTCAGCCTGAAGAAAAACCTTTTTCTTGCCTATAAAGTTTATGTTCATGAGTTGTGAACATAAGTTCATAAGTTATGAACATAAGTTCGTAAGCCGTGAACATAAGTTCACAAGTTATGAACATAGAATTGTTCTCGATGAAAAAGAAAATTCTGCGTGTTTATCAAGAATTAGAGAATTGTTTATTGCTTTATGCTTTTTTAGATTTTTGAATGATTTCTCTTGAGAAGCGATAAGGAAAGGATGAAAATTATTTGGCAGTTTGAATTTAAAAGTGTAGTTTTGCAGCACGAATTGAGTAAAATTGCAGCACGAATTGAGTAAAATTGCAGCACGAATTGAGTAAAATTTGTATAATAAATAGTTTAAAATCAAATACATGAAATATGTACGCAGGCAGTTCGATCTGTTAAAAGAACGGATATTGGAACCTCGTAAGTTTATGCAAGTATTGGCTGGACCCATGACGAACGCCGATGGAGGAAGTACATAAAAGATTCATTGGTTACCCCTGCAATCGAGAAAGATGTGATAATGACGTCAAATATTTACAAACCTGTTCTAATGAAGCAACTGTTTGAATTGGGGTGTAGCTATTCGTCTGAGATACTGTCATTGACCAAACTGATAGGACAATTACAGGATGCTAGAAACGTGACGACGCTGGCATCTTATCTGGAAATTTTGAAGCAGTGCTCTTTATTAACAGCCATACAAAAATATGCTAAGGAAGATGCTCGCAAACGCGGTTCAATTCCAAAATATCAAGTTTATAATAATGCCTTGTTGACTGCCTACAAGGGTCGTGGTTTCTTTACCGACAGGAGTGATCCAAATGCATGGGGACGATGGGTTGAGAGTGCCGTGGGCTCATATTTGCTTAGCATGGCTGAAGAGTTAGACTATAATGTTTACTATTGGCGAGAATCATCAAGAATAAAAGGTGAAAAAGACAAAGAGGTAGATTTCATCATCGCTGGTGATAATGGTATAACAGCAATAGAAGTGAAAAGTGGTCGCAGGGGAATGAATTCGGGACTTCCTGCTTTTGTGGAAGCTTTCGCTCCCAAGCGGGCCTTTATTGTAGGAACTGGCGGGGTAAGTTTGGAGGATTTCCTCAGTTGCGATCTTGAAACATTATTGTAAGGCGGCACAGGTAAGTTTTGTATATAACCCATGAATTGAGTGACATTCTCGTATCAACAAATTCAGTGTGAGATATCTCTTCCGAAATAAACACTTTCTGCTCAGAATTTATACGAAAAGGGGTGAAATTTAAAAATTTTCACAAAAAACATTGTTTATAATATAAATACTCCATACTTTTGCATTTCCAACCTTGGAGACCTTGAATATGTACAAAGCCGATATTTTAACAATTGGGGGGGGTATTTCTGACAGCATAGTTAGAAACCTATACATTGTATATAATATATAAGAACGTGTGAAGAGTCGTCGGACTCTTTGCACGTTTTTCGTGTTTATACCTACTCATGTTGCTGATAGACAGATACAACTAACTAAATTATATTTAAACTTTATTACTAACTAAATTTTCTTTTTATGAAAAAACTAAAACTACTTTTGGCATTCTGCGCCCTCATACTTGGGTGGAGTAATGCAAGTGCACAGACAGATGTTACGAATACGTACATCACGAACCCGAGTTTTGAAACTGGCAATACCGATGGCTGGACTGTCATTTCCTCTAGTGATACAGGTGCTCGTTCGACTTCCGATAATACCTATAAAATGACCAATTCCGCTGGAAACTATCTTTTCAATACATGGTGGAAGGGTACTCCTATTACGCAAACAATTACAAACCTTCCTGCTGGATATTACACATTGTCTGCTATTGTTGCGTCGGACGGAGCTACAATTTATATGATTGTTAATGATGATCATTCTTCATATATAGAAACAGGTGGAACATATCCCAGTAAAGGTGAAGGACAAACACTTTATCATTCATTTTTAAATACTTCAACTCAAAATGTAAAAATAGGTGTTGTTGGTGGTGCTGATGGTACAGCTGGAGTGCATAAAGGATATACCCCAGATGGATATTGGTGGTACAAGGCCGATAATTTCAAACTTTATAAAGAAGCAGATGATAATACAGAAGGACTTGCTGCTGCCTCTAGTTTACTATCTTCTTTGAAAAGTACGGCTTCTGGACTTCTGTCAAATCATGATTATGACAATGTAGTTGGAACAGAGAGAACGACACTTAACACTTGTTCTACAGAATCCCCTTCATCGGAAACCATCAGTGCTTATACTGAAGTAATAGCTCCTTTACAGAATGCAATTAGTGCTTATACTGCAGCAAAGACAAACTACGATGCTCTCGTAAGAGAAATCGCAAAGGCAAAAGCTCTTGGTATAGATGATGCAACAGCTGATAGCTATGCAGCAACCTCTTCTTCTACAGCTGCAACAGCATTGACAAGTACCCAAAATCTTATGGTAGCAGAGTATAACTATGCTACAGAGAATTATGCTACACCTATTGATCTTGGTTCGTGGACTGAAACAGGAACAAATACTACGCCTGCAACATTCAGCAATGAGCACTGGAGTGGTGAAGCTAGAGAATACAAGAACCAAGACGACAGTAATGGTCAGGGCTGGAACGCTTCAACATGGAGTATGGGTCTTGACCAAGATATTACCCTGCCAGCAGGTGACTATGTGTTTAAAGTGGCAGGACGTAAGAGTGCTGATGCTACCATGACCCTTACAGTTACTAATACAAGCACATCTGCTGTATTAGGTACAGTTGCAGATTTTCCATCAGGTAATAGCTCAAGAGGTATTAATAAAAGTGGTGCAACAGCCTTTGAAGGCGATAATGAAGAATTCGCACATGCTGGTGCTGGTTATGGATGGCAATGGCGTTACGTTCCATTCTCATTGGATGCAGAAACTACTGTAAACATTGCAGTAACTGCGGGTTCTTCTTTAATTCACAACTGGGCAAGTTTTGGTGATTATGCAGTATGGTCTAAGCCTAATGTAGCTGCTTCTACAATTGCTTATAATAAGGCTGTTGAAGATGCTGGAACCGCAAAATCCACTTATCCTCAGGTGACTGGAACAGAGTTGACAGAACTTAACGAGGCATTGGCTGCAGATAAGGGTTCTACAGTAGAAACTATAGATGCTGCAACAGCTGTTATTAAAACAAAGACATCAGCATTAATAGCCGCAGCACCATCTTATGATGCCTATCTGCTTGCAAAAGGCTATGGTGAGGCAATCAATTCAACATTACTCCCTTATGCCTCAACTGCTAAACTTACAGCTGTAACGGAAGCTTTGGAAACCTCTGTTACAAGTGCAGCAACTGCAGTAACTGCAACAACAGCAATCAACACTGCAAATCGTGCTGCTTACGAAAGCAATATGAATGCAGAGGGCGTTGACGGTGCAAAGGATCGTACATCTTTAATAAAGAATGCAGATGGCGATAATACTGCAGGTTGGAGTGATTCATTTGGAACAATGTCAAATGAACCTTATACAGACGCAAGCGGCAGTTCTACAAATACTTATTTTGACAAGAATGGAATTAAGAAATTCACAAGCAGCCAGACTATCAAACTTGTAGCAGGAACATATATTTTGAGTGTAACTGCACGTGCACAGGCTGGAATCGATTCTTATAAGCTGAAAGTTACAAACAATGCAGACGAAACGGAGGAAGTTGCTTTGACTGCAATGGGCAATGCAAATGGTGTGTTCAATCGCGGTTGGAATGTTGCTACTGTTGAATTTACACAGAAGGCTTTCGGTGATGCAACGATCTCTATAGAAGCAGACAACACAACCAGTAATGCTGATTTCTGGATGTCTTGGGACCGTTTCCGTCTGGTATGCATTGACAGTGAAGGTCAATTCCCTGTTT
>FLNY01004294.1_pt1 | contig 67333 bp, 46 predicted proteins | sample 1140381 | NCBI WGS metagenome assembly FLNY01 (sample SAMEA3878172, study PRJEB12797) | bioreactor metagenome | biome: Moose rumen | place: Sweden | collected 2011-10
TTGGAAAATGATAAAGGACGAGCTCATCCTTCCCTTCGTTGACCTCAAATCCGAATACTACGACCTTTCGCTTCCCAACCGCGACAAGACCGAAGACCAGGTGACCGTGGACGCGGCCCTCGCCACAAAGAAGCTCGGAGTGGGCGTAAAGTGCGCCACCATCACCCCGAATGCGCAGCGTATGACCGAGTACAACCTGCACCAGATGTGGAAGAGCCCCAACGGCACCATACGTTCCACTCTCGACGGCACCGTGTTCCGCACTCCCATCACCATCCCCACCATCCACCCGGCCGTGAAGTTCTGGAAGAAGCCCATCACCATCGCCCGTCATGCCTACGGCGACGTCTATAAGAGCGTGGACATCGTCACCGACGAGCCCGGCGTGGCCAAGCTCGTGTTCGAGGGCGAGAGCGGCAAGAGGGAAGAGGTCGTCGTGCAGCAGATGAAGGGCCCCGGCGTCCTCCAGGGAATGCACAACACCGACAAGTCCATACGCAGCTTCGCGCACGCCTGCTTCCAGTACGCCCTGAGCCTCAGGCAGGACATCTGGTTCGCCACCAAGGACACCATCGCCAAGAAGTACGACGGCCGTTTCAAGGCCATTTTCGAGGAAGTGTTTGCCGAGTACAAGGACCGTTTCGAGCAGGCCGGCATCAAGTACTTCTACACCCTCATCGACGACGCCGTGGCCCGCGTGATGCGCAGCGAGGGCGGCTTCATCTGGGCCTGCAAGAACTACGACGGCGATGTCATGTCCGACATGGTATCCACCGCGTTCGGTTCGCTCGCCATGATGACTTCCGTGCTCGTGAGTCCCGACGGCAAGTATGAGTACGAGGCCGCCCACGGCACCGTCACCCGCCATTACTACAAGTACCTCAAGGGCGAAGAGACGTCCACCAACCCCATAGCCACCATCTTCGCATGGAGCGGCGCGTTCCGCAAGAGAGGAGAACTCGACAATCTGCCCGCGCTAATGAACTATGCCGACCAGCTTGAAGGCGCCTGCTTCGACACCCTCGACGAAGGCTACGCCACCAAGGACCTGGTGAACCTCATGGAAGGCATAGAGCCCAGGCAGCTCTCTTCCGCGCAGTTCCTCGCCAAGATCCGCGAGCATCTCGAGAAGCGTCTCGCATAAGGACGCAGTACAACTGAAAAAAGGCTGACCGAAAAACTTCGTGTCAGCCTTTTTGCGTTGCGGGAAAATCTGCTAGAAATTCTCGGCTTTCACCTCGAAATAGCTCTGCGGATGGCTGCAGACGGGGCAGATTTCCGGGGCTTTCTTGCCGATTACGACATGACCGCAGTTGCGGCAGATCCAGATGCAGTCGCCGTCCTTGCTGAACACCTTGGCGTCCTCGATGTTCTTCAGCAGCTTGCGGTAACGGGCCTCATGCTCCTTCTCGATCTTGCCCACCATGCGGAATTTCGCGGCGATTTCCTTGAAGCCTTCTTCGTCGGCTTCCTTCGCCATGCGGTCGTACATGTCGGTCCACTCGAAGTTCTCGCCTTCGGCGGCTGCCTTAAGATTCTCCGGCGTGCTTTTGACGGCGCCGCCTTCGAGATACTTGAACCACATTTTCGCGTGCTCCTTCTCGTTGCCGGCGGTCTCTTCGAAAATGGCGGCTATCTGCTCGTAACCTTCCTTTTTGGCCTTGGATGCGAAATACGTGTACTTGTTCCTGGCCATGCTCTCTCCTGCGAATGCCTCGAGGAGATTCTTTTCAGTTTTGCTTCCTTTGAGTTCCATATTGCTTTATGTTTATCGGGTTAAAGATTGCGTTCGTTCTTGATGGCTTCCCAAGCGGCGTTGATTGCCTTGAACTTCTCTTCCGCCGCGGCGCGTTCGCTTTCCGGACGCCCGGCGTAGCGGTCGGGATGATACTTCAACGCCAGATTCCTGTACGCGGCCTTCACCTCATCGTCGCTTGCGGAAGGGGAGACTCCGAGAAGCTCGTAGCCGGCGTTCCTGCCGGACGCGGATGAGGACGCAGAACCGGAATAGCCGCCCTGCTGCCAGCCCCCTCCGTAATTCTGCCACTGTTCCCACGCCCTGCGGGCGCGCTCCTGGCTCTGACGCCACTGCTGCTCCTGCTCTCCGGAGTAGGTGTTGCCGTAACGGAAGGTGCCGATACGGATGCGGCCCACTATGGAAGTGCCGAATATGAAGCCCAGGACAACCCCGAAGGGCCCGAGAATGAACCCGCCGATGCGCGAGAAGAAAATACCTGCAAGCAGGGACAGGAATACTCGCAAAATTATTGAGATGATTCTTGTCATCGGTGTCTTGTGAACTTCAAATGGCATGCCGGCAGTCCGAATACGTGACATTGTGACATCCTGTCTGCAAATTTATTCAAAATATCTATATTTGTAACTATGGATCCAAATAATGACAGGCAAATAATATTTTCTATGGTGGGAGTCAGCAAGACTCTCCAGCAGAACAACAGGCAGTTGCTCAAAAACATCTACCTTTCTTTTTTCTACGGCGCCAAAATCGGCATAATCGGCCTGAACGGCGCGGGCAAATCCACGCTGATGAAGATAATTGCCGGCATAGACACGCAGTACCAGGGCCAGGTCGTGTTCTCGCCGGGGTACAGCGTGGGTTACCTGGAGCAGGACCCGTGGCTGGACCCGGAAAAGACGGTGAAGGAAATAGTACAGGAAGGGGTGCAGCCCATCGTGGACCTGCTGGACGAATACAACGCCATCAACGACAAGTTCGGCCTGCCCGAATACTATGAAGACCCGGACAAGATGGGAAAGCTCATGGACCGCCAGGCGGAACTGCAGGACAAGATAGATTCCACGGACGCATGGAATCTGGATTCCCGCCTCGAAAGGGCCATGGACGCCCTCAGGTGCCCGCCGGACGCACAGCTTGCCTCCACCCTCTCCGGAGGGGAAAGGAGACGCGTCGCCCTGTGCAGGCTGCTCCTGAGCAAACCCGACGTGCTGCTCCTCGACGAGCCCACCAACCATCTGGACGCCGAATCCATCGACTGGCTCGAACAGCATCTCCAGAATTACGAGGGAACCGTGATTGCCGTAACCCATGACAGGTACTTCCTCGACAACGTCGCGGGCTGGATACTGGAGCTCGACCGCGGTGAGGGCATCCCCTGGAAGGGCAACTATTCCAGCTGGCTCGAACAGAAGACGCAACGTCTGGCCATGGAGGAGAAAGTGGAGAGCAAGCGGCGCAAGACGCTTCAGAGGGAACTGGACTGGATACACATGGCCCCCAAGGCACGCCAGGCCAAAGGCAAGGCCAGGCTCAACAGCTACAACAAACTGCTGGAAGAGGGCGTGAAGGAGAAGGAGGAGAAACTGGAGATATTCATACCCAACGGCCCGCGGCTCGGCAACAAGGTAATAGAAGCCCGCGACGTGCGCAAGGCCTTCGGGGACAAACTGCTGTACGAGAACCTGAACTTCATCCTGCCGCCCAACGGCATCGTGGGAGTCATAGGCCCGAACGGGGCCGGCAAGACGACGCTTTTCCGCATGATAATGGGCCTGGAGGCGCCCGACGCAGGCACCTTCGAAGTGGGGGACACAGTAAAGCTGGCTTACGTGGACCAGCAGCATTCCAGCATCGACCCGGAAAAGAGCATTTACGAGGTCATCTCCGGCGGCAACGAATTCATACGCATGGGCGGGAGGGACATAAACGCAAGGGCGTACCTCGCGAGGTTCAACTTCTCCGGTGCGGACCAGCAGAAGCTTTGCGGCGCACTGTCCGGAGGTGAAAGGAACCGCCTGCAGCTCGCTCTGGCGCTCAAGGAAGAGGGCAACGTGCTGCTGCTGGACGAGCCCACCAACGACATCGACGTCAACACCCTCCGCGCGCTGGAAGAAGGCCTGGAGGATTTCGCGGGCTGCGCCGTAGTGATCAGCCACGACCGCTGGTTCCTGGACCGCATCTGCACGCATATCCTGGCATTCGAGGGGGACTCGCAGGTGCGCTTCTTCGAAGGCTCCTATTCCGACTACGAGAAGGACAAGACGGAACGCCTCGGCCTTACGGAGCCGAAACGTGTGCGTTACCGCAAACTAATGGAGGACTGAACCGCCTGAGAATCAATACTTTCCTTTCCAGCAGGCTTCCAGATATGAGCGCAGCCGCGCCTCCTGTGGGTTGTCCTGCGGGTCGTAGAACCTGCGCCCCTCCAGGCCTTCGGGCATGAATTCCTGCTCCACGAAGTGGCCCTGGAAGTCGTGGGCGTATTTGTAACCGTCGGCATAGCCCAGATCTTCCATAAGCTTGGTAGGTGCGTTCCGCAGATACAGCGGCACGGAGGCCGTCTGGTCCGAGCCGGCCGCCTCCATGGCGGCGGAAATGGCCATGTACGCGGAATTGCTCTTGGGAGAAGAGGCCAGATAGATTGCGCATTCGCTCAGGGGAATCCTGGCCTCGGGCATGCCTATGCGGTGCACGATTTCGAAGGTGGCGTTGGCCAGCAGCAGGGCGTTCGGATTGGCCAGGCCTATGTCTTCCGCCGCAAGGACGCAGAGCCTGCGGGCGATGAAGAGGGGATCCTCCCCGCCGGAGAGCATGCGGGCCATCCAGTACACCGCCGCGTTCGGGTCGGAACCGCGGACGCTTTTGATGAAGGCGGAAATTATGTCGTAATGCATCTCGCCGCCCTTATCGTATATGGCCACGTTCTCCTGCAGACACTCCGTTACCAACTTATTGGTTATCAGTATCTTTTCGGCACCGTTCCGGGAATCGGCCACAATCTCCAGGATATTCAGCAGCTTGCGTCCGTCTCCGCCGCTCTGACGGAAAAGAGCTTCAGTCTCGGCGACCTCGATGTTCATTTTGGAGAGCACCTCATCCTCGCGCAGGGCACGGTCGAGCAGCTGTTGCAGGTCTTCCGGCTCAAGGCTTTTCAGCACGAACACCTGACAGCGTGAGAGGAGGGGAGTGATGACCTCGAAACTGGGATTCTCCGTAGTCGCGCCTATGAGCACGATGGTGCCGGCCTCCACGGCGCCCAGCAGCGCGTCCTGCTGCGCCTTGTTGAAACGGTGAATCTCGTCGATGAAGAGCACGGGGGGCTTCGCACCGGTGAAAAGGTTGCGTCCCCTGGCAGCCTCTATCACGTCGCGGACATCCTTTACGCCCGCCGAAACGGCGGAAAGTGTGAAGAACTCCCGGTCGAGGGTATCGGCGATTATGCGGGCGAGAGTGGTCTTTCCGACTCCCGGAGGCCCCCACAGGATGAACGACGAAAGATTGCCGTTCTCTATCATGTTACGGAGTATGCAACCCTTCCCGACCAAGTGTTTCTGCCCCACGTAGGCTTCCAGATTGCGCGGACGCATCCTTTCGGGGAGTGGAGGGAGCATATTATTCATAACCATTTGATTCTTAGGTGTTAAAACAAAATAGTTTAGTGTTATAACATTTTTGTTAACACCCATTTTCGCGTTATTTTACAGCTTTTTTATGTACGCACGGCGTCTCTTGCACCAGTCGGGATTGAAGAGTTCGAACGGTTTCATGACGCCGACGTTGGTCTCGAGTTCGGCGTTGCTTTCCGCCCACTTCACGCCCATCTTCTGGTACTTGCGGAAGATGTCCGCGATGAGCACGGCGTTCAGGCCGAGCTTCTGGTAGTCCGGGCGGACTCCGATGAGAAGCAGTTCCGCTCCTTCGGAGTGCTTGATGAAAAGCGACTTGAAAAGTGGCCACCAGCCGAAGGGGAAGAGCCTGCCCCTGCTTTTCTTGAGGGCATCCGACAGGGAAGGCATGGTGATGCCGAAACCTACCAGTTCGTTCTTTTCGTTCTCGATGGCGGTGAGATAGCGCATGTCGAGCACCTTCAGATAGAAGCCGATGTAGTGGTCGGCAGTCTCCATGGGCAACTCCGTGACATTGTACAGTTTCTTGTACGTCTCGTTGTCCAGGTTGATTATCTTGTGGGCATAATCCTCCTCGCGTATTATCTTGCGCGTGAGCTGGCGGAGATGGAGATTGTTGCGCGTCATGACTATCTTCTCCACCCTGGCCACCTTTTCGGGGAGCTCGTCCGGAATCTGCACCCTGAATTCCAGCCAGTCAACGTCCTTGCCGTAGCCCAGGGCCTCGATATGGTCCTTGTAATAAGGATGGTTGTATATCAAAGGCATCGTGCTCTCACGGTCGAAACCCTCCACCAGCAGGCCCTCCGGATCCAGGTCCATAAAGCCGAGAGGCCCGACGCATTCCTCCATGCCGTACTCCCGGCCGAACTCCTCTACCTTTTCTATGAGGGCCCGGGACACTTCGAGGTCGTCCACGAAATCTATCCAGCCGAAACGCACCTGCTTGTGGTTCCACTGTTCGTTGTTCTTGTGGTTGACGATGGCGGCCACGCGGCCCGCCAGTTCCCCGTCCTTGTACGCAAGGAAGAGTTTGTAGTCGCAGAAGGCTCCGACGGGATTCTTCTTCCGGTCAAGGGTGTCCATCTGGTCAAATTCGAGATAGGGCACGTAATACTCGTTGTCCCTGTACAGCTTTTCGGGAAAACGCACGAAACGGCGGAGATCCCTGCGGCTGACGACTTCTTTAAGTTCTACTGGCATAGGTTTAGATTCGCTTGGATTGATTTTGTAAATATACGATATTTTTTGTTATCTTCGTTGAACGGAAAATGAAAGTGGCAAAATTCATACTCTGCCCGGTCCTTGCGCTGATGGCTTGCCAAGCTGTTGCAGCACAGACATTTTCTGCAGGCACTTTCCACTCCTTCAAGGGCATCGGGGTCTCTTTTCTGAACTCGGTCACGGACCCTCGCGAATTCAACACCTACACCCTTTTCGCCGACCTCTCGGACACCTTCTCCGGAAAGGAGGGCTCGGCGGGAGTTAAATTCAACTTCTCCCACAACATCATCATCCATGAGTTTGCACCCGCCGACGGGCAGGAGCAGCTCTCCCTGTTTATAGGAGCCGGAGGTTCCGGAGGGTATGTAAATGACTATGGAAGAGAAGGTTATGGGCTCATGGCCGCCCTGAGCGGAAGCTTCGGCCTGCGCGCTTCCTTCCCGGAAAAGCACCTTTCGGTGAATTTCGGCATAACGGTTGAAGCCGGGCCTTACCTGCAGACCGGCGCGGAAGGAACCAGATTCTCCTTCTACCGCAACGGCATCTACCAGACGCCTTATCCCCACGTTACCCTGTCGTATGACTTCAGATGAGACGCAGCCTCCTCATAACGCTCGCCCTGCTTTCCTTCACGCTTCTGCCCGCACAGGAACGGTCTTTCCTTCGCGTGGGCATCGAGTGGGGCTACGGCACGTCCCCGTACAAATACTGGAACAAGAACTACATGGACGCCGAGGTGGGCTACAGAGTGTGGGACGAGAGCCACGAATCCGCATTCTATCCCAACGCCTTCGCGGGCCTGTCGCTGGGCGCGGACATTTCGGACCGTCTGAACCTGGCCGCATGGACGGGCATCATGGGCGTTTACAAACACAGGAGGGTTATGCCTCTGGGCATGAGGCTTAGTTTCTTCAGCAACGGCCAGAAAAACAGCGGCATGATGTATTTCCTGGACGGGGGAGCGGGCTTCCCCGATTTCTTCGAAAGCCCGCTGCTGTATTTCGCCAGCCTGGGCTCCGGCTACAGGGTGGCCCTCAGCCGCATCTTCGACCTGGACCTGACTTTCAGGATACGCGGATGCTACGACCATCCGCCCCTCTGGGATGCGGAAGACCAGATATACGTAGAGCAGAGCAATATACGCAAGAACATTGCGATATATGGCTCTGCCGAATTCGGAATAGCTTTTTCCTTCTAGCCCGGGGCTTCCTAGAAGAGGGCGTCAACCTTTGCTATTATCTCGTCAGCGGGAAGGTCCGGACTCAGCACGAGGTCCGGCTCCTTGAAGGAGAATCCCTTGGACATGGCTCCCAGGGAACCGCCTCCGGTGGCATTGAGCATCACCACGTCCTGCTTGCCTACTTTGCCTTCCCTGACGGCGGCGGCAAGCGCGCCGACCGCGGTCGCGGCCGCGGGGAGCAGGTCGTAACCTTCCAGGTTGCGGTACATGAGTATCCAGTACATCACGGCGTCGTTGCTCACCAGGAAGGCATCGCCCTTGCTGTCCGACATGGCGTCGAAAAGGCCTCCGGCAATGCCGTAGGGCGGCTTGCGGTTGCTCAGCACCTTGGCCAGTATGATTTCGGCCTGATGCCGGCCCTCCTCGGGGGTCATGGCGGCCATCTGACGCGTGCCGGCCTTCCAGGAATCGTAGATGAGTGCGAAGGGTGCGTTCTGGGCCACGAAAATCTTCATCTTGTTGCTGCCGAAGCGGCCGTCCTCTATGAGACGCAGATTGTTCTCCCAGGCGGCGATGGCACCGGTGCCGGAACCGACCGCCTGGAAATACGCGTCAGGAATGCGGCCTATGGTTTCCACGGCGGACAGCAGGGTAGTGCCCATGCCGTCGCGCCTGGCGACGTTCTTGGCCCCTCCTTCCGCGATGTAGCGGCCGTCCTGGCAGAGCTTTTCGCCGAGGGTTATGGCATCGTAGTAGTCGCAGCCGTGCGGGGCGGCCACCAGCTTCACGCAGGAGTGCAGTTTCCTGGTGAACCACAGGTCGTGCTGGCTGTCCTCCGGGATGCAGATCACGATGGGGATTTCGTTGTCGGAGCACACCTGGGCGAAGGCGCGGGCGGTATTTCCGGCACTCTGCACCACGAGGATCCGCTTTTCTTTCCTGGACATGCGGCCGAGCACGGAATATGCCTCGGTCTCCTTGAAGGAGCATGTGGCCATCTGCGCGCCCACCTTCGGGCACCAGCCGGAGAAAGTGATGTAGAGATTGTCCAGCCCGAGGAACTTGCCCAGCCCCTTGCTGTGGTAGGTGACGGGGGCGTGGGAATGCTTCAGGACACGCTGCAGCGGCATCCATTCGGCATAGCGGTAAAGACCTCTGAGGTCGCTTCTGGGAGTGAACTTCCTGTTCGCATAGACTGCCCTGACAAGGGAAGGACTGTCGCCCTCCGGGTCCGAAAGCATCCAGCCCCTGTCCTCGAACACGCGGCCCGTGGCCACGTTCATGAGTTTGTACTCAGTCGGTTTGAATTTGAGCATCGCGGTATAGGTTTTATTTGAATGATTACTTTTTGACGAAAAGCCACACCATGTACGAAATGAACAGCAGCAGCATGAGCGCCCCGTCGAAACGGTCGATCTTGTCACGCTTCCCGGTATAGATGGACGTCCAGATGAGGACGGCGCTCATCGCCAGCACGGCACAGTCCACCAGCGTGACGCTGGCGAAGTGTACCGGGGAGACGAGGGAGGAGACGCCGAGAATGAGCAGCAGGTTGAACACATTGCTGCCCAGGATGTTGCCCAGCGCCATCTGGCTTTCCTTCTTTACAAGCGCCACTATCGACGTGACAAATTCCGGCAGGGAGGTGCCCAAGGCAAGCACGGTTATGGCTATGAACTTGTCCGACACTCCGGCCATGTGGGCGACCTTCACGGCGCTGTCCACGAAAATGCGGCCGCCATACACCAGGCATGCCAGCCCCGCAAGCACCAGAAGGGATGACTTCCACACCGGCATGAGCTTCTTGCCTTCCTGCGGAGCATCCGCCGCCGCCTCGGGCTTGTCGGTCATGAAGCAATATGCCATGTACAACACAAAGATGCCCACCAGCACGGCTCCCTCCGGCCGCGAAAGGCCGTCGTATTCCCCGAGGCCGAAGAAAGTCCTGCTCATGCCCAGCGCGAGCACCAGGAAGGTTACCAGCAGGGTAATGGGGATGTCGCGGCGCCGGTTGGCCTTAGTAATGGCTATGGGCGCCACGATTGCGGAGACTGCCAGAATGAGGCTGGAATTGAAGATGTTGGAACCAATCACATTGCCTATGGCGATGTCGGAATTGCCCTCGAGCGCGCCGTTAAGGCTCACCACGAGTTCCGGCAGGGAAGTGCCGAAGCCCACTATGGTGAGGCCTATTATGAATTCGCTCACGCCGAGCTTGCGCGCCATCGAGGACGCCCCGTCCACGAGCACGTCGGCTCCCAAGACCACCATGGCGAGCCCGACTGCAAGTATAAGAATCTGAACTGTCATCTGAGAACCAGTTTACAAACGTTTTCCACATGCTGCGTATGGGGGAACATGTCCACCGGCTGCACTGCGGCTATATCATATTTCTCCCCGAGCACCGCGAGGTCGCGCGCCTGCGAGGCGGGGTTGCAGCTTACATATACGATGCGCTTCGGTGACGCGAGCAGTATCACCTTCGCTACGTCCGGATGGATGCCGGCGCGGGGTGGGTCCAGTATGATGACGTCGGGCCATCCGTGCTGGTCCATGAAATCCTTGTCGAGCACATCCTTCATATCCCCCGCAAAGAACTCGCAATTATCTATGCCATTGGCACTTGCATTGAGCTTTGCATCCTCCGTGGCTTCCGGCACATACTCTATTCCCACAACCTTCGCCGCATGCCTGGACACGAACTGCGCGATGGTGCCGGTGCCGGTGTAAAGGTCGTAAACGGTCTCGGAGCCGCTCAGTTCCGCGAAATCCCGGGCCACCTTGTAAAGTTCGTAGGCCTGAAGGGTGTTGGTCTGGAAAAAAGATTTCGGGCCTATCCTGAAGCGCAGGCCTTCCATTTCCTCGTAAATGGCCTCCTGGCCCTTGTAGAGCAGGGGAGTCTGGTCCGAGATGCTGTCGTTCAGCTTGGAATTTATTATGTAATAGAGACTTGTGACCTCCGGGAACTGCTGTGAGAGGGCATCCATGAAAGCCTCCATGCCCGGGAAACGCCTGGCGAAGCACAGGATGACCATGGTGCCGCCGCCCTCCGTGGTGCGCACGAAGACGGAACGGAAAACGCCGGTATTTTCCCTTATGTCATAGAACTCTATCCCGTGCTCCAGGGCATAATTCTTTGCAAAAAGGCGTATTGCGTTGGAAGGTTCCGGCTGCAGGAAGCAGGTCTCGAGGTCCAGCACCTTGTCGAAGAACTTGCCCACGTGGAAACCCAGGCCGCACTTTGCGGAAGGGGAGAGCGCATCGGGATCCTCGCCCTCCAGGAACCAGCGCCTGTCGGAGGCGGTGAATTCCAGCTTGTTACGGTAGAATTTGGTTCTGGAAGAGGGGATAATAGGCTGTATTTCAGGCACTTGCAAATGCCCAATGCGAACCAGCTGATCGTAAACCTGCTGCCTTTTTGCCTCCAGTTGCATCCCGTATGGGAGAATCTGCCATTTGCAGCCGCCGCACACTCCGAAATGCCTGCAGAAAGGCTCCTGGCGTGAAGCTGAAGGTTCCTTCAGGGCCACGACGAAGCCTTCCATGTAATTTTTGCGTTTTCTGGTGATGCGGATATCGACTACGTCGCCAGGTACAGCCAGAGGAACGAAAACGACGGCTCCGTCGGGACTGTGCGCAATTGCGTTGCCTTCGGCCGCCACGGACTCAATCCTGACATTTTCCAGTACCAGATCCAGTTTCCTTCGCATAAGATGCGAATTTAATAAAAATCTGCATAAAATCGCATCGCCCGCTCCTTCATGCGGAATCTTTGCCGGAAGGGGACACTGTTACACACGTAAGTTAACATAATATAAATTGTGTAACAGAGGGGACATTGCAATCACCAAGTCTCCAGTTTGGCCACTACGGGATTGCCGTATATGTGCCAGAAGATATCACGGAGAGCATCTCTGTCGAGGCGCTTTTCCAGTTTGCCTATCTTGTGCTCGGTATATTCCCTGAAGGCGGCGAGGTCTTCGGGAGTGTACATTTCGGCGAAGCGGTCCGAGCCGGTCATGAGGTCGTAGCCCATGTAGTTGGTCTTCCAGAGCTTGTAGCCGTCGATGATGTGGCGGTCCACGCAGCGCAGGACGGCCTGGTAACGGTCGTTCTTCTCGTACCAGCTGGCGCGCGTGAGCTCCACGTCGCTGAGGGGCTTGCCTATGCACAGATGTATGCGACCCTTCCACTGGCGTATGCCCGTGAGTATGCTGTGGAGGTCTTCGTTGGTCTTCTTCACATAGGAGCCTGTCTCGCGCTTGATGTAAAGCTCACGGGCCTTCCTGGCATCGCAGGGCTCATATTCGTAGGATATGCTCATGGGCACGATGCATAGCTCCTTGAAATTGTTCTTGAAATCCCTGGTGCCGGACATGTCGAACATCTTGAGTATGCCCTGCTCGCTGACGTCCAGGCCGTTCTTGGTGCGGCCTTCGCGCTGCGCGATCCATACCGAAGCCCTTCCGGAGGTGATTGTCTGGCGTATGTATTTGCTGAGCAGCTGGCTGGAAAGATACAGCTCGCGGGCGGAGATGCCCCTGATGACCTTTATCATGCGGTTGCTGCGGAGCAGGTCCTCGAAAGTGCGGTTGCTTACCAGATTGCTCCCGACGCAGATTTCCGTCATGGGGAGGCCTTCCCCGACGAGCATGCTCTGGGTAAGCGCCGGGTCGAGGATGATGTCCCTGTGGTTGCTCATGGCGAGATAGCGGCCGTCCAGCCCCTTCAAGTTCTCTATGCCCTCGTAGGTGAAGCCCGCCGAGGTGCGTTCTATGACGCCCACCACGGCCTTGTTCATCACCGTCTGCTGGAAATCGTCTATGCTCCTGCAACTGCGCAGCGAGTCCCCCAGCGTGCTTGCCGGAAGGTCGGGGAACAGGTACTTCGTTATCATCGGCAGTGCCGGATGACGGGAAAGGCGCTCAAGCGCCTCCACCGCTTCTTCGTCGGTGTACGGCGAAATGTCTGCGAATTCTTCTTCAGCCATGGTCAAAGGGATTTATATAACAGCGAACTGTCGCCGTAACTCAGGAAGCGAAAATCGTGCCCGAGGGCGTAATCGTATATGGTCCTCCAGTCCCCTCCCACAAAGGCGGAGATGAGGAGGATGAGCGTACTTTCCGGCTGATGGAAATTCGTTACCATCATGTCCGTCACGCGGAAGGTGAACCCGGGCACAATTATGATTCTTGTACCGACCTTGAGCTCCGGCAAGCCGTTCGTTTCCAGGTAATTGATGATTGCATCCAAAGAATCGCCCAAAGAGTACGGATACTCCCGCGTGTAGGGATCCCACTGGAGGACGTCCTCCGGTGCGCCCTTCTCCAGGCAACTCACTCCGACATAATAGAGGCTCTCCAGCGTACGCACCGACGTGGTGCCGACGGCGATGACTTTACGGCCTCCCCTGCGGAGATCCTTCAGGAAATCCAGGCTCACGGCGAAAGGCTCCCGGTGCATGGGATGTCCGGCCACGCGGCTGCTTTTGACAGGCAGGAAAGTACCGGCCCCAACGTGCAGGCAAACCGTTTCGGTATCAATACCTTCAGCCCGGATTGCCTCAAGTACTGCTTCAGTGAAATGAAGACCAGCCGTAGGAGCGGCGACGGACCCCCTGAACTGGGCGTAAACAGTCTGGTAACGCTCCAGGTCTATGGATTCGGTGCCGCGGTTGAGGTAAGGCGGAATAGGCACCTGGCCGCACAGTTCCAGCACCCTGGAGAAGGGGGCTCCCCCGCTCCAGCTGAAACGTACCAGGCCGGTCTGACCGTCCCTAGACACCAGAGCTGCCTCGAGGCCCATGGCTTCGAGTTCACTTCCGGCGGGACAGTCGTAATGCAGGATATCGCCCCTCCACCGCTTTGAATTGCCGATTACGCACTTCCATGTGCAGGACTCTTCAGAGGCGAAACTGGTATTGTATTCCACCGGATCGCTTGGTTCCAGGCAGAATATTTCGATGCGGGCGCCGCTTTCACGGCGAAAATGCATCCTCGCGGGCACGACCTTGGTGTCGTTGAACACCATGATGGAATTCCGGGGCAGCAGCGAAGGAATTTCACGGAAGACATGCTCTTCCACGGCTCCCTCCCTGTACACAAGGAGCTTTGAAGCATCCCTTTCTGGAAGCGGGTATTTGGCAATACGCTCTTCCGGAAGCCGGTATGCATAATCTTCTATGCGGATGTCAGGTATCACGCTGCAAATATAGGTAAAAACGGCTTATGTGCGACACCGTCCGCAGAAGAACGGAAACCGACACGGGACAGCCCGCAAATCCGCAACAATTGTAAATTATTTGTTTACTTTTGGAAATTTACAAAAGTTTTCAACAGATTTTCAATAATGTCAACAAAGTTATCATAAATAATATTTATGCGTAATTATAACAATGATTATTATCTTTAAAATCAATGTTTTAACTAATGTTATATGGAGTTTCGATAAATATATTTTAGCCCTATAACCTGAAAATAGCCGAAACAATGTAGATTTTTAGACAAGATTCAATATATTAAATACTTTATTATCAGCCTATTCATATCGTCCACATTATCTTTGAATTCAAGTGTTTTGAAGCGCTTATCACTGTGTTGTAAACAATTGTAAACAACAACTTTGTTTGTTTTGTTAAAATATATTTTCTACATTTGTAAACAAAACGTCAACAAAATGAATTCGCGTCTTTTACAGTTTCTGAACGCCGAGAACATTTCGCAGTCCCAGTTCGCAGATTCCATAGGCGTTGCGAGGGCGAGTGTTTCGCACATCCTCGCCGGTAGAAACAAGCCCGGCTTCGATTTTATCGAGCGAATGGCCAGGCGCTACCCCACCCTGAACCTTGACTGGCTCATAACCGGAAAGGGAAAAATGTACGCTGCAGGCACGCAGGCGGCCTTTTCTGCCCCTGCAAAAGCCGAGGCGGAAGAGCCTTTGGCCATGGAACTCTGGCCGGACGAAGAAGAAAAGCCGGCTGTTGCCGAGCCTGCCGCCACAACCGAAAGGAAAACTTTAGTCAGGCAAGTTCAACATGCTGTGAAACAGCGCTCTATCTTACGTATTGTAATATTCTATGACGATAATACGTTCCAAGAACTCAAATAATTGATTATTTTTGTACGTAATGTACAAGGCAGTTCTCGGATTGATGAACCGCAGCGCCCTGCAGAGGGAGGTCGCGGGCCTGCACTTCCGTTCCTATACAGAAGGGATGGAAAGGAAAGTCATGGACCTCCGCTTCCGCAGCCCTATAGGGCTTGCCGCCGGCTTCGACACCAGGGGCCGGTACTACAACGCAGTATCCGCCTACGGATGCTCATTCGACTTTGTGGGGCCTCTGCAACTCTCTGAAAAAGAAGGTCTTAAAGGGGCAGTCAACAACGTGACCGCCACTCCTCCGGGGGATATCATCCTCGGGATGAACATTACCAAACAGGACGGCAGCACCACGGAGGAACAAATAAAGCAGGACTACCTCACCGCCTTCGCATACTCGTTCGACTTCTGCGACCTGTCCATTCTCAACTTCTCTGACACAGCTATAGGTGCCGTGCACGAATATACTTTCATTCAAGAAGTTACAGATGCTGTTCTGGACGCGCGCATCAGCTACGACGACTTCCATCCCATACTTCTCCGCCTGTCCCCCGGCCTCAAACCCGGGGAGCTCGACCCCATACTGGACTACAGCCTGATGAACGGCGTGGACGGGGTCATGGTCTGCGGCATGGACCTGGTTAAGCAGGTGGTCGCCTTCTCCAAGGGAAGGCTTCCGGTCATAGCGGTCGCACGCATCTCCAAAGGGGAGGAAGCGGCGGCCCTGCTCGATGCGGGAGCATCCCTCATCGCGCTCGACACCACGCCCGGGGAGTTCTCCGCCGGGCTCATGAAAAAGATATTCAAATCCTTGAAAACCAAATAAATGGCTACTACCGCAGGAATATGCACGATCGGCGATGAAATCCTCATCGGACAAATAGTCGATACCAATTCCTCCCTCATCTCACGCGCCCTCGGCGGCATAGGCGTGAAGGTGGGGGACATGATTTCCATCCCCGATGACAGGGGGCAGATTATGGCCCGTCTGGAAGAAGAGCTCCGCAACAACGACGTGGTGATCTCCACCGGGGGGCTGGGCCCCACCAAGGACGACATTACCAAGGACGCCCTCGCGGCCCTGAGCGGCAGCGGCGGCTATGTCCGCCACGAGGGCCAGGAGGCCGTCGTGAGGCAGTTCCTGCACTCCCGCGGCCTGGACACGCTGGACATCAATCTCCGTCAGGCCGACGTGCCCGACAGCTGCGAGGTGATCGTAAACCGCCGCGGCACCGCCCCGGTCATGGTCTTCCGCTTCCCGCAGGAGCGTTTCGGCCATCCTGCGGCCCTCTACGCCATGCCTGGCGTTCCCTATGAGACACAGGCGGCCCTGCCCGAAGTGATGGACGACATCAGGGCCCACTTCCCTACCACCGACATCTACCACCGCAGCGTTATGGTATATGGCCTGGCCGAGTCCGCACTTGCGAAACTCATTGAGCCATGGGAAGATGCGCTTCCGAAGGACATGCATCTGGCCTACCTCCCCAACACGCTCACGGGCGTGCGCCTGCGCCTCTCCATATACGGAGGCGACAGGGAAAACGAAGAAAAGCGTATTTCCGCCCAGATTGAGGCCCTCAAGCCATACGTCGGGGACAGGCTCTATTCGGAGCGGGACGACACGATGGAAGCCGTTTTAGGCCGCATACTGAAGGAAAGAGGCGCCACCCTGTCCGTGGCGGAGTCCTGCACGGGCGGGGAAATTGCCCACCTTCTCACCACGGTGAGCGGCTCGTCGGAGTATTTTCTCGGCAGCGTTACCTCCTACTCCCCCGAAGTGAAGAAAAAAGTGCTCGGGGTTCCGGCCGCTACGATTAATCAAAAAGGGATAGTAAGCAGCGATGTCGCCGCGGCCATGGCGGAGGGCGTAAGACGCCTCACCGGCAGCACCTATTCGGTAGCCACCACGGGCTGGGCCGACGCATACGGGGACGAGTTCGAACCCGCCGGCACGGTATGGGTCGGAGTGAGCGGCCCCCGCGGCACAATCACCGAAAGGTACCAGTACAGGAACGACAGGAAGCGCAATATCGAGCGTTTTGCCTCCTCTGCACTCGATACACTGAGGCGTTACATTATTGAGCAGCCAAATAATTCAAAATAAAGCAGTAAAACAATTTAGTTTGAATATGTAACAAAGTTGTTATACTTACATTTGTAAACCATAACCTAACCTTATCATTCAACCTAAAAACCTAAAAATCAATATGTTATACTTTATTTTGTCTCTCATGGCCATCGGAGCCATAATCGGCCTCGTTTTCTCCCGGAGCGGAGAGGAATCCGAGAGCGCATGGAAGGGCGCGAAGGGCGGGCTCAAAATCGGATGCGGCTGTCTGGTCATCCTCATCCTGCTTTTCTTCCTCTTCGTAATTCTGGTGATGGGAGGCACGATAACAAACATTTCCCCGGCCGACCTGCCGTCAACCGGAGTCCCCGTCCAGCACATCTAGGGAATTAATCAAAAATCTGGATCAGAGCACCAGGGCCGCAGTGTGTAGCGAGATACAGCGCCGCCGGCTCCGGCACGCTGATGCAGCCGGCCGTGGCCAGCCCGTTCGCTCCGATGCAGTGAAGGAAGATGGCCGAACCGGCCCCCCACTCCGGGTCGGCGGTGTTGTAACCTATGGACATGGCATACTTGTATTGCAGGGGATAATCGGCGAGATGCTCGCTGGACGACATGTCCCTGCTGCCCGGGGCGGCTTCCGCCCAGCGGTTGTAGTCCTCCCTTTCGCCGGACCACCAGGAATCCGGGCCTATACGCCTGTAGGGCAGCAGCGCGCCCGGGTCCTCCCCCGTGCCGAAGCACATCTCCAGCGGGAAAGTCCCGACCGGAGTGCATCCGTCCCCTTCACGCTTGCAGCGCGAGAATCCGGCCCTCCCGTGGCCGCATACACATTCCAGCGGGCACTCCCACCTCCCGGAGCCGTCAAGCTCCCAGAAAGCGAGTTTACGGCCCTTTACGAGTATTTTCTGGCGGCAGGGCGTCATATGAGAGCCCCCCATTCTTCCGTCCGGGCGTCCAAGTCGCGTTTCAGCTCCAGGTACTCCCGGGTAAGTTCCATGATATCGTCGCCTTCCTTCGGGGCCGCCAGCACGGATTCTATCTCTTTCATGCGCTTTTCGTCCCTGGCTATCTCCCTCTCCAAAAATTCGATACGCTGCCTCTTCTTCTTCTCTTCTTTAGATCTGGCCTTCAGCGAGGCATAATCGTTCCGGGGAGTTTCTTCCGGAACCTGAGCCTCCGCCGGCATAGCGGGATGGGGCTCCGGAGACGGCGAAGCATCCTGACGTTCCAGCTCCTGCAAAGTCTCTATCTTCAGCTTTCGCAGGAAGTCCTGCACTCCCCCCAGGTGCTCCTTCACCGTCCCGCCCCGGAACTCGTAGATCTTGTCCACCAGGGAGTCCAGGAAATCGCGGTCGTGGGAAACTACTACAAGCGTGCCGTCGAACTCGCGGAGCGCCTGTTTCAGGATGTCCTTGCTCTTGATGTCCATGTGGTTGGTGGGCTCGTCCAGCGCGAGCACGTTGTGGCTCTGCAGGATGAGGCGGGCCATGCCCAGGCGGGCGCGCTCCCCTCCGGAGAGCACGGACACCCTCTTGTCGATGTCGTCGCCCCGGAACAGGAACTGCGCCAGCAGGTCCCGCAGGCTGGAGTGCATCGCAGCCGGGCATATGCGCTCCACAGCGCTCCATACGGTATCCTTCGGGTCAAGCACTTCTTCCTGATTCTGAGCGAAGTAACCCAGGTCAACATTATGTCCGACTTTAGATTCACCGGAAAGCGGCTCAAGCTCCCCCGCTATCACTCTCATGAGGGTTGTCTTGCCCTCGCCGTTGCGGCCCACGAACGCCACCTTCTCCCCGCGCCTCACCTCCACGTCCGCGCCGCTGAACACCACCTTCACGCCTCCGTCCGCAGCGGGATACCCCACCGAAAGGTCGGTGCACTTGTAAACCACGTCGCCGGTGCGGCCCGCGGGCGGGAACTTCACGTGCAGCGTGGCGTTGTCAGTCTCGTCCACCTCTATGCGTTCCAGCTTCTCCAGCGCCTTCATGCGGCTCTGCACCTGGTTGCTCTTGGTGGGCTTGTAGCGGAAGGTCCGTATGAACTCCTCGGTCTTGGCAATCATCTTCTGCTGGTTTTCGTACGCCGCCATCTGCTGCGCGATGCGCTCGCGGCGGAGCTCCACGTAGCGGGAATACGGCACCTTGTAGTCGTAAAGGCGCCCCAGCATTATCTCTATTGTGCGGGTGGTGACGTTGTCGAGGAACTTGCGGTCGTGCGACACTACGAGCACCGCCCCGCGGTAGGCCTTGAGGTAGTCTTCGAGCCACTCTATGCTCTCTATGTCAAGGTGGTTGGTGGGCTCGTCGAGCAGCAGCAGGCCCGGCCGGCGCAGCAGTATCTTCGCCAGCTCGACGCGCATGTTCCAGCCCTGCGAAAAGGTCTCGCACAGGCGGAGCATCTCGTCCGGCAGGAAGCCCAGGCCGCGGAGTATCTTCTCCGCCTGCCCCGGCCCCGCGTCCGGACAGCCGCGCCGGACTTCCTCCAGCACGCTCAGGCCCTTGTTGTGCTCCATCAGCTGTGGCAGATAGCCTATGGTCTGCTCACGCGGCATCTCCACGCGGCCCGAATCGGGCTTTTCCAGCCCGAATATGAGCTTCATGAGCGTACTCTTCCCCGCCCCGTTCTTGCCCACCAGGCCTATCTTCTCCCCGTCGGAAATATGGAAATTGATGCCGTCCAGCAGCGTGAAACTGCCGTACGCGACGGTGAGATTGTTTACCGAGATCACAGCTGCAAGTGCGCCTGCATCAGCGCGGACAATTTTTCGGGGCAGCGCACGGGCCGGCCCGTACGGGAGCTGAGGAAGCCGAGCGTGACCACGCCCTCGCAGCAGAGCACGCCGTCCTGGTTCAGCACCTGCTGGCGCACCACCAGCTTAGCCAGCGGCACCTTGTCTATCTCCGCCGTCACGCGGAGGGTGTCGCCGCTGCGGGCCGGGGCATGGAAACGCAGCTCGGCCCCCGCCACCGGGAAGGTGATGCCGTCAGCCTGGCACTGCTCTATGCCGTAGCCCCAGGAGGCGATCATCTCGTCGCGCGCGCACTCGAAGTAACGGAGATAGTTGCTGTGGTGCACTATGCCCATCGGATCGCACTCATAGTACCTGACCTTCATGGTAGTCCCGAATTGAATCATGACTTTACTTGAGCAACGCCAAAGACTTCTGTATAGCTTCGATACGCATCAGCGCATCGGATTCCTTCTTCCGTTCGTTCTCCACTACGGCGGCGGGGGCGTGGGCCACGAAGTTCGCGTTGGAGAGCTTGCGGCGCACTCCCTCGAGGAAGCCCTTCTGGCGCTCCAGCTCCGCCTCCAGCCTGGCCTTCTCCCCTGTCGAGTCCACAATGCTGCCGAGGGGCACGCTGCACTGCACAGTGCCGACGATGAAGCTGCTCACCGGGCCCTCCGGACTGCCGGAGCATATCTTCACGTTCGCAAGCTTCATTATCACGGGGTTCAGCTCCGGGGACATTTCGCCCTCGATATGGAGTTCAAGCTGCTGCTTCGGGGGTATCTGCTTCTGCGCCCTGATTCCCCGCACGCCCACAACCGCGCCCTGTGCGGCCTCGAAGGCATCCAGGAAGGCCGCGTCCACCGGTCCGGCCACAGGAGTGCGCTGGAACATGATGGTCTCCCCTTCACGGCGCATCTCCATGTTCTGCCAAAGCTCTTCGGTGATGAACGGCATCACGGGGTGTATAAGCTTGAGCAGCTTGTCGAAGAAGTTCACGGTGGCCTCGTAGGTGCGGCGATCGACGGCTTGCCCGTAGGCGGGCTTGACTATCTCCAGGTACCAGCTGCAGTAGCTGTCCCAGAAAAGCCTGTAGATGGCCATGAGGGCGTCCGAGATGCGGAATTTCGAATAGAGCTCCTCCACTTCGGCTATCGTGCGGGAAAGCAGGTTGTCGAACCATTTGACGGCAACCCTGCACGCCTCGTCCTGTTCGGCGTCCTCGTCCACGGACCAGCCGCTCACGAGCCTCCAGGAGTTCCATATCTTGCCGCAGAAATTGCGGCCCTGCTCTATCATGCTCTCGTCGTAGAAGATGTCGTTGCCGGCGGAAGAGCAGAGCAGCATGCCTATGCGCACGGCGTCGGCGCCGTATTTCCCTATGAGGTCAAGGGGATCGGGGCTGTTGCCGAGCTGCTTGCTCATCTTGCGGCCCAGCTTGTCGCGCACGATGCCGGTGAAGTAAACGTTGCGGAAGGGAACGTCGCCCATGAACTCCCCTCCCGCCATGATCATGCGGGCCACCCAGAAGAAGATGATGTCCGGGCCTGTGACGAGATCGTTGGTGGGATAATAGTAGGAGAGGTCCCTTCCGGGCTTGTGCTCCGGATGTCCGGGCCTTCCCGCGTCGAACACGCTGATGGGCCAGAGCCAGCTGCTGAACCAGGTGTCCAGCACGTCCTCGTCCTGGGTGAGTTCGGCGGCGGTTATGCCTTCCTGCAGCCTGGAGGCCTCCTCGAGAGCCTCCCCGGCCGTTTCGGCCACCACGAAGCGCCCGTCGGGAAGATACCACGCGGGAATGCGCTGGCCCCACCAGAGCTGGCGGGATATGCACCAGTCGTGCGCGGTCTCCATCCAGTGGCGGTAGGTGGCACGGTATTTATCGGGGATGAGCTTTATCCTGCCGCTCTCCACGCAGTCCAGCGCCGACTTGGCGAGGTCGTCCATGCGCAGGAACCACTGCGTGCTGAGCTTGGGCTCGATGACGGCGTGGGTGCGCTCCGAGTAGCCGACGGGAGACGTGTAGTCTTCCGTCTTCTCCAGATTGCCGGATTCCTCGAGCATCTTCACGATGTTCTTCCTGGCCTCGAAGCGGTCCTGCCCCACGAGAATCTGCGCCTTTTCGTTCAGGCGGCCGCCGTCGTCGAGGATTTCCAGCACGGGCAGGTTGTGGCGCAGGCCAATTTCGTAGTCGTGGACGTCGTGGGCCGGAGTGACCTTGAGGCAGCCCGTACCGAAGGCCATGTCCACATAGTCGTCTTCGATTACAGGTATCTCTTTGTTTATCAGCGGGATGAGCACCTTCTTGCCATGCAGCCAGGCATGCCTTTCATCGGCCGGATTCACGCATATTGCGGCATCGGCCATTATGGTTTCGGGACGGGTGGTGGCTATCGTGAGATATTTTCCGCTGCCGTCCGAGAGGAAATACCTGATATGGTAGAGGTGGCTCCGGGTTTCCTGGTGCACCACTTCTTCGTCGCTCACCGCGGTGTGGCCTTCAGGGTCCCAGTTGACCATGCGGACTCCCCTGTAGATGAGCCCCTTTTTGTAAAAGTACACGAAAGTGGCGGTGACGGCCTTGCTCAGGGCGGGCTCCATCGTGAACTTGGTGCGGTCCCAGTCGCACGAGGCGCCGAGCTTGCGCAGCTGCTGGAGGATAATCCCGCCGTGCTCTTCCTTCCACTCCCAGGCATAGCGGAGGAATTCCTCGCGGGTGAGGTCTTCCTTGCGTATGCCCTTCTCCTTCAGCCTCGCCACGACCTTGCTTTCGGTGGCGATGGAGGCGTGGTCCGTCCCGGGCACCCAGCAGGCGTTCTTGCCGTCCATGCGCGCCTTGCGTATGAGCACGTCGTTGAGGGTATTGTTGAGCACATGCCCCATGTGGAGTATGCCGGTCACGTTGGGCGGGGGTATCACGATGGTGTACGGCTCGCGGGAATCGGGTTCAGAATGGAAAAAGCGGTTCTTTATCCAATAGGCGTACCACTTGTCTTCCACTTCGGAAGGATTGTACCTTACAGATATTTCAGTCATATTCTGCAAATTTAGTCAAAAGTGAGTAAACTTTATGCACCGGGAACCCCATGACATTGTAGAAAGATCCCTCTATGCCGGTGCATGCGGCATATCCTATCCATTCCTGGATGCCGTAGGCGCCAGCCTTGTCGAAGGGGCGGCAGCTGTCTATGTAATAGTCTATTTCGGCGCCGGAGAGCTCCCTGAACGTCACCAGGGTGGTGTCGGTGAGCGTCTCTTCGTGCATGAGGTCCCTGGCAGTCACGGCGCTTATCACCTCGTGGGTGCGCCCGGACAGCCTCCAGAGCATTTCCTCCGCTTCGGGGCGGCTGTGCGGCTTGCCCATTATCAGCTTGTCGAGGAGCACCATGGTGTCCGACGTGAGGAGTATCTCCCCTTCCGCGAGCGGGCGCCAGAACCCGTGGCTCTTGCCCCGGGACATCAGGGCGGGCACCTCTTCGTGGGGCGTGCCTTCGGCGAAACTTTCGACGAAGTTGTTCCGGGTGTCCACCTCGAAGTCCATGCCGAGGCCGGACAGCAGCTCCCGCCTCCTGGGGGAAGCGCTGCCCAGAATCACGTGCTTGCCGTGAAGGTCCATCCGCTTACGACTTGGCTCCGCCGGGGTTGAAGTCCGCGAGATTGAAGGTGCCGCGGGGCTGTTCGGCCACGATTTCGATTTTGCCGTACTGTTGTTCGTACTTGCCGATGTTCTCTGCGAGGGCGTTGAGGAGCCTCTTGGCATGTTCGGGCCCCATCACCACCCTGCTCCCCACCTTGGGACCGGGCAGGCCGGGCATGTTGGCCGCAAAATCGATTATGAATTCGCTGCGGGAATGGGTTATTATCGCAAGGTTCGAGTAGGTGCCGCCGGCCACCTGCGGGTCGATGGCGATGTTGAATTTCTTTTCTTCTGCCATGGTTTTTTCTGTTGAGAGGCAAATATACAAAAAAAATGAGCTGTGACCCTCACGGGCAACAACTCATCTAACCACATAATTAATAACACTAAAACTAATAACCAATAGGCCGACGGGTAAGAACTACCACTTGCTCGACCCGGGTACAAAGGTACGAAGAAAAATTTAATATCCAAATTTTTTTCAAAAAATTTTTAAATTATTTTAATTTTTATTCATTGCGGGGAATTTCCAGTCTTTTGCGGACCTTATTCCTGCCGGCTGCACCGCATTCAGTCCGGACACGATTATAGCAAATGCGCTGCCATCACCAGGGGAACTGAACGGGCGGACCCGGCCTGGCGGAAATAATATTTGCGAATTGGCAAAAAAGAACTATATTTGCAATCCTTTTCGGTGCTTTGGCCGAGCGGTTAGGCACAGGTCTGCAAAACCTGGTACAGCGGTTCGATTCCGCTAGGCACCTCAAAAAAATCAGAGTCTCAAATTCACATCCATCATTTCCCCCGTTGCAGGATTTTCGAGATGGAGGATATAATCTCCGGGAGGGAAGTAGAATTCGAGGTGCTCAGTCTCATCGTCCTCATAAAGCGACACGGTCTCGATACTCTCGTCCTCCCAATACAAAAAGGGATAAAGATTAATATTGGCTTTGCTGTCACACATATAGCCGGCCGGTCCGTCCGCTTGAAGAGGTCTTATGCCCCAGATTAAATCCTTGTAAATGTCCATATACAAATGAAGAGGAGGACAGTCATCATAATCTGTACCTGTCAGAGGCTCATTTGTGTATCCCAACTCGACCAGTTCCAAAAGAGGGCGCTTCGTGAAAACAATTTTGGAACTTCTTCCCATCATCACCTTGGACCATTCCTGTTCTCCGGGATTCCTGTATATGACGACAAGCGCATCCCCCTCATCCAACTGTCCGGATACATTGGCGTTGAAACTTAAAAAAGTACCGGACCATCCTACCTCGGCCGTGAAGGGCACAGAGCAGAGGCGTTTAATCCTTCCGTCGCCGCCGCACAAAGCCAGTGCAGTTTCCAAAGTGGAAACGCCTAACGTGCTGTTTCTAACAGCATGTACAATAGGGAAATCCTTGCCTGGCACAAAATCCGATGGTATTCCAGTGATCAATTCAAGATCGCCGTTACAACAATATAGATCCGCAACCGGTTCACCGCCACAATCGGGCATAATATGGCTTACAATATTCTGCTCATAATAAAAAACCAGCAGGTCGGCCTCGTGTCCATCAAGCGGGGTAAGGGTATAGAAAGCTCCCAGGCTATCATCATGGCCCTGGCGTGACGTAACACCCCCACCCCAGCCAAAATTGATATGAAAATAACGGCCGTTGTAACCATCTATGACAAAAGCATGCCCATCGTGCGAATAGCCGGAATAGAGAACCGGTCGCCCGGCGTCGATTTCATCCGCAACAATCCGTTCCCACTGTGTGTCCGAAAAACTGTCATTACGATAATATGAACGAATACTCTTGTCATAGCCAAAATAAACCGGAAGGTACTCCTGGGCCCATAACGTATGAGCGCCTGAACCACCAGGGTGGAAATTCATCCTGCACATAACGGCCACATCATAGAGAAGACGGGCTATCTGCGCTGATTCTTCCTCCGAAAAACCATACACCTTCGACGGCATTTTGCTCCAGTCATATTTATGTCCGAGTTCGATGCCGTCTATATGGACTGCGCCATAATCACTGAGATCGTAATCATATGAAGGGAGGGTTCCGTTACCTTTCAGGGGCCATTGATGGAAACGCATAATGATAGATATTGCCGTAGCGACGCAGCCGACAGGCGGTTTCTTGCCACCGATTTCGGGTACAAGATCGTTGAAAGGCGTTCCCTGAGACCAGGGAGCCGTCTCCAGAAGCACCGAATTTTCCCCGTTCCAGATTTCTCTGGAGGACTCAACCGAGGCAACCCACCCCTGTGTCCGTGCATACCCTATGATATCAACATACCAGTCCAGCACCGCCCGCATATTGTCCGGAATATCAGTATCCGGGAAATTTTCACCAAGGGACCATCCCAGAACAGGCCTCGCCACATCATCTGCGGAAGCGACGACGTATCCCCCGCCATCAATCCCGAAAACATACACCGCCGGTTCCGTCATCGCCTTGGTTCTTGTCTCGGGAAAGCTGCTTATCAGCCGGAAGTTATCCGCAGAAACCGAAACTTTGGTCTGGGGCATAGCCTTTGAGAAAAACGCCGCAGCATTGCAGCGGGCCTGGTCCACGCTCACCACTTTTGCCGACACTGATGTCCAGGCAAAAAGGAGGGGGAGAAATATGGTCAATCTATTCATGGAGCCGTCCTGTTATTGTTCTTTCATCTTTGAGAAATCGACAGTCATACCGTCCACAAGTTTTTTGAACGGTATGCGGATGATGCCGCCCATCTCTACACTTACGCTGTGCTCGGAATTGTCAGGATAGGTGTGTACAAGACCTTGGTAGTACGGATCCATAGTCTGCTCATCCCAATAGACAAAACCGACCGGATCCTGAGCCTCTATCTCCGGGAGACTTACCTGCCTGGCCGCACAGGTAAAAGCAAAGACAGGAAGAGGCTGGTATTGAATCACCTGGACAGTATCCGGCTCATCATACCCGATTTCGTACACCAGGACCGTCCCTTCCCGAGGCTCCTCTCCTTCATAAGCCGGCTGCACCTCCACCAGGAAATGGCATCCGTCCTCCGAGCTCTCCTGCCCGGCCAGGGAAAGCCATCTGTGCGACAAGGCAAGGCTGTACAAATCCGGATCAGACCCGACTGTTTTCAACTCGAATCGGTGTCCCCTGCTGGGAGAGCGCAGCTGTTCATTCGCAAGCAGTATGCGGTGGTAATCCTGTGAGACACGGACCGTATCGAAGCAGGAATAATTTTCATTCTTGAAAGCAATCCAGGCTTCGCGGATACGCCGTCCACTGTTGCGGGCCACCGTGAAGAAATAAGTGTTGGTAGAAATGGCCTTCGTTTTTAATTCCGTCAACCAGGTGCAGCCGGGCTGTATCTCCACCCCGACATCCATGTTGCTCCGGACCTCAACTGTCAGGGCGCCCGGCTCGTCACCCAACTGTGTTTCGGAAGCGGAAACGACCAGGGACGGGGTCTCACCGTCCTGATAGACATTCACGACTTCCTTTCCGGCAGCGCTTGTGAAAACAATCTGACCGTTGCGTTTGGCTACATTTTCGTTGGCAGTCACTTTGAAAGCCACCTCCGATGTCGCAAGACTTTTGGTGCCGGCAGGTATTATCCAAGACTGGGCATCTTGGGAAACCGCGAATTCGTACTCGACATTGGTTCCCACTGCTATGGTTATCAGTCCCCCTTCCATGCCCACGTCAACCCTTTTGCTGGAAATCAGCAGCGCATCCTTCTGCTTCTGGGTCACGACAATGGTCCTTGTCAAATCCTTGCATACAAAATTGATGGAGGCGGAACGTTCGTCGTAACCCGTATTCTCCGCAACTTTAATTATTATGGTCACCTTGCCCTTGGAGCCTTCTGTGGCGGAGATAGAGCACCACTGGGACGCCCTGTCATTCACTAAAGCGGCAGACCATTTTCCGGATGAATTCAGTTCAACGCTTACCGTTCCGGCTTTGGAAGAAAAATTCACGGCAAGGTTGCCGTCGGAACGATATACTTCGGCATTACCCGCATTACCCGGTCTGTAATCCACGAATTCCAGCTCCGGGGCACACGAAACCACGGCCACGGCGAACGCCATGACCAAGCCCGCGGCCAACCTCGGAAAACCTTTCATATCTGGTTAGTTTTAGTTATCTTGATTCCCTCTTCCTTCATGGCGGCGAGGGCTGCCTTGTGGCCCTGGGCATCTACATAGGCAAGGCAGTCCTTGAGGACCGTAACCCGGAAGCAGTCTTTCATCTGAACCATAATTTCTGCAAAGATAACGTTTTTGCTTATTTGTAAAAACGACCCTTCTCGAAAGCGATCCGCGGCGCCTTCCGCGCGAAGGAGCAGGCGCGGCCCTACGGCAACGGGCCGAAGCTCTGCACCCCGAAGGTGCCTTCCACGGAGGTGCGCAGCGGCGTGAGACGCAGGAAACGCGCCTGCACGCTCTCCGGCAGCGGCACTTCGCAACGGACCGGATTGTTGACGATGTTGTCGAAAAGGCGCCCGTCCAGCACGGTGGTCCATTCGCTGCCGTCCCGTGACGCTTCAAGCCTGAATTCTTCTATTACGCCCCCCTTTCCGTTGAGTATGGGGGTGTACTGTATGCCCTTAACGCTGCGAACGGCACCCAGGTCCACCCCAAGCACGTCCTCCGCCTTGTGGAACACGCCGCTCAGCGTCTCCTCTTCGCTCTCCTTGTAGATGTCGTCCTGATACAGCCCGGAGATGCCCAGCAGAGGCTTGGCGAGCGTTTCCGTAACGTTCACGCGGATGGCGTCCGCGGTAGTCTGCGGCACCAGCAGTATGCGTCTGCGACCGACAGTAGTCTCGGAAGCTATGGTCTTCCACTCCCCTTCCACGCGGGCGTCCACCGTGAATGCCGCCACCCTCTGCCCTAGGGCGATGTCCTCGCGGAGCTCGACCCTGTTGAAGCGGAGCGGCCTGCCGAAGTCCATCCTGTAGTGCATGTGGTCCCCCGAAGTCCTTGTCTTATGGCCCTCCGTGAGATTGTCGGAGAAAATCGCGTCGAGCGCCGCCCTGAATTCACGTAGGCGCACCGAATCCACTGCGTTTATGCGGCCGGTGGTGTCCGGGGGCACGTTGAGCAGCAGCAGTGAGTTCCTCCCCACGCTCTCGTAGTATATCTGCAGAAGCTTCTGGACGCTCTTCACCTCGCTGTTCTCGCTCTCCCTCCAGAACCATCCGGGACGTATGGAGGTGTTGGTCTCGGCGGGAATCCACAAGGAGGCCCCCCTTTCGCCGCTGTTGAGCGTTTCCAGGCTCGGAGCGTTGCGTCCGGGTTCGTAGCCCTCCGTATCCAGGGTGCTCCAGTTGGTGCGGCCGCAACTGCCGTATTCGTTGCCGCACCAGCGGCATCCGGGGCCGACATCGCTGAATATCACCGCCTCGGGCTGCAGGCGCTTCACGGTGCCGTTGAAGAGCGGCCAGTCGTATGTCTGCTTCTTGCCGTTGGGGCCCTCGCCGTTTGCGCCGTCGAACCACTGCTCGAACACGGGCCCGTAACTCCCGAGAGCGGACTCCAGAGTCTTTACGAACACGTCGTTGTATCCGGGCGTGCCGTAATGCGGGTCGTTCCTGTCCCAGGGCGAAATGTAGATGCCGAAACCGAGGCCGTACTCCCTGCACGCGGCCGACAGCTCCGCGAGCACGTCGCCCTTCCCGTCCCTCCAGCTGCTCCGGGCCACGGTATGGCTGCTCACGGGGTTGGGCCAGAGACAGAAGCCGTCGTGATGCTTGGCAGTGATGATGATGCCCTTGAAACCCGCCGCACGGGCGGTCTCCGCCCATTGGCGGCAGTCGAGGTCCGTCGGGTTGAACATGTCTTCGGTCTCTTTGCCGTCACCCCATTCGCGGCCGGTAAAGGTATTGGGGCCGAAATGCACGAACATGTTCATCTCCATGTCCTGCCACTTCAGCTGCCACGGCTCCGGCACGGCCCCGTAGGGCTTCTCCGAACAGGAGGCGCAGAGAGCGCCCGGCAAGGCCAATGCCAGAAAGAGTTTAATGGCTGTTTTCATCTTTTGGTGTATTTCCCATTAAAGATACTCTTTTTTTGTGATTTGCTAAAACATGCTGACGCAAAAGAGGCCGGTTCCGGAAAGGAATCGGCCTCTTCATGGGTTATGCGTTCAATCCTAGAGCTTGCCGGCCCAGAAGAGCACGTGGTCGTTGGAGTCGTCGAAGGAAGCGACGGCGGCCTCGTAGTTGGCCTTGTTGTTGGTCTTCTCGACGATAGGATACAGCAGGCGCTGGATCATGTTGCGGTTGGTCTGGGACTGGGTATCCTCCGGATAAGTGAGAGCCGGATAGCCGGTACGGCGGATGTCGGTCCAGGACTCATGCGCGTTCATCAGTCCGAGGTGCAGCCACTTCTGAGTCATGATGGCCTCGAGCTTGTTGGAGTATGAACCCCATACGGCGTCGGCATAGGCGTCGATCTCCGCATCGGAGGGAACCTCGGTGGCCTTGAAGTGGGTGTAGGGATTGGAGTTGACGGGAGTGCTGGTCATGTTGCGGTCGTACCATTCCAGGATGGACTGCTTCACACCGTTCTTGAAGGCTTCCTGGGCGCTGCCGGACAGACCATAGGACTGACGGGCCTCTGCGATGAGGAACCAGGTTTCGGCGGGAGTGAAGACGGGGTTCTTCATGGTGCCGTTGGTGATGAAGGTCACGGAGTCGAGGGTTGCGTAAACGCGTTCGCTCCAGCCCTTGGTATCGGCGGCATCCTGGTCGGCCTTGGCCTCACCTACATGCTTGCCCTTGAACTCGCCGGCTGCATTCGGGTTGTAGATAATCTTCAGGCGCGGGTCGTCGCTTCCGGTGATCTGCATGGCGTCGATCATCTTCTGGGAAGCGGTCACGTTCTTGCCGTCGCCGGCGAAGCCCTCACGATACCACTCGTAGAAGCTGCCGTCGCCGACACCGTTGGCGTCAACCACACCGAATATGCCGTTGCTCATGCTGTCCACAAGCTTCCTGCCTGCACACTCGGCGATGGCGCTCTTGGCCTGGCTGGTAAGAGAGCCCTTTGCCGCTACGTGCACGGCCAGGCGGAGACGCAGGGAGTTGGCATAGCGAGCCCACTTGTCAAGACTGCCCTGGTTGATGAAATCCTGGGCGGCAAGCTTGGTCTGGGCCATGGAGGAAGCGTTGAAGGAGTTGATCTCGTTGTAGAGGACACCCAGGCGCTCGATCATGGTTTTGTAGAGGGTTTCGTCGCTGTCGTACTCCGGATAGGAGGAAGCGAGGTCACCGGTGATGCCGAGATAGCCGGCCTTGGTGAAGGGAACGGGGCCGAACACGTCGCAGAGCTGGGCGAGCTGGTCGTAAACGAACACCTCGGCGAGGTCCACGAAGATGATGTCGGTTGCCTGGTCTTCACTGCTTTCATAGGTGGACTGCAGCAGACGGAACTGTGCCAGAGTCTGGTAGAAGTTGTTCCAACGGTCGGTAGCCCAGCCGTCCTGGAGGTAGTAAACGCCGCCGGAGTTGTTGTTGAAGCCCTTCTGCTGGGTGAGCGACGCGAAGAAGCCCTCCCATGTATAGAGACGCCAGTAGGTTTCATAGCCGAAACTCTTGTACTGGTCGCAGCCCGCGAAGAAGACGCCGGTCATGAGCTTGTCGCAAGAGACCGTGGTCGTTTTGGACGGATCGTAATACCTGTCGTCAAATTCTTTCTGTGAGCAAGAGTACACAGAGCAGAGAGCCACGATGGCGAGACTGATTGCAAATATCTTTTTCATTGTCATTTTCTGTTAAATATTCACGATCGGATTAGAAGTTGGCACGCAGGGAGAAGCCGAACGTGCGGGTAGCGTTGGTGGAACCCTCGAGGAAGGCCTGGTTGGTCCAGCCGGTGGAGTCGGAAGCCTCAGCATCCCAGATCGGGAGGTTCTTGTAGATGTAGAACGGGTTGCGTGCAAAGACGGAAACCTTAAGGCCGCTGCACCAATCCTTAGTCAGGGACTCGGGAATTGCATAGGTGAGGGTCAGTTCGCGGCACTTCACGTAAGTGTTCTTGAAGATCGCGTGGGAGTAGTAGGTAGGATCACCCACGCCCCAGTTGTATGTCCAGTTGTACCAAACGTCGGAGGAGATGATCTGGTCGTTGACGGAGCCGTCTTCCTTGACGCCTTCGATGATCATACCGTTGTGCCATATCTTCTCTCCGCCGGGACCGGCCGCATCGCTGTGGTTTGCGGGAACGCAGAAGCCGTCGGCGTTGAAATAATAGGCAAGACCGCCGTGGGCCTCGTCACGATACTGCATGGACTCGGCAAGAGTACCGCGGCCCATCATGTATTCGTAGGGAGTGTTCACGACGTCGCCGCCGATCTGGTAGTTGAAGTTGGCGTCCAGGGTCAGGCGCTTGTAGCTTACGGAGAATGCGAAACCGCCGATGAGGTCGGGAAGCGCATTGCCCACCTTGACGGGAGCGGAAGTAAGCTTGGCGAAGCCGTCTCCCAGGGGATCTCCGAGGGTGGAGTAAACGATGACCTGGCCCTTGTCGTTGGTGAGAGGAGCGTATGCATAGAGGTCGCCCATCTTCTGGCCCACGTCGGAGTACAGATAAACTGCGCCGCCGTCGAGGGAGCGATGCTGCAGGCGGTCAACGCCGTCGGCGAGCTTCTTGACGATGCTGGTGTTCCATGCAACGTTGCCGGAGAGGTCAACCCTCCAGTCGCGGTTCTCGACGACAGTGCCGTATGCGTTGAACTCGACACCGCGGTTGACCAGCTCACCTACGTTCATCCAGATGGAGGAACCGCCGGCGCTCTGGGGAGCGGTGGTCTGGAGAATCTGGTCCTTGATGTCCTTGTTGTAGTAGGACAGGTCGAAGCCCAGACGGTTGTTGAAGAACTTGCCTTCAAGACCGACCTCGAACTCGTAAGTGGTTTCGGGACGGAGGGAGTCGTTGTTCAGCGAGGAAGACACCATATTGTAGGTGTATCCGCTGTCGGAACCCTGGGTGATGGACTTCTGGATGTAGGTCATGGCTGCCGTGTAGGCGGCGGGGGCGTTACCCACGACACCGTAGGAAGCGCGTATCTTCGCAAAATCCACGGCTGCAGGCATGTGCAGCATTTCGGACAGCACGATGGAGCCGTTTACGGAAGGATACCAGTAGGTGTTGCCCGGGGTCTTGAGCGAGGAGACGGTCTCCCTGCGGAGGGTTCCCTCGAGGAATGCCCAGTTGCCGTAAGACAGGGAGACGGTACCGAACGCGGCCTGCTTCAGGAATTCAGCCTTGGTCATGCCCGCGCTGGGGGTCTTCGCGCTGGAGTTCAGGTGGAACCAGTTCTCCACCGTGAGGCCGCCATTGGTGGAAACGGACGAGTTGAGCGTCTCCTCGGAACGAGCGGAATAGCCGAGGACGGCATCCAGGCCGAGCTTCTCGGTGAGCTGGGTGCTGTAGTTGGCCATCACGTCACCGTAGATGGTGGTGTAGGTATTGTTGGTGAGACTGTAACCGCCGGAATAGCCGCCGAATGCATTGGCCGTCTTGGTGGGATCGTTGTTCTCGATCTTCTGTCCGGTATAGTCGGTTGCGATGTTGCCCTTGAGGGTGAAACCCTTGAATATCTCCCAGCTGGGAGTTACGCTGGCGATGAGCCTCTGGTTGTTCTCCAGCTGCTCGCGGGCCAGGATGTTCCAGAAATATTCATCCACGATGGAACCGAAGGAGAGGCCGTAAGCCCAGCCCTCGGCGGGATTCTCATGGGTGCTGCTGTTGTAGGTGCGGTTCTGGTAGCCTGCGGAGGTGATGGTGTGCTCACGCACGTAGGCGACGTCGTCGAATGCACCGAACATACCGCTGAAGTTGTTGGTCAGACGGGAGATACGGTAGGGGCGGTTCTTCACGCTCTGGTTCATGTAGTTCACGGAGTAGCCGAGCTTGAGGGCGCCGTTGGCGCTGAGGTTCTGGCTGCCGGAGACCGCGAAGTTATGCTTGCCCAGATGGGAATTGTACTGGTTGGGCAGGTTGTCGAAGAACGTGTAGGCGAAACGCATGTTGCCCTTGTCGGTACCGGCGGTGACGGCCACGCTGTACTGCTGGGTGAAACCGGTGCGGAAAATGTCGTTCCAGGGATTGGAGGTGATGGGGTTGAACTTGCGGGTGGTGCCGTCGAAGTAATAGACATCCCTGCCGTCGTACTTCGCGCCGAAGTAAGCGGTGGCGGAAGGAACGCTCAGCACACGGTTGCCGTTCTTGTCGTCCCTGTAGTAGAAGCCGTCCTCGGTGTAACCGTTGGCAGCCCATGCGCCGTTGCGGGCACCGGGGCCGTAAGTGGTCTGGTACTCAGGCATGTAGGCAACGAAGTCGCCCTGCAGGGATGCACCGAATTCCACATGGACGCCGCTGTTGCGCTTGCCCTGCTTCATGGTGATGAGCACGACGCCGTTTGCACCTTCGGAACCATAGAGGGAGGTTGCGGACGCACCCTTCAGGATGGTGAGGTTCTCGATGTCCTCGACGTTGATGTCGGCAAGACCGTTGGACTGGATGCGCTGCATAGCCCAGTAGTCGCCGTTGTTGGCTTCACCGTTGCGGATGGGCACGCCGTCCACCACGATGAGAGGCTGGTTGCTTCCGGTGATGGAAGACAGACCGCGGACCTGGATGGAGATGGCGCCGGTCGCGCCGCCGGGAGCGGTGCTGATACGGACGCCCGAGGCCTTGCCGTAGAGGGCGGAACCGAGGGACGGGGCGGCGGTGGCGTTCAGCTTCTCGGCGGAAACCGAAGACACTGCGTAACCCACCTTCTTCTCGTCCTTGCGGATACCGAGGGCGGTTACAACCGTCCCCTCGAGCATTTCGGAGTCCTCGTCGAGACTGACGGCGATGCGCTGGCCGTTCCATACGACGGTCTGGGAAGCATAGCCGAGGCAGGCGATCTCGAGCACGTCGCCGGGCATGACGCCGGACAGCGAGAAGGTACCGTCTTCGGCAGAGATGGTGCCGTTGTGGGTACCCTGAACAAGAATGGACGCTCCGGGCACGGGGCCGAGGGCATCACTGATCACACCCGTGGCCGTGTTCTGCGCAAAGGCGGGAACGCCAAGTGCCAACAACATGGCTACGGCCGCTCCTTTCAGGAGCTTAGCAATACTTTTCATTGTTGATTTGGTTAAAATGATTGGAATTAATAATGGTTGAATTGTCGTTGTAGTTTCGCAGTATTTTTGTTTAGCTGGCAAATATAACTCTTTTTTTTATTTCCTGCCCATCACGAAGACGAATTCGCAGTCGTCTCCGCTCCAAAGCGTGCGCAGCGGCTCCGGCCTCTGTCCCCAGGAATCGTAGCCGCCGACCCCCGTCATGCCGAAGTCCAGGCAGAGCTCGGCGAAATGTCCGCGATCCACGTCGCTCACGTGCCGGTACAGTTCAGCGCCGTCTTCTCCCAGGGAGCAGAGGTCTTCCTGCGCGACGTCCAGGAGGTTGAACTCGAACCCCTCCGCCTCCACGCGCAGAGCTCCGGCCTCGAGCCACTCCGTTTCCGTATGGTGACCTGTTTCCTGCGGGCGCACGTAAGGATAATACTGGTCCTTCACGGACGCCTCGTAGAGCCCCAGCATGGTGGCGCTGTTGCGGTCCACGTAGTTCTCCCCGGGGCCGCGCCCGAAGTAGCGGAACCTGCCGGGAGCGCTCGCCACACGCATGCGGAAGCCTATGCGGGGCACGGCCACCGCCACGTCTTCCACTCCCTTGAAGGACGCGGACACCAATAGGCGCCCTTCCCTGCCGGCCCTGTAAACGACGGCGAACTTGTTGCCGGTGGGCAGGCCGTAAAGCACCTTCACCGCGTCGCCTTCGGCAGTGACGCTCTCCGTCCTGACGCTGTCGGGAAGGAAGGCGGAACCGCCGCGGTACGGATAGCCGTATCCCCAGTCGTTGTCCACAAGCGGCCTCCAGAAGTTGGGCCTCATGCCGAAGGACGGGTCGATGAGGTTCTTCCCGCGGAGCTTGATCTGCTTCACTTCTCCGGTGGTCTTGTCCACCACCACCCTGCTGCGCCAGGAACGGAGCTCGAACCTGTCGCCTTTATCCTTGACTTTCATCGGCTTGCCCAATGCCGGAGCGGCTTTCTCCCCTTTTTGCAGGAGGAACTGGTCCGAGGCCACCTCGTATCCTTCGGGAAGCAGGGTGTCGCCCGCCTTCACGAAGATGCGGAAGTTCACGCAGTACGTGGAGGAGGGATCCATCTCCATGCCGCGGATGCCCAGGTCCAGGTCCTGGCTCCCCTGTGGGGCCGCATGCAGGTTCTCCTCGGAGCCGGAAACCACCGGCAGCCCGTCCCGCGTAAGCTCCCAGCTGAGAGTGTAGCCGGAAAGGTCCCTGAAATAGTTGCGGTTCTCCACCGTGAAAACCCCGTCCGCCGCGTCCTTTGCGCTTACCCAGACATTCTGGTACCAGTGCTTGATTTCGACGGCGGCTGGATGCGGGTCGAGGTCGGGATTCAGCACGCCGTTGCAGTTGAAGTTCCAGTCCGTGACGTACTTGGGATAGGCGCCGTAGTCGCCTCCGTAAGTCCAGTAGGGCCTCCCGTTCGGGGCAGTCTCCAGTACTCCCTGGTCTATCCAGTCCCAGATGAAGCCTCCCTGCAGGTTGTCGTAGCCGTAGAACTCCATCCACATCCAGTCGAAGGAGCCGTTGCTGTTGCCCATCGCATGGGAATACTCGCACAGCACCACGGGCTTGGCGCTGGGCAGTTCGCCCTGGTTGTGGAGCCAGCGGGTGTCGGGATACATGGGATTGAGGAAATCCGTGTTGTGGCCGCCTACGGCGCGCTCATACACCACAGGACGGTTCTGTCCCCCCCTCTCGAGTTCCTTGAGGCTGTCGTACATGCGCGTGAAGTTCACGCCGTTCCCGGCCTCGTTGCCGAGCGACAGGATGGTCACGCACGGATAGGACGCGGTGCGCATGTACATGTTGAGTATGCGGTCCTGGTGCTTGGCGAACCAGGCGGGATTGTTCGCCAGCGTGCGCTCCCCGTAACCCATTCCGTGGCTTTCCACGTTGGCCTCGTCGTACACGTAGAAGCCGAGGCTGTCGCAGAGCTCGTAGAAGGCCCGCTGCTGCGGATAATGACAGGTACGGATGGCGTTCACGTTGAGCTCCCGCATGCGGAGCAGATGGGCGCGCAGGTCTTCCCTGGTGAGGTAATGGCCCGTGTACTGGCTGTGCTCGTGCAGGTTCACTCCCTTGAACTTGACCGGCTGTCCGTTCACGTAGAACACGTTGCCCTTCACCTGCAGATGGCGGAAGCCCACGTCGAAGCGGGTATATTCCTCTCCGGCCCTGATGAGAAGGGTGTAGAGCTCCGGGGTTTCCGCCGTCCACCTGCGGACGTCCGGAATCACCCTGGCGCTGCCGTCGGCGGCGCCTTCCGCCACCACGGTGCCGTCCTTGTCAAGAAGCTTGTAAGTGACAGGTGCGCCCGCCGACGAGGACGCCCTGAAGCGGAAGATGCCGTCGCGGAAGCTGTCGTCCAGCGTGGACACCACGTTTATTCCCAGATTGTACGCCACCTGCTCGCTGGAGAGGTACACGTCGCGCTCGATGCCGCTCACGCGCCAGAAATCCTGGCACTCCAGATAGCTTCCGGAACTCCAGCGGAACATCTTGAGCACAAGCGTGTTTTCCCCGTCCTTGAGGTAGGGTGTGATGTCGAAGCGGGCCAGATCCTTGCTGTCCTCGCTGTAGCCGGCTTCGTGGCCGTTCACATAGGTGTAGCAGCCGGATTTCACGCCGCAGAGGTTGAGGTACACCTCCCTTCCCTTCCATGCATCGGGTACGGTGAAAGTGCGGCGATAGACGCCCACCGGGTCGTCTTCAGGGATGAGCGGCGGCTGCGGATCGTCGGGAGCGAATTCGTAGCGGATGTTGGAATAAACGGGCACTCCGTGGCCCTGGAACTCCCAGTTGCCCGGCACTTTAATCTTGCCCCAGCCGGAGAATTCCACGGGCAGCTGCTTTTCGCTGTCGAAGTACAGGAAATCCCATTCGCCGTTGAGACAGAGATAGTTCGGGCTCTTCTCGAAGGGCACGGCAAGGGCCTCTTCTTCCGAAGGGTAGAATATGAGTTCGGCGCGGCGGGTGTCCGCATTAACCTGGGTTGCGTTGATGTCCCTGTGATGCGGGACGGGTTGCGCCGCGGCGGAAACGGCCGCGAGCAGCGCTGTGATTGCGATCAGTCTAGTATTCATTTGGTTTGTCGGTCATTTCGAATTCAAGTTTTCCTCCTGCCATTATGTCGGAGTAAGAGATGCGGGGCTCGTCGAGCAGGCGGCCGTTGAGCCTGGCGCTCTTGACGTATATGTTCTTTCTGGAGTTGTTGCGGGCGTTTATCGTGAAATTGCCGTTGATGACCGCCTTCTTCACCGCCGGGCTGCCCAGCCAGAAATCGCCTCCGCACGGGTCCACCTGGTACAGGCCGAGGGCGCTCAGCACGTACCACGCGCTCATCTGGCCCATGTCCTCGTTGCCGCACAGGCCGGCGGGCCGGTCGAAATACAGGCTGTCCATGATGGTGCGCACCACCTTCTGCGTCTTGTCCGGACGGCCCGCCACCGCGTACATGTAGGCCACGTGATGGCAGGGTTCGTTGCCGTGCGCGTACTGGCCTATGAGTCCAGTCACGTCGCTGTGCGCGGTGCCCATGTCCCCCTCCGCCACGAAGAGGCTGTCCAGCTTGCCGACGAAAGCGTCCCTTCCGCCGAAGGTCTCGATGAGGCCGGACACGTCGTGCGGCACCATGAAGGTGTACTGCCATGCGTTGCCTTCGGTGTAATCGTCTTCCATGTGCTGCGCGCTGAAAGGATTGAAGGGCGTCTTGAAGGAGCCGTCCCTGCTGCGTGCACGGAGGAAGCCGCTTGCGGCGTCGAAATGCTTCGCGTAGCCTCTGGACAGGGAATCGTACCTGGCCGAAAGGGCGGCGTCCCCCACCATGTCGGCCACTTTCCTGACGGCGCTGGCCGCGACGGAGAGTTCGAGCGTCATGGACACGGTCTCCACCTTCTCCGAACAGTCGTAGGGCACGTAGCCGTAGGTCATGAATTCGGGATTTCCTCGGTCGTCGGCCATGAAGGACTTGTCCATGAGGTCGAGGGCTTCGCGGAGGTCGCCTTTGTACAGGCCCTTGACGATATAGTCGCCCGTCACGATGACTCCGGGATTGCCTATCATGCAGTCGGTCTCGTTGTCCCAAAGGTGCCATACGGGCATCTTCCCCTGCCTGCGTGCGATGGCGATCATGCCGGCGGCCAGTTCACCGGCCCTCTCCGGCATGATGACGGAGTAGAGGGGATTCTCGCTGCGGTAAGTATCCCACAGCGACAGGTTGGTGTATTCGGCCGGCGCGGACGCGTCGTTGAGGTGCGAGGGGAACATCATCGTATGGTAGAGGGCGGTGTAGAATATCTTTTCCTGCCTGGCGTCGAGGCCTTCGATTTCTATGTGTCCCAGCGCTTCGCGCCAGCTCCTGCGGGCGAACTCCACGTTCTTCTCGAAATTGTTGCCCTTGCGCGTATCGGCCCCGATATTGTCCAGGGCGGCCTGCTCGCCGGTGTTGCTCAGCCCTACCACGGCATATACCTTCTTGTTGCGGGAGGTGTCGAACTTGAGCACCTTTGCGGATGCCGGGCGGCCGAGGGCGCGTGAGGGCGTGTCGGAAAGCAGCAGGTCCTCACCGAGGGTGAAGGGCTCGCTGAACATGGCGTAATAGTAGCATTTCTGGTCGGAAGCCCAGCCGGCGGACAGGCGGCGCCCCCTTATGGTGTGGTCGTCCACCACCTCCATCGTCCAGTCGTACACGCTGTCCCAGCCTATTCCGGTGCAGAGGTCCACCAGGATGGCGGATTCGTCCCCGCTGAAAGTGTACTCGTGGTAACCCGTCCAGGTGCCGGCGGTAAGTCTCACCTTGATTCCGTAATCGGGCAGTTCCACGGCATAGTAGCCGGGCTGCACGGTTTCGAGGGAATGGTCCAGCGAAGCATAGACATGCCGGGGAGTGTTCCCGGCGTTCTCGTCGAAGGACGCGTCGGTGTATTTCACCCTTGCCGGGTCGTACGGCATGAACATCACGTCCCCAAGATCCCCTATCCCCGTTCCGGAAAGGTGGGTGTGGCTGAAGCCGATTATTATGGTGTCGCGCCTGGCGTAACCCGAGCACCAGTCCCAGCCGTGCGTAATCTGGGTAGGGCCAAGCTGCACCATTCCGAACGGCACGTTGGCGCCGAGGAACACATGCCCGTGGTCATCGGTGCCGATGGTGGGATCGACCGCGGAATACGGGTCCGCGGTGTTCACGCATGCCGCCAGGAGCAGGGCGGCGGCTGCAAAGGAAATGAATCTGCGCATGAAATCAGTATGTTATTGTCTGTCTGAGGCGTATGTCTTCGGAGGAGGCTCCTACGGAGATTTCGAAGTCCCCGGGTTCCACCACCTTCTGCATCTGCAGGTTGTAGAGGGAAAGGTCGTCGTCGCTGAGAGTGAACTCCACCTGTACGCTTTCGCCCGCCTTCACCCTCACGCGGCGGAAGGCCCTCAGCTGTTTGAGCGGCCTCACGGTGCTTGCGAGCAGGTCGGTTATGTAGAGCTGGGCCACCTCGTCCCCGTCCCGGGTGCCGGTGTTCTTCACCGTGAAGCTCACCTGCGGCCAGTCAACGGAAAGAGCGGAATATTCGAAGGTCGTGTAGCTCAGACCGTATCCGAAGGGATACAGGGGACTCTGCGGCATCTCCACGTAATCGTGTATGGGAGGGAATTTCCGGTTGTAATAGACGGGCAGCTGGCCGCTCGTGCGGGGCACGCTCACGGGCAGGCGCCCGGCGGGATTGTAATCGCCGAAGAGCACGTCCGCCAGGGCGTTGCCGCCTTCCTGGCCGGGATACCACATGGTAAGCAGGGCGTCGGCGTTTTCGCTGGCCCAGCGCTTGTCCAGCGGGCGGCCTTCTATGTACACCACCACCATGGGCGTGCCGGTAGCCTTCACGGCCTTGAGGAGCTCTTCCTGCAGGCCCATCAGTTCCAGGCCGGCACGGTCGAAGCCCTCGCCCGATTCCATGTCGGAGACGGCCTCCCCGTCAACTACGGCGGCCCCGGTGCTCTGGTAGCTGGTGCGGAAATCGCGTGCGGAGGAGCCCCCCACGACGACCACCGCCACGTCGGCGGAACGGGCTGCGGCCACCGCCTCCCTAATGCCGTCCGCGCGGGTGTCGCGGATAGCGCATCCCCTGGCGTACACGGCGCCGGGCACCCTGGCGCGTATTCCTTCCAGGGGGGTAACTATGTTCTCGGGGTCCTGCGGGGCCGTATAGTCCCCCAGCTGGTTGTACATCATGTCGGCGTTGGGGCCTATCACGGCCAGGCGCATGTCCTCCCGGAGCGGGAGCACGCCGTTGTTCTCCAGCAGGGTTATGCTCTCCAGGGCGGTCTGCCTGGCCACGGCTATGTGCTCCGGGGTGCGCACGTGCGAGGCCGCCGCCTCCGCATCCACATAGGGATGGTCGAACAGCCCGCAAGCGAACTTGTAGCGGAGCACCCTGCGCACCGCATCGTCGAGCACCTTTACGTCCAGGGTACCTTCCTTCACGGACTGCACCAGAAGGGCGTAGCAGTTGGCCCCGAGATCCACGTCGCAGCCGGCCCTGATGGCCATTTCACCGGCCTCCCTCGCGTCCCTTGCCACATGGTGGCCGTTGGCCATGATGTCTATGGAATATAGGTCGCTCACCACGAATCCGTCGAATCCCCACTCCCCTTTCAGCACTTCGCGAAGAAGGTGGGGGTTGGCCGTGCTGGGTACGCCGTCGATGGTGTTGTACGAAGTCATCACGGATACCGCGCCGCTGTCCGTCGCCGCCTTGAAGGCTGGCAGGAAATTCTCCAGCAGCTCGCGCTCGCCCACCACGCTCTGGTTGCCGTTGTGGCCCCCCTCCGGAATGCCGTAGGCTATGAAATGCTTGAGCGTGCTGAGCCCGGTGCCGGCGGCCATCGCCGCCCCCATGCGGGAAGTAAGGCACACATCTTCGCCGTAAGTTTCCTCAACCCTGCTCCAGCGGGGCTCGCGGGCGAGGTCTATCACCGGCCCGTACCCTATGAAGCCGCCCTGGGCGCGGAGTTCCTCCCCTATCACGCGGCCCGTCGTGCGCACCAGGTCGGGATCCCACGTGGACGCGAGGCCTATGCTGGTCGGGAAGACCGTAGTGCCTATGGCCATGTGCCCGTGGGGGGCTTCTTCCGCCAGAATGAGCGGTATGCCCCAGCGGCTGTGCTCCATGGCATATCTCTGGAGCTCGTTGTAGGCCTTCGCGGCCAGGGTGGGATTGAGTCCGTTTTCAAGAGTCTTCTGTGTCCAGGGGTCCGCCCGGAACATGGCCCAGAGCATGCCCCCGTGCTGTTTGTCTATGAAGTCCCGGAACTCCGGGGTATAGGTGACGCTGTCGGCTCCCACCCGTTCGTACATAGGCCAGCCGAAAGGGCACAGCAGCTGTCCCGCCTTCTCCTCGACGCTCATGCGCCTCACCAGGTCTGCGGCCCGCCTGTCGGGGCTCAGCGACGGATTCCTGTAGGCAGGTTCCCGGCTGCAGCCGGCCAGCGCCAGCAGCGCCGCCATCAGGATAGGAATGTCCTTTCTCATGGTTTACATCAGGGATATGGCGAATCCGCCGCATTTCGCGGCGCGCAGGGTAAGCCTGGTCCCGCTGGTCACGCTTTCCCTGCGGATGCTGTACGCGGGATTGAAGCCCTTTTCCGTGCCCATTCCGTTGGCATCCGCGGCGTCCTCGTAGATGGTGGCGGTATAAACCCTGCCCGGCTCGAGGAAGCTGAAGTCTATCTCGAACTCGCGGGCCGACTCGTCGGTGACTCCGCCCACGAACCACTCGTGGCCGTCCTTGCCAAGGTTCGCCTTGCTCCCGGCTCCGGGCTTGGCCTGGCGTGCCACCACCAGGTAATCACCCGGCTCGGCATACAGGTATTCACTCCTCTGCCAGTCCACGGCCACGTCCTTTATGAACTGGAACGCATCCATGTGCTCGGCGTAGTGCTCCGGCAGGTCGGCCGCCATCTGCAGGGGCGAGTACATGGTGACGTAGAGTGCCAGCTGGCGCGCTATCGTGGACGAAATGAAGACGTTGCGGCCGGGGTCGTCTTCCTTCACCCTGGGGTTCAGGCGCGCCATGTCCATCTCGAATATTCCGGGGGTATAGTCCATGGGGCCTCCCTGCAGGCGCGTGAAGGGAAGTATGGTGACGTGGTTCGGGCCAATGTCGCCCTTGAACTCGGTGCCGCGGGCGGACTCGTTGCCTATCATGTTGGGCCATGTGCGGCAGAGGCCGGTCGGACGCACCGCCTCGTGGGCGTTCACCATTATGTGGTGCTTCACCGCCTCGGTGATGCAGTAGTGGTAGTGGTTGATCATGAACTGGCTGTAGTGATGCTCGCCTTCGGGAAGGATGTCGCCCACGTAGCCGCTCTTGACGGCGTCGTAGCCGTATTTCTCCATAAGCTCGTAAGCTTCTTCCAGGTGCCTCTCGTAATTGATTGCGGACGAGGAAGTTTCATGATGCATGATGAGCTTGATGCCCTTGCCGTGGGCATAATCGTTCAGCGCGGGCAGGTCGAAGTCGGGGTATGGGGTGACGAAGTCGAACACGTCGAACTTCTGGTGCCCGAACCAGTCTTCCCAGCCGGTGTTCCAGCCTTCGATGAGCAGGGCGTCAAAGCCGTTTGCGGCGGCGAAGTCGATGTAGCGGCGCACGTTGGCATTGTTGGCGCCGTGGTTGCCGTGCGGTTTCAGATTCGCGTAATCGGTTTCCCCGAGGCGGACGGAAGCCACATCCGAGGTGTAGCTCCACTTGCTCCTGTCGGTAATCATCTCCCACCATACGCCCATGTACTTGACCGGATGCACCCAGTCCTTCGCATCGGGAATCGCGCAGGGTTCGTTGAGGTTGAGTATCAGTCTGGACGAGAGTATCCTGCGGGCGTCGTCGGTAACCATCACCGTGCGCCAGGGGCTGGTGCAGGGAGCCTGCAGGCGGCCCTTCCAGCCTTCCGCATCGGGAGTGAGCCAGGTGGTGAAGGTCCTGGTGGCGGGGTCGTATTCCAGGCTGGCGGCGGGATAGTTGAGCACCGCGGCCTCATGTATGTTGATGTACAGGCCGTCGTCCGTCTTCATCTGCAGGGCGGTCTGCACGCCCCTCTTGGAGAACACCTGCTGCGAAGCGTTGTAATCGACGTGCATCTGCTGCTCCGCCTCTATTTCGGAAAGCCGGGACACGGTGTAGCTGTACTCCTGCGTGTCATAGTCGCCGGGAATCCAGCAGGCCGTATGGTCGCCGCTCATGCGGAAGCTGGTGAGCTCCTCCTTCACCACGAAGTACGTGAGGTTCCAGCCCTGGTACGGGAACTCGTACCTGAAGCCCAGGCCGTCGTCGTACAGGCGGAACCTTATGACCATCTCCTGCTCCTTGCCGCCGTTGTTCTTGCCGAGCGTCACGGCGAGCTCGTTGTAATGGTTGCGGATGCTGGATTCTTCGCCCCAGACGGGCTCCCAGGTCTCGTCGAAGGTGGAAGTTTCGGAGGACAGCACCCTGAAGCCGCTGTGGAAGTCCACCGGGTCGGAATACACCTTGGAACTGCGGTGGACATAGCTGGAATTCAGTTTCTCGCCGCGGAACTCGTAGCCAAGGGTGCTGGGGAGCACCACGGCCCTGTCCCCGAAATACAGGGCGTACGCCGGAGTGCCGTCCCGCGTAAGGCCGAATTCCATGGAAAGGGTGCCGCCGGGACTGCCGAGGGTGAGGACGTCGTCAAGTTTGTCCGCTGTTGCGGGGCTCTGCGCGCATGAGGCGAGAACCAGCACGGCCGAAGCCAGACTGAGGAATCTATTCATATCTGTAGAAATTATTGTCCTTTTCGGAGGGAACAAGGCGGAAACCCTCTATTTCCCAATTGGGGAAGAGTGGCCTGCACCTCGCGTATTCGTTGGATGCGGGGCATACGGAGTAGAAGCCGAGGGCGCTCATGACATACCAGGCGCTGGTCTGGCCGTTGTCCTCGTCCCCGCAATAACCGTCGGGAGCGGCCCTGTAGAGACGGCTTCGCACCTCGTCCACCCATTTGTCCGTCTTGTCCGCGGCCCCGATGTAGTCGTAGAGGTAAATCATATGCTGGGCGGGCTGGTTGCCGTGGGCGTAATTGCCCATCGCGGCCACCTGCATCTCGGCTATCTCGTGGATGCGGAACCCGTACGAACTGTCGTCATAGACGGGAGGCACCACGAAAACCGAATCGAGCATGCTCCCGAAGCCCTGCGCCCCTCCCATGGCTTCCACGAGCGCTGGAATCTCGTGGAATACGCTCCAGGTATAGTGCCAGGAATTGCCTTCAGTGAAATCCCCTCCCCACTTGTAGGGGCTGAACGGCTCGGAGAAACTCCCGTCCTGCTTCCTTCCGCGCGCCAGACGGGAAACGGGATCAAAGACATTCCTCCAGTTGTGCGAACGCGCCTCCCACTTGTCCAGCTCTTCCTGCGGGCGGCCCAGTATCCGGGCTATCTGCAGGATGCACCAGTCGTCGTAAGCATATTCCAGGGTGCGTGCGGCGCTCTCGCGGATTCCGACGTCGCAGGGCACGTAGCCGAGGGTGTTGTAATACTCGTGGCCCAGCCTGCCGGAAGAACTTACTGAGGGGTGCACATGCTCCGTGCCATAGACCAGGGCGTCGTACAGCACCTTGAGGTCCGCGGGGGCGACCAGTCCCTTCACCGCGGCATCCGCCACGATGGATGCGGAATTGTTGCCTATCATGCAGGGCCTGTGGCCGGGACTGCACCACTCGGGCAGGAAGGCGTTCTCCCTCGCCACGTTCGCGAAGCCCGCGAGCATGCGCGCGCTCTCGTCGGGATATACCAGGTTGAGCAACGGGAACTGGGCCCGGAAGGTGTCCCAGAAGCCGTTGTCCGTATAAAGATAACCGTCGTGCACCTTGCCGTCGTAGGGGCTGTAATGGCGAGGCCTGCCGTCCCTGCCGACTTCCCAGAACTTGCGGGGGAAGAGGGTGCTGCGGTAAAGGCAGCTGTAAAAGGTGCGGTAGTCCTCCTCCCTGCCGCCGCCCACCCGTATGCGGCCAAGCACTTCGTTCCAGCGGGCCTGCGCGGCGGCGCACAATTCATCGAAGCTGCAGTCCGCCTCCCTGAGGTTGCGCTCCGCCTGCTCCGCCGATATGAAGGACGAGGCCAGCTTGAGCGTGACCTGCTCCCCGCGGGCCGTCGCAAAAGAGAGGGCTACGTCCGTGAAGCCGTCCAGCTTCACGGAGGGAGCGTTCTCCACATGGGCCCTGGCGTTTCTGGCGGAGGCGGCCAGGCTGAAGGGTTTGTCGGATTTGATTATGAAGAAGTTCGCGAAGTTGTCAGGCACCCCGCCGTGGTTCGAGATGGTGACGCCGGCCACGGTGAAGGAGTCCACCACTTCTATGGAACCGCCATAACTGTCTATTACAAGGCCGCTGGCTTCGCTTTCCGGAAAGGTGAAGCGCATTTGTGCGGCACGCTCCGCAGGAGTCAGTTCCGCCAGCACGTCATGGTCTGCGAGATAGACGCTGTAATAGTAGGGCCTGGCCGTCTCGCTGGCATGCGAGAAGATGCTCGCGCGCGCGTCCTGGTCCAGCATGCCGGCGAATGTGGCGCCTTTCTGCAGCCGCACCGGCATGACGCTGAAGCTGGCGTAGTCGTTGATCCAGGGCGAAGGCTGGTGGGTCTGCTTGAAACCCCTTATTTCGTGCGCGCCGTAGGTGTACTGCCATCCGTCCCCGTCGCGGCCGGTCTGCGGCGTCCAGAAGTTCATGCCCCACGGAAGGGCTACGGCGGGATAGGTGTTGCCCGCGCTGAGCGAGAAATCACTCATGGTGCCCACGAGGGTGTTCACGTAGAGGGCGGGATTCCCGGCATACTGCACCGTCTTTCCGCAGGATGAAGCAAGCAGCGCCGCGGCGCAGAGGGCGGCCGCCGCCCGTGACATGGCATTTATTCTGAGCATCGGAACTCCAATTTTTTTGCGTTCAACAAATCTTCGTGCGAGATGCGTCTGCCCCTGAGGGTTTTCCCACCGGCCCTGATGCCGGTGATGGTGCGCCCTCCAGTCCTGGAAATGACCAGGCGGCCGCCTATCCGCACTTCGTCAAAAGCCGGTGCGGTGAGCGTATAGGAAGGGTCTCCCGGGCAGTCAGGATACAGGCCCATCATGCTGAATACGGCCCATGCGCTCATGGTGCCGGTGTCATCGTTCCCGGGAATGCCGTCCGGAGCCACCTTGAAATACTTGTCCAGGAGCATATCGACGAGCACCCCGGTCCTGTTCTCGTATCCCTTGAAGCGGGAAAACAGGTAGGGATAGGCTATGTCAGGCTCGTTCGCCGGGTCGTAGAGGCCCTCGTCGAACACTTTCTGCAGCTTCTCGCAGAAGGCCCTGGGGCCTCCCATCAGCCTGGCCAGCCCCTCCACGTCGTGGGGCACGTAAAAAGTGTAGTTCCAGGCGCTCCCTTCGTGGAAACCCGGCACAGGCTCGAAATTCTCCCCCTGACGCGGATCGAAGGGCTCGAGGAAACTGCCGTCGGCCGTCAGGGGGCGCAGCGTTCCGGATTCGGGGCTGTAATAGTGCTTGTATCCGAGGGACCTGAGGCGGTACTTCTGCTCGTCCCCGCTCTTCCCCAGCGCTGCCGCCAGACGGGAGAGGGCCGCGTCCGCCACGTAATATTCGAGAGCGTGGGACACGGAGTTGTCGCCGGAAAAATCCGCGGCGAAGAAGCCCAGGGGGATATAGCCCTTTTCGTTGTAGGGAACGTTGTCCGGACGGAGCGGGTTCGCGGGCGTCTCGGTGCTCTTCACGAAGGCCTCGTAGGCCGCATCGACGTCGAAGTCACGCAGGCCCTTCAGGTAGCTGTCCACGATTACCGGGATGGCGGGATCCCCTTCCATGATGTGCGTTTCGCGGCCGTAGAGTTCCCATTTGGGCATCCAGCCGCTTTCCTTGTACATGTCCACCATGCTGCGCAGCATGTCCGCCTGCTTTTCGGGGTAAACGAGCGTGAGCAGCTGGTGCACGTTGCGGTAGGTGTCCCAAAGGGAGAAAACGGTGTAGCGGTCGTGCCCGGGTTCCGTGCGGCCGGTGCCGGCCTTTTCGAACAGGGGGTACTCGCCGTTCACGTCATTTATGATGTTGGGGTGGATGAGTGCGTGGTAGAGGGCCGTATAGAACACTTCCTTGCGGGTTTCGGTTCCGCCGCTCACGACGATGCGGCCGAGAGCCTCCTCCCAGCGGGCCTGCGCCGCGGCGCGCACCGCCTCGAAGTCGAAGCCGCACTGCTCCGCCTCCAGGTTCTCCCGTGCGTTCGCGGTGCTCACGAACGACACTCCCATCTGCACGCAAATCTGTTCCCCTTCGGCGGCGTCATAGCTGAACCAGTAGCCCAAGTCGTCCCCGCCCATGTCCCCGAAATAAGAAGTATAAACCTTGTATTTGCCTGCATAGCTGTCCCAGGCGGCCTCGGCCTGCATGGGAGGCTGTTTCTTGAAGAAGCCTGACGCGGCGGGGGCCTTGCTCACGCGCAGGACGAAATACTGCGCGAACACCGCCTGCGGCTCCGTGTAACCGAAACCGCCGCACAGGCGCATGCCTTCTATCTCCGTGTCGGAGACGCGGCGTATCCACCCGCCGGTCTCGTTGGTGAGGGCCTCCCCCAGATTCACTATTATTTCGGCCCGGCCTTCGGGGAAAGTGTAGCGCTCTATGGACGAGCGCAGGGTTGCGCTGGCCTCCGCTTTCACGCCGCTGCGCAGCGTAACACAGTAATAGCCGGGGCTGGCCTCCTGGGAATCCATGTAGCTGAGGTATTTCCGGTAGTCCACCTCGAGGGGGCCCGTCAGCGGCATGGTGAGCACGGCGCCCAGGTCCGGGCAGCCCACGCCGCTGAGATTCACGTGGCTGAAACCCGAGAAGAATGAATTGTCCGCACTGTAAGGAGTGCTCCACCAGCGGGAATCCTTGTCCCAGGTGTTCTGGACGGAGCCGCTCACATTGAACGGGCTGACGCTCATGAGGCCGTTGGGGCACACGGCCCCGGGATTGGTAGCTCCGAAATTGGAACTGCCGACGAAGGGGTTTACAAAGCCCGTGAGGGCGGACAGGAGGGTTATCAGCGTGGTCTTCAACATATCTTACAAATATAACGTTTTTTAATTAAATTTGCCTTCAGTATGAATCATCTCCTGACTACACTGATGCTTTCGTCCGTCATGGCCGCGCCCGGCGGCGACGGACGTCCCGCTCCGGCCGACAGGCTTTTCGTGTCCGCGGCGGTGGAGAGCAAGGCGGAGAGCGTGGCCGCCCGTATATCCGACGCCAAGCTCAGGGCCATGTTCCTGAAATGCTATCCAAACACCCTCGACACCACGGTGCATTTCAGCGACAGCGGCGGCACCCCGCGCACCTTCGTGTACACCGGAGACATCCCGGCCATGTGGCTGAGGGATTCCGGGGCCCAGGTATGGCCTTACGTGGACCTCTGCAGGCAGGACGAACAGCTGCGCAGGATGATTGCCGGCGTCATAAACTGCCAGTGGCAGCTGATATGCACGGACCGCTACGCCAACGCCTTCAACGACGGTCCCACCGGAGCGGGCAGCCGCGACGATACCGGCACGGTGCAGGATCCTTCGGTGTTCGAACGCAAGTGGGAGGTGGATTCGCACTGCTATCCCGTGCGGCTCGCATATCACTACTGGAAGACCACCGGGGACGTTTCCGTCTTCGGGGAGAACTGGCTCGCAGCCATTTCGGACATACTTCAAACATTCACTGAGCAGCAGCGCAAGGACGGCGACGGCCCGTATTACTTCCTGCGCGTGACGGACCGCCAGCTGGACACCAAGGACCGCGTGGGATGGGGCAACCCGGTGAGGCCGGTGGGGCTCATCTGCTCTTCCTTCCGCCCTTCCGACGATGCCACGCAGTTCGAATTCCTTGTGCCTTCCAACTTCTTCGCCGCCGACATCCTGCACAAGGCCGCGGAAATCCTCACGGACGTGAACGGAAGGCCGGACCTGGCGGGGCGCTGCATTTCCCTTGCGGAAGAAGTGGAGGCGGCCCTCAGGGAGTACGCGGTCTGCGAGCATCCCGTATTCGGCAAAATCTACGCATACGAGGTTGACGGCTTCGGCAACCGCTACCTCATGGACGACGCGAACGTTCCCTCCCTGCTGTCACTCGCCTACCTCATCCCTGACATGGCATCCGACCCGGTTTACATCAATACCCGCCGCTTCGTATGGAGCGGGTGGAATCCTTATTTCCGCAAGGGGAAAGCCGGAGAAGGCATAGGGGGACCGCACATCGGAACCCGGGCAATATGGCCCATGAGCATAATGATGAAGGCCTTCACCGCCCTTCAGCTTTCCCTCGCCCAAGGCCCGGAGTGCACGGAATACGACGGGGAAATCAGCGGGTGCCTGAAGCTGCTGCGCGACACCGACGCAGGCACCGGCTTCATGCACGAGTCCTTCGACCAGGACGACGCCTGCGAGTTCACGCGCCCCTGGTTCGCCTGGGCCAACACCCTGTTCGGGGAACTGGTGGCGAGGCTTGTGGAAAACGGGAAGGATTATCTGCTGTAAAGGCGCCTAAAGCGCAAGTTCCCCCAGCTTTTCCCCGAGCATGATGTGCGCGGAAGTGTCGGCCGTGAGGGTGAACCCGGCACCTTTCTGGAAGACCATCACCAGGTCGGAGCCGCCGAAGAGGAAATAGCCCATTTCCTGGCCCTTGGCCACGGAGTCGCCCACCCTGAGGCCTTCCGCGAAATTTACGGAGCAAATCTGCGACATGCCAATGGGAAGCAGCGCCACCTTGCCTGCCACCGTGTCGAGAACCACGCAGGCGCGGGTTTCGACGGACTCCCAGTCCGGAGTGCGGCTGTCGAGCCAGTAACGCCCCGCCGAAGGGTTCCAGCGATACACGCCGCCGCCCCCGTTGGCGCCTTCTATCTTGTTCATTTCCAAGATTTTACCGCCTAAGGGGAAATGATAGCGGTGATAGTCGTTCACGTCGAGGAAGACATGGGTGAGGGTGCCTCCGGCAAACTCCCCGCCGTACTTGCTGCCGGGCCCGAGAAGATTCGCCACGCTGCGGAACTCGCGGCTTTTGAGAAGCACGCCGCTGTTTATGCAGCCGCCGTCGTCTATGCTCCAGACACCCTGGGGCCAGCCGTCCACCGGGGAGCATACCACCGAGCCGTCGGAGGGTGCCGTTATCGGACGCTGGGAGGGGTTGCGGAGCCGGCGCGAAAAGAAATCGTTGAAACTCTTCCAGTTGGAAGCATCCTCATACCATTCCCGGCACACTCCGAATTCGGGATCGGTGAAGAAATCCCCGGCGTATGCGGGTTTCCACGACTCGGGAGTGGACAGAAATGCCCCCCACTGCCTGTTGTAACGTGCAAGCCAGCTGCGGAAAGGTTCGTGGTACTGCAGGGAAGGATAGTAATAGCCCTTCCCTTCCAGTTCCTCCAGGGGCTGGTCGAGAAGGAAATACAAGTAATCGACGCCCTGGTCCACATGGTCGTAGAGCGACGAACCCGTCGGCAGCTTTAAAATGAAACGCGGAAGAGTGGTGAGACTCCACTCTATGAATTCGTAAAATTCCTCCAGACTCTGTGCAGGATTGGTGTCACGGCAGGGATTGATGTTTTTCGCCTTCGCGATGGACTTTTCGAGCAAGCCCTTTAATTCTGCACCGGAGTTGACCAAATCAATCAACTCACAGGTAGTTGTGGAAAATTTTTTCAAGTCGCATAAAAAGAATTTAAGTCCAACTGCTGAATTCGGGTGCAAATGTATCATAAAAAAACATATTGTGATACACCTGAAAGGCATTTATTTTCGCCGAAATTGCAAAAAAAATCCCCCGAGGCCGGAAGCCTCGGAGGAGTAAATTGATAATCAGTTTATTAGAGGATGTCGGTCCTTTTTATGAAATCCACAATTTCGGGGATGTATCCGAACGCGAGGCCCGTCACGGTGTCGGCACAGCCGTAGTACACCGCGATGCGCCCGGTCTGCGGGTCGTGCAGGGCGGCGCACGGGAAGGTGACGTTGGGCACGTCTCCCGCGATTTCGTAAATTTCCCTGGGATTGAGCAGGTACTGTCCGCTCCTGGCCTTCACCTTCCAGGGCTCGTCCAGGTCAAGCAGGGCCGCCCCGAAGGAGTACACGTAGCCGTTGCAGCTGAGCAGCACGCCGTGGAAGATGAGCAGCCAGCCTTCGCTGGTCTCGATCGGAACCGGACCCGCGCCTATCTTCATGCTCTGCCACCCGCTTGTCTCGAAGGCGGCAGGGGCCATTACGTGACGGTGCCTGCCCCAGAACTCGAAGTCGGGCGACTCGCTGTAGAAGATGTCCCCGAAGGCGGTATGCCCCGTGTCGGAAGGACGGGAAAGCATGGCGAAACGGCCGTTTATCCTGCGGGGGAAGAGCACCCCGTTGCGGTTATACGGCAGGAAGGCGTTCTCCAGCTGGTGGAAGGTCCTGAAGTCCGTGGTCCAGGCGGCGCCTATGGTGGGACCGTGGAAACCGTTGCACCATGTTATGTAATACCTGCCGTCGATGAGGGTGACGCGCGGGTCGTAGCCATATACCCACTCCCCCACTTCGGGAGACGGTGCGTCGGCGAAGCTTATGGTCCGGGGGTCTATGTCCCAGTTGATGCCGTCCTTCGAGAAACCGGCGTGGATGGCCATGCGGCGGTTCTTGTCGTCGCAGCGGAACACTCCGGCGTAGCCGTCCCCGAAGGGCACCACCGCCGAATTGAAGATGCTGTTGGAATCGGGCAGCAGGTCCCGCGGGATTATGGGATTCCCGGAATATCTCCAGAGAACGTCTTTGCAGCCCGCGGGCCGGTTTTCCCAGGGCATGCCGGGGAGCGGCTCCCCAACGATTGTAAGTTTGCTCATTTTTTATTTTGCGTTATGTCGTTTGGATTCAAGCTGCGCCTGGATGCCCTTCATGCGCTTGGTGTCAAGCGGGTAAAAGGCCAGGCAGACTATTCCGAGCAGGGAGCCGGCGGCGGGAATGAGGCTCATGAGCGCCTTTATGGACGTGAGCGTCCCGGGCGCCTGTACGGCAAGGTCCTTGTCGTATCCGGCCCAGGCCAGCACCTGCATGAGCAGGAAGGCTCCGAGGGCTCCTCCGAACTTCTGGGCCATGCTGCTGGACGAGAAGATGAGGCCGGTGGAAGCGCTTCCGTTCCTGAGCTCGGAATAGTCCGCAACGTCGGCGAACATGCTCCACAGCATAGGTGAATTCACTCCGATGGCGATGCAGATGAGAATCTGGAGCACCACGAGCATCCAGAATCCGAACGTGGTCTGCGGCAGGAACCAGATTGCTATCGACAGCACGGTGATGATTGTCAGCACGCTGAGGAAGGTGCCCTTCTTGCCGATGCGGTCGCTCACGGGAACGGCCAGCAGCACGCCCGCCATCTGCGCTATCTCGCCTATCATCAGATACACGGCGCAGGTGAGGATGGGGCTGGCGCCCAGGATATTGGCGAAATAATACGCGGCCGCACCGCCCCTTATGCTGCCGAAGAGGAGTACGCCTATGCCGCCGCCAAGAAGAAGCCACCAGGGGCCGTTCCTGACGAGGGCCTTCAGGTCGTCCAGCACGGAGGCTCCGCCTTCCGCGGCGGGCTTCCTGTCAAGTTTCACCCGTTCCCTGGTAAGCGCGAAGCATCCCAGGAAAAGGAGCAGGCACAGGACGGCCACTATCCCCACCACGAGCGTCCAGGAGAGCGGGTCGGCATCCCCCACGCCGTTCATTATCCTGCCTGCGGAGTTTGTCTTGCCGACTATGCTTTTCTCGAACAGGGCGAATATGCCCATGGCCAGGAAACTGCCTATGTAGGCGAAGAACATGCGGTAGGAGGAGAATACGCTCTTCTCACGCGGGTCGTCCGTCACTACACCCAGCATGGCGCCGTAAGGCACGTTGATGGCAGTGTAAACGGTCATCATGAGTATGTACATGACATAGGCGTATATGTGCCTGGCGTTGTATCCCCAGTCCGGAGTATAGAAGGAGAGAGTGCCGATGACCGCGAACGGAAGCGCTATCCAGAGCAGGTAGGGACGGTACTTTCCCCACTTGGTGATGGTGCGGTCCGCGATTACGCCCATCACCGGATCGGAAACGGCGTCGTAGAGTTTTGTGAGCAGGAGCAGGAGCGCGGCGTGCTGGGGCTTAAGCCCGAACACGTCCGAATAGAATATGGGAAGATAGTAGGAGAATATCTTCCAAAACATGCTGGAGGAGAAGTCTCCGAGTCCGTATCCGACTTTTTCCGAGAGGGTGGCCTTTGCAGGCGTTTCAAGCAGATTCATAGCTACTCAGGGTTTTATGAAACGTGGTCTTTTGCCGGCGGAATAGGCCGCGAAGTCAGCGGCGTCTCCGCTGTCCTTGTAGGGTGCGTAGAAATGGGTGTCCCTGTCCCAGGCGTTCCTCCATACCAGCACGTAGCAGACCGGGAAGCCCTCCACGGCGGGGGCGAGGGTGCCCGTCCACCAGGCCGGGTCCCCGACTCCCTCGAATCCCGTCTCGGAAAGGCATATCAGCCGGCCGTGCGAAGAAGCGTAGGCGTCTATGTAGGCGAGCGTGGCGCGCACGCTGCCGATGAACATTTCCCTGGATTCGGGAAGCTCCCCGTACTGGTATATGTCGGTGCCGAGCACGTCCACCGCGCCGTCCCCGGGGTAGCGCTCGAAATAGTCATCGGGGGAGATGCCTCCGTTGGGGGAATATACCCATACCAGATTGTCCAGTCCGCGCGAAACCATATAGTCGTGCGTGAGCGTGAACAGGGCCTTGTATTCCTCCGGGGAGCAGAGCTTCCCGCCCCACCAGAACCAGCTGCCCACGTTCTCGTGCCAGGGGCGGAAGAGCACGGGAACAGGCTTTCCGTCGGAATCCGTCAGGCTCCCGAAGAAAGAAGCTGCACGGTCCAGCCAGAGCATGAACTTGTCGTGGTTGGCGCCGCCTGCGAGCACGGAGGCCACCACGCCCGCGGTGCCCACATCCCATGCGTCGCCTCCGGTGAGGGGGTTGCGGGCATGCCATGAGACGGTGACGAGACCGCCCCTGCGGTGATGTTCGAGCATGGCGCGCCTCATGAGGGTGAAAGGCACCCCGTCTATGTTCACGTCGCTGTCCAGTTCGATCCCGGCAATGTCGAAGCCGGCTACGCCCGGATACATTCCGCATGCGTCACGCACGTCGCTTCGCTGCAGCTTGTCATGTTTGACGTCCTCCACCTTCCAGGTGTGTCCGTAGCAGAGGTCGTCCTGATGCCCGAAAAAGTATCCTCCCTTGGAGGTGACGGAGCGCAGAGTCTCCAGTGTGGGGTTGCCTTCCGGCCGGGGGGCGCAGGAGGCGGCCAGCAGCGCTGTCAGCAAAGCTGCCGGCAGGAGCGTAATCTTGCAAATTTTCATGTCAGTCCAGTCTGGGGGCGTTGTTGTATATGGTCTTTAGTGAATAGTCGTCCGACTTCGGGGTGTACACGGCCCTGTAAATGGCCTCAACGTAATCCCGGGTGACGGAATTGATGTAGTCCCCGGTGTTGTGGCTCATGAAGCCGTGGGCGTCGCCCTGCACGCTCTCCGTACCTCCGTCCCAGAGGAAAAGCGGCATGCCGTAAGCCGTAAAGGCTCTCCAGGTGTACTCCAGATAATATTTCTTGAAGGCTATGGGGATTTCTCCGGACTTGTTCTTGCAGCCTGCCTCCCCGGCATACACGGGGATATTGTTCACGATGAATTTGTCGTACAGGGCCTTCACGGTGGCGATGTATGTCTGCTCGTCCTCGGACGGGCCCGTCTTTGCGGTATGTCCCCACTGCGGGTAGTCCCCGTCCCCTATTGTATAGCTGGACGGGTCGTAGTCGTGTATCGCGACTGCCAGACGGCCGGGCACGCTGTCGTAAGGCAGCTCGATATAGTCCATCACGAAAGCCGGATTGGCGCAGTAGCCGGACACGCCGAGCCATCGGGTGGCGTTGCCCCCTCCGGTGGAGCGCACGGTATCGACGAACAGCTGCAGCCATTCGTTAAGGATGGAGGTCTGCGCGGTGGGATCCGACCTGAAGCTCCGGCTCCATCCCCATCCTCCGTCGTTCACCTCGTTGAAGCATTCGAGCATCAGATAGTCGCCCTCGTCCCTGAAACGTTCCGCAATCTGACGCCATACCTTGGCGTAGCGGTCGCTGATTTCGGCCTTTTTCGCCCCGTCCGCGGCCGCCGATTCCACATCGAGCCAGTTCTGGAACACCTTGTTGCCGTCCTTGTCCCAGGAGGATGCGTCGTCATGATGCATGTTCACAATTACGCGGAACCCGGCGTCACGCGCCCAGAGCACGTTCTGCGCCACCAGGTCCAGAAAGGCGGGGTCTATGGCGTAATCGGGTGCGGGCCCCATGTGCTTGCTCCAGGTGACGGGGATGCGTATGGAATGGAATCCCCTGCTGTAGAGGGTTTTGTAAGTGGCTGCGGAGGGAGTGCCGCCATCCCACCATTCCTCGACTCCGTCGCCGTTGTAGTCGCATATCCCGCCGCGGTCGTGGGAGTCGAAATGGTTGCCCAGGTTGTACCCCATGCCGAAGCCGGCGAGGAAAGCCGTGGCGTCGTTGCTCACGATTCCGGGCTCCTGCGTGGCGAGACCCGCATCCACCATGTCGCCCGGTTGCTGGGAAACGGTGAAGACCGCGGATTCCCCGGTGAGCACGAGCTTAACCGTGAAGGTGGCGGTGCGCTGCACGAACTCTTCGTTTTTCATGACACTTACCGTTATGACGCCGCCGCCGCTCTCCATTGAGCTTACCTCGCAGCTGGCCCAGCTGCAGTCCCCGTCTATGTAAGGACGGCCGGAGGCCTTGTAGGCTATGTTCTGCGAGGAGGCGGCATTGCCGAACGAGAGGGTGGTCTGCATGAGCCGGAGAGCGACGCTTTCCGAGCCCGGCTCCTCACCGTTGCAGGCGCTGGCTGAGGCGGCGGCGAGAACAACGGCCGCCGTGCGCAGAATTCTGGTTATCTTACTTTCCATATGATTGTCAGTCGTAGAAGTATTCTTTTAGGAAAGCGTTCTTCTGCCGGCTCAGGTCGGGTTCCTGAAGGTGGATGCCGTGGGTGCTGAGCGGATAGCCCTTCCACTGCTTGTGGACGCCTTCAATGAGATTGTAGCCCGCGAAATTGGTGTGAGGCGGGCAGGTTTCGTCCTGCAGGGCGAACAGCATGAAAGTGGGGCAGGTGATATATTTCGCGAAGTTCTTCACGTCGAAATAGGACAAGGTTTCCAGAACCGTGCCGACGGGCAGGCCCTCCTTTTCCGCACGCGGAAGGATTTCACCGGCGGGCCACGAGGCCACCTTGAAGTAATCCGGGAAATCGCTCATGAACGGCACCTGCGGGATGATGCATTTGAACACGCCCGGCATAAGGGCCGCCGTAACCATCGTGAACGCCCCGCCCTGGGATGCGCCTTCGGCGTATATGTGCGTCTTGTCGGCCTTTTCCAGCGTCAGTACGAATTCCACACCCCTCACACAGTCCATGTAGGCGCCCAGATAATAATACGATTCCTTTGAGGCGAGGCCGCGGCAAATCCAGTCCTTGTTGTACTTCCCAAGGTTGCTGATGCCCTGCTCGCGGCTGCAGAGCGTAAAATCTATCTGGCCGGGATTGGCCGACGGGTCTTCCCACCACGGGAAGGAACTGTAGCCGTTGAACGTGATGCGCACGGGGTAAGTGCCTTCCGCCACCGGCTCCACAAGGATACCGCGGACAGGCTCTCCGCCGTAGGAGACCATGTCGATGATGTAGGTGCGGCGCACCCCGTTGGAGCGTTCCGGCACGAGGGTGCGGCGGAAGCCGGGAGCCACTTTGTCCAGATCCATGCGGTTCTTTTCCCAGAAAGCCTCGAAATCTTCTTTGGCGTCGCGCGGAGAGCAGATGGCTTCGGGGTCGCATCCGATGTTGAATTCCTTTTCAAGCAGAGCGTCCCCCACGTAGAGGCCGGCCTTGTAGAAGCCCGGCTCCAGGCTCATCCGGAATTCCACGGTGTCCGCTCCCCGGCCCGGCCTGGCGTAAACCGTAACGGTCCTGTACGCCTCTCCGGCGTCGGTCTTGAGTTCGAGGGTGACAGGCACCCTGCCCACCTTGCCGTGCTTGGCGCGCACCACGGCCCGGAGCGGTTTCTGGTCCGCGACCGTGTACAGCCAGTCGTTCTCCAGAAGCGGCTCGGCGGAATAATCCAGCTGCAGATGGGCGGCCGCGTCCTTGAGGATGTCCGTCGTGGAGACGTCGGTGACATATACCGAATTGAGGCCCTGGGCTTCCTGGGCCGGGTCTCCGCAGTAGTCGTCGCCCTTCTGCCACTGGTCGTGGGCGTAACGGGCATATCCTCCCCACCCCCAGAAATTCAGTCCGCGCAGCATGCCGCCCCTTTCGTCCGAGAGCACCACCTGGTTGCACATGTAACTGTAAACCCTGTCACGGCCCCAGGTGCCCCAGCCGCGGTTCATGCCGTCGCGCGGGAAGCCGAATTCCTCGGCGACGATGGGTTTCCCGAGCCGCGCGGCCGCTTCCAGATGCCTGGACACGTATGCATCCAGCGAGTCGATGGCGGGCCCGATGTGCTCCGTGGGATTGGGAGCGGGAGCCCAGCCCCAGTTGTAGGGCCAGATGTGCATGGTGAGATAATCGATGTCGGGGCAGGAATGTACCCTCTCGAAGAGTTCATAGCTGTATTCGCAGCCCCAGGCCCCTTCGCTGCCGGTGGAAACCATGTGGTTGGGGTCCGTCTCCTTGATGACGCGGGCGGCCTTCGCTATCCAGTCCACGAACTGCCTCTGCACGGATGTGTCGGAGGAGAAACAGCGGGGCTCGTTGGCTATCTGCCAGCTGAAAATGGCGGGGTCTTCCCTGTAGGGCTTCCCGGTGATGCTGTTGGTACGGCCGACGATGTTGCGGATGTGGTCGTAGAACAGCTCCTGGGCCTTCGTGTTGGTGCTGAACTGCGCCATCTGCTGCATGAAAGGCCAGTATCCGTCGATGAGGGGAAGGAGGGCCTTGCCGGCGCCTGCCCATTCCAGATAGCAGCCGAAGCCTCCGCTCCACTCCCAGGCGTTGTTGAGGAAGAGAACCGCCTTCATGTCCCTTTTGCCCATTTCCACCAGCAGGCGGTCCAGGCCGAGCAGCAGGGTGTCGTTATATACTCCCGGCCGTTTCTGCAATGTGGGCTCTATGCGCGTGGGGACGCCGTCGGGACCGTCTCCGCCCACCATCACACGCAGGTTGGTCACGCCCAGACTCCTGAGCGTGTCGAGTTCGGCTGTAAGGCGCTCGTAGTTTCCGCCTTCGCCTTCGGAGGCCAGGATGGCCCCGTACCAGAAATTGGCTCCGATGAACGACACGGTCCTGCCGTCCTGGACGAACTTCCCGTCCTTCACCCGCACGATGCCGTCCTTTCCGGTGCGCGAGCACGAGAAAAGCGCAAGTGCGGCGCAAGCCGCAAGAATAATACTGCCGGAATGTCTCATCATTAATCAGGGATATCAGAGTTTAACCGTCGTTTCCTCGCCGGCGTACACGATTTCCACCGTCTCCCCGCCGACGGGAGAGAGCAGGAAGGTCCTGTGCTCCAGCATGCCGGGGAAAGAACCCTGGCGCCTGCCCACCGTGAATGTCCTGGAGGACTCGTCCCAGTCGAAGCTTATCGTGGCAAAGGAACCCTTCTCGTAATTGTAGTTCACGTCCTCGTCTTCATAGAGGACGAAATGCGCGTCGGCCCCGGGATAGAGTACGAGCGTCAACGGATCGGCCGGCTTCTCGTCGCTCCACTGCATGTCGGGCCCCATGGGCACGATGCTGCCGGCACGCACGTAGAGGGGCATGCGCTCATAGGGGGCGGACGCCTCGACCGTCTGCCCTCCGGCAAGATACCCGCCGGTGTAGAAATCGAACCATCCGGCGCCCCCCGGAAGGTACACCGCGCGGCTGCGGGCCTTGTATTCATATACCGGGCACGGCATGAAGGCGGGACCGAACATCCACTGGTCGGAGATGTCCTTCACCTTCGGGTCGTCCGGGAAATCCATCACCAGGGCGCGCATCATGGTGTAGTCGCGGAAATGCACCGCGCCAGCCATGCTGTACAGGTATGGCATGAGGCGGTAGCGCAGGCGCATGTACCAGAGTATGCTACCGTACGCGGGGGAACCTTCCTCCGCTATGTTCCAAAGCTCCCTCGCAGGCCACTGGCCGTGGGTGCGGAAGAGGGGAACGAAGGCCCCGAACTGGTGCCAGCGGGTCTGCAGTTCCTGCCATTCCCCGCGGTTCGACGGGTTGTAGAACTTGTCCATCACGCTGAAACCGCCGATGTCCATGCCCCACATGGGAAGGCCGGCCATGCTGTAGCCGAGCCCCGCGCTCATCTGGGCGCGCATATCCGTCCAGGACGTGCCTATGTCGCCGCTCCAGGACGCGGTGGAATAACGCTGCAGCCCGGGAAAGCCGCTGCGCGTAAGGAGGAACACCCGCTTGTCGGGATCCACTCCCCTCTGGCCGTTGTAGATGGCCTCCGCGTTCACGAGGGCATAGGCGTTGAAATATTCGGTGGAAGGGCCGAGCGCGGTGGGACCCGTGAGGGCCTTCTGGTACGGCCACGGCTGGCAGTCGCGCAGGTTGGGTTCGCTGGCGTCCATCCACCAGGCGTCGATTTTCCGGCCGTACTTGCTGTAAAGGTTCTCGTCCATCTGGCGCCAGAACATCCCGCGGGCGTCGGCGGAGTAGGCGTCGTAGAAAGTTTCGGGATATCCGAGGAAGTCCAGCAGCGAATCCTCCACGGCGCGCATGAACACATAGCCGTGGTCGCGCATCTCCTCGTAATTCCTGGTGGAAGTATAGAATTTGGGCCACACGGAAATCATGTAGCGGCCGTGCATGGCGTGGATGTCATCCAGCATGGCCTCCGGGTCGGGGAAGCGGGTTTCGTCGAATTCGTGGCTGCCCCACTGGTCCGGCTTCCAGTACTGCCAGTCCTGCACTATGTTGTCTATGGGTATCTGCCTGTCCCTGAACTCCCTGAGGGTGGCCGTTATCTGTTCCTGGCTGGTGTAACGCTCGCGGCTCTGCCAGAAACCCATGGCCCAGCGCGGCGGAACCTGCGCCTTGCCGGTGAGGGTGCGGTAACCGGAGATTATGGCGTCCATGTCCTCCCCGGCTATGAAGTAATAGTCCACCTGGGGGTTCATCTCGCTCCAGAAGGAGAGTTTGGCCTGCTCCTCGTCGGTCTGGTAGGGAGCTACGCGAAGGCCCGTGTAGGACACGTCCCCGTCAGGCCTCCAGTTCACGCGGACGGGGGTCTTCTCCCCCGCCTTCAAGGCCACGGTGAACTTCACAATGTTGGGGTTCCATGCCGGACGCCACACTTCGTCCACCACTTCCCTGCCGCCTATCTCCACGCTCTGGAAGCCCGCGTAATACAGCTGGAAACGGTAGTTGCCGTCCCTGGGCGCCTGGATATAGCCTTCATACGTCACCGTAGCTCCCTTGAGGGGCATTTCCGGAAGATTGCGTATCGCCGTTTCGTCTTCGAAGAAGAGGGAGTCTTCCTGGCGCACCAGCCTTTCCCCGGAGGCGGGGACATACGTGCCCGTAAGATGTCCGTAATTGCCCTCCTTGTCGTAGAGGGTGAGCACCTTGCCGAGCTGCACATAGCCGGAAGGATTGCCGAAACGGCTCCAGGAGTAGCTGTCCCACAATATGCCATAACCCCTGTCGCTCATTATGAACGGGCAGCTTATCTTGGTGTTGTACTGGTAGAGGTCCACGTCGTCGCCCTTGCGGTTGAGCAGGAAGTCCTGCTGCTGCCCGAGGCCGTAGAACGCCTCGTCCGCGGGGCTTTCCCACACCTGCCGCACGGAATAGCCCTGCCTGCCTTCCACCGTGACGGGAGTGAATTCCCTGCGGTCTTCCGAAGATACGGGGGCGCCTCCGGCGTCGAAGAAGGACACGCGGCCGTCCGCCTTGGAGACCTTCACCGTAAGTGCGGATGTCCTGACCTCGAGGCCGGCCGGGGTGAGAGTGGACTTGAATGCCGCTTTTTCCCTGCGCGGCACGACCATGAGGCTGGGGCGGGAGGAAAAATCCTTCCCGGGAACAGCGCTTATGCGGATGATGTTTTCGGTGACGGGCTGCACGCGGACGCTGGTGCCGTCGTCGCACATCAGGACTGTGTTGTCGCGGGAGCAGGCCCCCAATGCGAGGAGTGCCGCGCCCATGGTGAGAATCTTCTTGAGCATATTGAGCATAACTTACAAATTTAATAAAAATAATGCGTATTTTTGCGTCATGTCCAGATACAAATTCATAATATGCAGCCTGGCGGCCCTGACGGTCCTGTCCGGCTGTTCCAGAAAGTCCTCCGTACCGGTTTATTGCTGGGACGGTTTCCCCGAAAACGCCACGATGGAAAGTCTCCGGCAGGATTTCAAGGCCCTCCGGGCCCGCGGGGTTCACGGAGTCTGCATAAACGGAGGCTTCAACCTGCAGAACGTGGCCCTCGCCGCCGCGGCCGCGCACGCCGAGGGGCTGGAATACCACGCCTGGGCCCCCGCCATGCTGCAGTCCGGCCTGGACAGCAGCTGGTACGCGGTGAACCGCCTCGGGCAGAGCGCATACGACGTGCAGGCCTACGTGCCCTACTACAAGGCTCTGGATCCCAGGAACCCGCAGGTAATAGACTGGTTCATAGAGCAATACACAGCACTGGCGGATATCCCGGAAGTGGACTTCGTCCAGCTGGACTACATAAGATACCCCGACGTCATACTGGCCAGGGGTCTCTGGGACAAGTACGGACTGGTGATGGACGAGGAGTACCCAACGGCCGACTACTGCTATTGCGCCGACTGCGTGGCGGCGTTCAGGGAGCAGACGGGCATTGACATCCTGGCCGTGGAAGATCCGTCCAAAGTGAAGGAATGGGCGCAGTTCCGCTGCGACGCCGTCACCTCCCTCGTAAGGAATATCTGCGACGCCGTGCACGCGCACGGCAAGAAGGTAAGCGCCGACGTATTCCCGGGCCCCGCCTCCTATGCGGAATGGATGGTGCGCCAGCAGTGGGGAGATTGGCCGCTCGACATGGTCTTCCCCATGAACTACAACGATTTCTACCTGGAAGGTGCGGAATGGGTAGGCAAGGTCACCGCCGAGGAAGTGCGGAGCACCTCAGCACCCGTCATGAGCGGGCTTTTCATCTGCCGCGACTGGCGCGGGAAGGAAAGCGTGTCGGATCCGGAGAACTCGGGCCTGGTACCTTCGGAAATGGGCACGGCGGTGCGCGGCGCGCTGGACGCCGGCGCGAAGGGCATATGCCTTTTCACTTCCTCAAGCATGACGGAGGAGCACTGGAAGGCGCTGGAAGAGGCGCTTCAGCGGTAAATCCTGCCTTCCTGGCTTATCGCGATGCAGTTCCCGTCCGGGAGCTGCATCGTGGTTTTATAGCCGTAAGAGTGGGTTTCGGTACTGATGGCCGCCCCTTCGGGAAGGAGCTCCAGGTCTTTTTTGGAGAGACGGACGTCCTTCATGTACGAGCCGCTTTCCGAGAAAGCCTCCTCCTGGGCATAGAATATAGCCCAAAGCAGTTTTTCCGCATCGCGGGAAGCGGGATATTCGAACGTGCGGGGGGAATCCTGAAGCCATACGTATCCCCAGCGCTCCGGCATGTGCATGGCTATCATGCCGGTAGGCCCCCAGGTCCAGTTGAACTCGGGGAGTTCCCCTCCGTCGGCGTCTTTCCTGTGCGCGCCGTCCTCCCACTGCCATTCCACCCTCGAGAATCCCACGCGCAGGTAGCTCCCCTCCTGCAGACAGCTGTCGAACTCGGGCACTATCGCCTTCTGCGGAATGGCCATCTCGACGCTCCAGAGCACGTCGGTGTCGGAGCCGTCGTTCAGCGTGCCGCAGGTCCTCACCGCCGAGCGCAGGCCCTGGCAGTCCCACTGGAACATTATGTACGGCCTGTCGGGGCAGCGGTACGGCCCTTCCAGGAAGAGGTCGAAAACGGTGCCGAGGGCATTGGTCTCTATCTCGTAGTAGTTGCGTCCGTCCCCGTCCGGGTCCAGGAACACCTCGAAGTCGTTGTCTTTCCAGATTACCTCGTCGCGCCCCGCGATGGAGCCCTGCAGGTCCGGTTCCTCAAGCTCCGCCCCTATGTACAGGAAATCGTCGTCCCACAGCATGCGCACCCGCGTTGCGTACAGCGGCGAGGGAAAGCCCTCTCCGCTGATGTCGCAGAATGCGTCGCTCACCCCGGCATTCCGCCAGGCAGGGTCCGAAAGGTCCCCGTCCACGACTATCGGGGAATCGGCGCGGACGCACACGTAGCCGTTGGGGTCCGTGAGAAAACGGGCGTACTTCACGCACAGGCTCTCCGGTTCCGCGGAGCAGGAAAGCAGGAAGGCAAGAGAAAGGAGAGGCAGGAGCTTTTTCATAGCGAGGAAGGGAGGATTTCAAGAAAACGGCGCACCGCGGCGAAGGAGCCGTCCGCAAGCGCAGCCCAGAAATTGTCGTATTCGCACTGGTGGTCCCCGCCGGCGGCATCGCTGATTATGCGAAGGCAGAGGAAAGGCACGCCGCGCATGCAGCACACCTGGGAGATGGCTCCGGATTCCATGTCAACCGCAAGTCCCCCGGGGAAATGGGCGAGGACACCCTCCGCCTGCGCGGAGGTGCTGATGAAGAAGTCCCCGCTGCACAGCAGACCTCCCTTCGCCCCGGCCTCCATGGCTTTCGCGTACAGCGTGTCATTGCTGCGGAAGCGTTCGGGAAGCCCCTGCACCTGGCCGTAGGCGTTACCCGCACCGCACCATACATCATGGTAAACCACTTCGCGCGCCGCCACCATGTCGAAGCATTTCAGAGACGGGTCCAGCCCACCGGCGACTCCGGTGTTGACAATGCAGTCCAACGGATATTCGCCGATGAACTCCGCGGCACAAAGCGCCGCGTTCACCTTGCCTATCCCGCTTTTGCGTATTATTATTTCGTTACCGCCGACGATGCCCTCCGTGCGTCCCCCGAGGAGGGAGCGGATCTGCACGAATTCAGAATCGAGCGCCGCAATTATTCCTATTTTCATTCCAATACAAACTTACGGGCAAATATAAGCAAAACGGAGGATTTTTTTTAATTTTGTAAAAATCAAACAAAACGCAACATTCAATCCTATGAAACTCAATCCGGCAATCATGGCAGCAGCACTCACACTGGGAGCCTGCGCTTCCGGCAGCGGGAGCGGCACGGCGGACTCCAAACCGGCAATCCCGAAGGACAGGGAACTGGAAGCCAAAGTGGAGAAGACGCTGAAGGGCCTCTCCCTCGAGGAGAAGGCGGGACAAATGATGGAAATCTCCATCGAGACTCTCCTGAACGGGGACAACACCGCCCTCGACATGGACAAACTGCAGAACGTAATCGGGAAATACAAGGTCGGAAGCCTGCTGAACGTGTTCGGCGGCAGCGCCCGGGACCGCTTCTTCACTGCGGAATACATAGGACAGATCCAGGACATTTCCTTAAAGGAGACGGGAATCCCCGACATCTACGGCCTGGACATGATCCACGGCGCAACCTATGTCACCGGCGCCACCTTCTTCCCCCAGGAAATCAACCTCGCAGCGACCTTCAATCCGGTGCACGCGGCCAACATGGGCGAAGCCATCGCGTACGAAACCCGCGCGGCTGGCTGCGCATGGGTTTATTCCCCGGTCATGGACCTCTCCCGCACCCCTGCATGGTCGCGCGTATGGGAGAGCTTCGGCGAAGACCCGTACCTGCAGGGCGTCATGGCATCCACCGAGGTGCGTGCGATGCAGGGGGACGACCCCAACCACATCGACGCCCGCCACGTTGCGGTGAGCCTCAAGCATTACATGGCTTACGGCGCCCCGGCATCCGGACGCGACCGCACTCCCGCCTATGTATCTCCCCTCGACCTCCGCGAGAAGTTCTTCGCACCCTTCAAGGAGAGCATCAGGGCCGGAGCGCTTTCCGTCATGGTCAACTCGGCCTCCATCAACGGGGTGCCCGCCCATTCCGACGGCACCCTTCTTACCGGGTGGCTCAAGGAGGGCCTCAACTGGGACGGCATGCTGGTCACCGACTGGGCGGACGTGAACAACCTCTGGCAGCGCGAGAGGGTGGCAGCGAACCGCAAGGAAGCCCTCGCGATGGCCATCAACGCCGGCATAGACATGGTCATGGAGCCTTATGACGCATCCGCCTGCGAGGACATAGTCGCGGCGGTGAAGGAGGGGCTCATCCCCATGAGCCGCATCGACGACGCCGTGCGCCGCGTACTCAGGCTCAAATACCGCATCGGCCTGTTCGACAGCCCCATCTGGGACGTGACGCCGTACGACAAATTCGCCGGAGAGGAATTCACCGCTGCCGCGCTCGCCGCCGCGGTGGAGAGCGAAGTGCTGCTCAAAAACGACGGCATTCTCCCGCTGAAAAAGGGCGTCCGCATACTCGTCACCGGCCCCAACGGCAACAGCATCCGCACCCTCAACGGCGGCTGGAGCTACCAGTGGCAGGGTACCGGCGACCCCAGGTACGTGGAAAGCTACAACACCATCTACGAAGCACTGAAGAATGAATTCGGCACCGTCAGCTATGTGCCAGGCGTAGAATATGTAGATGACTACGGAAGGTGGATGGAAGAGAAGAACGTGAACATACAGGCAGCCGTCGCCGCCGCCCGCGGCGCGGACGTCATCGTGGCCTGCGTGGGCGAGAATTCCTATTGCGAAACCCCGGGGAACCTCGAGGACCTGAACCTTTCCGCCAACCAGAAAGACCTTGTGAAGGCCCTGGCAAAAACGGGCAAACCAATCGTGCTGGTGCTCAATGAAGGCCGTCCGCGCATAATAAAGGACATTGCGGAACTGCCTGAAGTAAAAGCTGTAGTGGACGTTATGCTGCCCGGAAACTACGGCGGCGACGCCCTTGCCCTCCTGCTCTCCGGAAAGGAGAATTTCAGCGGCAGGCTCCCCTTCACCTATTCCATGAACGTGAACGACCTGCACACATACGACTACAAGGTTTCCGAGAATGTGCCCACCATGGCTGGAGCATACAACTACGACGCGTCCATGCACGTGCAATGGCCCTTCGGGCACGGACTGAGCTATACCAGCTTCGAATACGGCGACCTGCAGGTGGACAGGACGGAATTCGACGCGGACGACGTGCTCAACGTAAAGGTTACCGTGAAGAACACCGGAGCGCTCGCCGGCAAGGAAGCCGTGCTTCTCTTCTCCTCCGACATCGTGGCCAGCGTGGTGCCCGATGTGAGACGCCTCCGCGCCTTTGCCAAAGTTGAACTGCAGCCGGGCGAGAGCAAGGTCGTGGAACTCAGCGTTCCCGCCAAGGACCTCGCATTCGTCGGACGCGACGGCAAATGGCGTCTGGAGGAGGGTGACTTCCGCCTCGGATGCGGCGGCCTCGCGGTCATGACCAGATGCACCGCCACCAGGGTCTGGGACAGCCAGAACCTCTGACGGCCCCGCTCTTTTGCGTCCCCCTGAACCGGCCTCTCCCCCTCCGGGGCGCCACGGTTGGGGGGATAAACCTGATGGGAGTCTGTGGACGGCCCCGCCGGCCACAGTCTCCCATACCTCTTTCCCCTTAATCGTGCCGGTCTGGACGCCTTGGCGGCCTGACGGGCACTCATTAGCTCCAGACATATCGGGCTGGCCAGCTTGTCTGGACTGCCGGATACGGCTGACCGCTTTCCTACAACCTTCGCATCGCACCGCCGCCGGAACTGGCCACCGTATCCACTCACCCTCCTATGGCACCGACATCGGGGCGAGGCACCATCGGCC
>FLNY01002436.1_pt1 | contig 67316 bp, 56 predicted proteins | sample 1140381 | NCBI WGS metagenome assembly FLNY01 (sample SAMEA3878172, study PRJEB12797) | bioreactor metagenome | biome: Moose rumen | place: Sweden | collected 2011-10
GAGAGAAAGGAAAGAAGAGCGAACGGTGGATGCCTAGGCTATCCGGAGGCGATGAAAGACGTGGTAAGCTGCGAAAAGCCGCGGGGATTTGCAAACAGGAGTTGATCCGCGGATGTCTGAATGGGGCAACCCACTGGATTGAAGATCCAGTACCATCTGTGAAGATGGGGCGAACCCGGGGAACTGAAACATCTTAGTACCCGGAGGAAGAGAAAGAAAAGTCGATACCCTGAGTAGTGGCGAGCGAAAGGGGCAGAGCCTAAACCGTGTTGTTTACGGACAATGCGGGGTTGTAGGAGTAATCACAAAGGCAGTACATGGAACCAGAACGCTGTGGAAACAGCGACCGTAGAGGGTGACAGTCCCGTACGGGTAACAGTGTACGGCCGCGATTACCACCTGAGTAGGGCGGGGCACGAGGAATCCTGTCTGAATCTGCGGGGACCATCCCGCAAGGCTAAACACTCCCGGAAGACCGATAGTGGACCAGTACCGTGAGGGAAAGGTGGGAAGCACCCCGAGCAGGGGAGTGAAACAGAACCTGAAACCGTTCGTTTACAAGCGGTCGGAGCGTCGTAAGGCGCGACGGCGTGCCTTTTGCATAATGAGCCTACGAGTTGTATCTTTGTGGCGAGGTTAAGCACTTCAGGTGCGTAAGCCGTAGCGAGAGCGAGTCTGAACAGGGCGCCGATAGTCACAAGGAACAGACGCGAAACCTAGTGATCTACCCATGACCAGGGTGAAGTGGCGGTAACACGCCATGGAGGCCCGAACCAGTTTCCGTTGAAAAGGGCTTGGATGAGTTGTGGGTAGGAGTGAAAGGCCAATCAAACTGGGAGATAGCTCGTACTCCCCGAAATGTCTTTAGGGACAGCCTCGGACATGATTACGTGAGGTAAAGCTACTGATAGGATGCGGGGGCTTCATCGCCTGCCAAATCCTGACAAACTCTGAATGCGCGTAAGACTGAGTCCGGGAGTGAGTCGTCGGGTGCTAATATCCGTCGGCGAAAGGGTAAGAGCCCAGACCAACAGCCAAGGCCCCGAAACACGGTTTAAGTTGAGACAGAACGAGGTGACATCGCAGTGACAGCTAGGATGTTAGCTTGGAAGCAGCTATTCATTCAAAGAGTGCGTAACAGCTCACTAGTCGAGCGGAGTTGCGTGGATGATGAGCGGGCATCAAGACCGTTGCCGAAGCTATGGGATGCGCAAGCATCGGTAGGGGAGCATTCCAGTCAGCCTTGAAGGTGCGTTGTGAGACGTGCTGGAGCGGCTGGAAAAGAAAATGTAGGCATAAGTAACGACAATGCATGTAGAAACATGCACACCGAAAACCCAAGGTTTCCTCAGCAACGTTAAACGCCTGAGGGTAAGCCGGGGACTAAGGGTAACCCGAAGGGGGATCCCGATGACGAGGCGGTTAAGATTCCGCCGCCTGCTTTACAGGAGAGCGTGAGACCGGGGAGTGACACGGCCGCGTGCTGACGGAATAGCACGTTGAAGGGCGTAGGCGCGAGCTGAAACCCGACAGTACGGAGCGTCTTCGGACAATCTGACAGCGCCGGTAACCATACCTGCAAGAAAATCGCGCGATCGTGTAGCGTAAAGCAGCCCGTACCGTAAACCGACACAGGTGGGTGAGGAGAGAATCCTCAGGTGCTCGAGTGAATCATGGCTAAGGAACTAGGCAAATTTACCCCGTAACTTCGGGAGAAGGGGACCCTGCTTCGGCAGGGCGCAGAGAAATGGCCCAGGCGACTGTTTACCAAAAACACATGGCTACGCTAAATCGTTAAGATGAGATATGTGGCCTGACACCTGCCCGGTGACGGAAGGTTAAGAGGGGGGCTCAGCGCAAGCGAAGGTCTGAATCGAAGCCCCGTTAAACGGCGGCCGTAACTATAACGGTCCTAAGGTAGCGAAATTCCTTGTCGGGTAAGTTCCGACCTGCACGAATGGTGTAACGATCTGGGCACTGTCTCAGCCATGAGCTCGGTGAAATTGTAGTGGCGGTGAAGATGCCGCCTACCCGCAACGGGACGAAAAGACCCCGTGAACCTTTACTATAGCTTAGCGCTGATCTTGGACGTCAGATGTGTAGGATAGGTGGGAGACTGTGAGGCGGGTACGCTAGTACCCGTGGAGTCATTGGTGAAATACCACCCTTCTGGCGCCCGGGGTCTAACTTCGTAAGAAGGACACCGCTTGGTGGGTAGTTTGACTGGGGTGGTCGCCTCCAAAAGCGTAACGGAGGCTTCCCAAGGTCCGCTCAGCGCGGATGGCAATCGCGCGTAGAGTGCAGTGGCATAAGCGGGCTTGACTGAGAGACTCACAAGTCGATCAGGTACGAAAGTAGGGCAAAGTGATCCGGTGGTTCCTCATGGGAGGGCCATCGCTCATAGGATAAAAGGTACTCCGGGGATAACAGGCTGATCGCTCCCAAGAGCTCAAATCGACGGAGCGGTTTGGCACCTCGATGTCGGCTCGTCACATCCTGGGGCTGGAGCAGGTTCCAAGGGTTCGGCTGTTCGCCGATTAAAGTGGCACGCGAGCTGGGTTCAGAACGTCGTGAGACAGTTCGGTCTCTATCTGTTGTGGGCGTTGGAAAATTGCGAAGGACTGACCTTAGTACGAGAGGACCGGGTCGGACAAGCCTCTGGTATACCGGTTGTGGCGCCAGCTGCACCGCCGGGTATCCACGCTTGGTCAGGATAAGCGCTGAAAGCATCTAAGCGCGAAGCCGTCTTCAAGATGAGTTTTCCCTTGAGGGTCGTGGGAGACTACCACGTTGATAGGCAGGATGTGTAAGTTCAGAGATGGGCTCAGCAGACCTGTACTAATTGCCCGAGCGACTTTCTCTTGAGAAAGATACGCCGAAAGAAAAAGCAAGAATCTGTCGGGTGCTTTGCCTGATGTCATGTCATTCTGAGCGCAAGCGAAGAATCTGAGATATTCTCTCAAGTACTATACTGCCGTGGTTATAGCGGTGAGGATCCACCTCTTCCCATTCCGAACAGAGAAGTTAAGCTCACCATCGCCGATGGTACTGACCCACCAGTTGGGAGAGTAGGTAGCCGCGGTTTTTCGGGAGGCCGGACGTCGCAAGACGCCCGGCCTCCTTCGTTTGTGTCCGCCGCCCCCCGTTTGGGGATTAGGATTATTTGATGTATCTTTGGCCTGTCTAAAAAGGAAAAGTCATGAAAGTACGGAACATCATAACGGCTTTGCTGGGCGCCCTGCTGGTGGCGGGGTGCGGAGTAAGTGCACCGGTAACCACTACAACAAGCCAGGCTTCGCAGCCGCAACGGAAGCCGTCGGCCCCGCTGCTTAACCTGGAGCTCGCTTTCGTACAGCCGGAGGTGGATGCGTCAAAATATGGCTCGGCCGAGGTGCTTTTGCAGCGCCTCTCGCAGAATCCTTCCGGAATGGGCAAGAACGAGTTTTATGCCGCTTCCATGGGCTCCGAGCCGGGTTCCGCCACCTTCAACAAGGTCTATGAGACGGCCGTCAAGTACTATCCCGCCGACGAGCTGGTGAACCTGAACCGGGCCAGCGCCCGAATGCAGCAGGGAGACTATTCCGGGGCCAAAACCTATCTGGACAAGGCCGGGAACAGCGCCGCCGCGGTCTATTCCCGGGGCGTCTGGTATGCCAGGCAGGGCAATATCCAGCAGGCTGTCACATACTTCCGCAAGGCTGGCGATATGGGTTATCCCAAGGCCGAGACGGCTATCCAGGCCATCGCTTCGGCCCGCTGAGCCCCGCCGCTTCCGGCCGGATTAAATCGTTTTTATGCAAAAAAATGCAGGTTCCCGGGCTGCTTACGGCTCTTCGGGGATTTCTTTTTTTTGCTTACAATTTTTAATTAAAGATTTTAAAAATTAGAAAACGTTTTATAGAATACTACCATAACCTGCATTTAATGTCACTTTTACCGGCCGGGGAAGGACTTGTAAAATTGAAATCTTTTTTCAAACTTTGCACCGGGAGTTCGTTTACATACGAAGCGAATCCCTTGTAGTGTATGATGCAAATCCCCATTTGTATCGCCTTTAAAAAACTATTCACAATGAGAAAAATCAAAACTTTGATTTTTACCCTGCTGTTTGTCTGTGGGGCGGTTGCCAGTGCACAGAACATTACAGTGAAAGGGACAGTGACGGATGCCCAGTCGGGCGATCCCATTCCCGCCGCCGCTGTCGTAGTAGGCGGCTCTACTTCCGGTGTCGTTACTGCTTTTGACGGCACGTACTCCATCACCGTCGCTTCCGACGGTATCCTTATCTTCTCCTCCATCGGCTATGAAACCATGCAGGTTCCGGTGCAAGGAAACAGGATTTTGAATGTCGAGCTCACCCAAAGCGCCGAGTTCCTGGACGAGACCATCGTGGTTGCCTACGGTACGGCCAAGAAGAGCTCTTATTCCGGATCGGCCACCATGGTGCGTTCCGAGGACCTGGCCCAGAAGCCTGTCTCTTCCGTAGAACAGGCCCTGCAGGGCAAGGTGGCCGGTTTGCAGGTAACCACCGCCTCCGGCCAGCCCGGCGCATCCACTTCCTTCCGCATCCGCGGTACAGGAACGCTGAATGCATCGGCCGAACCGCTGTATGTGATTGACGGCGTGGCCACCACCAGCGCCAGCTATTCCCAGAACGCGGCCAATGCCTATACCACCTCGAGTATCCTGTCGACCATCAATCCTCAGGATATCGAGTCCATTACGGTGCTGAAGGATGCCGCCGCCGCTTCGCTGTACGGCTCCCGTGCCGCCAACGGCGTGGTCATCATCACCACCAAGGGCGGCAAGGCCGGCACCGGCCACCTGAACTTCAATGCCCAGGTGGGCGTGGCAACCGTTCCCCGCACCTACACCATGATGAGCTCGGGCGACTATTACAAGAAGGCGTTCGACGCCTACATGGCTGCCGGAGACGACTACCAGACCGCCAACCAGAAAGCCCAGGGCCTCACCAGCTGGAATCCCTTCAATGTGGATCTCCCGTATGATGCCAGCGGCAACCTGGCCGCCGGCGCCAAGGTGGTGGTGGATACCGACTGGCAGAAGGAAGTGCTTACGCCCGGAATCACCCAGGATTACAGCCTGAGCTTCTCCGGCGGCACCGACAAAGTGAACTACTTCGTTTCCGGCGGTTACTTCGACCAGAAGGGAACCTCTCCCACATCGCGCTATACCCGCTACTCCGGCAAGGCTACGGTGGATGCCCAGGTGAACAAATGGGTCAAGGGGGGGGCAAATATTCTGTTCTCCTATGCTACGCAGAACTCTGAGGTATCTTCGAGTGCCGGTGCGTCCCCGCTCTACAACGCCCTTACCTTTCCGAATGCCGTTCCGGTCTATAAAGTAGATTCCAACGGAAACTACGTGCTTGACGAGAGCGGCGAGCGCCAGTATAACTGGAGCAACCCGGTGGCCCGCGACTTCAACCCACTTGCCATTCCCAATCTGAACATCAATACGGCCACTACGGCCCGTCTGTTCGCCTCCTTCTATGGAGAAATCCAGTTTATCCCGGGACTAAGCCTCCGCACCGTGTTCTCGCCCGACTATGTGTCGGTTTATGATACCAGCTACTGGAACAAATACCATGGTGACGGTCCGGCCTATGGTGGCCGCGGTTCGAAAGCACAGACTTCCGACCTGATGTACACCAGTACCACTACCCTGAACTTTAGCCGGACCTTCGGCGAGTCGCACAACGTCTCCGCCATGGTGGGCTACGAGTTCTGGCAGAGCCGTCGCAACTACTTCAACGGCACCAAGACCGACTTCGCTTTCGATTTCATGACGGAACTGGCCGGCGCCGGCAACCTCCAGTCGATGACCTCCTACTACACCGATGCGGCCCTGATGTCATTCCTCGGCCATGCCGAATACAATTATGCCGAGAAATACTTCCTCTCCGCTTCCTTCCGCCGCGACGGTTCCTCCGTGTTCGGAGCCGACAACAAGTGGGGTAACTTCTACAGCGTGGGTGCATCCTGGCGGCTGGTCCAGGAAGACTTCATCCGCGACCTGGACTGGATCAGCGACCTGAAATTCCGCGTCAGCTACGGTACCTCCGGCAACAACGCCGGTCTGGGCCGCTACCAGGCCTTGGGCCTGTGGGTGGCCAGCAGCAGCTACCAGTATGGAAACGCCTCCGGCCTTGGGCACGAGAGCCTGTCAAATCCGGACCTGGGCTGGGAGAAGCAGCGCATGCTTAACGTAGGCTTGGACTTCGGTTTCCTGCACAACCGTATCAACGGATCGGTGGAATTCTTCCGGAAGACCTCCGACGACCTGCTCTATGAGTACCCGCTTCCCGCTTCCCACGGCGTAGCCGGCTATTACGATCAGATTTCTTCCGTGATGATGAATCTTGCCAAAGTAAGGAACCAGGGCGTGGAAATCGTGCTGGGCGGTACGCCGGTACAGACCCGCGACTTCACCTGGGATGTGAACTTCAACTTCTCTTACAACGCCGACAAGATTCTGGACCTTGCCGGGGACGATGACATCACGATGTCCGACACCAAGAAAATTTGGAAAGTGGGGCAGAGCCAGTACGAATTCTACATGCCCACCTGGATGGGCGTGGATTCCGCCACGGGCGATCCGCTGTGGAAGTGCGGCGACGGCACCACCAACAATTATTCCGAGGCAGACTATCAGATGCAGGGACGTGCAACGCCCTGGGGCTTCGGCGCCCTTACCAACAACTTCAGCTGGAAGGGCCTGAGCCTGTCCTTCATGTTCTACTACAATCTGGGCGGAAAGGTGTATGACAGCCTCTATGCCACTATCATGCACGATGGCAACGATCCCGGAAAGAACCTCCACGTGGACGCCCTCAATGCCTGGACGACAGCCGGCATGCAAACCGATGTGCCGCGCTACAGCAACAACAACGACAACCAGTCCAATTCTCCTTCGACGCGCTTCCTCTATGATGCCACGTATCTGAAACTGAAGAATGTGAACCTGTCCTACACGCTTCCTTCCAAGATTGCGAAAAAGCTGGGTCCCATCTCCGGTGTGCGCGTGTACGTGAATGCGGACAACCTCTTTACCGTGTTCAAGGACAAGAACTACAAAGGTTACGACGACATTGACATCTTCGGTATTGGCGGATACGACGCATACGCCAACTACATTCCGCTCAGCCAGACCTACACCATGGGCGTCAGTCTCACCTTCTAATATGCATGCGATATGAAAAAGACTCTATACATTGCTTTGATTTCCCTGCTGGCCCTTACTGTTTCCTGCTCTAAGGAGGTGCTGTCTCCCGTGCCCTCCAATGCGGTTTCGGACAGCCAGATATTCTCCTCCGTGGAAGCCGCCACCAATGCCCTCAACTCCGGCATGGCCTACATCGGGCACTACCAGTCCATTACGCTGTCCACCATCATGGCCGAGGTAATGGGCGAGGATGCCGCCATGACCTCAGGCTCTTACGGCATGCCCACCTACAACTGGAACCTGTATTCCTATACCTACTCCCAGGTGGCCGAGTCCGATCCCTGGTGGTTCGGCTATGCCAACTATATCTGGCCGGCCGAATACAAGGCCATTGACGTGGCCAACAACATCATCGCCAGCATGACCGATGCGGCGGAAGAGACCGGCAAGGAGAACCTGCTGGGGCAGGCCTATGCCATGCGCGGCTTTGTGTATCTGCGCCTGGCGCGCCTGTTTGCTCCGGCCTACAGCACCAATCCCGAAGCGCCCAGCGTGATCCTGCGCCTGGAACCGGCCGATGCCGCTTCCGAACATCTGGGCCGCGCGTCCCAGCGTGATGTTTACGCCCGGATTCTTGAAGATCTGGACTACGGCCGCCAGCATTGCTCGGCTTCCGCCACAGAGTACTTTACGCCTCGCAGCTGCGCTCTGTTCATGGCTCGTGCCTATCAGGACATGCAGGACTGGACCAATGCGAAGAAATATGCCGAGGAAGCGGCCGGCAAGGTATTCGACGGCAGCAACCTCATGAGCCCGGCCGAGTGGCGCAGTGGTTTCAAAGACCACAACGCCGAGTGGCTGCAGTTCTTCAACTACAACCCTGCAAAGTGCAACTACTACGCATCCATCCCTTCGTTCTATTACCTGGCCGAAGCGGCCTATAACGTGGACGAGACCGGCAAGGCGGACCCGAATGACATAGACTACCTGGATGGCCCGGCAGAAGGCGACTATTTTGAGAACCCGCTCTACGGTTACAGCACAGTCCGCTGGACCACCCGTTTCCGCAACGAGTTCGAAGAGAGCGACTGCCGCAAGCTGTTCCCGTTCTACTTCTACAAGCAGGACGGCTGGTTCACCAGCAAGTTCAGCCACCGTGCCAATGTGGGTGATGCCGAATTCCCGATGGCCCGTATTGCAGAGGCCTACCTCATTGAGGCCGAAGCCCTTGCCCAGACGGGAGGCAATGCCAAGAGCGTCTTGAACGCCCTGCAGGCAGCCCGCGGCGCTACGCCCACCGACGGCTCGCTGGAGAGCATCTACATGGAGCGCCGCAAGGAACTCTACGGCGAAGGCTTCCGTCTGCACGACATCAAGCGTCTGCACCAGGCGCTGGACCGCACCCAGGATGAAGAGCATTGGGCCAGCGTGAAGACACTTCCTGCCGACAGCCCCCGTTTCATGCTCCCCATCCCTGAAGTGGAGATGCTGTACAACAAAGCCCTTACTTCCGCCGACCAGAATGAATACTGGAGAAAATAATGAAACGGCTTGACATTTTATTGGGAATGCTGCTTTTAGGAGCAGCATTCTCTTGTTCCCCCAAGAGCGGGGAAACAGTGGAATTCCTGGGCAGGCAGGTGCCCGTGCAGTCTTTCCTGGAAGGCTTTCCTTACAGCACCTGGGGCTTTTACCTTTCCGACGATGCCACGCGCCTCACCTATGTCCGGAACACGGACGGCAATCCGCTCCTGCAGCTGGATTTGACAGAATGCACGGACATCTCCAAAGGGAAGGTCTTGTCGGCCGATGACTGGTCCGTCAAGAATTTCTGGCATCCCCAGTGGAACGAGAAAGACGGCTGCCTGTATTGGATGGGAGACCAGGCCAACGACGAGAAGATAGACCTCTATCGCCTGAATCCTGCCACGGGAGAGACCACCTGCTTTACGGATGTGCCCTATATCTATGGCTGGAGCTTCAATGACGACAAGACCCTGGCCGGCTATGTGGCCCGCATCTCCCAGACGGAAAATGACCATGTGGACGAGTTCCACGTGCTCAATGTGCAGACTGGGGAGGACAAGCTCATCTGCACGGACAAGGCCGATTTCCGCATGACCTGGACGGAGGTGTCCTTCTCTCCGGACAATTCCGGCGCCCTGCTCACCGTCCTAAAGAACGTGAACCGCACCCATACCAATGTAGCCTATCTGGATTTTGCCGGCGGGGAATACAAAGTGGTCACCAGTCCGGCCCTGGAGGCCAGCCTCAGCGGCTGTGCCGTCATCCGGCCCTGGTTCACGGAAGATGTGGCCTATTTCCTTTCCGACCAGACGGGCTTTTCCAACCTCTACAGCTACGACCGCGCCAGCGGAGAAACCGTGCAAATTACGGATTATCAGACGGACATCGACGCGAAATGGATAGAGGCCGACGGCAGGAAGCTCCTTGCGGCCGTTTCCACCAGCCCCGAAGGCTCGGTGGTGCGCGTGCTCACGCCGGAAGGCGGGGAGGTGGCATCGGCCCGGTATCCGGCCACGCTCACGCTCCAGACCACCGTGGACAATAAGGCGTACTTTACCGCCGGCGCAACGGACATCCTCTTCCAGATTTGGGAGGTGACATTCGCCGATGGCGCCCTTTCCCAAAAAGTGGTGGTGGACCTGCCTTCCAAGACCAGGAAAGCCATGATTGCTTCTCATGCGAAGAAGCTTTCCATTCCCACCTTTGATGTGGATCCGGCCACCGGAGAACCCCGTCAGCTGCATGCCTACCTGATGGTGCCGGAAAATCCGCTTCCCGCCGACGAGGCCCGCCTGATGGTGATGTCTTTCTATGGGGGAGAAAATGCTTACGATGTGGAGCACCAGATTTTCACGGCGGCCGGCATGTATGTTCTTAGCGCCTCGCCCCGTGGATCCGGCGGCTTCGGCCGGGACTTCGCTGCCCTCAACGACCACGACCTGGGCGGCAACGAGACCATTGACATGATTTACTGCGCCCGTTATGTGTCCGAGATGCTGGGCATTCCGCCCGAGCGGGTTGGCTGCTTCGGCATGAGCCACGGCGGCTACGAGACCATGCGCCTGATGACCTTCCCCGGGGAGGTGAACGGCTTCAAGGCCTCCTTCCCCTTTGGATTTGGCGTGGCCGTGGCCGGTTTCTGCGACATTATTTGGGAACACTACCACTCCAATATTCCCGATTGGGACTATTTGGAGGCCGGTGATCCCGTGACGGAGAAGGACAAGCTCATGGACCGTTCGCCCATCAATCATACGGACTGTCTGAGCGGGCCGCTGCTCCTGATTCACGGCGACCACGACGACCGCGTGGACATCGGCGGCTCCTCCATGCTCTACGACAAGCTGAAGGCCGAAGGGAAGCCGGTGGAATTTCTTGTCATGAAGGGGCAAGGTCATGGCTATAAAGGACTTGACAACCAGATGCTCTACTACAGGACCATTTTGGATTTCATACAGCGGTATTCGGGTCAGTAGATTGACTTTCTCTAAAATAATTCTTAAATTTGCGTCGCTTACAGAAAGTGACGCAATTTTTTTAATTTATACCATTATGCAAATCGTATCCGTTTTCGGTAGGGAAATCCTGGATTCCCGTGGAAATCCCACCATTGAAGTAGAAGTTACCCTGGATTCCGGTTTTGTGGGCGTTGCGGCTGTTCCCAGCGGCGCTTCCACCGGTGAGAACGAGGCCCTGGAGCTGCGCGACGGGGACAAGAAGCGCTATTGCGGCAAGGGTGTCCTCAAGGCCGTGGACAACGTGAACAAAGTCATCGCCCCGGAAATCATCGGCATGGATGCCACGCAGCAGCGGGCCATCGACAAGGCCATGATAGAACTGGACGGCACCCCCACCAAGAGCAAGCTGGGCGCCAACGCCATCCTGGGCGTGAGCCTCGCCGTCGCCAAGGCCGCAGCCGCCGAACTGGGCCTTCCGCTGTACCGCTACCTGGGCGGCACCAACGGCCATGTTCTTCCCGTTCCCATGATGAACATCATCAACGGCGGTGCCCACTCGGATGCCCCCATCGCTTTCCAGGAATTCATGATCCGTCCCGTGGGCGCCAAGAGCGAAGCCGAAGCCGTCCGCATGGGCGCCGAGGTCTTCCACGCGCTCCAGAAGGTGCTCAAGGGCCGCGGCCTTTCCACCGCCGTGGGTGACGAAGGCGGTTTCGCCCCCAAGCTCAAAGGCATCGACGATGCGCTGGACTGCATTATCCAGGCCATCAAGGACGCCGGCTACGAACCCGGCAAGGACGTGAAAATTGCCATGGACTGCGCCGCTTCCGAATTCTGCTTCAAGGGCGAGGACGGCAAGTTCTACTACGACTATAAGCAGCTCAAGGACGGCAAGAAGAAAGACCCCCGCGGCCGCAAGCTCTCCACGGAGCAGCAAATCAATTACCTCAAGCAGCTCATCTCCAAGTATCCCATCGACTCCATCGAGGACGGCCTCAGCGAGGAAGACTGGGAAGGCTGGGTCAAGCTCACCAAAGCCATCGGCGACCGCTGCCAGCTGGTGGGTGACGACCTCTTCGTGACCAACGTGAAGTACCTGCAGAAGGGTATCGAAATGGGCGCCGGCAACTCCATCCTCATCAAGGTGAACCAGATTGGCTCCCTCACGGAAACCCTGGACGCCATAGAGATGGCCCACCGTCATGGTTACACCACCGTCACCAGCCACCGTTCCGGAGAGACGGAAGACACCACCATCGCCGACATTGCCGTGGCCACCAACAGCGGCCAGATCAAGACCGGCTCCCTGTCCCGCACAGACCGTATCTGCAAGTACAACCGCCTGATGCGCATAGAGATAGAGTTGGCCGATGAAGCTCGCTACGGTTACAAGAAGCTTCGCTAAAGGCATCCTGGCAGCCTTCCTGGCTGCTGCCTGCACCGCGGAAGCAGTGATTGAGGAACAGGCCCCGGTAAACACGGAGCCTGTTCTCCCTATGGCCCGGCCCGGCCTGGCTGTAGTGGAGTTTGACGACACCCTGCTGGCCCTGGCCGAGGAAGATTTGGCCGACGGGAATTACCAGACCAAATCGGCCCCGCTGAACGCCGCGCTGCAGGAGGTGGGCATCGTGAGTCTCCGGCGGGTGTTCCCCCATGCCGGCGAGTACGAGCCCCGCACCCGCCGGGAGGGCCTGCACCGCTTCTACCGGGTGCAATTTTCCGGCGCCACGCCTGTGACCAAGGCCCTCTCCAGCCTCTCGGACGTTCCCGGCATCGTGTCGGCGAGACCGGTGCGGAAAGTGCGCCAGACCCAGTTCGACGACCCCCTGCTCTCCCGCCAGTGGCATTTCGTGAACACTTCCTACACCGATGCCGACATCAACGTGTCCGCTGTCTGGGACCTCTATACTGTGGGTAGCAGCGATGTGGTTGTGAGCGTGGTGGACGGCGGTGTATGGGCCGCCCACCCGGACCTGGCCGCCAATATGTGGGACGACGGAGCCGGACACTTCGGCTACAACTTCGTGCGGAACAACTACAACATCAAGTCCGACGGCCACGGAACGCACGTGGCGGGCATCATTTCCGCCGTGAACAACAACGCCGTGGGCGTCGCGGGCATTGCCGGCGGCAATGGGCAGGCCGGCATTCCGGGCGTGCGCATCATGTCCTGCAGCATCTTCGAGGGATCCCAGGCGGCCGATGACGACCTGACGGCAAGGGCCATCAAATGGGGAGCCGACCACGGCGCCGTAATCAGCAGCAACAGCTGGGGCTACTATGCCGATGGCTGCCTGGACGGCGAGAAAGACGGCCAGGTGTCCGACGAAGAGCTGGCCTTGTACAAGCAATACAAGCTGGACGGCATCTACAAGGCCGCCATCGACTATTTTACCAAGTATGCCGGTTGCGACAACGACGGGAACCAGCTGCCCGCCTCTCCCATGAAGGGCGGCCTGGTGTTCTTCGCCGCCGGGAACGAGGAAATAGACTACGACATCATCTCGGCCTATGAGCCCGTCCTGTCGGTGGGCGCCTTCGGCCTGAACGGAGGACGTGCGTCCTATTCCAATTACGGGGATTATGTAGATATTGCCGCACCCGGCGGGAACGGTTACCTGCCCGGAAACAGCATCTGGAGCACGGTCCCTTATTCCGAGAGTACCAGCGGATATGCCGGGACCGGCTGGGCCGGCACCTCCATGGCCTGTCCGCATGCATCGGGCGTGGCCGCTTTGGTGGCGTCCTACTTCGGCGGGCCGGGCTTTACGCAGGAAACCTGCCGGAAAATCATCCTGGGCGGCCTGGGAAAGGCCGTCGGCGGGCAAAAACCCATCGGCAAAAGGCTGGACGCCCTGTCCATTTTCCATTACGGCATCCAGGTGACGGGCGGGACGGAGCCGGACCAGCCCCCGGTGGTGGAACTGTCCCAGTCCCAGCTTTCCCTGCATGCGCACGAGACGGTCACGCTCTCCGTGTCGGTCTGGGACGCCCATCCGGAAACGGTGAAGCTAAGTTGCCAGCCGGGCTCGGACGCGCTGGTGATGGACCCGGCTTCCGGCCAGCTCACCATTACGGGCCGAAACGCCCCTGCGGGCACCTACACGGCCGTTATTACCGCCACCAACCAGGCCGGACTGTCGGCCGGGGCCAGCCTGGAATATACCATCCTGCCCAACCATGCGCCGGTGGTTACCCAGGCCCAGGAAAACCTGGTGCTGAACCGGGAAGCCATCCTCCTGGAGGCCGCTTTCAGGGACCCGGACGGGGAAACCCTTTCCCTGGAGGTCCTTTCGGCCCATCCGGACATCCTGCAGGTTTCGCAGGAAGGCAGCACCGGTGTCCGGCTTTCCCCGGTGGGGAGCGGGGTCACCACCGTTACCGTGACGGCCTCCGACGCCCTGGGAGAAACGGCCGGCTATACTTTCCTGGTGGCCGTGCGCCTCTCTTCCAAAACGCTGGAGGTGTATCCCGTGCCGGCTTCCACGGTGGTGTATTTCTGGCCGGATCTGCTTACGCCGCAGCCGCTGTCGGTCACCCTCTACTCGGCTACGGGCAGCCGGGTGAAGGCCGTCCAGCTGCAGGGAAGCATCTTCTTTCCGGCCCCGATGGACATTTCGGCCCTGGCGCCGGGACGGTACACCGCCGTGGTGGTGTACGGCTCGGCCACCCTGCGGGAAACCGTGGTGAAAGACTAGGCGTACCCTAAAGCGTATCCTGCTTCAGTTTTTCGATGTACTGGGCTATCCTTCCAAGCTGGGTGGGGATGGCGATGCTCTGCGGGCAGTGGATCAGGCACTCGCCGCAGCCGATGCAGTGGTCGGCCTGGCGCACGGAGGCCACGGCCCGGTCGTAACTCACCAGGTAGGCCTGCTTCAGCTTCCGGTAGTTCTTCTGCTCCCGGGACTGGGCATAGGTACCCTGGGTGACGGAACGGTTGTAATGCTGGAAGGTGCCCGGGATGTCTATGCCCCAGGGGCAGGGCATGCAGTATTTGCAGTCCGTGCAGTTAATCATGGGGTATTCCATCATCTGGATGGCCATCTGTTCCATGAATTCCAGTTCCTCGGCGGTGAGGGGCTTGAAATGGCCGAAAGTCTGGATGTTGTCCAGCAGCGGGTCCATGCTGGTCATGCCGGAAAGGGTGCACAGCACCCGGTCGAAGGAGCCGCAGAAGCGGAAGGCCCAGGAAGCGATGCTCCGGTCCGGTTCGCGCGCCTTCATCTGGCGGGCGATGCCCTCGGGCACGTTGGCCAGGCGGCCGCCCAGCAGGGGTTCCATGATAACGATGGGAAGGCCCCGCCTGTCCAGTTCTTCGTAGAGGTATTTGGCGTTGGCGTTCCGTACGCCGTCGGCATGGGTCCAGTCCACGTAATTCATCTCTATCTGCACAAAATCGAAGCGGTATTCCCCGCTGTCGTGCATGGAGATGAGGCTGTCGAACTCTGACGGGCTGCCGTGGAAGGAGAAACCCAGGTTCCGGATGCGGCCTTCTTCCCGTTCCCTGTTCAGGAATTCCATCATCCCGTTGTGCACATAGCGGCGGCGGAAGGCTTCTACGCCTCCGCTGCCGATGGAGTGCAGGAGATAGTAGTCGAAGTAGCTGGTGCGCAGCTGCTCGAAGGAGTCTTGGTACATCCGGATGGAGGCCTCCGGCGAGGCGTTGTTGAAATTGGAAAGCTTGGTGGCAATGTAATACTTCTCCCGCGGATGGCGGCTGAGCGCCAGGCCCGCCGCCTTTTCGCTCTGTCCCCGCAGGTAGGCGGGGGAGGTGTCGAAGTAATTGATTCCGTGCTCGATGGCATAGTCCACCATCTCGTTCACGGCCTCCTGGTCTATGACGCTGTTTCCGTCGGCATCGCGCACCATGGGCCAGCGCATGCAGCCGAAGCCGATGAGCGAGACCTTGTCTCCGTTGATGGGGTTGGTGCGGTAAATCATCTGCTCCGGTCCCTCGGGAGTCGCCGGGGCGTTTTTCTTCGGCCCTGCAGAACAGGCGCCCACGGCCGCTGCCGCCGATGCCGCTGCGGATAGTTTGATAAAGTCTCTTCTTTTCATGGCTCTAGTCATTATCTATGGCTCCTGTCATTCTGAACGAAGTGAAGAATCTATATGCTCATACCTCCCATTCACGGTAATGGCGCTCACGGGACGCACCGGGCACAGGTGCTCGCAGGCCCCGCAGCCGATGCAGATTTGCTCGGCCACCACCGGGACGGTATAGCCGGTGTCCGGGTCTTCCACCAGGCTGATGGCGCCGGTGGGGCAAACCTGGGCGCATTTGCCGCAGTGGGCCCCTCCGGTGGCGAAGAGGCAGGTTCCGCGGTCCACGCGGGCGGTGCCCACATGGTACGCCGTCTTCTCTTCCCTGGTAATCCGGCCGATGGCGCCGGTGGGGCAGAGCTGACTGCAGCGGGTGCACTCCGGCCGGCAGTAGCCTTTCTCGTAACTCATTTCCGGCTGCATCAGGTGTTCCAGCCGGCCGGAAGGCCGAAGGACGTTGTTGGGACATTCGGCCACGCACAGCTGGCATCCCGTGCAGTGCCGATAGAAATGCTTCACGCTGCGGGAGCCGGGCGGGGTGAGGGGGATGTCCCGCTGCGGGGCCTGTTTGGGCAGGACGGTGGCAAACCCGCCGTCCACTTTTTTGTTCAGGTTCTGCGCCCGGGCCTCCACTCCCTTGAGGGCGGCGGTGCCCACGGCCAGGGCCGTGCCCGTGAGGAAGGCCCGCCGGGCAGGTTGGTGGGCGCCCTGGTTGGTATCGGCCTTTGCCTTCTTCCAGGCGAAGCGGTATTGCAGCGCGTCAAACTTACATTCCCCCAGGCAGTTGAAGCAGTCTACACAGCGGGAATAGTCTATCTGCTGGGCCGCCGGGGTAATGCTGATGCAGTGGGCCTTGCAATGGTTTTCGCAGGCTTTGCACTTGCGGCATTTTTCCGTGTCTATAACCGGGCGGAACATGGCGAAGCGCGACAGGAACCCCAGGGTGGTGCCCACCGGACAGATGCTGTTGCAGTAGGTGCGGCCGCCCTTGAAGGAGAGCACCACAATCACCAGCAGCGTCACGGCCGCCACAACCAGGGTGGGGATGCTGCGGATCCAGACTTCCCGCGGGTAGAAAGCATAGCTGCCGGCCCTTTCGGCCAGGTAGGCCAGGAGGTTGTTCCCCCACAGGTACAGCGGCTGCAGCAGGTTCTGCACCATGCGGCCATAGGCGCTGTAGGGGGCCAGCAGGGCCACGAACGCCTGTACGCCGGCCACCAGCAGGATTACGAACAGGACCAGTACCCCGTAGCGGAGCCACTTGAGCTCTTTCCGGTATTTGTACGGCCGCTTGCTCTTCCGGGTGCCCAGATGCGAAACCGCATCCTGGAACACGCCCAGGGGGCAGATGACAGAGCAGTAAACGCGCCCGAAAACAAGGGTGAGAACCACCAGAAAGGCAATGACGCCCACATTCAGGGCCAGGATGGCGGGCAGAAACTGAATTTTGGCCATCCACCCCAGCCAATGGTGCAGCGTGCCGGTGAAATCCAGCAGCAGCAGGGTGATTCCCACCCAGAACACCAGAGCCAGGACGGTTCTGATTTTTTTAAGCATAGTCCTTTTTTATTGTTGTCCTGCAAAGATAACATTTTCTGAAAATATTAGTATATTTGCAGCTGCACAAAACAGACTGCCTTATGTTACCGAAAGCGAAAGAAATTGTGGACGCCATGTCCGGCAAAATGCAGGATGCGGCAGGTTATCTGGAAGAAGACCTCAAAAACTACCGCGTGGGCAAGGCCTCCCCTGCCATCCTCAATCCCGTGATGGTGGACTATTACGGTACGGCCACGCCCCTTTCCCAGGTGGCTTCCGTCACCACGCCGGATGCCAAAACTATTGCCATCCAGCCCTGGGAGCGCAACATGATCGGCAAGATAGAGAAAGCCATCCTGGACGCCAACGTGGGGCTCACGCCGTCCAACAACGGGGAAATCATCCGCTGCGTGGTGCCGGCCCTCACGGAAGAGCGCCGCAAGGAGCTCATCAAGAAGGCCAAGGCCCAGGGAGAAACCACCAAGGTCTCTATCCGCAACATCCGCCGGGACGGCATAGACCTGCTCAAGAAGGCCCAGAAGAACGAGGGGCTCAGCGAAGACGGGGAAAAGGAGGGGGAGGCCGAACTCCAGAAGGTCACGGACAAGTGGGTGAAGAAAGTGGACGAGGTAATTGCCGCCAAGGAGAAAGATATCCTCACCGTGTAATGAAGAAAGTTGCCATTTTAGGACAGCGGGGCAGCTTTCACGAGGAAGCTGCCTTGGCTTTTTATGGGGACGCCCCGCTGAAGCTCTCCGGCTTCGACAGCTTCCGGGAGATGCTTTCGGCCTACGATTCGGGCCGGGTGGATGCCGTGGTCATTGCCGTGGAGAATACGCTGTCCGGCGGCCTCATCCAGAACCTGGAACTCATCCATGCGGGCGGGTACCAGGTCACGGGAGAGGTCCATATCCCCATCCACCAGTGCCTGATGGCCCTTCCGGGGCAGTCGCTGGAGGCTCTCCAGGAGGTCCGTTCACATGAGATGGCCCTGAACCAGACCCGGGATTTCTTCCAGGCCCAGTGTCCGCGGATAAACCTTGTCCAGCGCTCCAGCACCGTTGCCGCCGTCCGGGAAATAGCCGCCGGGCAGCAGACGGGTGTGGGGGCCGTGGCCTCCCGGCTGGCCGCAAACCTGTATGGGCTGGAAATTCTGGTAGAGAACATAGAATCTTACAAAGACAACCTTACCCGCTTTTTTGTGATAGACCGGGACGGTCTGTCTGTGGAAAAGGCCGACAAGGCCTCCTGGTGCTTCACCCTGCCCCACAAGTCCGGCGCCCTGGCCCAGATTCTCACCATCCTGTCCTTCTACGAGATGAACCTCACCCGCATCCAGTCCCTGCCCATTCCCGGCTGCCCGTGGGAGTACTTCTTCTATGCCGACATCCGCTTCGACGACTACCGGCGCTACACGCAGGCCCTTTCGGCCGTGAGACCCCTCATTGCCGACCTGGATGTCATGGGCATCTACAAGGGACTGTAGCCCCTGCCTCCGGGAACGCCCGTGCAGCCTGTTTCCGCCAATAAGAAATCTAGAAATATGAGTAGTGTATCAAAAAGAATGACCCGTCTGTCCCCTTCCATGACCTTTGCCATGAACCAGAAGAGCAATGAGCTTAAGGCGAAGGGCATAGATGTGGTGAACATGAGTCTGGGAGAGCCGGACTTCGACACCCCGGAGTCCATCAAGTCGGCCGCCGTGAGTGCCATTGCCGAAGGTTATACCCATTATACCCCCGTTCCCGGTTCCCTGTCCGTCCGCAAAGCCATCAGCGGGAAGCTGGAGCGGGAGAACGGCCTGGTCTACGGTCCGGGAGAAATTGTGGTGTCCAACGGGGCCAAACAAAGCATCTGCAATGTGATCATGGCCCTTGTCGACCCCGGGGACGAGGTTGTGATTCCCGCTCCCTACTGGGTAAGCTACCCCCAGATGGTCCTGCTGGCCGGGGGGACGCCCGTCCACATAGAAACTTCCATCGGCCAGGGATTCAAGATGACGCCCTCTCAGCTGGAAGCGGCCATTACGCCCCGCACCAAGCTGGTAATCCTTTGCTCGCCCAGCAATCCCACGGGCGCCGTTTACTCCCGGGAAGAGCTGGAGGCCCTGTCGGCCGTCATTCTCGGCCACCCGGATTTATACGTCCTGTCGGACGAGATTTATGAGCACCTGAATTACGTGGGCGCCCATGCCTCCATGGCGGCCTGCCCGGGCATGCGGGAGCGGACGGTCCTTGTGAACGGCGTTTCCAAGGCCTACGCCATGACCGGGTGGCGAATTGGCTTCGTGGCCGGTCCCCAGTGGATTGTTTCGGCCTGCAACCTGCTGCAGGGACAATATACCAGCGGGCCCGGCTCCGTGAGCCAGCGGGCGGCCGAGGAGGCCTGGAACGGTTCCCAGGACTGCGTGGAGCAGATGCGGCAGGCTTTCCTGCACCGCCGGGACGTGCTGGTGGCCAAGATGCGGGAAATTCCGGGGCTGGAGGTCAATGTGCCGGAAGGCGCCTTCTACCTGTTCCCCAAGTGCTCTTCCTACTTCGGCAAAACCGACGGAACACGGGTCATAGAGACCGCCACGGACTTGGCCATGTTCCTGCTGGAGGTGGGGCATGTGGCCACGGTGGGCGGAGACGCCTTCGGTGCGCCGGAGTATTTCCGCCTGTCCTACGCCACCTCCGAAGAGAACATCCTGGAAGCCACCCGACGGATGGCCGAGGCCCTGAAACTGCTCAAGTGACATGGAAAGGACAATAGGATTCATAGGGCTGGGACTCATCGGCGGCTCCATGGCCGTGGATTTGCGCGCCCGGGGCTTTGCCACCCGCCTGCTGGGAACGGAAAAGAACCCCCTGAACGCCGAGGCGGCCGCCCGGCTGGGCCTGGTGGACCAGGTGGTTTCCCTGGAAGAGTGCGTGGCCCAAAGCGACATCATTGTGGTTTCCGTCCCCGTGAGCGCAGCCGGGGAGATACTCAGGACGGTGCTGGACAGCTTCCGGGACAAGGGCCTGGAGGGGAAAGTGGTCATGGATGTCTGCTCCACCAAGGCCGAGATAGCCCGGCAGCTCAAATACCACCCGATGCGCCGGCGTTACGTGGCCTCCCATCCCATGGCCGGTACGGAATACAGCGGTCCCTGGGCCGCCCTCCCCGGCCTGTTTGACGGCCGGGCCTGCATCATTGCCGACAGGGAAGAGTCGGACCCCGGAGCCGTGCGCACCGTGGAAGAGCTGTACCATGCCCTGAACATGCGGGTGGTCTATATGTCCTCCGACTCCCACGACGTCCACACGGCCTACGTCTCCCACCTGTCCCATGTCTCTTCCTTTGCCCTGGCCCTCACCGTGCTGGACAAGGAAAAGGACGAGAAGCACATCTTCGACCTGGCTTCCGGCGGTTTTTCCAGCACGGTGCGCCTGGCCAAGTCCAGTGCCGACATGTGGGTCCCCATCCTGCTCCAGAACCGGGACAATGTGCTGCGCGTCATGGATACCTACATAGAGAAAATGGAAGCTTTCCGGGAAGCCCTGGAGGCGTACGACCAGGACCGTGTGTGCGGCCTCATAGACGAGGCCAATCGAATCAAGAAAATAATCCGCTGACAATATGGCAAACGAACTTACTATAATTCCCGGGACCGAGTGGGGCTTTTTCACCCTGCCGCGTCCCATGTGCATCGCCGGCCCCTGCAGCGCCGAGTCGGAAGAGCAGGTCATGGAAACCGCCCGCGGGCTCGCCGCCTTCGGCATCCACGTTTTCCGCGCCGGCATCTGGAAGCCGCGTACGCACCCGGGCTGCTTCGAAGGCGTGGGTACGGTGGGCTTCCCCTGGCTGCGGCGCGTACAGACGGAGCTGGGGATGAAAGTGTGTACGGAAGTGGCCTCGGCCAAACATGTCCAGGCGTGCCTGGCGGCCGGGGTGGATATGGTGTGGATAGGTGCCCGCACCACCGCCAATCCCTTCCTGGTGCAGGAAATTGCCGATGCCCTCTCGGGCAGCGACATCCCCGTGCTGGTAAAGAATCCCGTGAATCCGGACCTGGAACTGTGGATTGGGGCTCTGGAGCGCCTGAACCGCGCCGGCGTGAAGAAGCTGGGCGTGATTCACCGCGGCTTCACCCCGTCGTCCCCCATGGAGTACCGGAACGACCCGGGCTGGAGCCTGGCCGTGGAATTGCGCACCCGCTACCCCAAGCTGGTGTTCTTTGCCGATCCCAGCCACATGGGCGGGGACCGGAAGTACCTGCAGGAGCTCTCGCAGCGGGCCATGGACCTGGGCCTGGAGGGCCTCATGCTGGAAAGCCACTGCAACCCCGCGGTGGCGCTCAGCGACGCCAGGCAGCAGTTGCCCCCGGAGCAACTTCAGCAGCTGCTGGAGAGCCTCACCATCCGCGAGAGCTCTTCCGACAGCCGGGACTTCCGGGAAGGCATCGACCAGCTGCGCGCCCAGATAGACGTCCTGGACCAGAACCTGCTGTGGCTCCTGAAGTCCCGGATGGACGTGAGCCGGAAGATCGGCCGGAACAAGAAAGATCACAACGTGGCCATCCTGCAGATGGCCCGCTGGGACGAGCTGATGGGCGGGGTGGTGGAAAAGGCCGGCGCCTACGGGCTGTCGGAGACGGTAGTCCGCACCATCATGAACGCCATCCACGACGAATCCGTCCGCGTACAGAACGAAATTTTGGCACAATAACACACTTATGGAAAGGCATATCAACACAATCGGGGTACTTACCTCGGGGGGCGACGCCCCCGGCATGAATGCGGCCATCCGCGCCGTCACCCGTACAGCCCGCTTCAACAACATCAATGTGGTTGGGGTCATGCGCGGCTATCAGGGATTGATAGACAAGGAATTCATCAAGTTCACCTCTTCATCGGTGTCCAACACCATCCAGCGCGGCGGCACCATCCTCAAGACCGCCCGCAGCAAGGCGTTCATGGAGGCGGAAGGCCGGAAGATGGCCTACCAGAACATGGTGGAGGCCAGCATCGACGCCCTCATCGTCATCGGTGGCAACGGTTCCCTCACCGGGGCCCAGCTCTTCGCCCGGGAGTACGACATCCCCATCATCGGCCTGCCCGGCACCATCGACAACGACCTCTACGGCACGGACTCCACCATCGGCTACGACAGCGCGCTGAACACCATCGTGGAATGTGTGGACAAGATCCGCGACACCGCCAACAGCCACGACCGCATCTTCTTCATCGAGGTGATGGGCCGCGACGCCGGTTTCCTGGCCCAGAACAGCGCCATCGCTTCCGGGGCTGAGGCCGCCATCATCCCGGAGGGGAAGACCGACGTGGACCAGCTGGCCGAATTCATCGAACGGGGCAAGCGCAAGAGCAAGAACAGCGCCATCGTGCTGGTGAGCGAGGCCCAGAAAGACGGCGTGGGCGGCGCCCTGTACTATGCCGACCGCATCAAGAAGGAGTATCCGCAGTTCGACGCCCGCGTCACCATCCTGGGCCACCTGCAGCGCGGCGGCACCCCCAGCGCCTACGACCGCATCCTGGCTTCCCGCATGGGCTATGCCGCCATCGAGGCGCTGCTGGAAGGCCAGCGGAACGTGATGATCGGCATCAAGAACGACGAGATTGTCTATGTCCCCATCTCCCGTGCCATCAAGACGGACAAACCCATCAACAAAGAACTGATTTCCGTGCTGAACGTGCTTTCCATGTGATATGCTGTACGGGATCTTTCTGGCAATCAGGCATCTGTTTTACGACAAGGGCTGGAGGAAGTCTTACCGGGCCTCCGTACCCACCGTCTGCGTGGGCAACCTTACCGTGGGCGGCACCGGCAAAACCCCGCATACAGAGATGGTTCTGCGCATGCTCCTCCAGAGCGACGACTGGGCCTACCGCAACGTGGCCGTGCTTTCCCGGGGGTACAAGCGCCGGAGCAAAGGCTTCCAGCCGGTTCCCCGCGAGGGGACGGCCCTGCAGTTCGGCGACGAGCCGCTCCAGATGGCCAAGAAGTTTCCGGCGGTCACCGTGGCGGTGGACAAGGACCGTGTGCGGGGTTGCGGGCAGCTGTCATCGGCCGATATCATTGTCCTGGACGATGCTTTCCAGTACCGGAAGCTGCAGGCCGACATCAACATCGTGCTGGTGGACTACAACCGTCCGGTGCACAAGGACAAGCTCCTGCCCTGGGGGCGTCTGCGGGACCTGAAGAGCCGCCTGAAGGCCGCCGACCTGATTATTGTGACCAAGTGCCCGGCCTACGTGGACGCCTGGGAACGGAGCCAGTGGGCCAAGCACCTGCGTCTCCGGGGGGATCAGAAGCTCTTTTTCACCACCCTGGCCTACGACGCCATGGAGCCCGTTTTCCCGGAAGGGGACGCCCGTTACACCTATTCCAAGCGCCTGGTGCTCTTTACCGGGATAGCCAACGACGCCCCGCTTCGGAGCTACCTGTCCGACTCTTACAAGATTGTCCGGCGCATCGGCTTTCCGGACCACCACAGGTACACGCGCGCCGATATGGGCACCTTGAAGGCGGCCGTGAAGGAGAACCCCACTGCCTGCCTGGTAACCACGGAAAAGGATGCCCAGCGGGTGGTGGATGTGAAAAATGTGCCCGAAGAGCTGCGCCTCCGCCTGTTCAAGATTCCCGTCCGGGCCGCTTTCCTTACGCCGGAGGAGGAAGCCGCCTTTACGGAAATCCTGCTGGGAAAACTGAAGCATTGTGAAAATCGGTAACATCGACCTGGGGGAGCGTCCCGTTACCCTGGCACCCATGGAGGACGTCACGGACGCCAGTTTCCGCATCCTGTGCCGGGAGGCGGGCGCCGCCATGGTCACCACCGAATTCGTGAGCTCCGACGGCCTGGTGCGGGACGTGGTCAAGACCATCGCCAAGATGCATACCCTGGAAGAGGAGGCCCCGGTGGCCGTGCAAATCTACGGCAGCATCCCGGAAGCCATGGTGGACGCTGCACGTATGGCTGCCCGGGCCGCAGAACTCGCCGGCGGACACGGGGCCGACATCATCGACATCAACTTCGGCTGTCCGGTATCCAAAATTGCGGGGCGCGGCGCCGGCAGCGGCATGATGCGGGAACCGGACAAGATGGTGGCCATCACCCGGGCCATCGTGGAGGCGGTGCCCGGCAAGCCGGTTACCGTAAAAACCCGCCTGGGCTGGGACGAAGGCTCCAAAATCATTGTAGAACTGGCCGAAAGGCTGCAGGATACGGGCATATCGGCCCTTACCGTCCACGGCCGCACCCGCTGCCAGATGTACAAGGGAGAGGCCGACTGGACGCTCATCGGCGAGGTGAAGAACAACCCCCGGATGCATATTCCCATCATCGGGAACGGAGACATCAATTCCGCCGCAAAGGCCAAGGAGGCATTTGACTGCTACGGCGTAGATGGCATCATGGTGGGCCGGGCCAGCTTCGGCCATCCCTGGATTTTTACGGAAATCCGGCACCTGCTGGATACCGGGGAGGAGCTGCCGCCCATGAGTGTACGGGACCGCGTGACGCTGGCCAAACGCCATTTCCAGCTGTCCCTGGACCTGAAAGGCCCTGTAACTGGCGTCTATGAGATGCGCCGTCACCTGAGCTGCTACTTCAAGGGCCTGAGGGACTTCAAGGAAACCCGCATCAAGCTGGTCACGTCCAAAGACCCGGCCGAGATACTGGCTACGCTGGATTACGTGGCCCAGCGCTGGGGCGCCGAAGCCCCGGAAGCCGTGTCGGCATACGACTGAGCAGCAATCTTTTTTGCATTTCTCCCAATTATTTGCTACCTTTGCGGTCCCTCTGATTATGGGGGGATCGCAACTTTTTATGTTAAACCATTAATAATCAAGACAGTGGACACACTTAGCTACAAAACAGTTTCCCTGAACAAGGCAACTGTGAACAAGGAGTGGCTCGTCATTGATGCAACCGACATCGCGCTCGGTCGCCTGGCTTCCCGCGTGGCCCTTGTGCTGCGTGGCAAAAACAAGCCCGGCTTCACCCCGCATGTGGACTGTGGTGACAACGTAATCATCGTCAACGCCGAAAAGATCCGTCTTACCGGCAAAAAGATGACAGACCGCGTTTATACCCGCTACACCGGTTATCCCGGTGGCCAGCGTTTCACCACGCCCCGCGAAATCCTTGCTTCAAGGCCCGAGGAACTCATCCGCATGTCTGTGCGCGGTATGCTGCCAAAGAACCGTCTGGGCGACAAGCTCATCAACAACCTGTACATCTATGCAGGCCCGGAGCACAAGCAGCAGGCACAGAATCCCAGAACCATTAAGTTTAACGAAATCTAAACAGAGCACATGGAACAGAAACACGCCCTTGGAAGACGTAAATCAGCTGTCGCTCGTGTTTATGTTGCAGCCGGTAAGGGCAACATTGTCATCAATGGCCGCCCCATGGAAGAGTACTTCAAGGAGGGAACCCTCCAGTACATCGTGAACCAGCCCTTGGAGGTCACCGGCACAACTGGTCAGTTTGACATCAAGGTAACCCTCGTCGGAGGAGGTACCAAAGGTCAGGCAGAGGCCGTCCGCCTTGGAATCGCCCGCGCACTTTGCGAGGTGGATAAAGAGGCCTATCGCGCCACCCTGAAGGCCGCCGGTTTCCTCACCCGCGACGCTCGCGAGGTCGAGCGCAAGAAGCCCGGTCAGCCTGGCGCACGTCGTCGCTTCCAGTTCAGCAAGCGTTAATCGGCTTACCCTGGAATTACGTCAGCACGGCTTTGGTATTCATCAAATCCTGAGATCCCGGTGAGGATGCGAATCTTCCCAGGCTACAAAAGGGATTGCCGGGCCGCGAAAAAATTTCGGAGACCAATCCAGGATTGCTACTCCGGATTGATGAAAGAGTTATTAATAAGACAAACACAAACCCATGTCCAGAACAAATTTCGAACAGTTGCTTGATGCAGGCGCCCACTTCGGACATCTTGCCCGCCGGTGGAACCCCAAGATGGCCCCGTACATCTTCATCGAGAAGAACGGCATCCACATCATCGACCTGCACAAGACCGTCGTCAAAATTGACGAGGCGGCAGAGGTCCTCAAGGAAATGGCCCGCAGCGGCCGCAAGGTCCTCTTTGTTGCCACCAAGAAACAGGCAAAGGACGTCGTAGCCGCCAAGGCTGCCGAAGTCAATATGCCTTCCGTGACCGAGCGTTGGCCGGGCGGTATGCTCACCAATTTCCCTACCATTCGCAAGGCCGTCAAGAAAATGAACACCATCGACAAAATGAAGGAAGATGGCACCTTCGAGAAGCTCGCCAAGCGTGAGCGCCTCCAGGTAGAGCGCCAGCGTGCCAAGCTGGAGAAGAACCTCGGTTCCATCCGCGACATGTCCCGCCTTCCTTCCGCTCTCTTCGTAGTGGACGTCCAGAAGGAGGCCAACGCCGTCAAGGAAGCCGCCCGCCTGAACATTCCGGTTATCGCCATGGTTGACACTTGTTGCGATCCCACCCCGATCGATTATGTGATTCCGGCTAACGACGACAATACGAAGTCCATAGAGCTCATCGTGGATGTAATGTGCAAGGCCATTGCCGAGGGCCTGGAAGAGCGCAAGCTGGAGAAGGAGAAAGAGCCGGAGGCCGAGGCCGCCGAACTGGAAGCCAGCATGGCTCCCGCTCCTGCCAAGAAACTGCGTTCCCGCCGTGCCCCCAAGGCCGAAGCTGCCGAAGCTCCCGAAGCTCCTAAAGCCGAAGCTCCCAAAGCCGAAGCTCCCAAAGCCGAAGCTCCCAAAGCCGAAGCTGCCGAAGCTCCCAAGGCCGAAGAAGCCGCAAAAGAGTAATTAACCGTTTAAAAAGCAAGAAACTATGGCTATCGCATTAGCAGATATCAAGAAACTGCGCGACATGACCAGCGCCGGCATGATGGACTGCAAGAAGGCCCTGGAAGAGGCTGCAGGAGATTTCAAGCGTGCCGTGGAAATCCTTCGCGAGAAGGGCAAGTCCACCCTGGCCAAGCGGGGTGACAACGAAACCACCCAAGGTGCCGTCCTCAGCCGCATCGACGGCGGCCGTGCCGTGCTGGTGTGCCTGGGCTGCGAGACAGACTTCGTGGCCGCCACGCCGGACTTCAAGAAGCTGGCCGGCGCCATTGCCGATGCAGCTATCGCCCAGTTCCCTGCCGACGTGGAAGGCCTCAAGGCCACCAAGGGCGCCGACGGTTATACCCTGGACGAGGACATCACCAACCAGGCCGGCAAGACCGGTGAAAAGCACGTACTGGCCTACTACGGTGCCCTGGAGGCCCCGTTTGTGAGCGAGTACGTCCACTTCAACGGCAAGCTGGGCGCCATTGTGGCCTTCAACAAGGTGGTTCCCGCCGAGATTGCCCGTGGCATCGCCATGCAGGTGGCTTCCATGAACCCTGTGGCCGTGGACGCCGCTTCCGTTCCCGCCGATGTCCTGGAGTCGGAGAAGACCGTGGCCATCCAGAAGACCAAGGACGAGCAGGTGCAGAAGGCTGTGGACAACGCCCTCAAGAAGTCGGGCATCAACCCGGCCCACGTAGACACCGAAGACCACATCGAATCCAACACCGCCAAGGGCTGGCTCACGCCCGAGCAGGCTCAGCAGGCCCGTGAGATCATTGCCAAGGTGGGTGCGGAAACCCTCTCTTCCCTGGAGCAGAAGGTGCAGATGATCAACGGCATCGTGAACGGCCGAATCCAGAAGTTCCTGAAGGAGAACACCCTCATGGAGCAGGAGTACCAGCTCAGTGACGACAAGGCCACCGTAGCCGCCGCCCTCAAGGCCGTGGATCCGGAAGCCAAGGTGGTTGCCTTCAAGCGCTTCTCCCTGGCCGACTGATCAGTCGTTGGTAACAAGACAGGTTCGTCCATGAAAAACCCGGTTTTTCGTGGACGAACCTTCTTTTTCCCTGGGTTCGTCCATGAAAAATGCGGTTTTTCGTGGACGAATGCTTATCTTTGTATCCGGTATGACACTTTTTCTGACCGGCAGTCCCACACGTTACGGCGAAGACCGATTTACGGAAGACAACGGCTTCCTGGCCGAGGTCAAGGCGGCACTCTCTGCTGTGACGGGGCCGTCGCGCAAGCCCGGCGTCCTGCTGGTGAGCGCCGCCCCGGACGACAAAGACTTCACCCGCAGCGTGAAGAAGGGCATGAGCCGGTGCATCCGTAAATCCGGCATCAAGACCCGGGAAATTGTGATGCTGGAAAGGAAAAACGCCCGGGAGGCCCCGCAACTGGTAAAGGGGGCCGACTGGATTGTCCTTTGCGGCGGGCATGTTCCCACGCAGAACCGTTTCCTGCATGAAATCGGCCTGAAAGAGCTGCTGCAGGGCTTTGAGGGCGTGGTCATGGGATGCAGCGCCGGCAGCATGAACTGTGCCGGGGACGTGTATTCCCATCCGGAACTCCCCGGGGAATCCGTAGACCCGGCCTACCCCCGCTGGCTCAAGGGACTGGGCCTTACGGACATCAACCTGGTCCCGCATTTCGATCAGGTGCGCTATATGCAGCTGGACGGGCGCAGGCTGTTCGAAGACATCATTTTCCCGGAGAGCTGGAACCACCGTTTTTACACCTTCCGTGACGGAGGGTATGTGGTGTGCCGTGACGGCCGCAGCGAACTGCGGGGCGAAGCCTGGGAAATCTCCCAGGGCGGCATGCGCCACCTTTGCCATGAAAACCAATCCTATTCTTTTATGAACTTGATATTTGTTTCTCCCCATTTCCCGCAGACCTACTGGCACTTTTGCGCCGGAGCCAAAGCCAACGGCGTAAATGTGCTGGCCATTGCCGACGCCGACTACGGGAACCTTCCCCAGGAACTGCGCGACAGCATTTCCGACTATTACAAGGTGAACAACCTGGAGAATTATGAGGAAATGTACCGGGCCGTGGCCTGGCTGGCCCACAAGTGGGGCAGGATAGACTGGATAGAGTCCAACAACGAGTACTGGCTGGAGCAGGACGCCCGCCTGCGGACAGACTTCAATGTGACCTCCGGCATCAAGAACGACCAGATTGCTTCTGTCCGGAACAAGTCGGAGATGAAGAAGTACTACGCCCTGGGCGGCATCCCCACCGCCCGGCAGATCAAGGCGGCCGAGGGCCTGGACAAGGTGAAGGCCTTCACCCGGAAGACCGGCTACCCCATCATTGCCAAACCCGACAGCGGCATGGGCGCCTCCGGCACTTTTAAACTGCAGAGCGACCAGGAACTGGAAACCTGGTTCCGGGAGCATCCCAACTATGCCTATTTTGTGGTAGAAGAGTTCATCACCGGCCTTCTGGTAAGCTACGACGCCATTTTCAATGCCCAGGGAGAACCCATTTTCGAGAACAATTCCGTGTTCCCTACGCCCATCATGGACATTGTGCATGGCAACCTGGACACCTGCTACTGGACCAACAAGACGGTTCCTGCCAAATTGGCAGCCATCGGCCGCCGCACCGTCAAGGCTTTTGGCATCAAGAGCCGTTTCGTGCACCTGGAATACTTCCAGCTGGACCGCGACCGCGAAGGCCTGGGCAAGAAGGGGGACTATGTGGGCCTGGAAGTGAACATGCGTCCGCCGGGAGGCTACACCCCGGACATGATGAACTTTGCCCATTCCACGGACGTTTTCCAGATTTGGGCCGACATGGTGGCCTTCAATGAGTGCCGGAAGCCCCAGGGGGAACAGTATTACTGCGCCTATGCCAGCCGCCGCGACGGCAAGGCCTACAAGCACTCGCAGGAAGAGGTGTGGGGCCGTTACGGCGGCGCCATCTGCATGGCCGAACGTGTTCCGGACGCCCTGTCCGACGACCTGGGCAACATGGCCTACATGGCCCGCTTCAAGGAAAGGAAAGAGATAGAACCCTTCTTCCGCTTTGTGACGGAATAGCTATTCTCCGCGCCGGTATTCAGAGGGCGTGAGGCCGGTGTTGCTCTTGAAGAACTTGTTGAAGACGCTGGCGCTGGGGAAGTGCAGCTTATAGACAATTTCCTTGATGGAGTCCCCGGAATAGCGGAGCAGGTTTTTGGCCTCCAGGATAACGAAGGCGTCTATCCATTCCGGACCGCTGCGCCCGGAGGCCTCCTTGACCACTTTGGACAGGTATTTGGGCGTGAGGCACAGCTTGTCGGCATAGAACTGCATGCCCCGCTGGGACGTGTGGTAATCCGTTACCAGTTTGATAAAGCGTTCGAACGTCAGGTTGGCCCTGGCGTTCGGGTCTTCACGTGCAGCGTTCCCGCTCCGGTTCTGGAGCTGGCCTTCCCAGATGTCCTCGGCCATGTAACTTAGGGAGGACAGCAGTTCCCCGATGATTTCCCTCTTGTTGGACAGGGAGGCGCCGATAATCTGTTTGGAGAGCAGGAAGTAGGATTCTGCCAGGGCCAGCTGCTCCTGGTTCAGGACAATGCAGGGGTTTTCCAGCATCTGGAGGCTGTCTTGGAAAACCTTGTTGAAGTCCAGGTGCAGGCTGGAAACGAAGTTCTTGGACAGGACGACGTACACCAGATGGGTATCGGCAATCTTTTTGTCCGACAAGTTCTCCAGCCGGATGATGTTGCCCGGAACGGTCACCAGGAGGGAGTGTTCGTGCACCTGGTAGCTGTTCAGGTTCACATCTATCTTGAAATGCCCCCGCTTCAGGAAAAACAGGATGTAGCCGTCGAAGCGGATGGGGTACTTGAGAATTTCCAGAATCCGGTTGTCGGAAAGGGCGATTCCGCCTTCCGTTTCCCCTATGATAAAGTCGTTCCCCAGGGCCGAACTGTCCAGGCTGCCGGAGAGTCTGAGAATCTTCTCGATGCTGATGTTTTGCAGGGATTCTTGCATTTTGGTCGTATTTTGGATTGCCGCCACAAAGATAGTAAAAATATAAATTCTTGCAAAAATTTCTTATTATTCGACCAAAAGAAAATAAATTCACAAAAAACATACTTTTTTAAGTAAAATATTGGCCATAATTTTGCAGTCCCAAAAAAATGACAAGAAATTTTAAAAACTACTGCTATATGAAAAAGACAATTTTATGGGCTGCGTTGCTGTTGGCAACGGTTCAGCTGCCGGCCCAGACCCGGCTCACCCTGGACGACTGCCGGGACATGGCCGTGAACAGCTCCAAGGAACTGGACCAGGCCAAGGTGGCCATGGAGATGGCCGGGTATGACAGGAAGATTGCCCGGGCCAATTACTTCCCCAGCATCAGTGCCACGGGCGCGTACGTGTATAACAATAGGGACATCGCCCTTGTGAGCGAAGACCAGTCCCAGCTGCTGCGCAATGCCGGCACCCTCATGCAAGGACAGCTGGACGCCGCAGCGGGAGCCGCCATCGGCCAGGTGAGCGGTGCCCTGTCGGAGAAGATGACCCAGCTGATGACCGCCATCCAGACCAATCCCGCCCTGGCGGCCGAGTATATGGGCAGCCCCATGTGGCAGACCATCCTGAACATGCTCCAGGGAGTGGACCCGTCGTCCCTTTCCGGGCAGGTCCCCCAGGTGGCCGATGCGGTGAATGCCATCGGAGCCGACATTGACGACGCCCTGCATCCGGACTTCCGCAACGTGTGGATTGGCGCCGTCACCGTGCAGCAACCCCTGTTCGTGGGCGGAAAGATTATCTATTCCAACCAGATGGCCGCCCTGGCCGAGGAGCTGGCCGCCGCCAAATACGACATGCAGTATGCCGACGTAATCCTGGATGTGGACCAGGCCTACTGGCAGATTGTGTCCATCGCCGCCAAGAAGGAACTGGCCCGTTCCTACAGCGAGCTGCTGCACCAGATGCAGCAGGACGTGGAAACCGCCGTCCGTGCCGGCGTGTCCACGGAATCCGACCTGTTGCAGGTAAAAGTGAAGGCCAATGAGGCCGACATGCTCCTGACCAAGTCTTCCAATGGCCTGGAACTGGCCAAGATGCTGCTGTGCAAGCGCATCGGCCTGCCCCTGGACACCGCCATCGTCCTGGCCGACGAGGGGATGGAAGCCGTTCCCGTACCGGTGCTGGGCGAAGAGAAATCCCTGGAAGACATCTATGCCCTGCGTCCGGAAACCCGCAGCCTTTCCCTGGCCAAGGACATCTACGACCGCAAGGCCAAGATAGCCCGCTCCGACATGATGCCGCGTGTGGCCCTCATGGGCAACTACCTCATATCCAACCCCAATGCCTTCAACGGTATCCAGAACACCTGGCAGGGCGGCCTGTTCAGCGCCGGCGTGGTGGTGAACGTCCCGCTTTTCCATGGCGGTGAGAGCCTGAACAAATACCGCAAGGCCAAGACGGAAGTCCGCCTGTACAGCGACCAGTACGAGGATGCCGAAGACCTCATCAACCTCCAGGTAACCCAGCAGCGCAAGCTCTACGGCGAAGCCCTGGAAAAGATGGACATGGCCCAAAGCAACCTGGAAAGCGCCGAGGAAAACCTGCGCAAGGCCACTGTGGGCTACCAGGCCGGGGTGGTGGAAACCAATACGGTTCTGGCTGCCCATACCGCCTGGCTCAGTGCCCACAGCGAGTGCATCGACGCCGGCATCGACCTCCAGCTGGCCGCCTCTTCCTTGCAGAAAGCGGAAGGAAACTATGTAGAAAACAAATAAAAAAACAATATCATGGAAAAGAAAAATTACAATCTCCTGATTGGCGTCTGCGCCCTTGTCGCAGTCATTCTCATTGTGTCCGTCGCGGGCTATTTCGTGTCCCGTCCCAAGGCGGTGGTAATCCAGGGAGAAACGGAAGCTACCGAGTACCGTGTCTCCGGCAAGGTCCCCGGCCGTATAGAGGCCTTTTATGCCCAGGAAGGGCAGGCCGTGCAGAAGGGCGACACCCTGGTGCTCATAGACTCGCCGGAAATCCGTTCCAAGATAGCCGAAGCCAACGCGGCAAGGGCCGCGGCCGTGGCCCAGAAAGAAAAGGCCTACAACGGCGCCCAGCAGGAACAGATTACGGCGGCCTATGAAATGTGGCAGAAGGCCCTGGTGGGGGAGGACGTCATGCGCAAGTCCTATGAGCGCATGGTGACCCTCCACGACGAGAAAGTGGTGTCGGACCAGAAGTTCGACGAGGTCAAAGCCCAGTACGACGCCGCCTGCGCTACGTCCAGGGCGGCCAAGAGCCAGTATGACATGGCCGTGAAAGGCGCCCGCCAGGAAGACAAGGATGCCGCCGTGGCGCTGGTGGAACGTGCCAATGCCGCCGTGGACCTGGTAAACTCCTACAAGGAGGAAATCCTGCTCACTTCCCCCTCGGACGGGATCATTGCCGCCTGCTATCCCAAAGTGGGGGAACTGGTGGGCCAGGGCTCTCCCATCATGACCATCCAGGACCTGGACGATGTGTGGTTCACCTTCAACATTCGGGAAGACCGGCTGGAAGGCATGCGCTCCGGCGACAAGCTGCAGCTCACCGTTCCGGCCCTGAAGAATGCCCCCGTAACCGCCACCGTCTATTACATGGCTGTCCGTGAATCCTATGCCACTTGGCGCGCCACCAAGGAAAGCGGCGAGTTCGACACCCGCACCTTCGAGGTCCGCGCCCGTCCGGACACGCCCGTGGAAGGGCTCCGTCCCGGCATGAGTGTCATTCTTGAAAAGCGGGAGAAATAATGAAACGAATCTATAATATCATCCGGCGGGAACTGTATCTGTGGTCCAGGCGGCCCATCTATCTGTTGGGGTCCGTGGGCGTGATGCTGGCATCGGCCGTGTTCTTCCTCACTTTCTTCGGGAAGGGAATGCCGGAGGATATCCCCATCGCGGTAGTGGACCGGGACCAGTCTTCCACGTCCCGCAACTTCGTGCAGCAGCTGGACGCCACCCAGCTGGGCCGCGTGGTGGTCTTCGACGACATCGCCCCGGCCCGGGAGAAGGTCCAGCGGGGGGAAATGTCGGCCTATATCATTATTCCCGAGCATTTCGACCAGGATGTCCAGGCCTTCCGCTGCCCCCGGATCGGGGTGTATGTGAACACCATGAACCCGGTCATCGGCGGCGCCCTGGCCTACAAGGACATCCTGACCATGGTGAACCTCACCAACGGTGCCGTCCAGCGCCAGGTCCTGCGGGCCAAAGGCGTGAACGAACGGGAAATCATGGCCATCATCCAGCCCATCGTGGTAGATTCCCACAACATCGGCAACGCCCCCACCAGCTATGCCTACTACCTGTGCAACATGATTCTGGCCGGCATCCTGGCCATGAGCGTCCTGCTGGTGGTATCCTACGCCCTGGCGTCGGAATTGAAATATGGCACTTCCCGTCATCTGATGGCCCTTTCCGGCGGATCCGTGAGCCTGGCCGTCGTGGGTAAGCTCATTCCCTACACGCTGCTTTTCACCGTGCTGGGGACCATCCTGCAGCTGGTGATGTTCGGCCCGCTGCACTATCCGCTGGCGGGTTCCATCTGGGCCATGCTGCTGGACATGTTCCTGCTGGTGCTTTCCAGCGAGGCCGTGGCCGTGTTCATAGTCTCCATGGTTCCTACCCTCCGCCTGTCGGTGTGCATCAGCGCCCTCTACAGCGTGCTGGGTTTCTCCTTCGCCGGCTTCACGCTCCCCATCAGCTCCCTGCCGACAGCCCTCCGGGGCATGTCCTGGCTGTATCCGCTGCGGTTTTACTATAAGTTCTATGTGCAGGAAGCCCTCCTGGGTACCGGTTTTGCCGGATGGTGGGCCGCGGCCGCAGCCCTGCTGGCCTTCCTGCTCATCCCCCTGGTGGGACTGAAGCGGCTGAAGGGAGCCTATATCAATCAGAATTATCCGCGCAATTAATTATGGCAGAAAAGATTTCATATATTGGAAAATGGGTCGGGGATACCTTCGGAATATTCGTCAACGAGCTCCGGATGGTGGTGCATGACAATGGCGTGATGCTCATTTTTCTCTTCGCCGGCCTGGTCTATCCCGTCCTTTACAACTGGATTTACGGCTACGGTGTGGTGGACGAAATGCCGGTTGCCGTGGTAGACAACTCCGGCGGCAGCTACAGCCGCCGTTATATCCAGGAGATGGATGCCACGCGGGAAGCGGACATCGCCTACAGCTGCACCTCCCTGGACGAAGCCCGGAAGCTCATGGAAGAGCAGAAGGTACACGGAATCGTCTTCTTTCCGGCCGATTTTGACGAAAGGCTGGTCAGGGGAGAGCAGGCCGTGGTCTCTACCTATGCCGACATGTCCACCTTCCTCTATTACAAAAACATGACCGTGGCCAGCAACAAGGTGATGCTGGACCAACTGCACCAGATCCAGACCGAGCGCTATGCCGCGGCCGGCTATGCGGGGGAGGATGCCGTCCAGCTTACCCAGCCGGTACAGTACGACGAGTTCCTGCAGAACAACCCGGCCATTTCCTTCACCATGTTCTTCGTGTACATGGCCCTGATGATGATCCTGCAGCAGGTGATGTTCTATGGCAGCTCCACCCTGGCCGGAACCGTCCGGGAGCAGGGCGGAAGCATCTCCGGCGGCTTCGCCGGACACGGCATGGGACGCATCGTGCTGGGCCGGGGCTTCGCCTATTATCTCATTTTCGTGCTTCTGGGCGTCTATGGGGCGCTGGTGGTCCCCACGCTGTTCCACCTGCCCATCCACTGCAGCTGGTGGGAGATGCTGGTTCTGCTGCTCTTCTATGTGGCCGATATCGTCTTCTTCTCCTTCACCTGGTCTAGCGCCATCACCAAACGGGAGACAGTTCTTGTGCTGCTGTTGTCCGTAACGCCCGTCGCCGTGTTCCTGACGGGGTTCACCTGGCCGGTCTCCAGTTTCCCCTATATCTGGAAGGTCCTGTCCTATGTATTCCCCTCCACGTTCGGCTGCCGGGCCTACATGACTTTGAGCATGACCGGGACCCTCACGTCCATCGCTCCGGAAATCCGGATCATGACCATCCAGACCGCCGTGTATTTCCTGCTGGCCTGCGTGGCGGCCCGGGTAGAAAATAAGTTGGTCAAAAGCAAATAATTCCTTATCTTTGTACAGATACAAGCAAGGAAGCCTATGCCCAACTTAAACGGGCACATCGCACAGGTCGTGGGCCCTGTCGTAGATGTGCATTTTGATATCTCGGAGCGGAACGCGGAAGTGGACCTGCCCCGGATAGACGACGCCCTGGTGGTCAGGCGCCCGGACGGGCGCGGCCTCATTCTGGAAGTGCAGCAGCATATAGGGGAAGACACCGTGCGCTGCGTGGCCATGGACTCCACGGACGGGCTCCGGCGGGGCCTGGAGGTGGCCAGTACCAACCAGCCCATCTCCATGCCCATCGGCACCCAAATCCGCGGCCGCGTCATGAACGTGACGGGAGATGCCATAGACGGAATGGGAGAGATGGACCGCCGGGAGACGCTGCCCATCCACCGGGAACCGCCCCGTTTCGAAGACCTCACCACCAGCCAGGAAGTCCTGTTCACCGGCATCAAGGTCATAGATTTGCTGGAACCGTACCTGAAGGGCGGCAAAATCGGCCTGTTCGGCGGCGCCGGCGTGGGCAAGACCGTGCTCATCAAGGAGCTCATCAACAACATTGCCAAGGCGCACAACGGTTTTTCCGTCTTCGCCGGCGTGGGAGAGCGCACCCGGGAGGGCAACGACCTCCTGCGGGAAATGATAGAGTCCCGGGTCATCCGCTACGGAGAGGCCTTCGAGAAAGCCATGGAAGAGGGCCGCTGGGACCTTTCCCTGGTAGATCCGGAAGAGCTCCGGAAGAGCCAGGTGTCCATGGTCTTCGGCCAGATGAACGAACCGCCGGGCGCCCGTTCCAGCGTGGCCCTCAGCGGGCTCACCCTGGCCGAAAGTTTCCGGGATTCCCGGAATGCCCAGGACCCCAAGGACATCCTCCTGTTCATAGACAACATCTTCCGCTTCACCCAGGCGGGGTCGGAAGTCAGCGCCCTGCTGGGCCGCATGCCGTCGGCCGTGGGTTACCAGCCCACCCTGGCCACGGAAATGGGCAAGATGCAGGAGCGCATCACCTCCACCAAAAACGGATCCATCACCTCCGTACAGGCGGTGTATGTACCGGCCGACGACCTCACGGACCCGGCGCCGGCCACCACCTTCTCCCACCTGGACGCCACCACGGTGCTAAGCCGCAAAATCACCTCCCTGGGCATTTATCCGGCGGTGGACCCGCTGGAGAGCACCTCCCGCATCCTGGACCCCAACATTGTGGGATCGGCCCACTACAACACCGCCCAGCGGGTAAAACAGATTCTCCAGCGCAACCAGGAGCTGCAGGACATCATTGCCATCCTGGGCATGGACGAACTCTCAGACGAAGACAAGACCACCGTAAACCGCGCCCGGCGGGTGCAGCGTTTCCTGTCCCAGCCCTTCTTCGTGGCCGAGCAGTTCACCGGCGTGAAAGGCGTCATGGTGTCCATCGAAGACACCATCAAGGGCTTTAACATGATTCTGGACGGAGAGGTGGACCACCTGCCGGAACAGGCCTTCCTGAACGTGGGCACCATAGAAGACGCCATTGCCAAGGGAGAGGCCATCCTGGCGGCGGCAAAGTAGATTCTTCACTTCGTTCAGAATGACATAGTTCAGAATGACATAGTTCAGAATGACATAGTTCAGAATGACATAGTTCAGAATGACATAGTTCAGAATGACAATCGGCCTTCATATCCTAAGTCCGGAAGGGACGCTGGTGGAAACCCGGGCAGAACTGGTTTCCCTGCCCGGTGTCGTGAGCCCGTTCACGGTGCTCCCGGGCCACGCTGCCATGGTGACGGCCCTGACAAAGGGAAAAATCCGTTACGTGGAAGACGGTACGGAAAAGTTCCTTCCCATCCAGGAAGGTTTTGTAGAAATACATGACAACCAGGTAGATGTCTGCGTGGAAGTATGATCCTAAGACTGCTCATACCGCTCCTGCTGCTGCAGGCAGATCCTTCGGCACAAGTGCCTCAGGATGACACCCCTGTCATTCTGAGCGTCAGCGAAGAATCTGTCGTCAGCGAAGAATCTGCCGTCAGCGAAGAATCTGCCGTCAGCGAAGAATCTGTCGCCAGCGAAGAATCTGCCGCTTTCGACATGGACGAGTACCTCTACGGCCATGTGCTGGACTCCTACGAGTGGCACATCACCACCATCAAGGGCCGTCCGGTGAGCATTCCGCTGCCGGTGATCGTGCGCAGCCGGACCACCGGCTGGCATGTGTTCTCATCGGCCCGCCTGGAGGAAGGCCCCTACCAGGGTTTCTTCCTGGAGCACGACAAGGAGTCCCACAAGCAGCGCCTGATGGAACACACCCCGGAAGGGGACGTGCGCCCGCTGGACATTTCCATTACCAAAAACGTGGCCGGCCTCATGTTCAACAGTCTGGTGGTGGTGCTGCTGGTGCTGCTGGGCGCCCGCTGGTACCGCAGGCACGACGCCCGCGAAGAAGCCCCCGCCGGATGGGCCGGGGTGCTGGAAATGCTGGTGATGATGGTAGAGGACGACATCATCAAGCCCTGCATCGGAGCCGACTACAAGCGCTATTCCCCCTATCTGCTCACGGCCTTCTTCTTCATTTTCGTGAACAACCTGATGGGCATCGTCCCCTTCTTCCCGGGCGGGGCCAACATCACCGGCAACATTGCCGTGACCTTCCTGATGGCCATGTTCACCTTCCTGGCCGTCAACCTCTTCGGCAACAAGCACTACTACAAAGATATTTTCTGGCCGGATGTGCCCCTGTTCCTGAAAGCCATCCCGCTGATGCCCCTCATCGAAATAATCGGCATGTTCACCAAGCCCTTCTCCCTAATGATCCGGCTTTTCGCCAACATCCTGGCGGGCCACATGATGATTCTGGGCGTGGTGGCCGTGGTGTTCCTGACGGCCGAACTGGGCATGGCCATGAACGCCGGCCTCAGCGTCATCGCCGTGGTGTTCGGCGTCTTCATGGATGTGCTGGAGCTGCTGGTGGCGTTCCTGCAGGCCTATATATTTACCATGCTCTCCAGCGTGTTCATCGGCCTAAGCCGGCAGCACCCGGAGGAAGAAATGAAGTCAAACAATTAAAAACCATATGCGTATGTTACTCTCCACTATGATTCTCCAGGCTGCCGCCGGTGCAGCCTTCGGAAAAGCCGGTGCCGCCCTGGGTGCCGCCATCGCCGCCATCGCCGCCGCCATCGGTATCGGCAACATCGGTAAAGCCGCCCTTGAAGCCGGTGCCCGCCAGCCGGAAAAGGCCGACCACTACCGCCTCACCGCCATCATCATCGGCGCCCTTGTGGAAGGCGCCTGCCTCTTTGCCATCCTCGTCTGCCTCATCGGAAAGTAGCATGTCCCTCATTACGCCCGATTTCGGACTTCTGTTCTGGATGACGCTCATTTTCGGCATCGTCTTCTTCCTGCTGGCCAAATTCGGGTTCCCCGTCATTACGGACATGGTGCACAAGCGGCAGGAGCGCATCGACCGTTCCATAGCCGACGCCCGTGAAATCGAGGCCCGGATGGCCGAACTTTCGGCCCGGCAGGCCAGTATGATGGAGGAGGCCCGCCGCCAGCAGGCCGCCATCCTGAAGGAAGCCGCCCAGTCCCGGGACCGCATGGTGGCGGACGCCAAGGCCCAGGCCCGCGAAGAGGCCGAAAAAATCCTGGCCCAGGCCCGGACGGAAATTGCGGCCGAGAAGGAAAGCGCCCTCCGCGACGTGCGCCGGGAGGTGGCCACCCTCTCCGTACAGGTGGCGGAAAAGATTCTCCGGCACGAGCTGGACGACAAGGTCAGCCAAGGCTCCTTCATCGATTCCCTGGTAGATGAGGCCTCCCAGGCCGAAATAAGATCATGAACCGAAGCATCATCGTCTCGCGGTATGCCCGCTCGCTGGTGAAACTGGTCCGGGAAACGGGCCGGGGGGAACAGGTGTGTTCCCAGGCGGAAACGCTGGTAAGGTCCCTGCGGGAAGTTCCCCAGCTGCGGCGCATGGCCACGGCGGCCGACGATGTGGTGCCTCCCCAGGAAAAGTTCAAGCTGCTGCAGTCGGCCCTGGAAGAGCCCGTCTCGCCGGACCTGAGCCGTTTCCTTACGCTCTTGAACCGGAACGGCCGCATGGACATGGTAGCGGACATCCTGCGGGATTTCGTGAACCTTTACCGCAGCAGCATCGGAGTGGGGAAAGCGCACCTCACCGTCGTCGAAGAGCCCTCGGAGCAGCTGCTCCAGCGCCTCAAGGCCCTGGTAAAGCAAAAGACCGGGGACGATGTAATCATAGAAGTGGACGTGGACCCTTCCCTCATAGGCGGGTTCGTGTTCGACATAGACAACTACCTGATGGACGCCAGCGTGAAACGCCAGCTGGAGAGGATCAGGGAACAATTTGTAGAACGTAACAGAAGAATAATCTAATGGCAACGACGCTCAAACCCAGCGAAGTGAGCGATATCCTGCTCATGCAGCTCCGGGACATGAAAAACGATCTCCAGTTCGAGGAGATAGGCAAGGTCTTGCAGGTAAGCGACGGCGTGGTGCGCATCTACGGACTGGACCATGCCGAGGCCGGCGAACTGCTGGACTGCGGGAAGGGGGTGATGGCCGTGGTGATGAACCTGGAAACCGACAATGTGGGCGCCGTGCTCATGGGCCCCACGGACCTGGTGAAGGAAGGCATGGTGGTGCGACGCACCGGCCGGATTGCCTCCATCGGCGTCAATGATGCGCTCATGGGCCGGGTGGTGGACCCGCTGGGGAATCCGCTGGACGGCCTGGGCCCCATTGAAGGGGAGAAGGTGCAGATGCCGCTGGAGCGCAAGGCGCCCGGGGTCATTTTCCGCGAACCCGTGAGCGAGCCGCTGCAGACGGGCCTCAAGGCCATAGACGCCATGATCCCCATCGGCCGCGGACAGCGGGAACTCATCATCGGAGACCGCCAGACGGGCAAGACGGCCCTGGCCATAGACACCATCATCAACCAGCGGGCCGGCTATCTGGCCGGGAACCCCGTGCACTGCATCTACGTGGCCATCGGCCAGAAGGGCAGCACCGTGGCCTCCATTGTAGAGACGCTGCGCTCCCACGGTGCCATGGACTATACCACCGTGGTGGCGGCTACGGCGGCCGATCCTGCTGCGCTCCAGTATTACGCCCCCTTCGCCGGGGCGGCCATCGGCGAGTATTTCCGGGACACCGGACGCCATGCCCTGGTGGTCTATGACGACCTTTCCAAACAGGCAGTGGCCTACCGGGAGGTCTCCCTCATCCTGCGCCGTCCCTCCGGCCGCGAGGCCTATCCGGGAGACATCTTCTACCTGCATTCCCGCCTGCTGGAACGCGCCGCCAAGATTATCTCCCAGCAGGAAGTGGCCGCCCGGATGAACGACCTGCCCGCCTCCCTCCAAGGCAAGGTGAAAGGCGGCGGCTCCCTCACAGCCCTGCCCATCATCGAAACCCAGGCGGGGGACGTGAGCGCCTACATTCCCACCAACGTCATTTCCATCACCGACGGCCAGATTTACCTGGAGCAGGCCCTCTTCAACCAGGGCGTGCGCCCGGCCATCAACGTGGGCATCTCCGTGTCCCGTGTGGGCGGCAGCGCCCAGGTGAAGTCCATGAAGAAGGTGGCCGGCACCCTCAAGATAGACCAGGCCCAGTGGACGGAACTGGAGGCCTTCTCCAAGTTCTCCTCGGACATGGACAAGGTCACGGAAATGACCCTGGACAAGGGCCGGAAAAACAACCAGCTGCTCATCCAGCCCCAGTACAGCCCCATGCCGGTGGGGGAACAGGTGGCCATCCTCTACTGCGGCACCAAGGCCCTCATGCAGGATATCCCCGTTTCCCGCGTACGCGAGTTCCAGGACGCTTTCCTGGAGCGTCTCCGCGCCTCCCACAAGGCCGATGTCCTGGATCCCCTTGCCGCCGGCAAGATGTCCGGGGAAATAGCGGCCATTCTGGAAGAAACGGCCTCCCAGGTACTCCAGTCCATGAAAGACTAACCCCTGTTATTCTGTAATTCCCCCTGTCATTCTGTAATTCCCCCTGTCATTCTGAGCGCAGCGAAGAATCTATGCCCACATTAAAAGAAATCAAAGGCCGGATTTCCTCCGTGCAAAGTACGCTGAAGATTACTTCGGCCATGAAGCTGGTCTCTTCGGCCAAGCTCCGCAAGGCGCAGACGGCCATAGAGAACATGCAGCCCTACCAGGCACAGCTGCAGCGCATCCTGGGTACCACGCTTTCGGCCCTTCCTGGGAAAGACCGTCCGCTCCCGCTCCCGGAACAGGGCGGCCGCGTGGCCATCGTGGCCTTCGCCTCCAACTCTTCCCTCTGCGGCGGGTTCAACGCCAACGTCATCGCCAAAGTGCGGGAACTGCTGGGGCAGTATCCGGACGCCGAGGTCTATTCCATCGGCCGGAAAATGGCCGAAGCCATGCGCAAGGCGGGCCACCCGTCCCCGGCCGACTATTCCGACCTGTCGGACCACCCCGCCTATGCCCCCTGCGCCGCCCTGGCCCAGCAGCTGGCCGACGAGGTCGCCCAGGGCCGTCTGGGCCGCGTTTTTCTGGTCTATAACCACTATGTTTCCACTGCCAGGCAGGTGCCCACGGCCGAACAGTTCCTGCCGGCCTCCCTGCCGGAGGCGGCCGCCGCGGATACCTTTCCCGCCGATGTAATCCTGGAACCGTCGGCCCGGGAACTGCTGGATCAGCTGCTCCCCAAGGTGCAGAAACTGAAGCTGTTCACCACCCTGCTGGACAGCGCCGCCGCCGAGCATGCCGCCCGCACCATCGCCATGCAGACGGCCACCGACAACGGCGAAGACCTCCTGGACGAACTCACCCTCCAGTACAACAAGGGCCGTCAGCAAAAAATTACCTCAGAGATCCTGGACCTGGCTGGCGGACAGCAGTAAACAGCTATGACAAAGGCAATTGTATTTGACATGGGCGGTGTGCTCATAGACCTGGACCCGGCGGGATGCATCCGGGCCTTCGAAGAGATCCTGGGCTTTGTGCGAATCAGGGAAATCATAGACCCGTACCATCAGAAAGGCATTTACGGAGACCTGGAGGGCGGACGCATCAGCACAGACCAGTTCCGCGCCGCCGTACTGGCCGAATCCCGCCCCGGCAGCGCTCCGGAAGATGTGGACCGCTGCATGAATGCCATGCTTTCCGGCATGGCCCCCTACAAGGCGGAGCTTTTGCGGGAGCTGGCCCGGAAATATCCCCTGTACCTGCTCTCCAACAACAACGAGATTGCCACGGGCGTGTTCCACCGGATCCTGGAGCAGCTGGGACTGGACCCGAAGGCCATTTTCCGGGAAGAGTTCCTGTCTTTCCGCATGAAAATGCTCAAGCCCGGGCTGGAAATCTACCGGGAAACCGTCCGCCGGATCGGCCTGCCCCCGGAGGAAATCCTCTTTGTGGACGACTCCCAGGTGAATGTGGACGCGGCCCGTGCCGTGGGTATCGACGCCGTGCTGTGCCCGCAGGGGGCCGACCTCCGGCAGGTCTTCCGCTCCCTGCTCTAGGAAAACTTCATTGCCCGCCATGTCCCTGTATGCGTTTTTCAGGATAAGCAAGCCCGCTGCCCAAAAACTTCCCCCGGAGGAGGTGGATGCTGCCTACAAAAGCTTCCGCACCCGCACTTTCTGGGGCGTGACGGCCGCTTATACCCTGTACTACGTGTGCCGGATGACGCTGGGCGTGGTGAAGCAGCCGCTCATCGACGGGGGCATCCTGTCGGCCAGCCAGCTGGGCATCATCGGATCGGCCTTCTATTTTGTCTATGCGGTGGGCAAATTCACCAACGGGTTCATTGCCGATTACTGCAACATCCGCCGTTTCATGGCCGCCGGGCTGGGCATTTCCACGCTCATCAACCTGGTCCTGGGCATCCTGGGCCTGCTGCACGGTCCGCTGGGCATCGGCTCCCTGGTCATGATGCTCTCCTTCGCCGTCCTGTGGGGGGTGAACGGCTGGATGCAGTCCATGGGCTCGCCGCCCGGGACCATCAGCCTGTCCCGCTGGTTCCCGCTCAGAACCCGCGGAACCATGTACAGCATCTTCAGCTCCACGCCCCAGCTGGGAAAGGCCGTGTCCATGATCCTCACAGGCTTCATCGTGGCGGCGGCGGGCTGGCAGTGGGGCTTCCTGGCGGCGGCCGGGGCGGGCCTTGTCGGCACCGTCATCGCCCTGGTGTTCATTTCCGACACCCCGGAAAGCCGGGGCCTGCCCTCCGTGCAGGAACTCTCCGGCGAACCCGTGCGGGAACTGGACAAAAAGCCCACCAAGGAGCTGCAGAAGTGGGTTTTCCGGCATCCCGGCATTTGGGTCATCGCCATCTCCACGGCCTTCCTGTACATTACCCAGCACGCCGTGAGCGACTGGGGGGTGCTGTTCCTCCAGAAGCAGAAAAGCTTCTCGCTGGAAAGCGCCACGCAGGTCATCGGCATTGCCGAGGTCTTCGGGGTGGCGGGGAACCTGATGGCCGGCTGGCTGTCGGACCGCCTGTTCCGGGGCAACCGGGCCAGGCCGGTGGTCCTTTCCGGGCTTGTGGCGGTGCTTTCCCTGGGCGGCTTCCTGTTCCTGGGCGGCGGCTTCTGGGCCAACATCACCTTCGTGGCCCTGTTCAGCATGGCTTTCAGCGTGGTGTTCTGCATCGTGGCCGGACTCATGGCCCTGGACTTCGTGCCCCGCAAGGCTACCGGCGCCGCCCTGGGCATCGTGGGTATCTCCAGCTATGCCGCTGCGGGCGCCCAGTCGCTGGTGAGCGGTTTTCTCATCGACGGGAATGCGGCCGACGGCGTGTACAACTTCTTCCCGGTGTCCGTTTTCTGGACGGTGGCCTGCCTTGTCGCCTTTGTCCTGCCGGTACTTGGCTGGAAATATTTGCGGCCGAAGGAATAATTCCCTATCTTTATTCCCTCAAAACCACATAATATGAAAGACCCCCTTCGCCCCCTGGGCACTTTCAAGTTTTGGAAGGAACTGCTAATCATGACCTTGGCCATGTTCATCGCCGCCGCGGCCGTGTATTACTTCCTCATGCCTTCCAACCTGATCATGGGCTCCATCACGGGCCTGTCCATGGTGCTGTCCAACCTGTTCGGCCTGGCGGGCATCACCGTCAAGGTTTCCTGGATGATTACCATCATCAACGCCATCCTGCTGGTGCTGGCTTGGTTTCTCATCGGCCACGAGTTCGGCGCCAAGACCGTTTACACGGCCCTTATCCTGGGCCCCTTCGTGGAAATCTGGGAAAAGATCCTGCCCTACCAGAAGCTGCTGGAGCCGGGTCAGACCTCGGTCATGGGCGACATTTGGTTCGACCTCATCTGCTTCGTGCTCATCCTCAGCGCCTCCCAGACCATCCTTTTCAACATCAACGCCTCTACGGGCGGCCTGGACATCCTGGCCAAGATTGTGAACAAGTATTTCCACCTGGACATCGGCACTTCCGTCACGGTGGCCGGCGCCATCATCTGCTGCACCGCCTTCGCCGTGAATCCGTTCCGCCTGGTGGTCATCGGCCTCATCGGCACCTGGATTAACGGCCTGGCCCTGGACTACTTCACCGCCGGGCTCAACCGGCGCAAACGGGTGTGCATCATTTCCTCCCGGCACGAGCAAATCCGCAAATACATTATCGAGGACCTGCAGCGCGGCTGCTCCCTGTACAGCGTCACGGGCGGCTACAACGGCCACCAGAACGTGGAAATCCAGACCCTGCTCACCCAGGACGAGTTTGCCCACCTGATGGACTTCATCAAGCGCAACGACATCCACGGCTTCATTACGGCCGGCAATGTGAGCGAAATCTACGGGGAATGGAACATGAAAACGCGCCGCAAAAAGAAAATCGGCTAATCTTTCACGAAAGTGCCTGTTTTGGCACGGTATTGGAAATAGGGGGTATCAGACATAAATATTGATACCTTACATACACTACAAAAGCCCGCTGCCAATTGTGAAATTCGCAGCGGGATTTCTTTCTCCGGGAAGGAGCCCTGCCTAAAACTGCACGCGGGGCCACCGCAGTGTCTGATACCCCGCCCGGATGGCCAGGTGCATGAAATAGGCGGCCATGAGCAGATGGATGGCGGCTTGCGGCGTTTGGACGAAGCCCACGCCGGCAAACCAGACGGCAAAAAAGCCCACGGCGCAAAGCAGGGTGCTGTTCCGGAGTTCCCGGGAGGCCGTGGCGCCAATGTAGATGCCGTCCCAGATGAAGGCCGGACAGCCGATGAGCGGCATCAGCAGCAGCCAGGGCAGGAAAGGCCGGCCGGCTTCCACCACGGAAACGTCGTCGGTCATGAGCCGGAAGAGGGGAACCCCGCCCAGGCCGTAAACCAGCATGAACAGCGCCGCCACCCCCATTCCCCAGAGGAAAGTGCAGCGGACGGTGGCGTCCACCCCTTCCCGGGAGCCCGCGCCGATGAATCGGCCCGTCAGCGCCTCGCCGGCATAGGCAAAGCCGTCTGTGAAGTAGCTGAAGAACATCAGGAGCTTCATGATGATGGCGCTCACCGCCAAAAGCGTGTCCCCGTACCGGGCGCTGATGACGGTAAAGCCGATATAAACCGCAATCATCCCCATCGAGCGCAGCAGCAGGTCCCGGTTCATCCGGAAAAAGCTGTTTCCGGAGGTCTTGGGGAGAGAAGGGCGGGACGCCGCCTTCAGGGCCATGGAGAACCCGTAGCGGCGCCGGGCGGCCAGAAGGCAGTAGGTGAAGCCAATCCATTGGGCCAGGACGGTACCCAGGGCGATGCCGGGGAAGCCCAGCAGCAGGGAAAGGCCCACGGAGGCGGCTATGTTCACCCCGTTCACCAGCAGGTCGGCCGTCATGGGACGCACGGTGTCCTGCAGGCCGATGAACCAGCCCTTGAAGGCAAACAGCGACAAGGTGGCCGGCGCCGCCCAGATGCGGATGTAAAAGTATTTAGAGGCCAGCTGCCGGACCTGGGGCGTGCAGTCCACCAGCAGGAAGGCCAGCTGCACCACCACCCACTGCAGGGCCAGCAGCGCCAGGCCGCTCAGGAGGGCAATCCGGAGCGCCCGCTGCAGGATGCCGCCGGTGTCGTCCCCCCGCCCGAAGGCCTGTGCCGTGAGGCCGCCGGTTCCTACCCGCAGGAAGCCGAAGTTCCAGTACAGCAGGTCGAAGAGCATGGCGCCGATGGTGATGCCGCCGATGAGCGAAGCCGCTGCGGCGCCGCCCGTGTCCAGGTGCCCGGCCACGGCCATGTCCACCATGCCCACCAGCGGAACGGTGATGTTGGCCAGGATGCTGGGCAGGGCCAGGCGCAGTATTTCCCGGTTCAGGTTCATCGGAATTTCTTGTCCTCCTCCAGCATGCCCAGGTAGGAATTGTAGCGCTCCGGAGCGATGAGGCCTTCCTCCAGGGCGGCTTTCACGGCGCAGCCGGGCTCATGGGTGTGGGTGCAGGGCGTGAAGCGGCACCCGGCCGAGGCCCGCAGCATCTCCGGGAAATACTTGGCGATTTCTTCCTTTTCCAGATCTACCAGGCCGAAGCCCCGGAGCCCCGGAGAGTCAATCACGTAACCGCCGGAGGCCAGCGGATACAGCTGGTACAGGGAGGTGGTGTGCTTCCCCTGCAGGTGCGCCGCGGAAATGCTGCCGATTTTGGGGTCCAGCGCCGGGTCCAGCGCCTTGATGAGGGAGCTCTTCCCCACGCCGCTCTCGCCGGAAAAGAGGTTCACCCCGCCCCGGCAGGCCTCCCGGATTTCGGCCAGGCCTTCCCCGGTGACTACGGACGTTTCCACCACCCGGTAGCCGGCGCCTTCGTAGATGCTGCGCAGGCGGTCCATTTCTTTCTGCGCGGCTTCCCGGTACAAGTCCGTCTTGCTCAGGACCACGGTGGCGGGAATCCCATAGACGCCGCAGGTGACCAGGATGCGGTCCAGGAACGGCAGCTTTACCTCCGGGAAATACAGCGACACCAGGAGCCAGGCCATGTCCACGTTGGCGGCAATGATGTGTGCCTGGCGCGAGAGGTTGGTGCTGCGGCGGATCACGTAATTGCGGCGGGGAAGGATTTCCGTGATGACGGCTCCGTCCCCCTCCCGGACATACCGGACCCGGTCCCCGACGGCGATGGGATTGGTGATTTCGCTGGCCTTGAGCCGTACCTTGCCCCTGAGCACCGCCGGAAACACTTCCCACGCTGGCAAGGCCGACAGCAGGTAATGGCTGCCCGCATTCTGGACCACGGTGGCTTCCAACGCTCTCATAGAATGTTTTTTGAATGGCAAAGTTAAGAAAAAAACAGTAACTTTGTGGCCACTATGGCAGACAATGACTGGAAAGCGCGTCTGGGGGTGGTCTATTCCACCAATCCGGACTTTCAATACACCACGCAGCGGCAGCAGGAGGCCGAAACCCCGGAACCCGGGAAGCAGCGCCTGGTGGTGGGCATCGACCGCCGCAACCGGGGCGGCAAGCAGGTGACGCTGGTGAGCGGGTTCGTGGGTGGCCAGGAAGACCTGAAGGCCCTGGCCAAAACCCTCAAGACGCGCCTGGGCGTGGGAGGCAGTGCCAAAGACGGGGAAATCACCATTCAGGGAGACTTCCGGGACAAGGTGACAGAACTCCTGAAACAACTGGGCTACAACGCAAAACGGGGCAACTGACATGTGGGATACTCCCTTCAAGACCGGAGAACTCCTGCTGGGGCAGGAACCTTCTCCCTCCGTGCCGGCAACACCGGCTACGCCGTTGCTGCTGGGCATCCTGGTAACCCTGTTCGTGGTGCTGGCCCTGTTGGAACTACGGAACTTCCTGCATGTGGCTCCCTTCCTGTGGGACAGCGTGTTCCGGGCGCGGGGCAGCGTGGCGTTGGAGAACAATGTCCGGGTGGCCCAGGAGCGCAACCAGCTGGCCCTGGTGCTCATTATTCCGGCCATCCTGTTCATGTTCCGCTACCGGCTGTACAACGCCGCTTTTCTGGCTTCGCTGTCAGACAACCTGCGCCTGGCGGCCGTCTTAGGGGTGTTCCTGGCCTACCTGCTGCTCCGCCTGCTCCTGTACCTGGCCCTGAAGCCCCGTCGCCGGAGCGACGCTTTCCGTACCGCGCACCGGGCTGGCTACACTTTTTTCATCCTGCTCATGCTCCCGGCCATAGCCGGTGTCACCGTCTTGTTCTTCTTCCAGGCCAATGATTTTATTATCAGGTCCTTCCTTTTTGTGATAACGGCCCTGTCCTATTTGCTGTTTTTGTTCCGGAAAGCACAAATTTTGTCTTTATCTTGCAATCCTTTGACAACTTTTTTGTACCTTTGCGGGCTTGAATTGCTGCCCACCGGCGTCTTGGTTGCCACGGCAGTCCTGTTGTAGTGAAGAGAACTTAGCAAAAATGAGCATCAAGAACATCCTGATTTCACAGAAGGCTCCCCGTGTCCTTACTCAGTATCAGAGCGTTACAGAGAAGTTTGGCGTCAACTTCGAATTCTGTCCCTTCTTTGTGGTGGAACCGCTTTCCTCCCGGGAATTCCGTGCGCAGCGCATCAATTTGTTGGACTACACGGCCATCGTCTTCTCCTCCCGCCATGCCATCGACGCCTTTTTCCGGCTGGCCGAGGAACTCAGGACCAAAATCCCGGAAACCATGAAATACTTCTGCACCACAGAGGCCGTTGCCATGTACCTGCAGAAGCACATCGTTTACCGCAAGCGGAAAATCTTCTACGGAACCGGCACCCCGGAAAGCCTGGTGGCCCTCATCGGCCCCAAGCACAAAGGGGAGAAGTTCCTCATTACCATGTCGGACTCTTCTTCGGCCGAGGCCATCACCTCCCTGTTCCAGGCCAACAAGCTGGACTACACCACCGGTGTCTTCGTGAAGTCCGTGAGCCGGGACCTGCACGGGATGAACCTGCAGGACTACGACATGATTGTCTTCTACAACCCCGCCGACATCAAGTCCCTGCAGGAGAACTTCCCCCAGTTCCAACAGGGAGACATCAAGATGGTCTCCTACGGACGCTCCATCGTGAAAGCCATGGAGGAAGCCGGGCTCCGGATAGACGTGAAGGCGCCCTCTCCGGAGGCCCCGTCGGTGGCCAGTGCCATCCAACAGTATCTGGAAAGCCTCCAATCATGACGGATGAAACCCTCTCCAAGTCCGGGCGGCTCTGTGGCAAAAAAGCTGTGGAGACCCTTTTCGGACAAGGAAAGGGCGGTGTGAAAGGCTGTATCCGTTACCGATATCTGCTCAGGGAAGACGACGGTCCTTCCCGGATGATGGTGTCCGTCCCCAAGCGCAGCTTCAAGCGCGCCGTCAAGCGGAATCTCCTCAAGCGCCGCCTGCGCGAAGCCTACCGTCGGCAAAAAGCCCTCCTGCCCCCCGGGGTGGACATCCTTTTTCTCTACAATGCCTCCGAAGTGCTCCCGTACCGGAGCATCTACGAGGACATGACAGAGGTTCTAAGCTTTGTTCAAGAGACTGTAAATCATTGCAGACAATGGACTGGTTAAAGGAAATACTGATTGCGCCCTTTGTGCTCCTGATCAAGTTTTACCAGCTGTGCATAAGCCCGTTCACCCCGCCCAGCTGCCGGTTCACGCCCACCTGCTCGCAGTATGCCCTGGAGGCATTCCGGAAGTACGGGCCCTTCAAAGGTTTCTATCTGGCGCTCCGGCGCATCCTGCGCTGCCATCCCTGGGGCGGAAGCGGATATGACCCCGTGCCTTAGTCCCCATGCCCAGGAAAGAGAAAATAGAGCAGATGTTCGACAGCATAGCGCCGTCGTACGACCGTCTGAACCACATCCTGTCCCTGAATGTGGACAAGCTGTGGCGCCGCCATGCCCTCCGGGAAATTGTGGACGGAACCCCGCAGCAAATCCTGGACGTGGCCTGCGGAACGGGCGATTCCACCATCTCCGTGGCCCGCGCCGCGGCCGAAGGCTCGGCCGTGACCGGCGTAGACATCTCCGAAGGGATGATGGCCCTGATAGGGGAGAAGGCCCGGAAGGCCGGCGTGGAAGGGCGCATCCGAGTGCAGGTGGCCGACGGGGAGAACCTCCCCTTTGCCGATGACTCCTTCCACCGGGTCACCTGCGCCTTCGGCATCCGGAACTTCCAGCACAGGGAAAAGGGACTGGCCGAATTCTTCCGTGTCCTGAAACCCGGCGGCAAGGCCGTGATCCTGGAACTGTCCGTTCCCGGGAATCCCGTCCTCCGCCGGCTCTACGACCTCTATTTCCTGCATGTGCTGCCCTGGATAGGCGGCCTCCTTTCCGGCGACAAGGCCGCCTATCGGTATCTCCCGGCCTCTGTCCACGCATTTCCCCGGCCGGAAGCCTTCTGCTCCATGATGCGGGAGGCCGGACTTGTAGATGTGTGCAAAAAAAGTTTCTCTTTTGGTCTCTGCCGGATGTATATCGGTAAAAAATTAGTAACTTTGCCCTCCGACTGACTAAACCTGAAACTCCATGTCCACCCCCATCCGCGTAGTTCCCGTAGAAGGGAAGAAAATGCTCAAAGAATTCATCCGTTTCCCTGTTAAACTGTACAAAGGCTGCGACAAGTGGGTCCCCTCCTTCGAAGACGACGAGTACAAGGCCCTGGGGGCCGGGAATCCGTCGCTGGCCTTTTGCGAGCGGGAACTTTTCCTGGCTTACAAAGACGGAAAGGTGGTCGGGCGCATAGCGGCCATCATCAACCACCGGGCCAACCAGAAATGGCAGGAGAAGAGCGCCCGCTTTGGCTGGTTCGATGTAGTGGAAGATTTTGAGGTGGCCAAGGCCCTCATCGGCCAGGCTGTGGCCTGGGGAAAGGAAAGGGGATGCACCAAGATCAAGGGACCCCTGGGTTTCACCGACATGGACCGGGAAGGCCTTCTGGTAGAAGGATTTGAGAACGAGAGCCCTTTCACGGTCATTTACAATTATCCCTACTATCCGGAATATCTGGAGAAACTGGGCTTTGTGAAAGACGTGGACTGGACGCAGCGCTGCATAGATTTTTCCGGGGAGTTGCCGCCCATGATGCAGCTCTGCTCCACCGTGGAGGAGCGTTACGGGGTGCATCTGTTCAGGGCCAGGACGTTAAGGCAGATGGCCCGGCGCGGCTCGGAGATGTTCCACGTGCTCAATGAAGCCTTCGCCCCGCTTTATGAATATACCAAGCTTAGCGAGAAGCAGATAGACGCCTATGTAAAACAGTATGTCCCGGTCATGAACAAGGATCTGGTAGCCCTGGTGGTGAACGACCAGGACCGTCTGGTGGCTTTCACGGTTACCATGCCGCACATATCGGCCGGTGTCCGCAGGGCCAAGGGACGTCTTTTCCCCTTCGGCTGGATGCATATCCTGCCGCAGCTCAACGCCCGGCGCAACCACGTGGCCGAGGGGCTCCTCATCGGCGTTTTGCCGGAATACCAGGCCAAAGGGGCGGCCCTCCTCATGTTCAAATACCTTCACGAGAATTACATCAAACTGGGGATCAAGCGTTTGCTGCTTAATCCCCAGCTCGAAGAAAACTATAAGGTACAGAGCCTCTTCGGCCCGTACAATCCCCAGCCCTACCAGCGTCGCCGCTCCTATGTGATGGACATCTAGAGGGCGGCCAGGACAGCGTCGATGACTTGTCCCACCGTAACGGGGGCCGGTGCCGAAGGGTCGAAGCGCATCTGGAACTTTTCTTCTACAGCCAGCGAGAGCAGCAGCATGGAAAGGGAGTCGATACCCAGTTCCCGCACCAGCTCGGTGTTTTCATTCACGGTAGACAGGTCCGTATTGGGACGGATGATGGCCAGTACCTCCTTGAGGCCGGCAAAAACCTCTTCACGGGTCATACGCGGGAAACTTTCATGCTGCCGGTGCGCTTGAAGTCTTCCGTGCGCACGGTGACTTTACGAATCTGGTGGGTGGAAGGAAGACCTGCGTTGATTTTGTCCACCAGGGCCTTCATGTAGGCTTCCACTTCCTGGAAAGGCTTGCCCTCGAAAGCGGGCATCAGCGGGAGAATCTCTACGGCAATTACCTGGGAGCCGTTGAGCTCATCTTCCTTTACCATGGCGTCGCGTACGCAAGGGTCGGCATAGAAAGGTTCTTCCAGGCTTTCCGGACTCACATTTTCACCATTGGCAAGGATAATGAGGTTCTTGATTCGGCCGGTGATGTACAGGAAGCCCTCCTCGTCGAAGCGGCAAAGGTCTCCGGTGCGCAGCCAGCCGTCCTCCGTGAGGGCTTCGGCCGTTTTTTCGGGGTCTTTGTAATAGCCGGAGAAAACATTGTCTCCCTTTACCCAAAGCTCACCGTCCACCAGTTTTGTCTCCTGGCCGGGATAAATCTTGCCGATGGAGGTGGGGTGCGTGACGGCATCGGCATTGGCCGAGGTCAGGTTGGCGGTTTCCGTGAGGCCGTAGCCGAAGCAGAATTCCACGCCCAGCTTGGTGAAGATGTCCACCAGGCGCGGCGGCACGTTGGCGGCGCCACTGATAATCATGCGCAGGTTCCCGCCCAGGAACTGGGGGCCGTACATTTTCACCAGGCCGGAGAGGATATCGCAGATGCCGGGAACGATGACCAGCAGGGTGGGCTTGATGACCGGCAGTTTGCCGATGGTGGCTTTCATGTCTTCGCAGGAGAACCAGAGGTTTCCGGTATAGAAGCAACCCATGGTGCCGGCGATGAGGCCGAACACGTGGCTCAGGGGAAGCAGGCCGATGTAGCGGTGTACGCCAATGACGGGGCCGGGCTTGAAGATGGCGTTGTAGTTGCCCCGCATGAGGGCGCGGTGGCTCAGGACCGCTCCCTTGGGGGAGCCGGTGGTCCCGCCGGTAAAGAAGATGGCGGCCGGGCTTTCCGGGTCGATATCGGCCACGGGGGCTTCTTCGGCGGCGGTGTCCTTGGTGGACAGGACTTTTACGCCCTGGAGTTTGGCGGTGAGGGGCCTGAATTCATCTCGCACGAAGATGGCGGCGATGTCAAACTTCATGCAGGAACCCACCACGGCCATTTCCGGGAGGGACGGCGGGAAGTTCATGGCCACGTAACCGGCCGAGGTGACGGCCAGGAAAAGCTCTACCGCGTCCTGGCTGTTGCGGTCCAGAATGGCGATGTGGGCGCCTTTGGGAAGCGAGAGGCTGCCGATGAAAGCGCGGCGGCAGGCTACGCGCCGGCCCAGTTCTTTGTAGGTAATGGTGTCGGTGTGGTCGCAGATGGCCGGTGAATCGGCATATTCCCGGGTGAACCAGTCGGTGAAGGCTCCCATGGTGGGCAGGTAAGGAATCCGTTCGAATTCTTCCCTGGGGAGCATGTCATGGAAATAATTGGACATATAGTTTTGGTTTTGGTAATGTCAGTCTGCAAATTTACTCATTTTTTTTTAACTTTGCGAATTAAAGATTTTATATGGAAAACAGAACCTTCAACAAGTGGAACAGGATAGTGTCACTGGTGGTGTTGGCCATCGCATCGGCCACCTATCTTTCCACCATAGAACCCACCGCGTCGTTCTGGGACTGCGGGGAGTTCATTGCTTCGTCCTATAAACTGGAAGTGGGACATCCGCCGGGAAATCCGGTGTTCCAGCTCATTGCGCGTTTCTTTACCCTGGGGGTGAAGCCGGAGCATGCCGCCGTGGCGGTGAACGCCATGAACGCCATCTTAAGTGCGCTCACCGTCTTTTTCCTGTACTTTACCATTGTCTTTTTTGCCCGGCGGCTGGTGAAGAAAAAACAGGAAGAATATGCTCTGGGCCAGGCCATCGCCATCTTCGCCTCCGGCGCCGTGGGCGCCCTGGCCTACTGCTTCAGCGACACCTTCTGGTTCAGCGCCGTAGAGGGGGAGGTCTATGCCATGAGCTCCTTGTTCACGGCCCTGGTGTTCTGGGCCATGTGCCAGTGGTACGACCAGGCCGACCGTCCCCACGCCAACCGCTGGATTGTGCTCATCGCCTTCCTGATGGGCCTGAGCATCGGCGTCCACCTGCTGAACCTCCTTACCATCCCGGCCTTCGTGTTCATGTACTATTACCGGAAGAACGAAGGCAAAAAGCTGCCTTTCAAGAAGCTCGCGGGCATTTTCCTCATCGGCGTGGTCATCGAGTTCCTGCTGGTGTACCTCTTTATTCCCTACCTGCCCAAGCTGGCGGCTTTCTTCGACCGCATCTTTGTGAACGGCTTCGGCCTGCCCTATAACAGCGGCGCCCTCTTCTTCATGGTGGCCCTGCTGGTGCTGTGCTTCTGGGGCCTGTTCCGTACCCTTAAAAGCGACAAGGTGTTCCTGAACACCGTGCTCCTGTGCGTGACCACCCTGGTGATGGGTTTCTCGCTGTTCTCCATCGTCATCATCCGTTCCAGCGTAAAAACGCCCACCAACGAGTACCAGCCGGACAATCCCTACACCCTGGTGCGGTACCTGAGCCGGGAGCAGTACGGCAGCACGCCGCTCCTGTACGGGCAGTACTTCGACGCTCCGTACGACCTCAAAACCGGAAAATACTGGGCCCCGCTCAACGGGAAATACGTCCATGCCGATGCCCCGGCCGACGCGGAATACCGTCCGGAAGGCAAGATGCTGTTCCCGCGCATGTGGTCCGCCGCCGACCAGCGCTACATAGACTTCTACCAGATGTATACCGGCGGGAAGGGGACGCGCGTGAAGGACGCCACCTACCGCAAACCCAGTTTCGGGGCCAATATGGCCTACTTCCTGGACTACCAGCTTAACTGGATGTACTGGCGCTACTTCCTGTGGAACTTCGTGGGCCGTCAGAACGAGATTCACAGCCCCACCCCCGGAGACGTCTTCTACGGAAACTGGGAAAGCGGCATCAAGTTCATAGACCAGCTCCGGCTGGGGGACCAGTCGGATGCGCCCGCCGTGCTCCGGGAAAACAAGGGCAAGAACCACTACTTCTTCCTGCCGCTGCTGCTGGGCCTGCTGGGTCTGGTGTTCCAGTTCGACAAGGACAAGCGCGGCAGCTGGATTGTGTTCCTGATGTTCTTCATGACGGGCATCGCCATCGTCCTGTACCTGAACCAGCCGCCCTACCAGGTGCGGGAGCGGGACTACGCCTACGCCGGCAGCTTCTACATGTTCGCCATCTGGATCGGCCTGGGCGTGTCGGCCCTGTACGACTGGCTGTCCCAGGCCATCAAAGGTCGGGAAAAGCTGGTGGCCGCTGGGGTCTCCGTCCTCTGCCTGGGCGTTCCGGCCCTGATGGCCGAAGAAAACTGGGACGACCACGACCGTTCCCACCGATACACGTCCACGGAAATGGCGGCCAACTACCTGAACTCCGTGGGGCCCGACGGCCTGCTCATAACCCACGGGGACAACGACACCTTCCCGCTCTGGTATGCCCAGGAGGTGGAGGGTATCCGCACGGACGTGCGCGTGGTGAACACCTCCCTGCTGGGCACGGACTGGTACATAGACCAGATGAAGTGGGCCTGCAACAAGAGCGCCCCGCTGCCGCTTACGGTGCCCCAGTCGCAGTACCTGTACGGCACCAACGAATTCGTGTATATTGCCTACGACGACGGCTCTCCCATGCTCCTGTCAGACGTGATGGACATTTTCAAGGACCCCAAGATGAAGGTTACCCTGAACGACGGCTATAAGCTGGATTTCATCTGCGCCCGCAAGCTGGTGCTGCCGGTGAACAAGGAGAACTGCCTCAAATACGGCATCGTTCCGGAAAAGTTCGCCGATGAGATTCCGGACCAGATCCAGCTCACCATCCCGGAAGACAAGAGCTACCTTACCAAGCCGGAGCTGTTCCTGCTGGACCTGCTGTCCAACTACCAGTGGGACCGTCCGCTCAGCGTGCTCAACATGGGCGGAGACCTGAAGGTGGGCATCAAGGACTACCTCCTGTACGACGGCTACTCGTACCGCTTCACCCCCATCCGGAACAAGATCAGCTCTACGGATGCCGGCCTGGTGGACGCCCAGGAGCTGTACGGCCGCGTGAAAGACCTGTACAAGTGGGACGCCCTCAAGCGGGAAGACTATTTTGTGGACTACCAGAACATGTACACCTTCCTGGGTGTCCTGAGCCAGCGCCAGCTGTTCGTGACCACGGCCAACGCCCTCATTGCCGAGGGAGAAAACGAAAAGGCCCTGGAAATGCTGGATTTGTGCCAGGAACGCTTCCCGGAGAAGAATTTCCCGCTGGAAAGCATTCCGCTGGGCTTCTCGGGCAACGACTACATGGTGGCCCAGATGGTAGGGAACTACTATTACCTGGGTGCCACGGACCAGGCGCGCGCCCTGGCCCGCCGTATGTGCGACGCCCTGCAGGAAACCGCCGCCTTCTACCTGGAATGGGGCGACCTGGGCTCGTCGGAATTCGAAACGGCCGGACAGGTGCTCCTGTACCTGGCCGACATTATCAAGGAGTACGGAGACAAGGAACTCTCCGATGCGGTCCTGGACCGCTTCGACGCCCTGCTCAAGGGCTATACCGGCGCGTACGACCCGGAGACGGAAGACGCCTTGTTGGAAGTTAAATAACGAACTGTCATGGATTTATTGGTTGTTCATTGGAATGTAGATCCCGCCATCCTGCATATCGGCGGGTTCCAGTTGCGCTGGTACTCGGTCCTGTTTGTGGGCGGGTTCGTCCTGGGCTGGTATATCATGAAAAGCTTCTTCAAGCGGGAGAAGATAGACACGGCCCTGCTGGACCCCATGCTGTACATGCTCCTTATCTGCACCATCGTGGGCGCACGCCTGGGGCACTGCCTTTTCTACCAGCCGGATTACTATTTTGGCAGTTGGAAAGGCTTCTGGGAAATTTTCCAGCCCTGGAAAGGTGGCCTGGCCAGCCACGGCGGCACCATCGCCATCCTGCTGGGCATCTGGTGGTATTCGGCCAAATACGGCCGGAAGAACGGCTTCGACTATGTGTGGGTACTGGACCACCTGGTAATTCCGGTGGCCTTCGCCGCCTGTTTCATCCGGCTGGGGAACCTGTTCAATTCAGAGATTTACGGCGGTCCCACAGACCTTCCCTGGGGCTTTGTCTTCGAACGGAACGGAGAAACGGTGCCCTGCCATCCCACCCAGCTCTACGAGGCAGGAACCTACCTGCTGCTGGGCGTGGTGCTCATGCTGCTTTACTGGAAGAGGCTGGACAAAATGTACCGGGGCACGTTCGTGGGCATTTTCCTGGTGGTGTGCTTCGGCGGCCGTTTCCTCATAGAGTTTGTCAAGAACGACCAGGTGGCCTTCGAGGCCGATATGGTCCTGAACATGGGCCAGCTTCTGAGCATTCCCTTCGTCCTGCTGGGCATCGTCCTGCTGGTCTATGCGTACGTGAAAAAAATACCGGCCCGTGCCATCCCTCCGGAAACGGGCCCCAAGAAAAAGGAGGAGACCCACTTCGCCCAGCCCACCGGCAGGTAGCTCCGCCAGTCCTGGATGGCCTTTGTGCCCTCCTATCTTTTCAGCCGTACAAAGAGGCTTAGGGGCAGGGATTTGCCGAAGGCGTCATTGAGGGCCAGTTCTCCGGAAGCCATTTCCTGGAATTTCCCGCAGAAAGCCTCCCGGACAATGGTTTCTCCCAGGGCGGCGCTGTAGCCGTTGGAATACAGGTTAAGTACCATGAAGCTGTCGCGCTCCCCCAGGATGGCGGCCACGTTGCACAGCAGGCCGAACAGGAGCTCGTCCAGCTTCCACTTTTCCCCGTCCGGGCCGTGGCCGTAGGCGGGTGGGTCCAGGATGATGCCGTCGTAGCGGTTACCCCTGCGGGCTTCCCTGCGGGCGAACTTGAGGGCGTCTTCCACCACCCAGCGGATACCGTCCAGGCCGCTGCGCTCCATGTTTTCCCGGGCCCAGCTGACCACCTGCCGCACGGAGTCCAGGTGGGTTACATCGGCCCCGGCGCACTTGGCGGCCAGGGAGGCGGCGCCCGTGTAGGCAAACAGGTTCAGCACCTTGGGGGCAGGCAGGCCGTTGGCTTTGTGGATGCGGGCAAGTCGGCCGGTTTCCCTGAAGATGAATTCCCAGTTGGGGGCCTGCTCCGGGAATACGCCCACGTGCTTGAAGGCGGTGAGTCCCAGCCGGAGGCTCAGGTGCAGGTCGCTGGCGGCGTGGGTATCGGCATCCGGCAGCCCGTTGTAGACGATTCCCCATTGGTCTTCCGTTTTCCGTAGTTTCTCCCAGGTTCCGCTGTCTTCCTTCCCGGCCTTCCCGAAACCGGCGCCGGGGATGAAGGCCACGTGGCACAGGCGTTTCCATTCCGCCTCCGGAAGGGACGGATGCCACAGGGCCTTGGGCTCCGGCCGGCGCAGGATGTACTTTCCGAAACGTTCCAGTTTCTCTCCGTCGCCACTGTCCAGCAGCTCGTAGTCTTTCCAATACTGCGCAGGATATTCTACCGCCATAATTTTTGAATTTTCTGCAAAGTTAGTTAACTTTGTAAACTTGACAAATACATAATTCATTATAAAGATATGCAACAATTCATTGACAAGTACCAGTTTGCCGGCAAGAAAGCCATTGTACGCGTAGACTTCAACGTTCCCCTGAACGAAAACTTCGAAATTACGGACGACACCCGCATCCGCCGGGCCATGCCCACCCTCAAGAAGGTGCTCGCAGAAGGGGGCTCCCTCATCATCATGTCCCATCTGGGCCGTCCCAAGAAGGTGGACCCCAAGTTCTCTCTCAAGCACATCGTGGGCCGCGTGAGCGAATGTCTGGGCGTTCCCGTCCAGTTTGCCCCCGACTGCCAGCAGGCCGATGCCCAGGCCGCGGCCCTGAAGCCCGGTGAGGCCCTCCTCCTGGAGAACCTCCGCTTCTATGCCGAGGAAGAAGGCAAGCCCCGCGGCCTGGCCGAAGATGCCACCGACGAGCAGAAGAAGGCCGCCAAGAAGGCCGTGAAAGAGAGCCAGAAGGAATTTGTCAAGAAGCTCGCCTCTTACGCCGACTGCTACATCAACGACGCCTTCGGCACCGCCCACCGCGCCCACGGCTCCACCGCCCTCATTGCCGAGTACTTCCCCAATGACAAGATGTTCGGCTACCTGATGGAAGGGGAAATCAAGGCCATCGACAATGTCCTGAAGAACGCCCAGCGGCCCCTCACCGCCATCATCGGCGGCTCCAAGGTAAGCTCCAAGCTGGCTGTCCTGAAGAACCTGGTGGGCAAGGTGGACAACCTCATCATCGGCGGCGGCATGGGCTATACCTTCATCAAGGCCCAGGGCGGCCACATCGGCCAGTCCCTGCACGAAGACGAGCTCATTCCGGACGCCCTGGAAATCATGAAGGAGGCCAAGGAACGCGGCGTAAACCTGTCCCTGTCCGTTGCCACCGTGTGCGGCCAGGCGTTCGACAACGACACGCCCCGCCAGATTTTCCCCATCGACCAAATTCCCGACGAATGGGAGGGCATGGACGCCTCGCCCGAATCCCTGGAGAACTGGAAGAAGATCATCCTCAGTTCCAAGACCATCCTCTGGAACGGCCCCGTGGGCGTTTTCGAGCTCCCGAACTTTGCCAAGGGTACCCTCCAGATTGCCGAAGACCTGGCCGAGGCCACCGCTAACGGCGCCTATACCCTGGTGGGCGGCGGCGACTCCGTGGCGGCCGTCACCCAGATGGGCTATGCCGACAAGGTGAGCTATGTGTCCACCGGCGGCGGCGCCATGCTGGAGGCCATCGAAGGCAAGGTGCTTCCCGGCATCGCAGCCATCCAGGACTAGCATGGAGCCAACTGGCCTGCAGCCGGACAGCCCGAAAAGTGCTGATTGCAACATATTTTTGTATCTTTGCGCCCGGCCTTGTGCATGGGCGCAATTTTTGTAGCGAAAACGCGGCTTACAATGGTTAGGTTTTATATGTGTATGAGAAAGAGTATCCTGCTGCTTGCCCTCCTGGTTCCCTGGGTGGCGCAGGCACAGTTCAAAGGGGAAGAACGTCCCGCCGGGGACTCCACGCTGGTCCTTACGCTGGACGATGCACTTAAGATTGCCCTTTCGGAGAATGTTTCCGTAAAGGTGGCCGACATGGAGGTGGAGCGCACCAAGTATGCGCAGAAAGGCTCCTACGGCCAGCTGTTCCCGCAAATCAATGCCTCCGGCATGTACAGCTATGCCATCCAGAAGCAGAAGGTTTACTTCGGCTCGGATTCAGACGACGACAGTTCCGGCAGCAGCGGCGGCGGCATGGCTTCCATGATGGCCAGCGCTTTCGAACCCATCATGTACTACATCCAGCAGCTTTATGCCTACACGAATGCGCCCTTCATCCCGTACGTGGCGCCGGAAACGCCCGGCACGGAGTCTTCGTCCGGGGACGACGCCATAGAGATGGGCCGGCGGAACCAGGTTTCCCTGGGCCTGTCGGCCTCCATGCCGCTGGTGAATTTCCAGCTGTGGGAGAGCCTGCGCCTGACGGGCGACCAGGTGGAACTGGCTGTGGAACAGGCCCGGGAGAGCCGCCTGGGCACCGTGTCTTCCGTAAAGCAGGCCTACTTCGCCGTGCTCATGGCCAAGGCCTCCTACGAGGTGTACGACGCCGTTTACAGGAACGCCGCAGAGAATCTGAAGCTCACCCAGCAGCGCTACCGGGCGCAGAAGGCCTCCGAGCTGGACCTTACCCGGGCCCAGAGCTCCCTGGCTGCCGCCATCCCCAACCTGTACAATGCCGAGAATGCCATCTACCTGTCGCTGTGGCAGCTGAAGGCCGTGATGGGCGTAGACCTGGACCTGCCCATAGATGTGGCCGGCCGCCTGGAGGACTACGCACAGCAGATGTTCTACGACATCAACGAGTTCTCCCAGGCTCCCCTGGACCGCAACAGCCAGCTGCGCCAGCTGGCCACGCAGGCCGAGATGCTGGCCCGGCAAATCCGCCTGCAGCAGTACGCCTACCTTCCCTCCCTGTCCATGCAGCTTAGCTACAACTACTACACGCAAAGCGACAAGTTCCAGCTAAGCCAGTGGAAGTGGCTGCCTTCCAGCACCTTGGTCTTCTCCCTCAGCATTCCCATCTTCTCCGGCGGGCAGCGCCTGCATGCCGTGAAACAGGCCCGTGTGCAGGCCGACGAACTGGACCTCCAGCGCGTGAACGCAGAGCGCCAGCTAAGCATCGGCATCCGGCAGAGCCTCTCTACCATGGATACGGCCATGAAAAGCTACGATGCCGCCAAGGAGGCCCTGAAGACCGCCGAGAAGGCCTACGATGTTTCCCTCAAGAGCTACCAGGTGGGCAAGAGTACGCTCACCGACCTGAACAACACCGAGCTCACCCTCACGCAGACCCGTCTGCAGGTGGCGCAGTCGGTCTATAATTTTGTCCTGGCCAAAGCCGGCCTGGAACAGACCCTGGGTTACGATTTTACAGAAGAATAGATATGAAATCAACGAATTTGACCCTGATGGCGGCCGCCTTGCTGGCCGTTGTCGCCTGCGGAAACCGCAGCGGATCCCAGGCTGCCGAAACGGCCGCCCAGGCCGAAGTGGCGCCCAACGTGGAAGTGGCCGTGGTGCACAGCTCCGACGTGCCGCAGGAAAGCGTATATGCCTCTACCGTACAGGCCTATGCCGTGAACAATATCATGCCGCAAAGCGGCGGCCGCATCCGCAAGATCAATGTCGAGGTGGGGGACTATGTGTCCAAGGGCCAGGTGCTGGCCGAGATGGACCGCCTCCAGCTGGAGCAGCTGGAGCTGCAGGTGCAGAACGACGAGACGGAGTATGCCCGTCTCAAGAGCCTCTACCAGGAAGGCGGCGTGTCCCAGAGCGACTTCGAGACGGCCGAGCTGGCCTACAAAGTGCGCCGGACCAACCTGGAGAACCTGCGCGAAAACACCATCCTGCGCAGCCCCATCAACGGTTTTGTGACGGCCCGCAACTTCGACGCCGGAGACATGTTCTCCCTGAGCGCCCCGCTGTTCACCGTGCAGCAGGTGGTGCCCGTGAAAATGCTGGTTGGCATTTCCGAGAGCGAATATACGCAGGTGAAAAAGGGCGACCGGGTGAGCCTCACGGCCGATGCCCTGCCGGGTCGCAGCTTCTCCGGCAAGGTGGAGCGCCTGTATCCCACCATCGACGCCGCCACCCACACCTTCCGGGCCGAGGTGGTGGTCCCCAATACGGACAGGATGCTGCGTCCCGGGATGTATGCCCGCGTCACCGTGAACTTCGGCAACCGCCGCTGCATCCTGGTTCCGGACCAGGCCCTGGTGAAGCAGGAAGGCACCGGCACCCGTTTCATTTATGTGCTCCTTCCCGACGGGACCGTGAGCTATGTGCCCGTGAAGGCGGGCCGCCACCTGGGCAGCCAGTACGAGATTCTGGAAGGCCTGGAGGACGGAGCCACCATCGTGGTGAAGGGGCAGGCCGCCCTGAAGGATGGCGTTAAGGTGAACGTGCTATGAGCATCTACAGAACTTCCGTCGATCATCCGGTAACCACCGGGCTGGTATTCCTGGCGTTCGCCATCCTGGGCGTCTTTGCCCTCACGAAACTGCCGGTGGACAACCTGCCCGACGTGGAATCCAACGTGGTCATGGTCATGAGCTCCTATCCCGGCGCATCGGCCGAGGACGTGGAGAACAACCTCACCAAAATCCTGGAGAACTCCCTCAACGGCGTTTCCAACCTCAAGAACATTACGTCCAATTCCCGGGAGAACATTGCCGTCCTTACCCTGGAATTCGAGTACGGAACAGACATAGACGAGGCCACGAACGATGTCCGGGACAAGCTGGACATGATATCCCAGACGCTGCCGGACGGCGCTTCGCTGCCCTTCCTGTTCAAGTTCAGCATCGAAGACATGCCCATCATGATCCTGGCGGCCACGGCCGACCAGAGCGTGTCGGCCCTGGACAAGATCCTGGACGACCGCTTTGCCACACCGCTGGCACGCGTGTCCGGCGTGGGTACGGTTTCGGTGGCCGGCGCGCCCAAGCGGGAAATCCAGGTCTATTGCGACCCGGCCAAGCTGCAGGCCTACAACCTCTCCATCCCCGTGATAACCCAGGTGATTGCCGCCGAGAACCGCAACATCCCTTCGGGCAGCATCGACATCGGCTCCGACACCTATTCCCTCCGCATCAAGAAAGAGTTCCAGGACCCCGCCGAACTGCTGGACGTGGTGCTGGGCACCTACAACGGATCGGCCATCTACCTGCGGGATGTGGCCCGCGTGGTGGACGACGTGGAAGAGAAGTCCCAGGAGTCCTATACCAACGGTGAGCGCGGCGCCCAGATCATCATCCAAAAGCAGTCCGGCTACAACACCGTGGAGGTTATCCGCAAGGTGAAAAAGGAGATGGCCAGGCTGCAGCGCGACCTCCCCTCCGACATCAAGATCACTACGGTGGTGGACAGCTCGGACAACATCCTGCGCACCATCAATTCCCTGAAGGAGACCATCCTCATCACCTTCCTGGTGGTGATGCTGGTGGTGTTCCTGTTCCTGGGGCGCCTGAAGGGTACGCTCATCGTGGTGCTCAGCATCCCCATCGCCCTGCTGGCCTCGCTGCTGTACCTGTTTGCCACGGGCAATACGCTCAACATCATTTCCATGAGCGCCCTGTCCATAGCCATCGGCATGGTGGTGGACGACGCCATTGTGGTGCTGGAAAACGTGACGCGGCATCTGGAACGCGGAGAGAAGCCCAAGGAAGCCGCCGTACACGGCACTGCCGAGGTGGGCATCTCCGTGATTGCCTCCACCCTTACCATGCTCTGCGTGTTCCTGCCCCTTACCATGGTTTCCGGCATGGCCGGCATCATGTTCAAGCAGCTGGGCTGGATTGTGTCCATCATCATGATAGTGTCCACCACCGCGGCCCTTACCCTGGTGCCCATGCTGTGCGCCTATCTGCTGAACAACAAGCCCACCACCAACAAGCTGTACAAGGCCGTCTTCGGCCCGGTGAACAAGGCGCTGGACGCCGTTTCGCTGGGCTATTCCCGCCTGATTGCCTGGTGCATGCGGCACAAGAAGCTCATCGCCCTGGGCGGTGTGGCCGTGTTTGTGGTGGTGATGATCCTTTACGTGCCCCGGATGAAGACGGAGTATTTCCCCAACGCGGACTCCGGCCGCATGCAGGCCACCATCGAACTGCCCATCGGCACGGCGCAGGACGTCACGCGCGATGTGGCCGCCCGCGTCTATGCCAGGCTGGTCCAGGACATCCCGGAAATCCAGGTGCTCAGCTACCGTTTCGGCCAGGCCGATTCCGACAACGCCTTTGCCTCCATGCAGAACAACGGAACCTACCTCATCTCCATGAACATCAACGTGGGGTCCATGGAAAACCGCAAGCGCAGCGTCTCGGAACTGGCCGACATTGTGCGCTCCGACCTGAAACTGTTCCCGGAGATCAACCGCTTCAATGTCTCCGAGGGCGGCGGCATGGGCGGACGGGCCTCCGTGCAGCTGGAAATCTACGGCTACGACTTTGCGGAGACGGAGCAGGCCGCCCGCGCCGTGCGGGAGCAGATGCTCTCCTCCGGCCTCTTTGCGCAGGCCATCCTTTCCCGCGACCAGTACACGCCGGAATACGAGGTGGACTTCGACCGGGAGAAACTGGCGCGCAACGGCCTCAGTTCCGTCACCGCGGCTGCGGCCGTATCGGCTGCCATGTCCGGCTCCGTGGGCTCCTATTACCGCGAAGACGGTGAGGAATACAACATCCGTGTGCGCTATGCCCCGGAATTCCGTTCGTCCGTGGAAGACATAGAGAACATCGTCATCTACAACACCGCCGGGCAGGGCGTGAAGGTGAAGGACCTGGGCCGGATTGTAGAGTCCAAGGTGCCGCCCACCATCCAGCGCAAGAACCGCGACCGCTACATCATGGTTACCGGCATCATGGCGCAGGGAAAGGCCCTGAGCGACGGTGTGGAGGGCGTCACCAGGATGCTGGAAGAGAACCCGCTTCCTGCCGGCCTCAGCTGGCAGATCGGCGGTGACTACGAAAACCAGAAGGAAATGTTCAGCGACATGCTCCTGCTGGCGGTCCTTATCATCATCCTGGTGTACATGGTGATGGCTTCGCAGTTCGAAAGCTTCATGGGACCGTTCGTCATCATGTTCTCCATCCCCTTCGCCCTGGTGGGCGTGGCGCTGGGCAACATGGCGGCGAACCTGGCCGTGGGGGTGATGTCGCTCATCGGCATCATCATCCTGCTGGGCATCGTGGTGAAAAACGGTATTGTGCTCATAGACTACACCATCCTCCTGCAGGAACGCGGGTATGGTGTGCGGGAGGCCTCCGTAGAGGCGGCCAAGAGCCGCCTCAGGCCCATCCTCATGACCACCCTCACCACCGTGCTGGGCATGCTCCCGCTGGCCCTGGGCCGGGGAGAAGGTTCCGAAATGTGGCGGGGTCTGGGTACCACCGTAGCCTGGGGCCTTTCCTTCTCCACCCTCATCACCCTGGTCATTATTCCGGTGCTGTACTGCGGCCTCACCGAACACCGCGCCCGGCGCCTGGCAAAGAAACAGTAATACTGTCATTGTCATTCGGAACGAAGTGTCATTCTGAACGAAGTTGTCATTCTGAACGAAGTTGTCATTCTGAACGAAGTGTCATTCTGAACGAAGTGTCATTCTGAACGAAGTTGTCATTCTGAACGAAGTTGTCATTCTGAACGAAGTTGTCATTCTGAACGAAGTGAAGAATCTATGAATGTGAAGAATCTATGAAAGCAATCTTTATAGTTTACAACCAGGCCTACAACCAAGAAATTGTAGAGCTGCTGGAACAGCAGGGACAGCGTGGCTACACCGTATGGGAAGAGATTGGCGGCCGGGGCACCGTGGACGGCGAGCCCCACTTGGGCAACCATGCCTGGCCCACGCAGAACCACGCCGTGCTCACGGTAGTGGAAGACTCGCTCGCTCCCTCCGTGATGGAGGACCTCCGCCGGCTGGACGCCCACAACGCCCAGTTGGGCCTGAGGGCCTACATGCTCCCGGTGGAAGACGCCCTGTAGTCCCTGTCATTCCCGGCCCACCTCCCTGTCATTCCCGGCTTTCCTTCCTGTCATTCCCGGCCTGACCGGGAATCTAAGAAAAAATGCTTATATTTGTAAACTAAAACACAATTTTATGGCAAAGACAGCAACCAATACCAATTTTGAAGACCTGCTGCAGGACAGCAGGCTGGTGATTGTAGATTTCTGGGCCACCTGGTGCGGCCCGTGCCGGATGCTTTCCCCGCTGC
>FLNY01000167.1_pt1 | contig 67299 bp, 42 predicted proteins | sample 1140381 | NCBI WGS metagenome assembly FLNY01 (sample SAMEA3878172, study PRJEB12797) | bioreactor metagenome | biome: Moose rumen | place: Sweden | collected 2011-10
TACGTCAACGTCCCCGAAGCCGACATGCGACAACATACCATCGAACTCTCCACAGCCGACACCGTCATCACAGTCGGCAATATACTCATTGGCGAAGTATGGCTTGCAGCTGGTCAGAGCAACATGGAAATGCCCATGAAAGGTTGGGGGACCGACACCATCATCAACGCTTCTGCCGACATCGCTAGCTCGTCCGACGATCTCTTGCGATTCTTTGCCGTCTATCCCAATCTTGGCTATGTCCCTCAAAAGCGTCTCGGAGGCGTATGGCATAGTGCTGCTCCCGAATATACTGCGCGCTTCGGTGCATTGCCCTACTATTTCGGACGTCATCTTCTCGATAGCCTGCGCATCCCCATTGGCATAGTCCAAGCTGTCTACGGAGGTTCGCCACTAATGTCGTGGGTCAACTCCGACCTTGCCAAAGAAAACGACAAATACCCCGACGTGCAAGCTCTCTTAGCCAAGACCAACGAAGAATATCAAGTCTACAAAAAGTGGCTCGATGCACTGCCATCAGTCTCTATCGACAAACGCGGCTCGCACGACCCTCTCGACGAACTCGACATCTACGACGACTATGTAAACCTTTCTATGTCCGATGTCGCTTTGTGGGACAAAATGCAACTACCTGGCTACTGGGAAAACCATGGTCTAAAGGGATTCGATGGTGTAGTTTGGTTCGTCCGTAAAGTCGCTCTTCCCGACTCTTGGATAGGTCGCGACATCAATCTCCGACTCGGTTGTGTCGACGACCGCGACCGTGCTTATGTCAACGGAACTCTCGTCGGACAAACCACAGGCATAGACAAGTTCGGTCTCTCGCGAGAATATCGCATACCATCCAACATTGTCATGGAGAGCGAGCTAACAATTGCCGTGCGTGTACTCGATGAACGTAGCAAAGGAGGCATTATCGGCATGACCGACGGAACCAACATGCGCCTCGAACTCGACACGGGCGAAACTCTCGACCTCGAAGGCGAATGGGCCTACCGACCCGTTGCTCTCATCGATGGCTCTCGTTTGGTCCTTCTCGGTGTCGAAAACAACGCCTATGCCACACGCCCACACATGTCTATGCCCTTATGTCCCGACTCTCCGTCTATGGTCTACAATGGCATAATAGCTCCACTCTCTGGCTATTCTTTCGCTGGCGTAATTCTACACATCGGCGAGGCCGACGTATGGGATAGCCATAGTCGTAGTCAAGTGTCCGACCTTCTGCCTCAAGTTGTCGCCTCTTTTCGCAAAGTCATCGACCATCGCACACCTACACCAATCATCATCGGTCAACCATCTCCGGGTGCCTATGCCGATTGTCTCGACACCGATGCAGGCTTTGTCCGCAGTGCAATCTTCGAAGGACAGTCTCACTCAGAAAACACCTACATAGTCTCCACTCTCGACATAGGTAGTAACCACACTCTCCGTCCGCCTTACAAAGAAATAGAAGCAAAGCGAATGGTCGATGTAGCATTGTCGAAGGTATATAATCGCAAGCCCGATTACCCATCCTCACCCATTCCGACATCGGCCACGCAAAGCCACCAAATAGTCAAAGTCGACTTCGATAATGCCGACGGACTATACCTCGACACCGACCGTCCTACACAGTTCGAAATAGCAGGTGCCGACACCATATTCTTCCCTGCCAAAGCTCTCGTCAGCTCTCATAGCGTAACCATTTTCTCGCACATGGTCTCAGACCCCGTCTTTGTCCGCTACGCCTACACAAATTGCGCTCAAAACACACTTTGGAACAAATATCATCTACCTTGCATTACATTCTTCTTAGAAGTCGAGAAAGAAGAACCCATCAAATAGCCGTCTGGCACACCACAATAACAGCCCACAAACGTTGAGTTTATGACGTTTGTGGGCTTGTCTTTTTTAAGAATTATTCTATGTTTTACACAGATATTTTTTTATCTTTGTCTAATGTCGTTACTTTGGTCTGTGTGTATGCTCAGCACCTCAGTTCATCATCAAAAAAATAACATCAGCAATTTAATGGAGACAGAAAAAAACTTCTTTGCCGTCGACCTTGGTGCTACAAGCGGACGCACCATCGTTGGCTCAATCAAAGACGGTAAAGTAAATCTCGAAGAAATAACACGTTTCCCCAATAACCTTATCGAAGTAGGTGGACACTTCTTTTGGGATATATATGCCCTCTACAACGAAATAATACGCGGTCTGCGCTTCGTTGCCCAAAAAGGCATCAAGATAAGCAGCATAGGCATCGACACTTGGGGCGTCGACGTCGTTTGCATTGGCGAAGATGGACAAATCAACGGTCAGCCAATGGCCTATCGCGACCCTTGCACTTTCAAAGCCATGGACGACTATCTCAACCATATCGTCGACCGCGAAGAAGTCTACCAAACCACAGGCATACAGTTCCTCAATTTCAACACTCTTTTTCAGCTCTATGCCATGCGTCGCCAAGGCAACGTAGCGCTTCGCAATGCTCAGAAGATTCTCTTCATACCCGACGCGCTCAGTTGGATGCTCACTGGCAATGCAGTATGCGAATATACCATAGCTTCCACCAGCCAAATGCTCGACCCTCGCACGGGCGACCTCGATGAACGTTTGCTCAATTCCGTAGGACTTGCTCGTCACCATTTCGGACGCATGGTAAGCCCCGGCACACAAGTAGGCGTTCTTACCAGCGAAGTTCAGCGTCAGACAGGTCTTGGACCTGTCCCCGTCATAGCCGTTGCAGGTCATGACACCGGAAGTGCAGTAGCCGCCGTACCAGCCCAAGACGAAAAGTTTGCCTATCTCAGCAGTGGCACGTGGAGCCTTATGGGCATTGAGACCCCCGAAGCCATCATAAGCAAACTAAGTTTCGAACGCAACTTTACCAACGAAGGAGGCATAGACGGCACCACTCGATTCCTCAAAAACATCTGTGGCATGTGGCTTCTCGAGCGTTGCCGCAAAGAATGGGGCGACTCCGCACCAGCCGAATACCCCAAGATAATAGAGGCAGCCACCAAGCAAGAAGCCTTCCGTAGTCTTATCAACCCCGACGACCCAGTCTTTGCCAACCCATCCAACATGCAAGACGCCATACAAGTCTATTGCCGTCGCACAGGTCAAGTAGTCCCCGAAGGTTATGCCGCGGTAGCTCGTTGCATTTTCGATTCGCTCGCTCTCCGCTATCGTCAAGTCTTCGGCTACCTCAAAGAAATGGCATCGTTCGATATCGAACGCCTTCACGTCATCGGTGGTGGCTCGCGCAACGAACTGCTCAACCAGTTTACAGCCAATGCCTGTGGTGTCGAAGTCGTAGCAGGTCCACAAGAATGTACCGCACTCGGCAACGTCATGATGCAAGCCGCTGCAGCTGGTGTCGTCAAGAATATTTGGGACATGCGTCGTGTCATAAACGACGGCATAGAACTCAAAGTCTACCAACCAACCGACAAACAGCAATGGGACGCAGCCTATGAAAAGTATCTTGCCGTCACCAAAACGAAATAAAGTAATCATTAAAATAAACTCACAGAAATAAGTTCTTCAAAAGGATGAAAGACGAACAAATAAAAAAAGCCTACGAAATTGCTCGCGAACGCTATGCAGCCATAGGTGTCGACACCGATAAGGCACTCGACCAACTACAAAAAACTCAAATATCTCTCCACTGCTGGCAGACCGACGACGTTGTCGGCTTTGAGCGCAACGAAGCACTCTCTGGCGGCATTCAGACTACTGGCAACTACCCAGGTCGCGCTCGCAACATCGACGAAGTGCGCAAAGACCTCGAGTTCGTCAAAACGCTCATCGCTGGCGACCATCGCCTCAATGTACACGCCATCTATGGCGACTTCGGTGGCAAGCCCGTCGACCGCGACCAAATAGAAGTAAGTCACTTCCAGAGTTGGATAGACTGGGCAAAAGCCAACAATATGAAACTCGACTTCAACAGCTCGAGCTTCTCGCACCCCAAGAGTGGCGAACTCACACTCTCCAACCCCGACAAGGGCATCCGCGATTTCTGGATTGAGCACACCAAGCGTTGCCGTCGCATCTCCGATGCCATGGGCAAAGCGCAGGGCGACCCCTGCATAATGAACATTTGGGTACACGATGGTAGCAAAGACATGACCGTTGAGCGCAAACGCTATCGCGAAATCTTTGCCGAAAGCCTCGATGAAATACTCAAAGAAGACCTCCCTGGCATGAAAACATGCCTCGAAGCTAAGCTCTTTGGCATTGGTCTCGAAAGCTACACCGTCGGCTCACACGACTTCGTCGCTGGCTATTGCGCCACACGCAAGCTCATGTATACCCTCGACACAGGTCACTACGAAATGACTGAAAACGTGGCCGACATGATTGCTTCGCTCTTGCTCTTCGTGCCCGAGCTCATGCTCCACGTCAGCCGTCCTATCCGTTGGGACTCCGACCACGTAACCATAATGAACGACCAGACTCTCGACCTCTTCAAAGAACTCCGTCGTGCCGATGGTCTGAGTCGCGCTCACATTGGTTTGGACTACTTCGACGCAAGCATCAACCGCATAGGTGCCTACATCGTTGGTACTCGTGCCACTCAGAAGTGCGTCCTCTCGGCTCTCCTCGAACCACTCGACAAACTTCGCCAATACGAAGACAAGGGACAGAACTTCGAACGCCTCGCACTCATCGAAGAGGCCAAGAGCATGCCTTTCGGTGCTGTCTTCGACTACTTCAACCTCAAAAACAACGTACCAGTCGGCGAAGACTTCATCCCAGCCATCCAACAGTACGAAAAAGACGTTCTTTCGAAGCGTTGCTAATAAAATAGCTTAGCATAACTAAACCAAACTCCCCCGACGCACGGCAAACTCCGTCCGATGGGGGAGTTTTTTAAGAACACACACATCTTTACAAAACATCTTCTTATGGAAATCATATTAGGTTTGCTCATAATAGCCATAGGCGCTTTTTGCCAATCGAGCTGCTATGTGCCCATCAATAAAATCAAGCAATGGAGCTGGGAAAGCTACTGGATTGTGCAAGGTGTTTTCGCTTGGCTTATCTTCCCACTCATAGGTGCTCTCTTAGCTGTGCCCAGTGGTCATAGCCTTTTCGAACTCTTTACTGCCGAACGCTCATTCAACATTTGGATGACCATCTTCTTCGGCATTCTTTGGGGTGTCGGTGGTCTGACTTTCGGACTTTCTATGCGCTACCTCGGCGTAGCTCTTGGGCAAAGCATAGCTCTCGGCACATGTGCAGGTCTTGGCACCATAATGGGACCCGTGCTACTCAACATCTTCTTCCCCGAACTCAATGCCCTCAGCTCACTTACAGCTTCTGTCATCATTGGCGTAGTAGTTACGCTTGTCGGCATTGCCATCATTGGCGTAGCTGGCTCAATGAAAGCAGCCTCGCTCAGCGAAGAAGAAAAGAAAGCAGCCGTCAAAGACTTCAACTTCCCCAAAGGTCTTGCCATTGCATTGTTGGCAGGGTTCATGAGTGGCTGCTTCAACGTCGGTCTCGAATTTGGCAAAGACATCAATTTTGGCGATATGACCAACGTCATGTTCCGCACGCTACCAGCCACTCTGCTCGTTACGCTCGGCGGCTTCCTGACCAACGCCATCTACTGCTTCTATCAGAACAAGAAGAACAATACCTTTGGCGACTATTCTAAAATTTCTGTTCTGACCAACAACATACTTTTCTGCGCTCTCGCTGGTTTGCTATGGTATAGCCAGTTCTTTGGTCTTGCGCTTGGCAAAGGCTTCCTGACCTCTTCGCCAGTCCTGACGACGCTTGCTTTCTGCATTCTTATGGCTCTCAACGTCGTGTTTAGCAACGTCTGGGGCATTATCCTCAAAGAGTGGAAAGGCTGTTCGCGTGCCACTCTTGCGGTTCTCGTTGTCGGCATAGTCGTACTTATCTTCTCGTGCTTCGTGCCACAACTATTGTAACGTCTCTATCCTTTTGACCAATAGATAAAAGAGACACAAACATGTGTCTCTTTTATTTTAAATATGTCAACAATGATTTTTTTGTGTGTATAATAACTTAATTTTGTCAACAAGTCTGATTGCGAAATCTCATATAGCCTATTAACAATCTAAATATAATTTATGTCGCGAAACTACTTATTTCGAATAGTTCGTAGAGAAAGCAAAATGCTTCTCTTTGCGCTATTCCTTTTTTTGTGTGGCACAATGTATGCCCAAGAAATGCGTACCGTTACTGGACGGGTTGTCGACAATGTTGGCTCGCCAGTTATTGGTGCTGCCGTAATGGTGCAAGGTACTTCGACTGGCACGGTTACGGATGTCGACGGACGATATAGTCTGCAAGTTCCACCAGATGCCACGCTCGTGGTCTCATTCATTGGTTATGACACTGAGACGCAAGTCGTGACCGACCAGTCGGAAGTCAACTTCACCCTTTTCGACGAGCTAAACGAACTCGAGGAATTAATGGTTATCGGCTATGGTACTCAAAAACGTAGCGACCTCACTGGTGCCATAAGCCAAGTAAAAGGACAAGACCTTGTCCTTAACCCTAGCGTCAACCCAATGGAAGCCCTCCAAGGTAAGGTGGCTGGTTTGGACATAACCAAGGAGAGCGGACAAGCAGGCTCTGGTGTCAATATGCAACTCCGTGGCAATCGCTCTTTCACCGCCAGTGGCACGCCAACGTTTATCATAGACGGCATGCCAGGCGACTATTCGACTCTCAACCCCAACGACATCGAGAATATCGAAATTCTTAAAGATGCTTCATCGACAGCTGTCTATGGTGCTAGTGGCGCAAACGGCGTAGTCCTAATCACAACAAAGCACGGCAAAGAAGGTAAAATGCTCGTCAACCTAAATGTCTTTGCAGGCTTCAATGGTTGGAGTCGAGTCCCCGAAGTGCGTAGCGGCGAAAGCTACATTCAGGTTTTGCGCGATGCTGCCAAGGCTGCTGGCAACTGGAGCAGCACTGCCGACGACAAGACCATGATGGATAATACTCTTGGCGAGGGAGCCTACGACGCTCACCTTCGTGGCGAATATATCGATTGGACCGACGAGTTGCTCAAAACATCAACTGTCCAAAGTTATAGTCTCTCGGTTAGTGGTGGCAACGAACGCACCAAGAGCTACCTCTCACTCAATTTTAGCGATGAAAATGGTCAATATAGCAACGACAACAACAAAGTCTATTCGACCAAGATGAAGATAGACTACAAAGTGCGCGACTGGTTTAGCATCGGAATCAATAATGCACTTTCGTTTGTATATCGTAATTCGGCCTACACAGACTTGGGCTTTGCTCTGCGCATGATGCCTCTTGGCAAGTTGTATGACGAAGATGGCAACCTGAACCCTTTTGTCAACAATCATGCAGACACCTATCCAAACTTGCTTCTTAACAGCAAGAGCAACTATCGCAACAACAGACAAAATCTGCGTGTCGCAATAAACCCATACATCGAAATAACTCCTTTCAAAGGTTTCTCGTGGCTTAGCCGCGTACAAGCCAATATCAACGTCAACAAACACAACTATTTCCAAGGCGAAGGCTCTTATCAATACTACTACTTGGGCGGAAGAGATGTGCAGGGAACCAATGTCAACTGCTATGCCGAAGTAACAACCGACAGAGAGTATGACTACAAGTGGGAAAACGTCTTGACCTACAACACTCAAATTGCCGACGTACACGACATAACGGTGACGGCTGTCTCTTCGTGGAATCACGACCAGAACGACTCTCAATATAACAAAGAGACCAACATCACAGACAATGCCTACCTATGGCACAACATGGGCAAATCTCTCGATGAAAACTCCAAGGTGTTGACGTCATATTCTATGAGTAAAGGTTTAGGTTTCGTCGGTCGTGTCAATTATGGCTATGCTGGCAAATATTTGGCTTCTGTGTCTGTGCGTCGCGATGGTAGCAGTCGCCTCTCCGAAGACTATCGTTGGGACACTTTCCCTGCTTTCTCTCTCGGATGGCGCATAAGCGAAGAAAACTTTATGCAGAACACACGCGATGTCGTCGACAACCTGAAAATACGTTTCGGCTATGGTGTAACTGGCACGGCCAACATCAAACCATATCAGACCCTCTCGACTCTCGACGAAACAAAAATAAGTTTCTCTGGTCAGACCGAAACCGTAAAACGATTCAGTCAGAACTATGCCAATTCTCAACTCGGTTGGGAAAAGAGCTACAACACAAATATTGGTCTCGATGCCAACTTGTTTGACAATCGAATAGACTTTGCCATCGACCTCTACAAGACAAAAACAAAAGATGTAATTTGGACCAGTTCTCTGCCAATTGTTAATGGCGGTTTCGATTCTTCGACATCTTATAAAATGGCGCGTAATATTGCTCAGACCGAAAACCGTGGTGTCGAAGTCCAGCTGACAACCACAAACATCAAAACAGATGAATGGCTTTGGAAGAGTAATGTGTCTTTTGCCGCCAACCACGAGGAAGTTACAAAACTTATTGATGGTGCAAGCGAACATGAGCAAAATGGCGACTATTGGCTCACTGTCGGTGAGCCTGTCAAGTCGTTCTACGACAACAAGATAGAGGGTGTCTGGCAAAAAGGTGAGGAAGCCGACGCTGCTGTCTTTGCCCGTCAGCCAGGCGACATCAAATTGGCAACCAACGACCTCGTCCATGTGTCCGAAGGTGTCTACGAAGGCATCGATAGCCAGACTGGCGAAAAGGTTGTCTATACTGCCGACAACGTCTATGCTGCCGATAAAGATAAACACACCATTGGGCACAACAGCCCCGACTGGACTCTTGGCTTCAAAAACGAAGTCAATTGGCGCAATTGGGATTTGTCTGTGTTTATGTTCTGGCGTTGGGGACAGACAATCAAATATGAACTTCTTGGCTACTACGACCCGAGTGGTGTTCGCAATTTCCCCACATATTTCAACTATTGGACAGAAGACAATCCAAGCAACGAATACCCTGCTATCTATCAGGGACGAAGCATTACTGCCTATCCAGGATACTCGTCGTTGCAGTATGTCGATGGTTCATATTTCAAAATCAAGAATATTACGCTCGGCTATACGTTGCCCAATCGTATTATGGACCGCATAGGTCTCGACCACTTGCGTTTCTATGCCACCATAACCAATCCGCTCATACACGCCAAGAGTGATCGTCTCAAAGACTATGACCCAGAACAGAATGGCAACATCAACTATCCGCTTACAAAACAATTTGTCTTCGGAATGAACCTGACCTTCTAAACGTCTCCTCCCTTAGAAAAATCAAGCATAAGTTATGAAACACAACATATATCTGATGGCCACTACGTTCTTTGTGGCCTCGGCTCTGACAGGTTGTCAGCTCGACGAGTATAATCCGGCTGGTGGCACGGGTGGCGAAGAAATGGCAAGCTTTGAAAACTTTGAAGCTCTCCAGACCTATTGCTACGAACCTGTCTACGGACAACTCTACGACATGTTCGACTATACGCAACTTGCCGAAGGTGGCACCGACCTCTTCATCACTGCTTTCGACAAAACATGGGCACAAGAGACCATCTACTACGAAGCTCTGAGCCCCAATACGGGTGCCGTAAAGAAACTCTTTATGCAAGCCTATGCGCTAATCAACTCATGCAACTCTGTCATCGACAACGCTTCAAAGGTTGTCAATGCCGACCCAGAAAGCATTAAAATCCTCGTTGCAGAGGCAAAGTGTTTGCGTGCTTTCTTCTATGGCATCCTCGTTACGCAATACGGCAACATCACGCTAAAACTAAATAGTTCCGAGACTGGTGTAACCACAGCACCACAGCGCAACTCGTACGAAGAAATCTATGGTCAGATAATTCTTGACCTCCAAGAAGCTGCCGAAGATTTGCCCGTCGAACCATATAAGGGGCAGTATGCTCGTGTCACAAAGAAAACAGCACTCGGACTCTTAGCTCGCACCTATGCACAGGGTGCTGGTGAAGGACTTACCGAAAATGGCGTCAGCTATTGGAAACGTGCTCAAGAAGTGGCCGAAGACATTATCAGTCGAAAAGACGAACTCAAGGTGTTTATGTACGATGAGGTCGAAGACCTATGGGCACAAGCCAATAATCGTAATAATCCTGAAGCACTATTTATTGCTGCCGGACCAACAGCCGACATGACTTCCTACGATAGCCCTAGAAAACTCTCGAATATATTTGCTCACATGTATCCCGACCCTAATAAGATTTCTGACCTCTACAAGACAAGCAACAAGAGCAACTATCTCTATGGCAAGGTCAATCAGAATATTCTCGGACCGAGTAAATATCTTATCGATCTGTTCGATGCTGCCAACGACGTGCGTTGGGATTATAGTTTCACCACAGCCTTTGGCGACATAACATGGGCTCAAACTCCCGATTGGGGAGGGACTTATTTGGCAAAAAACAAATATATTGTTTGGACCGAAGAACTGGCTCAAAAGTATCACAAAGCAGAGTCTGTTGTCGGCGACACAATCTTCCCCTATGCCGACTTTAAGGCCATTACTCGCACAGTCGGTAATCAATATCCTGCAAAAGTTTGGCCCAAAGGCGACCATAGTGGCGACGTTTCGCATCTGCAAGACGTCAAAAATGTCTACGCTACGCCATATCCTCTCGATGCCGACGACGACCGATTCTCTATATATTTGTCCAAAGATTATCTGACCGACGAAGAAAAATCTGTCCGCTCATATCATGTCATCAATCTTGATGACCTTTTTGAAGAAGGTAAATATGGCAGTGGCTATACCTACAAAAGCACTGATTTCGACGGATTGAACAGCTATCAAATGTTCCCCGGACTTGCCAAGTGCAACTATAACTACGACGGAGTCTTTGCTTCCGACTTGCAACGTAAGATGGGCGACGTGGCTGTTATGCGCACTGCCGAAGTCTATCTCATTGCTGCCGAAGGTGCCGTCATGAGTGGAGACAATGCCAAGGCTGCCGAATATCTCAATGTTGTCCGCCGACGTGCTTGCCGCGACAAGAGTAAGTTCGAAAGCACCATGCAACTCTCCACCGCCAGCGAGCAGGATGTCCTCGATGAGTTTGCACGCGAGCTCTGTGGCGAAAACCAACGTTGGGCCATTCTCAAAAGGCACAAAGCCTTTGAAAAGCAACTCGCCAAGGGTAATCCTCGTGCTGCCAAGAGCTTCGACCCAGCCAAGAACTATTTGCGCCCAATATCCGAAGATTTCCTCTCGACCATTTCTAATGCCGATGAATATGGCAACAATGGGTATTAACTTCTTTCTACGAAATACTCTCTGCAATATGTGGGCGCATGTCGCCACGTTTGTAGCTCACGAGTAGTTCAAAAACAAAAACTCACCAAAGGTCAATTTTCAGCTTTAGAAAATTGACCTTTGGTGTTTTCTTTTAATATGTAAAAGAAATAAGGTTACTAAACATTTGACAAGGCATATAGTTACCTCATCGACATTACTAAACATTCAAGTCTTTTTACACTATGACGATAAAACAACAATCGGAGACATCTGAATAGATGTCTCCGATTGCCATATATTGTTGTCTGTCTCGACCTACTTTACCAAAATCTTCTTTATTTCAGTCGTTCCATTCTTGTGTGTCGTGCGAACGATGTTTATGCCCTTATTGATATTTGCTGTTCGTAACCCATTGAGCAAGAAATATTCTGTCCGTATTTCCTCGTCTGCCATTTTTGTTATGATGCTTGTCGTCTCTTCGTTCACGCTAATAAAAAGTGGATTTTCGAGTGTCGCACCAGCATATTTGTTCAATTCCTCTGGCACACTCATGACGTCGAATTTCTGATATTCGTATGGCACTGTCGTTGTCCCTTTCTGCTGAAAAGTGTAGGTGTCTTCAGAATAGCAATCCTTGAAAACGTAGCTTATGGCTTCGCTTTGCGAAAATTGCTTTACGCCAGTTGCAAAATAGCAGTTCTCAACAAGGAATTCTGAGTTCTTGCGAGGGTTGACCGCCACGCTATTGCCTGCGCAGTCGTAGAAGTTGTCTATGAGGTGTATATTGCCCGCACGTGCCATTGGCATGCGTTGATTGCACTTGTAGCCCCATACGTTGCACGCCATCGTTGTGTTCAAGTAGTCGGCAGCTTCGCTGTCGCTACTGCCAATGAGGTTCGAGTTCATGTGGTCGTAGGCGCGGTCGGTATATGCAAACTTGCACCACGTCACCGTATTCATGTCGCTACTATTCGTTATGTCGAAGTTCCCATCCATGCCGTCGGTTAGTTCGCAGTGGTCCACCCAGAAGTGCTGCGACCCAGTAAGCGATATGAGGTCGTTGCCACCCACGTCGCATGGTCCCGGACCTACCAAGACAAGATTTCGTATGATGAAGTTATAGCACTTGCTGAAGCTGAATATGCCTGCTTTCTGATAAGTCTCGTACGTGTCGCCAGTCAGGTCTATAATTGTTTGCCTTGTCTTATATTCCCTTTCTTCGCCGACGCTCTTGCCGTTGCTCAGTGTGCCACCCGTGCCACTGCTTGTGCTTGCGCTCTTCACGTTGGCGTCGTCCAAAGCTTGTTTAATCTCGTCTGTCAGGTAAAACTTTGTGCAAAGCCGTGCGTTGTTTATGCCCACAATGGTCTTACCTATCTTATTCTTTATGCTCATTGTGCTGCCAATGCAAAAGTCGCCCTTCTGACCATCCAAAATAACTATGCTATAACTGTTTATTGCATTGGTTATCTTCGTTGCCATGTCAATTCCCTCGCCGTCGCTCGTCAGCGTGATGGTGTTCGACTCTGTTTGCTCGCCACCGCCTGTCAGCGCATAGTCGTCTGCACTGGTCATGCTCGTACACATTGCCCAGCCAAATGGTCTATTGAGGTCGTAGGCCGACATGTCGTTTTGTGCGCATGCGCCAATCGTCATTAGGCTTGCAAAAATAGAAAGTGTAATATATTTCATTATTTTCCTTTTAGTTCTGTATCTAAGGTAGCCATTTTTCTTCGTGTTCTGTAGCAACTGGATAATATGCACCCCGTTTCTAAACGAAAAATGAACGTTGTTTTGTCTATTCCTACAAAAAAAACGAGAGACGCAAAGATGGTTCGCGTCTCTGATTATTTTCTTTTTAATATGTTAGGTCGTACCCCACTACTGCTTTTTCTTTACGCCACGCACCGATTGTCCAAAGAAGCGTGCATAGGCGTTTAGGTGCGTCATGTTCTTGGTCACCATAAACTCTACCGCCACTGGCGAAGACTTGTCGTCGAGTGTCGATGCCCAATAATATCCGTTTTCGTTAAGGCTTACTTGTGTTCGATTCTCTATGTAGCCCGATGCTGGGAAAAACAGACTCTGCCCGTTGATGTTGCTCGTTGCCAACTGACCATAGGCGTCGCCTTTGGTTGTCCATTGCCACGTGCAATTGTTGTATAGCTCGCGCCAATCTTCTTTGGTGGGTATGCACCAGCCTTCGCCGTAGGCCACGGTTACGATGTCGTCTTCTGGCTGCAGTTCTTTCAGATTGTCCTGAAAGCCTTGCCGACCACAATCTTTTTGTGTGCAATATTTCGTAAGCGCAAGCTCAGTGCCATGCTCATAGTTCTGCCAAGAATAAGATTCCTTTGTCTTTACTTCGCCCCATGCATAGTAATTTCCAAAGTCTTCGGGGCGTGTGCCACCCACGTTGGCTGCTGCCCAAAGAGTCCCACTATGTAGCCCCATGTCGACTGCCGCAGGGATTGGGATTTTTTCTGTCGTCTCGTTGCCATTGGTGCATGCACTTAGGCAGGTGTGTGCAAGTAAGAATATCAGTAGGGTTTGTATGCTTGTTCTCATTTTGTGGTCTATGACTGCTTTTTTGACTGAGTAAAAATAAGCTAATTTTTCATCAGTTCAAACACGCCGTGTCGCCATTCTTCGGGGCTTGTAGTGGTTATTTCTTTAAATTGGGCTACGAAGTCGGCCGTGTTGTTGTAGCCCAACATGGTTGCAATCTGTGCAGGGCTGTCGTCGGGCAACGAGATGAGCAACTCTTGTGCGTCGGCAATGCGCAAGTGGTCTATGTAGCTCTTGAATGTCCGACCTTCGGCAGCCCGAATAATGTGGATAACCTTTTCGGTTGTCGAGCCAACGCTCTCTGCCAAGTCTTCAATCGAGACACCTATTTTCCTGTAGCCGTGTTCGTTGTCTTCCCACTTGCGTATGTTCGACAAAATCATCAGCTCGTCAGCCGTTAGCCGACCGCTATTGTTGCCCTCTGGCGTTTGCAGTGCTTTGCTCTCCTCAATGTAGCGCAGCCCTCCCACATAGTTTATGAAGCATGTCGCCATGTAGACGTTTACGAAGATGCCAAGGAAGACGTATATGGTGTTGACTGTAACCGACGCCACAGAAACTGCTGGACTAAATATGCCCCACACAAGAAAAGCCAAGAGTCCGTTGCGAAGCAAAGAGATATACTTCCGTTTATCGTCCGAAAAATATTCGTCGACACGCAGTGTGGCAGCAGAATATATTTTGTAGACGTTGTAGGCTATGTAGAGAATATACGCCCCCCACAAAATAATCAGTATGCTAAAAAAAGCTGTCGAGACAATGTCGCTACTAATGAAAAGTGTCGGCACGACAATGAGCGTCGTCCCCAACCAAATAAGAAAGTCGCGACGGACGCCACGACGATAGTCGTAGCCCGAGGTGAGTAGCAGTCGCACAGAGGCGTAGAAGAACATTGCAATGGGCGTGTAGCATAGCACGTCGACAACAGTGTCTACACGATGCATACCCCAACCATCATATTTGTTGGCAAGCATGCTCAAAGACTGGTCGGTAGACATAATCAGAAAGACACACGCCAAAAATAGTGAGGCTACTCTGTAGGTGCCATTGGTGTCGGTCTCCTGACGCTTGATGCTGACCAAGATAAATGCGAGCGACAACTGTACGGCCTCGCTTGCGATTAGGACGTAGTAATATATATTCTCATTCATACCAAACGGGAAAGGTTATTTCATTAATGATTTTTCTCGTATGTGCAAATTTATATTTTTCTGGGTTGTTTACAAGCGTATGCGTGGCGCGAGGCGTGATGCAGAGTGGCTTATCAACGTTTTTTTTGATTATTTTTGTCATGCACTTTGGTTATTCCTCTACTCTTACGTAAACAACAGCAAAAAGTATATCTATGCGTCCCACACCCGAAGCCTCGTATGGCGAAGAAAACATCATTACCCTCGACCCCGTAGAGCATATTCGTACACGCGCAGGCATGTATATTGGCAAGCTTGGCGATGGTCAGTCGGCCGACGATGGCATCTACGTCTTGCTAAAAGAAGTCCTCGACAATTCGATAGACGAATTTATGATGGGTGCTGGCAAACGCATCGAAGTAACTATTAGCGAAGTGGGGCAAGTGAGCGTGCGCGACTACGGACGTGGCATTCCGCTTGGTAAGGTGGTCGATGTGGTTAGCAAGATGAACACTGGCGGTAAGTATGACAGCAAGGCCTTTCAGAAGTCTATTGGTCTGAATGGCGTGGGTCTGAAAGCTGTCAACGCTCTGTCGACAACTTTCGAGGTCGTGGCCGTGCGCGATGGTCAGCTCAAACGTGCCGAGTTTGCGTGTGGCAAGCTTACGCAAGAGCACGACATTGAGCCAACAGAGGAGAAAAACGGCACACGCATAACATTCTTGCCCGACGACACCATATTTGAGCACTATGCCTATCGCGATGACATCGTCCGCCAAATGCTCAAGAACTATACCTACCTCAACAGAGGGCTTACGATGGTCTTCAACGGGCAACGCCTCGTGTCGCAAAACGGACTTGTTGACCTGCTGACCGAAAACATGACCGAGACGCCTCTCTACGACATCGTGCACCTCGAAAAAGAAGACCTCGATATTGCCCTGACGCACTGCAATCGCTTCGGCGAAGACTACATATTCTCGTTCGTCAACGGACAATATACTACACTTGGTGGCACGCACCAACAAGCATTTCGCGAAAGCATTGTCAAGACGCTTCGCAACTTCTATGGCAAGAACTTCGACGTGGCAGACATTCGCTCTGGACTAACTGCGGTCATCTCCATACGAGTGCAAGACCCCGTCTTTGAAAGCCAGACCAAGATTAAGCTCGGAAGCAAAAACATGAGTCCCGAAGAAGGTGCCGTGTCTATTCGCAGCTATGTAGATGACTTCCTTTCGGAGCAACTCGACAACTATCTGCATCGCAACCCCAACGTGGCAGACGTCATTAAAGCCAAGATTCTCGACAACGAGAAAGAACGTAATGCCATTTCGGGTGTGCGCAAAAAGGCCAAAGAGAAAATTAAGAAGGCCAACATATTCAATAAGAAACTAAGCGACTGCAACATTCACCTGACCGACAGCAACAACGACCGCAAAGACGAAACAGCCATATTCATCACCGAGGGTAACTCGGCTTCGGGCTCTATAAGCATGAGTCGAGACTCGAGCACTCAGGCCGTCTTTAGTTTGCGAGGCAAACCAAAGAATATTTATACCATGAAGCGTGGCGACATATATAAGAACGAAGAATTGTTTTTGCTACAAGCTGCGCTGGGAATCGTGGACAGCATAGACGACCTTCGCTACAACAAAGTAATCATTGCCACCGATGCCGATGTCGATGGCATGCACATTCGCTTGTTGCTCCTGACGTTCTTTATCCGCTTCTATCCCGAAGTTATCAACACCCGACACCTATTTATCCTCCAAACGCCACTCTTCCGTGTGCGCAATAAGAAGCGGACAATCTATTGCTATAGCGAAGACGAGCGAGACAAGGCAGCGCAAGAACTTGGCGACACGAAAGACCGTGAGATAACTCGATTCAAAGGTTTGGGTGAAATAAACTGGCAAGAGTTTAAAGAGTTTATCCGCCCCGACAAGATGAGGCTCGATCCCGTCACCATGAAAAGCTCCGATAGTGTGCAAGACTTGTTGGAGTTCTACATGGGTCCTAACACGTCGACCCGTCAGACGTTCGTTATTGACAACCTCGTCATAGAAGAAGACCTTGTGCAATAACGCGAGGGCAATCGTGTCCCCCAAAAACATTTCTTTCGAGGTGGGGTAGGGCGTATCTACCTCACCTCGAAGTCTATTTCTATGGGTGTGTCGGAGACCGAAGTGCCAATGTAGGCCGTATATCTACCTTTTTCTATGTGCCAGTCGTTCTTTGCTTCGTCCCAATACGCAAGCCTTCGTTCGGGAATTGCTATGCAGACTCGCTGAGTCTCGCCAGGGCTTAGCCACACCTTTTGGTAGCCACGAAGCTCATTCGTAGGACGAAAAACTTGGCTGTCTTTTTTGCCCACGTAGACTTGTACGACTTCGGCACCTTCGCGACTGCCAGTGTTGCAGACGTCTACTTCTATGGTTGCTGCGCCATTTACAGAGGCAACATTTGAGACCGTGGCATTTTGCAGACTAAACGTCGTGTACGACAAGCCGTGTCCAAAGGGGTAGTGAGGGCGAATGTTTTGGGTGCTCGTGTAGCGGTAGCCTACGAGCAATTCCTCTTTATAGGTCTGGTGCTTTTCGGCACCCGGGTAAGACTCTGCTCCATGCGCTATTGCGCCGCAGTCGGTCAGCTCTTCGTAAAACGTTATGGGCAGTTTGCCACTTGGGCAAGTGCGTCCGCTCAGTATGTCGGCTATGGCGTTGCCACACTCGCTTCCTAAGTGCCATGCCATCAGCGTGGCGCGAACGTTTTCTTCCCATTTCATTTCTACGGCGTTGCCACTCAAAAGGACTACAATGATGTTTTTGTTGGCTGAGGCAATATCTTTGATTAGGTCTTCTTGTCCGAATGGTAGCTTGTAGCTAATCCTGTCGCCTGCTTCGCAGTCTTGCTGATGATTTTTGTTTAGTCCTCCCACGAAAATCACCAAGTCCGATTGCTTGGCAAGGTCTACTGCTTCGGCGTGTAGTGTGGCTTGGTCTTCGGTGGGTTCGTTGACGCGTCCGTATGACGACTTGCCACTACTATAGCCCATGGCGTAGGTTATCTGTGCATTTCTAAAAGTTTTCTGTATCCCTTCGAGTGGCGACACTTCGTAGAGAGGTTTGAGCTCCGAAGAGCCTCCAGCACGTGTCATGCTTCGAGTGGCGTTTTCGCCCACAACAGCAATGCGCATAGTCGTCTGGCTATCGAGCGGAAGTGTTTGTGCTTCGTTTTTGAGCAGCACGATGCCTTCGCGTGCCACGCGGCGTGCAATGTCGGAATGATCCGAACTACCCACCCGACCATGTCCTATGCGATTGTGTGTGCGTAGGTTGAGACGAAGCACTCGGCGTACTTTGTCGTCGAGGGTTTGCATGTCGGCGCGGCCTTCGTTAATGGCGTCTCGATATGGTTTGGCAAGGTAGTAGTTGTCGTAGGCAAAGCTTTTACCCGATGTCAGTCCGTTGGTATAGGTACCCATTTCGAGGTCGAGACCATTGGCAATGGACTGCTCGGTGCTGTGTGCGCCACCCCAGTCGGTTATCGTAGCTCCGTCGAAAGCCCATTCGCCTTTTAGAATATTGTTTAGCTTCTTGTTGTGGCAACAGTGTTCGCCATTGTAGACATTATATGCTCCCATAATGCTCCACACATGTGCTTGACGGACAGAGGCTTCAAAGGCAGGCAGATATATTTCGCGCAAAGTGCGGTCACTAACGTGGACTTCAATCTCGCAACGGTCGACTTCCTGATTGTTGAGTGCAAAGTGTTTGACGCATGCTGCTACCCCTTCGCCCTGTAGCCCTTCGATGTATGCCACGGCAGTCTGTGCAACAAGTAGGGGGTCTTCGCCCATATATTCAAAGTTGCGCCCACCCAGTGGAGTGCGGCAGATGTTGACGCCCGGACCCAGCAATACGTTCTTGCCCCTATAACGAGCTTCTCTGCCCAAGGCTGCACCATATTCGGTGGCAAGCGACTGACTCCACGTGGCTGCAAGTGCCGTCAGCGAAGGGAAGGCTGTTACGCAGTCGTTGGTCTGACCAGCGTATGACCAGCTGTCCCAACAAATTTCGGCTCTTACGCCGTGCGGTCCGTCGCTCATCCAAAGCTCTGGGATGCCAAGTCGCGCCACGCCCGGCGACGAGAATTTCGACTGTGCATGTATGAGTGCTATTTTCTCGTCGAGAGTCAGTTGTGGCAAGATGTCGTCTATTTCTTGCTCTATTTGGCTCTCGGTCAGTAGGTCGGGCGAGGAGTCTGAGTTAGGTTTGCAAGCTGTCAGTGTCGTGCAAAGCAGAAGAGTAAGTGCCAGATGTGTTTTCATGGTTGGTGCTATATGAAGGTAGTGGGCGTATTTTTTATTTTCGCCAGTTGAGTGTTCGGATTACGAACATGCCAGGCAAGGTTAGCACGCAAGCAATTATGAAGAAAGTCTCGTAGCCTACGGCGTTGCAGAGGTAGCCAGCAGGCATGCCCGGAATGAGGAGTCCGAGGGTCATGAGAGCTGTGCCAATGGCATATTCTGCAGCTTTATATTCTGCGTTGCCTACGTATCGGAGCATATATAGCATGTAGGCTGCGAAGCCGAATCCGTAGCCAAATTGCTCAATCATGACTGCCGTTGTAACAATGGGCATCGTGGCATGAGCAGCGTAGTGGGCAAGGACGACGTAGCCCAAGTTGGGCAGATTCATTGCGATGGCCATTGGCCAGATGACTTTTTGTAGTCCGTAGCGTGCAGCCAGTGTGCCACCAATGATTCCGCCCACCACGAGCGACAACACACCAAATGTGCCGTATGTCAGTCCGCACTCTTCGAGCGTCAGCCCTAAGCCACCTGTTGATGGGTCGGCAATAAGGAAGGGTTGAAGGACTTTTGTTAAGAAGGCTTCGCCAAGTCGGTAGAGCAAGAAGAAAGCTACTGCAGGCACCATTCCTTCGTGGCAAAAAAACGAGCGAAGTGCACGAATGAAAATTTTTATTCCGTTGTCTTGTCTGCCGTGTTGTTCGGCAATGCGAGGCATAAAAAAATTGTTGTAGACAAAAAGAATTAGGAGGATTGTTGCTGCAGTGCCTATTGCGACTGTCCAGCCAGTAGCGTTGCCATGTTCGCGTCCTATTTTGCCAGCCATGTAGGGTATGAGCCCTGTTGAGAATATGAGTGCTATGCGGTAGAATGTGGAGCGAATGCCCACGAAGAACGACTGCCCACGCTCGTCGAGAGCCATCATGTAGTAGCCGTCGCAAGCAATGTCGTGAGCCGACGAGGCAAGGGCTACAAGTCCCATTGCGACAAGCGACAAGACATAGAAATTATTGGAGCCAAAAGATAGGGCGAGCAGCCCCATGCATACGGCAAGCAACACTTGCATGGTCAGCGTCCAGCGTCGGAGGGTCGAGTAGCGTTCGACGACGGGCGATATGAGCGGTTTGAGCGACCATGGCAAGCAAACAATGCTTGTCCAAAAGGCAAAAGAGCCTTTGTCTATCCCCATGTCGGCAAAAAGGAGTGCGGAGGTTTGCATGACGAGGCACGATGGTATGCCCTGGCAGAGGTAGAGGCTTGGAATAAACTGCCAACCGTTGGTCTTTTTCATAATCTTGGAGTAAATCTTTACAAATTTATGTAAATAATTGCTACGTATAAGAAAGAAAGGCTGTTGCACCTCGGTGCAACAGCCTTCGTCAAACAAAAAGAGAGAGATAACGTCTAACAAACAATGTCAATGATTAACCTCTGCATTTCTTTTCCCATTTCCATGCGTTCAGGAGAGTCTCTTCAATGGGGACAGTGGCTTTCCAACCGAGTTCGTTGTTAGCCAAAGTTGTCTCAGCCCATATTTTTTCTATGTCGCCTGCTCTTCGACCTACAATCTTGTAGGGCAGTGGTGCGCCCGTTGACTTCTTGAAAGCGTTGACGAGTTCGAGAACCGAGAGACCACGTCCAGTGCCGATGTTGAAGAATTCGTAGTTGCTTTTGTTTTTTCCGTCGAGCAGTCGGCGTATGGCCACGACGTGTGCTTTCGAGAGGTCGCACACGTCTATGTAGTCGCGAATGGGAGTGCCGTCGGGTGTGTCGTAGTCGTTGCCAAAGATGCTAAGCTCTTTGCGCACGCCAGCTGCCGTTTGCGTAATGTATGGCACGAGGTTGTTCGGGATGCCAACGGGGCTTTCGCCGATTAGTGCCGACGGGTGTGCGCCGATTGGGTTGAAGTAGCGAAGAGCGATGCCGTTGATGTCTTTTTCGGCATGGCAATAGTCGCGAATTATGTCTTCGTTGACCGACTTGGTGTTCCCATACGGGCTTTCGGCAGGTCTGCGAGGCGTGCTTTCTGTTACGGGCAGCTTGTCTGGTTGACCGTAGACTGTGCACGACGACGAAAATACGAGGTGCTTGACGCCCGAAAGCTTCATGGCTTCGAGGATGTTGATGAGGCTACCTACGTTGTTGCGATAGTATTCGAGAGGCTTCGAGACGCTTTCGCCGACGGCTTTGAAAGCTGCAAAGTGAATAACTGCGTCTATCTCGCCCCGATGGCGAAGGAAGAAACTGAGTGTCTCGCCCCGATTGCTCAGGTCGAAGTTCTCAAATTCAGGTGTCTTGCCAGTTATGCGTCCGATGTTGTCGACAACTTCTATTTTAGAGTTCGATAGGTTGTCAACAATGATTACTTCGAAGCCGGCTTCTTGTAGTTCGACTACGGTGTGTGAGCCAATAAATCCAGTACCTCCCGTGACTAATATTTTGCCCATTTATATAAGTTTTTGTGGTATATGTTTGATTACATTACTTTGCTTCCGGGGCGAACTTCGGCATCGGGACTGACAAGGCTAAGCCGTCCATCGGCATCTTCGGCCGAAAGAATCATGCCTTGGCTTTCGATACCTTTTAGTTTGCGTGGTGCGAGGTTGGCAATGAAGCATACGCGACGCCCGACAAGGGCTTCGGGCTCGTAGTGCTTGGCAATACCGCTTACTATTGTTCGTCCGCCCATACCATCGTCTATCTTGAAGCAGAGAAGTTTGTCGGCTTTGGGGACTCGGCTACATTCGGTTACGAGACCTACGCGTATGTCGAGTTTTTCAAAGGCCGCGAAGTCGATTGTTTCGCCCACGGGTTGTGGTTGCCACTGCTCAGCTTCGTTTTTTTGTCGGATGGCGTTGAGCTTTGCTATTTGTGCCTCGACAACCGAGTCTTCTATTTTTTCAAATAGAAGTTCTGCTTTGCCTATGGCATGTCCGTCGGGTAGTAAGTCGAAGCTGCCCAGCTTATCCCATGGCATTTCGTTTATGCCAAGCATTCTGAATATTTTCTTGGCCGAGAAGGGCAAGAATGGAGCAAAGGCAATGGCGAGGTTGGCTGTAATTTGTAGGCTGATGTTTAGTATTGTGCCGACGCGTGCCATGTCGGTCTTTGCCACTTTCCATGGTTCGGTGTCGGCAAGATACTTGTTACCGACGCGTGCCATGTTCATGGCTTCGCGTTGTGCGTCGCGGAAGCGGAAATTGTCGAGCAACTTTTCGGTCTCGCGTCTGAGGCTACGCATTTCTTCCATGGCATTATTGTCGATGTCGGTGAGCGAAGAGACGGCTGGCACTTTGCCTTCGAAATATTTGCTGGTGAGAACTATTACGCGGTTGATAAAGTTGCCGAGTATGGCCACGAGTTCGTTGTTGTTGCGTGCTTGGAAGTCGGCCCACGTGAAGTCGTTGTCTTTTGTTTCGGGAGCGTTGGCGGTCAGGACGTAGCGCAAGACGTCTTGTTTGCCCGGAAATTCTTCGAGATATTCGTGTAGCCAAACAGCCCAGTTTCGCGAAGTTGATATTTTTTCACCTTCAAGATTGAGAAATTCGTTGGCTGGTACGTTGTCTGGCAGATTGTATTTGCCATGAGCTTTTAGCATGGCCGGGAAGACGATGCAGTGGAAGACGATGTTGTCTTTGCCGATGAAGTGTATGAGTCGGCTTTCGGGGTCTTTCCACCACTTTTGCCAATCGTCGGGGCGTAGCTCACGAGTGTTGGATATATAGCCTATGGGAGCGTCGAACCATACGTAGAGCACTTTGCCTTCGGCACCTTCGACTGGCACGGGTATGCCCCAGTCGAGGTCTCGGCTGACGGCGCGAGGTTGCAACCCGAGGTCGAGCCAGCTTTTACATTGTCCGTAGACGTTGGGACGCCATTCTTTATGTTCGTCGAGAATCCACTTGCGCAGCCACGCTTCGTGGCGGTCGAGTGGGAGATACCAGTGTGTCGTTTGGCGCAGTTCTGGTTTCGCGCCGCTAATTGTGCTATGTGGTTCGATAAGGTCGAGAGCGGAGAGGCTTGTGCCACATTTTTCGCATTGGTCGCCATAGGCTCGTTCGTTGCCACAATGTGGGCACTTGCCCATGATGTATCGGTCGGCAAGAAACTGTTTTGCTTCGGGGTCGTAGTATTGTTGCGTTGTTTTTTGGACGAATTCTCCTTTGTCGTATAGCGTTTTGAAGAAGTCGCTTGCCGTTTGGTGGTGAATCTTGCTTGTTGTTCGGCTATAGATGTCCATTGAGATGCCGAACTCTTCAAAAGATTTTTTTATTATGTTGTGGTAGCGGTCGACGATGTCTTGTGGGGTAACGCCTTCGCGAAGTGCTTTGATGGTGATGGGGACTCCGTGCTCGTCGGAGCCACCAATCATAAGAACCTCTTGTCCGCGGCTACGAAGGTAGCGTGCATATATGTCGGCTGGGACGTAGACACCTGCTAAGTGTCCGATGTGTACGCCACCATTGGCGTAGGGTAGTGCTGTGGTGATAAGTGTTCGCTTATACTTTTTTTCTTCGCTCATAAGTAAAAGACACTTGTTAGTGTATGAAGTAGTACGTATCTGTTGAGTGTGTAAAGTTAATCATTTTGTTAAACAGACATTATTTTAGAGAGAGAGGGCTTTGTTTCTGTACTAAGTAGAGAGTAAGTATTCGAGAGGCGTATTGAGTTAAAAGAAGTGAAAACTTGGGGGGTAAATTATAATATTAATTTTGTTTTTGAAATCTTATTAACAATTGTGGTTTGTTAATAATTAACCAATTCACACATGTCCACACTACGTAATTTCAATGCTCTTCAGAAAGCCGACATGCTAATTTACTTCTTCCCCACAACCCTTATGCTTAGCACGCGGACATCTTTTTGTGGTCTGTCACCATTGAGTTCCACGGCTGCAATTCGCTCCACGACATCCATGCCCGCTGACACTTCGCCAAAAACAGTGTAGTCGCCGTCTAAGTGTGGTGCACCGCCCACGCTCCCGTACACTCGTTTTTGTGTAGCAGAGAACGTTTTGTGATAGTCGCGCGCCATTTTGTTCAGCTCCGCTTCCGAATATTTTGCGCCCACAACGACGTAGAACTGTCCGCCATCCGACCTGTTGTGTGGATTCTTACTCTCGGGTGGTTTGCTCGCCGCCACGGCACCGCGCACGTGCAAATGGTTCGGTGTAGGTTGTGTTGCTATTGTGTAGCCTGGTCCATCCCACCCCACAGGGTCGTCGGCAGCCGCGTGTCGGCTATCGGCAGCTCCCGTCTGAATCAAAAAGTTGGGCATGACGCGGTGAATAAGCAAGCTGTCATAGTATCCGTCTGTTGCCAGACGAATAAAGTTGTCTGCAAACTCTGGCACGTCGGCATGTAGGCGTATGCAAAAATTGCCCATTGTGGTGCGCACCAACATGTGTTGCACGTTGCGTAATTGCGGATACACTTTGTCGCTTTTTCGTCGCAAAGTATGTAGCTGACTTGCCAACGAATCTTTCTTGTTTAGCAACTGGGCTAATCGTGCACCACAGACAAACTCTCGTCGTCCGTTGACTATGCCATGCAGTCGCCCCGATGCCGAAAACGCACCACCACCTTCGCTGTCCTCGCTACCCAAAGCCGTCTTAAATATTCGTCCACTACGTTCCGATATGCAAAAAAGACTATCTGTGCTCAGACTGTCTGCCACCAACATCGAACGCTCTTTCTGCTTATGTCCGACAAGCAATAGCGCTATGTCCGACGCAAAGTCGTAGGCCACGTAGCCACTTACGCCGTATATCGTCTTCTTGCCAATGGGCGAGAGGTGGGCCGATGCCGATAGTCGTACGGCCGACAATGGGACAGCCACTATCGTGCTGTCAATATACGTCCCCACACATTCCGACCGCTTGTCGCCATACTCGTCGTAGAGTATTATTCGTGCTTGGCTCTGTAGGTCCTGACGATAAAAATTTTGCGACTTGAGTGGCGTGTTTTTCTGCTTGTCGCTGTCTCTTGTCGGCTGACTGCAACCAGTCTGCAACGCCAGCATAGCTGACATAATGTATACAAGGCTTCTCATGTGGCTAAATTAGCTTGCAAAATTTACCTTTTTTAATTTCATTTGCAATTAAACGAAGTCTATATAAAAACTAATGATTGGTCCGCAAAAGCTCTACGACCTACTCAGCAATCTTGGCATAAAGTTCGACTATATCGAACATCCCCCCACGCCCACCATTGAAGATGCCAGACTCTATTGGACTGCCCTCGACGGCAAACACTGCAAAAACATTTTTCTTCGCAACCACAAGGGCAATAAGCATTATCTCGTTTTGCTCGACTGCGACCAAAGCATCGACATGCACGACCTCGAACACCGACTCCACGAAGGCAAGCTATCTTTTGCCTCCGAGGCTCGTATGGACAAATATCTTGGTCTGCGTCCGGGCTCTGTCAGCCCTTTCGGACTCATCAACGACGAGGCTCACGAAGTGATTGTCTTCATCGACGACAAACTCCAGAATGCCGACCGTCTTGCCTTTCATCCGCTCGACAATAGGGCCACACTTTCAATTCTTCGCACCGACCTCATTCGCTTCATCGAACACCTTGGCAATACATACACATGGAAAGAACTATATTAAAGCATATTCTGTTTTCTGCATTGGTCTTGCTGTCTGCTCTGAATGCCAATGCGCGCACCATAAATGCAGTCGACTTTGGTGCCGACCCAACGGGCAAAAAGTTGTCGTCCGACGCCATAAACAAAGCCATCGAAACACTTAACCACGAAGGCGGCGGAGTGCTGACCCTCACCACTGGCACCTATCTCTGTGGCAGCATCCGTATGCTAAGCCACGTAGAACTCAACTTGCAAGCCGGAGCCACAATACGTGCCACGACCGACAAGAAAGCCTACGACCCTGCCGAGCCTTTCGATGGTCCAGAATATCAAGACGGCGGACACACCTATTTCCACAACTCGCTTATCTGGGCCGACGGAGCCGAAGATATTGCCATTACAGGACGCGGACTTATCGATGGCGAAGGACTTACTCGGCACGACACCGAGACGGCTGGCAAAGTCCATGGTGGTAGCATCGGCACTGGCGACAAGGCCATCGCCTTCAAGCTCTGTCGCGATGTGCTCATTCGCGATGTTAAGATATATCGTGGCGGACACTTTGGCATCATCACAACAGGCTGCGACTACCTTACGATAGACAACGTCTTGATAGACACCAATCGCGACGGCATAGACATCGACTGCTGCCGACATGTATGCGTCTCGAACTGTAAGGTCAACACACCACACGACGACGCCATAGTCCTCAAAAGCTCTTATGCCTTGCACGAGGCTCGCCCTTGCGAAGATGTCATGGTAAACAACTGTCTTGTAACAGGTTATAAACTTGGCACAGCCATGGACGGCACCTATGTCCCCGAGACGGTCAATTGGGTTTGCGGACGCATAAAACTCGGCACCGAAAGCAATGGTGGCTACCGCAACATAACCATTGCCAATTGCACTTGTCTATACAGTAGCGGACTGGCTTTCGAAGAAGTCGACCAAGGCATTATGGATAATATCGTGGTTACCAACATTGCCATGCGCCACGTCCACCATTACCCCATTTACATCACAACGGGCAAGCGCAATCGTGGTCCACAGTTGGAGGGTGTCTATTCTCAGGCTGCCAACATTAGCATTAGCAACGTCGTGGCCGACGACTGCGATAGCCTTTCGGGCATACACATAAGCGGAATGCCCGAATGCAAACTTCGCAACATATCGCTGCGAGACATATACGTAACATATCGTGGCGGAGTCGAGCAAAAACCAAGTGTCGACAACTATCCCGAACTCGACACCAAGTATCCCGAGATTGCCAAGTTCTTGGGGCTTGCGCCAGTCTATGGCTTACTTGTGCGCCATGTTGAGGGCTTGCGCATAAATGGTCTGCACATGTCGCTTATGGGCTCTGACGCACGCCCTGCCATCGGCATGAAAGACGTTGTCGACGCTCGTCTGACCGACGTCAGCCAACCAACGCCCACAACCGACAATGTGTATATCGACTGCAAAAAGTTAACCACCGCTTTCTGACAACAAATGGCACAAGCAAAAAAACGCATACTCTGGGCCGACGACGAAATAAGTCTCTTGCGCCCGTTTGTCATCATGCTCGAAAAAATGGGCTACGAAGTCATGACACACACCAACGGACCCGATGCCATCGAAGCTCTCTTGGCCGAAGGTGCCGACCTCGTCATTCTCGATGAGAACATGCCTGGCATGAACGGACTCGATGTCCTCTCGCAGATGAAAAGCCTCGTGCCCGAAGTCCCTGTCATGATGATGACCAAGAGCGAGGCTATAGATACCATGCAGACTGCCTATGGGCGTCAGATTGACGGCTACCTTGTCAAGCCTGTCAATATGGTGCAATTTCAAGCTGGCATAACAGGCTTGCTTAGCCGACAAGACCTCGTTAGCGAAAACGTCCGTATGCGCTACGTGCAAGAGTATGCAGGCATGATGGACAGTGTGTCGCGAGCCAACACGTTTGCCGAATGGGCTGCTGCTTACAAAAACATTGTCGACTGGGAGCTACGCCTCGAAGCCAACGAAGAGATGCAGTCTATGCACCTCGAACTGAAAAACGAAGCCAACAGAGGCTTTGCCAAATTTGTCTGTGCCAACTATCAGGATTGGATTGCACACCCCGACCGACCCAATGTGCCACTAATGTCGCACCGCATAATGAGCGAACGCATAAAGCCAATGCTTAAAAATGGCGAACGTGTGGCGCTTGTGGTCATCGACAATTTTCGACTCGACCAGTGGGAAACAGTTCGTCGGCTCATAGGCGACGAATTTCGTGTCTCGACCGACCTCTATTGTGGCATTTTGCCATCGGCTACGCAGTATGCCCGAAACTCTATATTCTCTGGTCTGTTGCCTGCCGATATCAAAAAATATTTGCCAAACTATTGGGTCGACGACGATGCCAACGAAGATAGCCTCAACCAATACGAACGCGAATTGTTAGCCAACTATTTTGAGCGTCAGCGCATGACCGACATTAAAACGGCATATTACAAGGTTGGCAACAACGAGAGCGGCGAAAACATAATAAAAAAATTTGGTGGCTATACGCACAACAACCTCAACGCCCTTGTCTACAACTTTGTCGACATGCTCAGCCACTCAGCCACGGAGAGCCGAACACTCAAAGACCTATTGCCCGATGACGCTGCCTATCGCTCGCTTACGCGCTCGTGGTTTGTGCATGGCAATTTGCGACAAATGCTTTTCTTGCTCCGCGACAAGGGCTATACGACAATCCTTACCACCGACCACGGCACAATTCGCGTTTCGCAACCTGTCGACGTCAAAGGACCTCGAGAGCTAAACTCCAATTTGCGCTTCAAGACGGGCAAGTCGATGACCTATAAGCCCAACGAAGTCTTTGCCATCGAACGTCCTGCTGAGGTCGGTCTGCCCACTTCGGCTCTTTCGTCGTCATACATCTTCACAAAGGGCAATCAATTTTTTGTCTACCCCAACAATCGCAACGAGTTCGTCCGCTACTATACCGACACTTTTCAGCATGGCGGCATATCGATGGAAGAGCTAATACTCCCCATCGTGACACTGCGCAGTAAGTAAAGAAGACCTTTAGACTTTTTCTTCGCGATAATATTTGCCCACAATTACGCGGACAGGGTAGTAGGCTGCCACTATTGCCAATGCGATTACGGCCACAAACGTCAGAGCCACGTCTGTAGCTTGTAGCTCTACGGGGTAGGCACTAATGATGTAGTCTTCGCCATCGCCAAAGCCAACTATCCCCCAATGTTCTTGTGCCAAGACGAGCGCTATGCCCAGCACGAGACCAAGTAGTGCGCCACCCACCGAAACCAACCAACCTTCGAAGAGGAACACGCGTGTCGTAAGGCTTTCGTCGGCACCCATGCTTTTGAGCACCGCAATGCTCTCTTTCTTCTCAAAAATTAGCATTGAAAGTGAGCCAATGATATTAAATGCGGCAATAAGGACAATGAACAGCAAGATGAAGAACGACATAAGTTTTTCAATCTCCATCATGCGAAAAAAGTTTTCGTGCTGCTGCCATTTATCTTTCGACTCGATATTTTGTCCGTCGAAGATTGTGGCAATATCTTTCTTGATTTTTTTTATGTCGACACCCGTGGCTATGCGCACGGCAATGCTTGTTACCTGTGTGTTGGCGTAGCAAAAGAGATCGCGCGACATGTCTATGTCTGCCAAGACGTAGTTGGCGTCGTAGTCCGACTGTTGCACCATAAACGTGCCACTGACCCTCTGCACATGCTCCGTAAAGCTATCTTCGGGCTTCTGCAGGTTAACTTTCCCAGTGCGTTTTGGGGCGTAGAATGTAACTGTTGGCACAAAGACCGACGACGACACGCCAAGTTGCTCGGCCAGAATGGCACCAATGGTACATTGTCCAGCACGAAACGAACCCTCAATGATTATTGAGTCTATGTCTGTTACGTTGCCATAGTGGTTGTCGACACCCATTACGGTGGCAGGCACTTGGCGCTTGCCGTATCGAAGCAGAGCATTGTCGCTTACTATGCACGACACTGCTTCTATGCCTTCGACATGGCTCAGAGCCTCGTGTTGCATCGAGTCGCATACAAAGAATTTACCTTCGGTTGGGACTATGCTTATGTCTGGGTCAAAATGTCCGAAGAGCGAAGTAACAAGTCCATTGAGTCCGTTAAAGACGCTCAGCACAATTATTAGTGCAGCCGTGGCCACCATGACGCCTGCTGCCGAAATGCCCGAAATAATGTTTATGACATTCTGGCTTTTCTTGGCGAAAAGGTATCGCTTGGCAATATCGAAAGGTATTGCAATCTTGTGGTTCACGGAATGGACTGAGGTTGGTTATTTATGTGCTTTGACTATTAGTCCTGTGCCAACCGTGTGTTTGCCGAAGAGGTCGAGTGTGTTGAGAATGAGGCACAATGGGAATGTCAGCAAGTAGTAGAACGGCAAGACGATGAAGAATAGCTTGCTCGCGCCAAGCATAAGGATGGGCCACTTCATAGAAAGCACCCAAGAGATGTGCCCCGGCTTGCCGTAGGAGTAGGTTGCGTCGATGTCTCGAAAGCCCGCGCGTGTTAGCTTTTGGCGGATGTCGTCAATGTTGTAGCCGTCGCGCACGTGCTCGTCTATGAACCCGTGGACGCCGTCTTCATGGTCGTGTTCGTCGGCATCGCTTCCGCCTTTGTCGCTCGGAGTAGAGATTAGCAACATGCCACCATTGCGAAGCGATGTGTAGAAGTTCTGAAACACTTTTTCGTCTTCGAGAATGTGTTCCATGACGTCGACTGACAGTACGAGGTCGTATGTGTCGGGCTCGCTAAACTGCGTCAGGTCGGCTTCGGCAAAGGTTATGCGTTTGCTCATGCCAATCTGTTCAAAGAACTTGTTGCAGTCGGCTATCTGTTCGGTCTTTACATCGACACCTTTGACGTGGTTGCCCTTGTTGAGTGTTGCAAGGTAATATGTATACTGACCAAAGCCACTGCCTGCATCAAGGAATGTGGCGGGTCGGTTGCCACGCTCTGTGTTCCATTGGCTTAGAGCACGACGTATGTGCCAGCTGCGCAGCAGTAGCAAGTCAAGTAGTCGGTAGAAAAAGATGCGGAGGGTCGGTGTCTGGTTAAAGACGTTGCCCAAAGTGCGTTTGATGGGATCGTATTTCATTACTGTTCGAGTAGTCGGTCTATGTTTTCGAGGTAGTCAAGGCTGTCATCGCGGAAGAAGTGCAATTCGGGCACTATTCGCATTTGTTTGCCAATGCGCTTGCCGAGAGCATAGCGCACACGGTGCTTGTTGGCTTCGATGTTTTCGAGCACTTCGGCAGCTTTGGCTTCGGGGAATATGCTCACGTAGAGCTTGACCATGCTCATGTCGGGTGCCGCGCGTGAGATGGTTACCGAGAGCATTGTGCCGAGCAAAAGCTCGTTCATTTCGCGCTGAAACATTTCTGCCACTTCTTTTTGTATGAGGCGGCTTATTTTCTTTTGTCGTGTAGATTCCATTTTCTCAGAGAGGGAGTGGTTAGTGTATTTTATTCTACCGTAACAGACTTTGCAAGGTTGCGTGGTTGGTCGACATTACAACCGCGCATGACTGCAATGTGGTAGCTAATTAGTTGTAGTGGCACTACGGCAATCATGGGCATCAGAGCTTCATGACATTCAGGAATTTCGATAACATAGTCGGCAATGCGAGCAATTTCGGTGTCGCCACGCGACACGATGGCAATCACTTGTCCTTTGCGTGCTTTGACTTCTTGTATGTTGCTAAGTATCTTGTCGTAGTGCTTGTCGTGCGTTGCCAAGGCAAACACTGGCATGCAGTTGTCTATGAGGGCAATGGGACCGTGCTTCATTTCGGCCGCAGGATAGCCTTCGGCGTGTATGTACGATATTTCTTTTAGTTTCAGAGCACCTTCGAGAGCCACTGGGTAGAGGTATCCTCTGCCAAGGTATATGGCGTTTTGCGCAAGTTGGTAGGCGCGAGAAACTTCTCGAATATGGTCGTTGTCTTTTAAGACTTCGGAAATGAGTTCGGGCGTGCGTCGCAGTTCGGTCGTTAGCTCGTTGTATGTCTTGTCGTCGAGAATCCCTCGCTTACGACCCAACAAGATGGCCATCATGGTGAGGGCAACAACTTGGCTTGTGAAGGCTTTTGTAGAGGCTACGCCTATCTCAGGACCTGCGTGAGTATACATTCCTGCGTGTGTTTCGCGTGCTATTGATGAGCCTACAACGTTGCAAATGCCAAGAATGGTAGCACCTTTTTGCTTAGCAAGCCTTATGGCTGCAAGTGTGTCTGCTGTCTCGCCACTTTGCGAAATGGCTATAACCACATCTTCGGGTGAAATGATTGGGTCGCGATAGCGGAACTCTGACGCATATTCTACTTCGACATTTATGCGTGCGAATTGTTCGAAGAGGTATTCTCCGACAAGACCAGCATGATAGCTCGTGCCACAGGCTACAATTATTATGCGGTTGACGCCAACGAGTTTGGGCATTATCTCGTTTATGCCACCAAGATTTATTGTGCCAGTCTGTTCTATTATGCGTCCACGCATTGTGTCGGCAAGTGAGTTGGGCTGCTCATATATTTCTTTGAGCATGAAGTGGTCGAAGCCTCCTTTGTCTATTCCTTCAGTGCCAAAGTCGACGTGCGTAATGATGGGGTCGAAAGGTGTGTCTTTGAGGTCGGTTATAGAGATGCCGTCGGTGGTCATGACTGCCACTTGCTCGTCTTCCAAATACACAAGTTGGTCGGTATATTCGACAATCGGAGTGGCGTCTGATGCTATGAAATATTCGCCTTGCCCAATGCCGACAGCGAGAGGGCTGCCTTTGCGTGCGGCAAAGAGTCGGTCGGGTTGGTCGGTGCAGATAATGCCCAGTCCGTAGGCTCCAACCGATATGCTCAAGGCTGCTTTTATGGCGCTTTCGGGCGATATTTGCTTTTCGAGGTAGATATTTTCTATAAGGTTGGCCAGCACTTCGGTGTCGGTCTGACTGCGAAAGGCATAGCCCTTTTGTTCGAGCTGAGCCTTTATGGTGCGGTAGTTCTCTATTATGCCGTTGTGTACGACGACGAACTTGCCATTCATAGACATGTGTGGGTGTGCATTGATGTCGTTAGGCTCTCCGTGTGTAGCCCAGCGAGTATGCCCTATGCCTATTGTGCCACTTATGTTTTGTCCGCGTACGAGGCTACGTAGGTCGCTCACTTTGCCACGGCACTTGTTTATTCGTATTTGTCCGTCGTCGACTACGGCAATGCCTGCCGAGTCATAGCCACGATATTCGAGTCTTTGTAGTCCGCCCACAATGATGGGCCATGCTGTACGTCCGCCTATGTATCCTACTATTCCGCACATAAAGAGGGTCTATTTTTGTTCATCGTAATGTTTTTGGAGGTCAATGATGTCGACATTGTCTTCCATTTTTCCGTGTATCATTTGGTAGTCGATGCGTGCATCTTCTTCTGAGCCGTCTATGCCATAGCCTGTGCGTAGTCGGGCGTTCCACTCGCGCGAGGCATCGGCAAGTAGGCTTTCTTTGAGGTCGCGCGAGGCTTCGGCCACTCGTTGTGTAGCATCGGGCATGTCGTCGGTGCTATTGGTGTAGGCGTAGCGGCTTCGCGCTGCGCCCACTGCCCATAGGCGCGCCGTCTCCCATGAGTGGATGTGTATTTCCTGAAAGTCGCGACCGATTTCTTCGACCGAACTATATTTGCCACCCGAAAGTTTTTGTTCTATTGCTTCCACTTCGGGGCGTGGGGCAATAAGTCCGCCACAGTCTATCCAGTCGCACTGTATGCCGTCGCTCATGCCCTTGTCGTTGAGATAGGCTTTGCCCAGATAGAAGTCTATGGCCGAGGTGTAGGCCTTGACGGCGCGAGGTAGCAGAGCTCGTCGGATGCGTATGCCTGCGTCGACAATTATTTCTGCTTTTTGTGTTTCAAGGTCTTCTTCGATGTGTCGGACAGCCTTAATCATTTGTCCGACTGTTATTGGGTTGAGGACGTCGAAAGTTATGCAGTCGCGTTTGCTCAACGTTCGCAAGTCGCGTTTTTGCCACTTACGGCTATCGCGGAAGATGCCTACTGTGCGCAGGTTTTGTGCAATGAGTAGATGACTTTCGCCGTCGCGCTCGGCAATGACCGAAAATGGGTAAAGAGTTGTGTCGGGGTTAGTCTTATGATGTCCGACTACGAGCGAGAATGCGCCAATATGGGCAGGTTCGAGCAAGTAGGAGCCAGAGCCTGTTTTGACGCCACGTTCAAATATGACTTGGTGCGACGGACCGAGTCTGTAATGGTGGTTGCTGGCGTTCGTTGCACTTCCGCCGTTGAAAAACGAGTAGGCACCAGCAATGAGTAGTGTGGTCTTGTGATGGCTTACCGTGTAGGGACCTGCGAAGACCGATATGGCCTCGCCGCATAGTAGTTGGCAACATGCAAAGGCAAGCAGATCTTCGGCAAAGAAGCCTCCGCCAATGTGGCTACACTGACCTATGAAAGAGCGGCTGATTTGTGCGCCACCATCTATTTTTGCGCCTTCGGCAGCAATGAAGTCGGTGGCAGATACCGACGAGCCTATGTAGGTCGATTGATGTTTGACGGAGAGAATGGTTCCATTGCGTAGCAGCGTGGCACCCTCGATGGTGGTGTAGGCACCTATGCGGACGTGGTCGATGGTGGCTGTGTTGTAGACCGAGACTCGACGTCCCATGGTGGCAGGAGTAGCTGTTGCTTCGGCTGCTTCAGCGTCTACGAGGCGTTCATATTCTTGTCGCAGGTGTGGGCGGTAGGCATGCATTGCCACGATGTAGGCAATGTTGGAGCTTAGGTGCGTCGACATGGCAACTTCGCGTCCGCCTGCTTCGTTAACGACAGCCACACGTACGCCAATGCCGTAGTTGTAGCGAGTGCGCATGTCGTCGGCTGCTATTATGCGTCCGCACGAGACGAGTACAACTTTATCGCCCAGCACGTAGCCACTCAGTAGAGACACGTCGGATATGTAGTTGTCATCTCCAATTTGTGTGTCGGCAATGGTGCAGTGCATTATTTGTGGACGTACATCGCCCAAGCCACTGACAGAGACCAGTCCGTTCATGTTGCCTATGCGCACTCGCCCAATGAAGTGTACTTGTCGGATGCGTCGGATGTCGGTGTCGGGGCGGACGAAGATGTTGTTCCAATCTTCGGCCGAGCAGCCTTGCGACTTTAGTATGTCTACTTCGTCGGCTGAGAGCTGACGATGGTTGTCTTGATGTCTGCTACTCATTGTTTTCTTTTTTGCGTTTGACGACCAAAATCAATGCTCCCAATAGAGCGATAACAGCAAGTGCTGAACCTATGTAGGCAATGGTCTTGCCTATGGCGAGGCTACGTGGGTTGAACTGGAAGGTTATTCGATGTCGACCAGCTGGTATTTGTAGTCCGCGGAGGATATAGTCGGTCTGTAAGATGGTGGCTTGGTTGTCGTCGATGGTGGCAGTCCAACCAGCAGGGTAGTATATTTCGCCAAAGACTGCAAGTGCGTCTGTTTGTGAGTTGGACTCGTAGACAATCTTGTCGGGCTGATAACTTACTTGTCGGAGTGTTGCAGTGGTGTCGGTGTCGAAGTGTAGTGTGCTGACGTCGACATTTTCTACGATGGCAGTTGTCATGAGGTCTTCTGTCCCTATCAGGCTAATGGCATCGTCTGGCGAGGAAGCTCCTACGGCACGGCTGACGAAGTGAGCACGCGGATGTGCATAGGGGTTGACGAGTGGTTCGCGGTCGGGGTTATAGATGACGTATTTGGTAGAGAGCATGTTCATGGCTGTGGCCGAAGAGAGCGTCTTGCTCAGTGCTTCGTAGTCTTGCCCTTTCAAGGCTTCGGTAAGTGCTTTCCACTCTCCGCCAAGATAGTGGTCTATGACGTCTTGATAGCGACGGAGTTTGGCGCCATGGTATCCGCCGACTGAGTGGTGATAGTAGGATGTGTAGACTTCGTTGAAAGGATTGGTATATGCTGCTATTACTCGGTGAGGTTCGTCGTCGGATAGAATGATTTTGTCGGCTTTGGAGAGTCGGAAGTTGTTCTGTGTTTGCTGCTTGCTGACGAAGTTGCTGTCTGAAAGATAGCGTCGGTCGATGTTCCAAAGGTCGATGAGCGATAGCAGTGCCACGGTGGCAATCATGACGTTGCGATTGATGCGTCCTACGGAGCAGAACCATAGTGCCGAAGAGCCGAGAATTATTAGGACAACAGAGCGGAGTGCATCGGCGCGAGCAAGTTCTACACGAGCATCGATTAGAGAGTCGCGCAGTGTGTCGTAGAGCGAGTTCTGTGTGCGCAGCTGGTCGAACATTTGTGCTTCGGCGTCGGAGAGGAACGAGTAGAAAAGTGTGGGTGCAATGGCAAACAGTAGTGCTACTCCTGCCGACAGTCCGAGGGCTGCAAAGAACTTGCGAGGCTGATAGCGGATGTCTTCAGGGTTTTCGTATATGTGTCTTAGTCCGAGAAGTCCGAGCATGGGTATGCTGACCGTCGCAATGACAAGTGCCATTTCGACGGTTCGGAACTTGTTGTACAGAGGGAAGTGATAGAAAAGAAGGTCAGTAATAATTGGCAAATTCTTGCCCCAAGCGAGGAGTATGGAGAGTATGGTTGCGGCAATGAGCCACGTGCGTAGTCGTCCACGATAGAAGAAACAGCCAATGAAGAAAAGAAAGCATATTATGGCACCTACGTAGACAGGACCAGACGTAAAACTGCGTCCTCCCCAGTAGGCACTTTGTTGTGCTACGGCATCGCGTATTTGTGGGTTGGCTGAGCGGACGGCTTTGAGGTCGGAGCCTATGGCTGTGCTGGCACCGCCGACAATGTTTGGCACGAGGAGTGTCGGAGTTTCGTGTATGCCATAGCTCCAACTGAGGGCATACTCTTTGTCGAGTCCGCTATTGTGTGGTTCGGAGGAGTCTTGTTTTAGTTCGGATGCTCCACGAATGGAATATTTGCCATACTCGTATGTTGGGAGTAGATTAGCTGTGCTGGGCAAAATGGCCAGTACGACGGCGATGGCGAGTACTGCGACGCTGCGTCCGAAAGATGCATAGCTTTTCTGGCGGACTGCCCAATATATTTCCATGCAGAAGAGCAGGAGTAGTGCAAGCGCGAGGTAGTAGGTTATTTGCACATGGTTGTAGGCGAGTTCGAGACCTAATCCGACAAGCGTCAGAATGCCACCTACTGCCAGTTTGCCACGGAATGCGAGCCATACGCCAGCCATGACAACGGGCATCATGGCAATGGCATAGCACTTTGTGATGTGTCCGGCGGCAATTATGATGATGTTGTAGGAGCCGAAAGCAAAAGCTATTGCACCAGCGGCAGCTATTTTCCAGTCGGAGCCGAGGGCGAGTAAAGACACGTAGAACCCGAGCATGTAGAGAAAGAGTATGCCCATGGTGGTGTAGGGTAGGCGGAGGCGTACAAACGACGTGAGGGCATTAAAAATGTTGCTCGATGGGTCGGATTTTATCTGAAAAGCAGGCATGCCACCAAACATGGAGTCGGTCCACTGTGCTTTTTCGCCTGTTTGTTGTTCGTATTGTCGCAGCTCTTGCGAAGCACCTTGTGCGTGAATGTTGTCCATTTGTGGCAATTCTTTGCCTTTGAGGACTGGCGAGAAGTAGACTGCGCTAAGGATGACGAAAGCTAATATTACCAGAGCGTGTGGAAGTGCTTGGCGTAGGACGTGGGCAAGTGTGCCGTTACTCTTCATGGGTGTATGGCAAAAGTTTGGGTGTATGTTTATCGGTGCCGATAGAGCACAAAATCTTTAAAATCCAAAATTACATTTTTAATTTTTACTATGTATGATTTAGTGTTGTCTTCTTTGGTAATGTAGTGGTTGGCAAGGGCGAAGAAGTGTAGGATGCGACGAGTGCGGTATAGAAAGGTATACAATGGGTTGCGACGTTTGGGGAGTAGATATTGCGGAGTAAGGCGAGCAATGGTAAGGCCGCAAGATTGTTGTTCGTTTTGAGGGAGCAAATATAGTGCGTGAGAGAGGACGTCGTCAATGTCGGCAGAAAGGGATGGACGCAATTTTTTGGCTTGACAGACAATGCTTTGCAAGCTTGCAACGTTTTGGTGCGCGAGCAGGGCAATGTCGAGTAGCCATCCGAGTCGGTTGCCAGCAAGATGTTTGTTGCGTAGGAAGTGTGTTGTAAGGTGGAAGAGTAGTGTGGGTGTGTCGTATGGAGTTGGATAAAGAGGGTTGTAGTGGGTGTCGGCTCCGTGTAGGTTGTAGTGCATCTCGACGCATACTCTATCTATGCTTATTGCTGGCAGGTGAGACATAAAGCTCCGATATATGACTGGTGTGCGATATGCGTATTTGTTTGGTTTGGCAGCGAGTGTGTTTAGGAGCCTATGTGCTTTTGCGAGGTCGGTGGTTGTGGTGAGCATGTCGACATCGCCAGTTGGGCGTGCCCAAGGTTCGGGGTAGACGTTGGTGGCGAGGTGGAGACCTTTTATGATGTAGGTGTTGAGACCTTCGCTTGCAAAGGTGTCTAATATTTTTTGAGCAATGGCAACTTTGCGAGTGTAGTCTGCCATGGTTTGCATGGCATGGCTTCGCAAGGCGTTGCAACCGAAGCGGTGGTAGAGCCATCCGCCTACGCCATGCTCGATGGCTAAGTGCGAAAGAGAAGACAACTCGACGCTGCTTGGTGTGGCAGCGTCGAGTCGGCATATTTCTATGATTTTTTGTATGTCGGCAGTCACCCCTATGCTATGTTTTCGACGAGAGCTTTTATTACTCGTGTCATGCGTGGTTCGGCAGCTGCAGCTACACGTTGTACGTCTTCGTGGCTTACTTCGACAATTTCGCCTGGCACGCCCGAGTCGGTAATGATAGATATGCCGAAGATTTCGATGCCTGCATGGTGAGCAATGATGACTTCGGGGACTGTGGACATTCCGACGGCGTCGGCGCCGAGGAGTCGGAACATCTTATATTCGGCAGGAGTCTCGAAGGTTGGTCCGCTCGTGCCGACGTAGACGCCAGTACGCAGGTCGAGATTTTCTTTTTGTCCGATAGAGAGCGCGAGGTTGGTTAGGCGAGGGCTGTAGACTTGGCTCATGTCGGGGAATCGTGGTCCGAACTCGTCGAGGTTGGGACCAATGAGTGGGTTGGTGCCAAACATATTGATGTGGTCGGTTATGACCATGACATCGCCAACTTTGAAGTTCGGGTTCAGTCCGCCAGCTGCGTTAGAGACGAGTAGAATCTTGATTCCGATGAGCTTCATGACGCGAGCAGGGAAGGTTACTTGTTGCATGGTGTAGCCTTCGTAGTAGTGGAAGCGACCTTGCATGGCAATGACTGGCTTGCCAGATATGCGCCCAACGATGAGTCGCCCAGAGTGTCCTGCGACGGTCGAGACGGGGAAGTGAGGTATGTCGGAGTAGGGAATTGACTTTTCTATGTCTATTTCGTCGACGAGACCACCAAGACCAGTGCCAAGAATTATGGCTGTTTGTGTGCCACTTATTATGTGGCCACTGAGGTATTGTGCGGCTTCGGTGAGTTGTTGTTTATATGGTGTCTTATCCATGAGTGTTGAATGTATTTATGTGGTTGATTATTAGGCTGTTGAATTTGCTTTCGGTGTCAAAGAGTATGCGTAGTTTTATGGGCAGAGTGTAGACTGTGTTGCCTTGTAGGTCGGGCAGACGCGTGAGGTCTTTTTCTGTGCAGATGATGGGCAACTGTCCGTCACGTGTAAGGCTGACTATTTTTTGAATGTCGGAGGGTGTGTAGGCGTGGTGGTCGGGATAGTCGAGTCGGACGACGTTGGCGTATTGTGCTTCGACGGCTTCGAAGAAAGGGCGTGAGCGACCGATGCCACATAGGGCGATTATGTTGTCGGAATTGCTGACGGCAGAGCCTCGCACAAGCTTAGGAGAGTCGTAGTCGATGACCGAGAAAAAGGTGGGTGCAGTGGTGTACAGACCGATGTGCTCCGTGATGTTGTCGGCTTCTGCTTGGCTGAGGTTGGTGGGGCATTTGTTGATTAGTACGATGTCGGCATGGCTGAGCGTCGACGGACATTCGCGAAGGTTGCCAGCTGGTAGGAGATGGTCTTGCCAGAAGGGGCGAGCATAGTCGCACACGACAATGCGCAAACTTGGTGATGTTGAGAGGTGTTGGAGTCCATCGTCCATCAGTACGACATCGGTGGAGCGAGCCGACTCGAGAAGTTTTATGGCTTCGTTGCGGTCGGCATTGACAATGACTGTCGTCTGTGGGAAGTGGCGTTTTATTTGCAGAGGTTCGTCGCCAACTTGCTCGGCAGTGTCGGCAGTGTCGACAAGTCGTTGACCTTTGGTCTTTCGCCCATATCCACGGCTGACGACTGCAGTACGACGTTCGGCAAGTAGGCTCAGAAGTAGCTCAATGAGAGGCGTTTTGCCCGTGCCACCTACTGTTATGTTGCCAACACAGATGACGGGCAGTGTACTGCGTCGGCTACTGCGGAGTCCGCACGAATAGAGTTGTCGGCGTAGGCTGACGACAAGACCATAGAGAGCGGAAAAAGGCAGTAGTAGTAGGCGCGGATTCATTGGTTGAGTGTTGCGTGAGTTTTAAGTTAATCAATCTTTTTGTTCTTTGCTATCAAGAAGGCTTGTGAGGTGGTCTATTTTGGCGTTTAGTTCGTCGACTTTGGCTTCGAGAGCGTCGTTGTTGTCGCTGACCATGGCATCGACAAAGACAGAGTTGATGAACGACATACCGATTATGCCGCCTAATATGAGTAGTAGGCTAAAATATAGGCTGACGAGGCTTCCACAAAAGGGGCTGAGACTCTCGGCGACGGCATCGGGGATTTCGTACCAACCTTCGACGGTGCATAGTCGGAAAATGGAGTATATGGAGGTTAGTGGCGTGCCAAAATATTGTGGGGCATAGGGTCGGAAGAGAACGCAATTGAATAGTCCGACAATTATCACGATGAAGGCAAAGCTCAGCAGGATGGACCACGACTGCGACATGGCCAGTCGGAAGCCACTAATCATGCGTGAGAAGCCCGGAAAGATGTGTACGACACGAAAAAGACGTAGGAGTCGGAGTAGGCGTAGGGTTAGAACCAGCGAAAGGCTTGCCGAACTTGAAGAAGCAAAGAACAAATATACCGATGGCAATGAGGCTATGGTCAGTAGTCCGTCGAAGACGTTCCAACCGTCGCTCCAATAGTTTCCTGCACCATAATGAAAGTGTTTGACAATCATTTCGGTGAGGTAGAAGAGCGTGAAGAAAACGTCTACATTGTCGAAGATGTCGACATCGGCTAAGTATTCGCCAGCGAATATGCAAAGAGCATTGGCGAAAATGACGCACAAGATTATTTTCTCGTTGAGGAAAATGTTTTTCATGCGATGAATATGCTCGTTAGTGTTGTCTTTTAAGCAATGGCAATCGTTTGCCGTAGGTCAGCATGCGCCATATCCATTCGAGAGGTCCGTAGGCGAAACGTCGGAGCCACACGTGGCAAATGACAGCTTCGCCCACAAAGACGAGCGTAGATGTCAGGATAGACATACCGAGCGAAAGTTCTGCACCCAGAGCGAAGCCAATGCCGTAGAATATTATCATTCCGCAGATGGTTTGCAAGATGTAGCATGTAAGAGCCATCCGACCAGGGGCTGCTAAGAAGTGCCATATGTTGAGATTTGGCAGTCGGAGGTAGATGAGCGCAAGGGCAGTGGCATAGGCAAGTCCCATTGGGTAGACGGCTATGCAGTAGATGATAGACTGGTAGAAAGAGTTGTCGGTGGGGTGAAGTGCCATGACGATGTTGAGAGGCAAACTGACTATAAAGCACGTCAGGCACACACGGCGTAGTTGCGTGCGGAATGCTGATAGGTTTTGCACTATTTGTTTGCGCCCTATCCATAGTCCGAACAAGAAAAGTCCCAATACTTTGAAGTATCGGCTTGTGCTGACAAACTCCCACATGCGTTCTACTGCGCCTTGCCTGAGGAAAGCGAAGACGTCGGCATAAGAAGTTGCGTCGCGTAGCCACGTGGCAAAGTTGTCGGTCGTAATGCCAACAGAATTTGCTGTTTGCCACCAAAGGGCATATAGATTGTCGGCAGGCGAGTGTCCACTGAGTTGCCTGATGGCTTCGATGGGTATGGGTAGGAGTAGGCAAATGACAGACGAGGTGAGTATTTGTCTATCGGGCAAGTGGCGAAAAAGTGGCAAAAGCATACCCATTAGTGCATAGAGGAGCAGTATGTCGCCACTCCAAAGGAAGAGCAAGTGAGCGAGTCCGATTAGTGTGAGGACTGTCATTCGACGATAGAAAATGCGTAGCCCGTTGACGCCACGACGCATTGCGCTGTCCATGATGATGCTGAAGCCTATGCCGAACAGAATCGAGAAAAGGGTGTAGAATTTGCCACTGACGAGCAGCGTTTGCCAAAAGCGTGTGGTGTGGTCTGAGGCCGTGGCGATTGTGTCGGGCAAGAAGTCGAAGAGCGAAAACTCGGGGTAGTTGGCTGCAGCTATGCCAAGCAAAGCAAAGCCACGTAGCGCGTCGAGGAAGAGTATGCGTGGGCGAGGATTTGTGGTGGAGGTGATCATGTTAATTCTTGAACTTTGACAAGATGATAGAAGGCATACGTTTTAGCTTATCCCAAGCAATGGAAAGTTTAGAAACGCCATAGAGATATACGACACACTCGACCACGTGGCAGTTGTTGTGTAGGAGGTAGACGGTTTGCAACCTTTCGGCCATATAGCCAAAGACGCGTTTCTGTTGTGTGGTGTAGCCTGTCATGTCTATCTTGGGCTCTAAGCTAAACAGAATGTCGAAGAGCCACTGACAATATTTATCCACTTCGTTTTTCCGACCAATTATCATGTTGAGCAAATATGTTTGTCGGCTTTGCATGACGCTGTCAAACGATGACAGGTAATCGGGGCAGACTTCTGCGATAGTGCCACGTAAAAGTGCAATGTCGTGTTCGGATACGTCGCGAGTCATGTGTTCGTACACCGTTGAAGATGTCTTATATGGTCGGGAGCTGATGAAGTCATTATTTTTTAGTAGTCGACAGACGTCTTTTGCGTTGAGGAGGTCGTTGGTCGAAGAGGTAAGGCGACTATGAGCAAAAAAACGCCGGTAGTGCGAAAGCCCAACGATGTCGTTAGATGTGTCGTTTTTCCATATCCAATAGAGAGCAGTAAGTTCGCAGAACGAAAAGTTTTTGACAGAAATGTTGTCGCCCGAATTGTCTTTGAGCGGATATATGTCTTTGCCTGAGGTGGCTGCGTTTACCTGAATGTATTCGTAGTCGGGTGGCAAAGTGGCTTCGGCCTTTTGGTGTGCTACAACGTATATTTTCATTGCATTCGGTGTTGCTTGTAGACGTGGTAATATGGCGTGTGTGGCAAGAATGCCCAGTGCCCCAATATGGATGTCCATTTTCGGCCGAGCAGTCGTTTGATTAAGTTTTTGAACGAAGACGAACGACGCACGTCGTCCCACGAGCCGGCGCAATGATGTTCGGCATAGCCACCATCGCTATTTGTTTCGTAGTGGTATCGTTCAAAATAGTCTTTTGGATATAATTCTAATCCATCGGGTAAGCTCTGACGTTTCCCATTGAGGCGGAATGTGGGAAAGTTATCTATAAAATATTTGGTTGCCCAATCGTTGCTTATTGTAAGTTTTCTCGTTCGTTCGTAGTTTTCTTCGAGTTGTTGGAGCCATTCTTTCATTATTGGGTTATGGGCTTCGGTGCCTATAGTGGCAGTGCCTATCGAAGAGTCGAAAATGAAGCCCATAAACATCTTATGATTCAAAAATTCATTGAGTGGTTTGTGTATTTCTATGTCGGTGTCCATATATATGCCACCGAAGTTGTATAAGACCACGAGGCGGAAATAGTCTGAAAAAAAACCATACTTGCCGTTGGCTATGGTGTCGCGGACGAAAATGCTGTTGTCCAAATAGGGGCGAAAGTCTTCTTCGTGCCAAATCTTTATTTCAAAATCGGGCATAACTTCGTGCCAATGGCGGACGTATTCTTGCTGGTCGGCTGGCATGGGTTTGCCACCGAACCAACATGCGTGTATGATTTTGGGTATCATAGCTCGTTGACAATATTGGTTATTTTCTTGCTGAAAGTTAGCATGTCGAAATTGTCGACCACGACAGAGTGTGCCGACGTGCTAATGCTGTGCATCTGGTCGGTCGAAGCGTACATTTGTTGTAGTTTGGCGGCAAGTTCACGTGCAGAGCCCGTCTTGAAAAGCATAAGGTCTTTATGTTCGGGCAAAAAGGTGCTGACAAGTTCTTTCATTCCCGTGTCGTTGGAAGCAATGGTGGGCAGGCCAATGCTCCAAGCCTCTGTCATCGATAGAGAAAATGTTTCGCCACTTATGCTGGCCACAACCACCATGTCGATGTCGTTTATAGTCAGGTACTCTCGTACATTGGGCACCATGCCTGCAAAAATTAGTTTGTCGTTAGTCTGCCCGACGCGCTGAGCGTAGTCGTCGTCGACAATGCTGCCAACCACGTGGCACTCTAATTTTTGTGGCAAAATGTTTAGGGCTTCGGCAAGGACAATCTGTCCTTTGCTATGGGCAATGTCGCCCACAATGGCAATTTTGTAGCTTATGGGCTTTCGTAAGACGGTTGTCAGATTGCTACCAACGTGGTTGTAGACAACGACAGACTTAGACAGGTTCTGTTTGCTTAGTTGTGACAAGGCATAGTTTGATACGCCAATTATTTTCTTTACGTTTTGTGAAGACAGCGATTTGTTTATCAGCCAAAGAGCTTTGCGGTCGTCATACTTTACGTGTACGTGAGCCACAATGTCGGTTGGGAATAACTTGGCGACTGCCATCACTATTGGCAACACACTAAGGTGTTGTACGTAGATGATGTCATATTTCTTATGTCGAAGTAGTGTGATGAGCGAAGTGGCTATGCAGACGAAATTGTAGAGAAAGCGAAAGTAGTCTATTATCTTTTTTTTGCCACGGCTGAGCTCTTTGTGTTTGAAGGTTGTTTGTGGGTAGTCTTGCAGCATTTGGCTGAGCGGACTATTGCCCTCTGGCAAGAAAACAGTTAGGTCGTTTTCTTTGCTCAGGACTTGGCATATATCGCGCGATATAATCTGTCCGCCACCTATTGTGGAGCGAGCTTCGACTAAGAGAATGTTTTTCAAGTGTTTATATTTTGTGTAAGAGTCGGTCGATGAGGTATACAGCAAAGGCCAAGGGCGTAGGAAGGTGAAAAATCATCTGGTTTCTGCGTATGGCAATGGTCTCTTTTTTGATAGTAAATTTACGCACTTGCGCAAAAATGCGGACTGCCTCACGCAGAGATGAAGCTGTATGGCCTGCGTCTACGAGCAATGACGCGGCGTGTCCTCTTTCGTAGGCAATGAGCTTATCGTACTTGTACTGGTGCATACGTTCTGCTATTGCAGAGAACAATCGGAGGTACGTAGCTTTGCTTTTGCATTGGTGTGTGAGCGAAGAGCCTACTACGCGATAGCGGTAGAGAGCGTGAGGAACTACTTGCAGGCTGCTGACGGACTTTGTGTAGTCCGATGTGAATAGTTCGTCTTCGTATACCCGAAGGTCTTCAGGAAACCTTGTATTATTATCTTCAATTATGTTGCGTCGGAATATTTTATTCCACGTATATCCAAAATGTGGAAAGTTTTGACTATTGGTTTTAAGGTGTAGCAGAGCGCGTTCTGTCTCTTCGCGGTTGTTTGTGTGAGCTTCTGTGGGTATGTAGTCGTTTTTATGCCCGTCGGCATAGAATAGAGTTGCGCCCCAAAAGGCTATGTCTACGCCTTGCACCGCCTGCACTGCCTCGGCAATGCAAGTGGAGCAGAGTGTGTCGTCGGCATCGACGAAGATTATGTATGTGCCTGTGGCATGACTTAGCCCCTTGTTGCGGGCTGTGCTTGGTCCTGCGTTGGTTTGAGTGAGAATTTTTATCCTATTGTCCTTGTTTGCCCACTGTTCGCACCTCGCAAGGCTACTATCGGTCGAGCCGTCGTCAATGAGAATAATCTCTGTGTCTGTATACGTTTGGCACACAATGCTTTCTATGCACTCGTCAATGTATTTTTCGACATTGTATATGGGGACTATTACAGATACTTTCTCCATTGTTGGGCTGAAAATAAGGGGAGGCTATGATATGCCTAAAATTTCGGAAGTATAGCGTAAATAGTCGTTTGAATCAAATAATCTGTCTTTGGCAAACTCATATAAAAAGGGTATCGTCGCAACAAAAATAAATAAGACATTCGTTCGTGGTGATACAACTTTGTTGTTGCTTAATATTATGTTTATATAAAAATAGCACAATGGCCAGAAGTAAAAGCACAATCTTGTTACAGTATTTGTATACAATCCTCCAAACACGCATAAGAGAGCAGTGAAGGCTATATGAAAACTTACGACCAATGTTTTATTATCGATTAGTTTGTATTTGTACGACAAAAACATCCCTCCCATATAAACTATGATGAATAGTAAAGCTAATTTAGATACGCCAGGTTCTCGCCATCCTTCTTTTCCGTTACTGTTGCTATAAGTTGTAAATTTTTCAAATGCTGGTATTTGTTCTGAAATTATATCGAGGACAATTTTCAATAAGGCAAGAGCTACTATTGCTAAAATAATATATGCTACTGTAAGAGTTCGCTGTTTTGTGGGGGACGAGTAAGATACAATATTGGCGTACACGATGACAGCTATCGGGATAATTGATGTTTTGTGAAAACTAAATGAAAGAATGGTAAGCAACCAGAATTTCCAACCTCCATATTTTTTCTTGTAGACAGAGAATGCAAGGAATACAGATGATATGGCCAGTGATTGTCGTATGAGATTTAAAGAGGGTGCGTAAAGAATTAGAATGTAAAACGAAAATAAAACCCAGCATGGTGCATATTGTCGCAAATTATGGCAAGCGAGGTAGGCAAGTAGCAATATTACGAACGACAATGCAAACATTGCAAAATGATGACTATCTGAAGATAGCGTGGCCAAATATATTATGCTTGTATATCCCCAGCCGTTTTCTGCATGTTGCAAGCAGCTCCACCAACTGTTAGCCGACATGGCTTCAGAAATGTCGGCGTGGCAATAGTAAAGGTAGTCGTAGCCTACGGAGTAGTCGCGTAGTCCAGCCACGGTTGCAAGTGCCACAACAATAAGCAGTCCAGCAAAAAGACTCAGATTGCGACTTCGTGCGTATAATGTATCAGCAAAGAAGGCAAGAATCGACGTTATGCCCAATATTATCAGATATACCATCTAAAAAATGTCTTTCTACGCTATTTTGCCAATGCTTTTTTCGCAAAGTTAACATTCTTATTGCTCTCGACGACAAAAAAACTGCACAACGATAAGAAACTATCGTCGTGCAGTCTCGTTTAGAAAGCCAAAACTAACTACTTAACTATCATTTTTCTGTTGCAAACTTGTCCGTTGCTTAGTATCTCTACTGCTATGTTTATGCCACGAACAGGTGTACTCCGTTTCTTGCCACTGACGGAATAATATTCTGTCGAGACTACCTCCGAGTAAGTCTCTGTGGTGGTTATGGTGGTTGTTTCGCTCTCGTTAGTCTTCTGACCAGCTATGGTGCGTGCGCTCAAACTGCCATATTCGCCAACGCTACGGACAGTATACACGTCGTCGCCTGCCGACTTGTTGCCCTTGGCAAAGGTGGTTGCGGTTGTGATGTCGACCACCTCTCCATTGCGCTCTACGATGTAGCAAACTGCGTATGGCACAGCTTCCCACGATAGTTGGTTTTCTTCGTCGCTAACAGTTGGTGCAGCGCATGCCTCCGTCATGACGTCGGGAGTCCAGTTGTCGGAGCCTGCAAGGACATTTTGCAGTGTATATTCTGCAGCCTCTTCGGCAGTGAGGTAGTTCTTGGCAGTGCCATAGATCTTGGTGCCGTCGGTCTCTGTTCTGTAGTACGTATCTTCGCGCCCACTTAGGTCGACAGGGTTGCCGTTGGCGTCTACTGTGTTGTAGTCGGCCCACAGTGTTGGCAGACCACCCATGGTGTTATACCAGCCCTTGGCAGGCAAGTTGACAAACGTCTGCGTGTTGATAAACACAGTCTTTGGGAAGTTGTGCCATGGTCTGCCAAGCCAAATGTCTGTTACTTCCATGCCTGGGTAGGGACGAATGATGTTGTTCATAAACACGTAGCCCCATTCGACATCTTTGTCGTGGCTTGGTGCAACAATATATCCACCCGAAGGACGATTGATAAGAATCGTGTCGGAATCAAGATATACGTTGCCACTATTGTAGATAAAGTCTACAGCACCCTCAATAAGGCAGTTTTTGGCATAGTGCCGATAGTTGCTCGTCGAGGTCGTAATCCACGTGTCCTGATAGCTAAGCAGGGCAACGTTGTTCAGTATGGCGCGGTCGGCTGTCGTGTTGAGTGCAAGGGCTTGCGGACCAGCTTGTTTTTCGTGTCCATAGCTATTTTCGAGCGTAATATTTTCAAAATATGTGTCTGTTGCATTGACCACAACTGTGGCACCTACTGACACATGGAGTGCATTTTCGCCACCGCAAAGCTTGTCGTCGAGAATAATGGTCTTGTCGCGGTCCTGACCTATTATTGAAAGGAATGGTTTTGTGGTCGGAATGTTGATGTGCTCATTATATTTGCCATTCTTTACGAAGATGAGCCACGGACGTACTCGACCAGCGGGTGCTGCATCGATGGCAGCCTGAACAGAGGTGTAGTTGCCAGTGCCGTCTTGTGCCACGATGGCGTCGAACAGACGCATCTCTGGTTCGGTGCGCTTCATTGTGCGGAAAGTAATGCTCGTGCCAGCAAATGCATTGCCATTACGATCTACAATGGCACCCTTAGGTACGTTGAGTGTATACTCTGTGTCGTAGGTCAATCCGGCATAGCGATATACTACAGTCTTGCCACTAAATGTGGTCTGCAACTTCGAGCCATTGGTCATTGTGGCTTCGCCTTCGCCAGCCTTCACTTTCTCGTCAAATGTAAGTATTACAGAGCCCGTCGCACTTGCGCCCTCGCTCTTGTCGGTCGGTAGGGTGGTGAGGAGCACAGGTGCTGTGTCGTCGGCCGAAGCAACGCTCTCGCCCAATACAAATATTTCGCCTATTGCCAAGCCATCGTAGTCGCCCGATGCTCCAAGCCCTATCGATGCTCCTTCGCTCGGCACGTAGCGTATGCGTATGCGTGCCTGATTGTTAGCCACTTCGGGCAGTTCGATTTCTTTGTTTAGCCATTTGCCCGAGGCTTCCGAAAGGTCATATTCGCCCACCTTGGTATATGTCGTTCCGTCCGTCGACATCTCAACGTCAAATTTCTCGTAGGTGTTGTAGCTATAGCCCAACGATGCCGACACGACAACGTTCGACCAGCCAACCGTCGAGAAGGCAATCTCGAAATAGTTGCCATCCGAGAAAAGTTTCCATACGCGAGCTGCATATTTGCCATTTTCTTGCCCGTTGCTTATGCCACGCGTCAGCCACGAAGTGCTTGTTCCTTCAGCATTATGCAAGCTCAGCATGCCAGCATTTTCGGTGTCGGACTTGTAGTCGGCTGCACGATCCGAAGAGGGCTTGTCGTAGTATAGGTCCCAACCCACAATGTAGTCGTCTGCCGAAAATTCGGCTTCCAACGTCATGTCGGAGTTTACCTTGACGTCGCGAACAGCCTGAGTCGTTCCGTCTTCCCAATTAGTAAACGTCAGTATGCGATTAGAAATTGCAGAGAGGCGAACCTCCGTTCCCTCTTCGTAGTGGTGTATGCCGTCCACAACGTTGCCTTCGGGGCTGAAGCTTACCAAGTTGTCGTTAGCTCCTTCGCTCAGCGACACGTTCAGCCCATAGACATTCTTTTTGTTGTATATTGCAGTCAGCTTAGTGTCGGTCGTTAGCGAGAATGTGTATGGGTTGGCTGTGCTCACTTCAGCACCTGTCTCGTCGGTCCATGCCACGAAGTGATAGCCAAAGTTTTCTGTAGCCGTAAGGCTAACTTCTGTACCTTCGTCAAACTCTGCACCAGCCGGATTGCTGATGATGTTGCCTGCTCCTGCCATGCCCATTGTGGTTTGCAGAGCGTAGACGGGCAACGCTTCGGGTGTGCCGTCAACGTCGGCTGTTATCACGATGTCCGATAGCCCCACTTGCTTGGCGTTGTTGAGGTTGTAGATGTAGAATGTTATCTCTATGCGGTCGGCACCTTCGGGAAGTTGCGAGATGTCGTAGCTCTCGGCAGAATATTCGGGAGTCGAGTCGTCGCGGTCGTTGGGGCGATAAGGGTTGAAGCCTTCGGCAAGCGTCAGTTCTTTATCTGCACGACGTGCCACGATGTCGAATGCTCCTCCATTGGTGCCAAACTTAGCTGCGTTAAACGTCAGCATCTTCAGCTTATAGTTCAATCCGCGTTTGGGCACCACGTAGAACGTTACGTACGAAGCCTCGTCGCGTGCATTGCCAATCGTCTCAACGGGTTGAATCATGTTGAACTTTTCTGTTCCACCCATGCTCGTCGTGCTGAGTATGCTAAGGTTGCTACCCGTCGAAAATCCAGCAGCTGATACGATGCCCGCTGTGCTAAGGGCTGGTGTCGTATTGTCAGCCACTCCGTCGTCAAATGCCCAGCTAATGGTCGCGTCCGAAGCGTTTATGGCTGTAGCTGCCTCAATCTTGCTGCCACTTATCGTCAGGTAGTCCAAATTCCAATTGCTTGCGAACGTGTTGCCCGCAATTAGTCGAACCTTCACTTCGTCTTTGTCTTTGGCCGACAGACTGACGCTATTTTCTTTGTAGAGCCACCAATTGCCTTGTGTGGTCTGGCTGCCTCCGTCAACCCATGTCTTGCCTCCGTCAACCGAGAACACTGTCTCTATTTCGGCCTCCGCATTTGCTCCGTAAGCAATGGCGTAAGTGCAACCAATGTTCTCAAAGCCCTTGGTCGAAAACGTAGCTTCGTAATATACGTTGTGTTGAGCTCCGTCTGTGTAGTCGGTTATGGCGTTAGCTGTCGAGTTCTCTATGCGGAAAACATGATTGTTATATCCCGTGCAAATTTGCCAATACCGACCCTCGCTCATGGCGGTCAGCAAGTAGTCTTTGGTGTCGCCCGCTGCCTCGTTGGCCACCACTGTCGGTGCTCCATTTTTAAACCACGTCGCTGCCACATCGGCAAAGTCGTCTGCTGTTGGCCTATACGTTAGCCCATCTTGGGCGTATGCCGTCTCGAACGTCCACGAGGCTATCGTCTGCACGTCGTCAGCCACGGCACTGGGGCTTTGTGCCATGCTCACCAAAGCCATACACATCGCCACTAATTGTTTCTGTCTGTTCATATATCTTAGTTAAGAACTTGAAAAGTTATTTCTTCATCACCATTTTCCGACCGACAACATGTCCCATTGTGTCTCGTTGCACTTCAACGACGAGCCCACGAACAGCGTTGCTCTTCCGTCCCACGAGGTCGTATGTCGTTGTCTGTATGTCTTGTGTGCCGACGTGACTTTTGACGGCTGTTGTCTCCTCCTCTTTGCTTGTCGACCCTCCGCCATTATTGTCATCTTCTGCGCCACTTACTGCCACGCCCTCAAAGGTTATGTCCGAAAGGCATATCGTCTTGCCTGTTGCCGATCCGTTGTACCATGGGTAGATGCGCAAGCTGACCACCTTGTCACCACTGACAGAAATCACTGGCGTCTCATCAATGTGATAAATTGTGTTTGCCACAAGTTTCGCTGGTGCAAAAATCGTTGTGCGAGTCTCCCAGTTGTCGGTCGAATAATACACGTGGCACATCATACCATTGCCACCTGCGCCAGCCACGTTCATCGCTATTCGGCTAATTTTTAGAGTCGTGCCATCCACAGCGCCAATGCCAAATTCAATATATCTGTCGGGGTTGTCGTCAATCTCTTCGGCTGGCCACGTCTCGCCCTCAACCAAATTGCGTTGCATGGTGTATGTGTTTGGGTGAGTGTCATCGTTTCCGCCTTCAACGCCGTCCCACAATGTAGCGCCACCTTTCGGGCTATTGTAGTTCTGCACGTTCATGCCCACAAGTTTCTCGCCTATTGCCTGTGCCGGACCTGTCAGCACATACTCGTCGTTCTTAGCCAATCGCCATGTGAGGCTAACAGCCTCGCCGTCGCCCAGCTCAACCACTTCGGCACTCACTGGCACGCTTATGGTCTTCGTGCCTTGCGTTATGCTAACTTTGCCGTCTATACCACCTTCCGACGGAAGTACAACGCTAACGAAAAGTTTGCTAATGGTTGTGCCTGCATCGTAGCTCAGTTCTATGTTGTCTTTCCATGTCGTCCCGTCGGTCGAAATCTGCACACCCTCACTCGCTTCTATGCTTATAGTGCCTTCTGTTGGCACCATGTCGAAGCCACTAAGCAAAAGCTCCTTCGTCATCTGCTGACCTGCATACGCTTTGCCCATGGCAGCCACCGACGGCGTAACGTTAACGTCGCTCGTCAGCTTGATGTAGTCGCTAAGCAGACCCTTCTCCTTCATCAGTTTAGCCCATAGGCGTGCCACCAGTGCACCACCCGTAGCATTGAAGTGTGTGCTGCCTTGCCCATCGAAAAGCAATGTCTGACACTTCGATGCTCCGTAGCTTTCATATAGCTCTTTTGTCGCCGTAGTCATGTCCAAAAATGCCACGTTCATCTCCTCGGCCAACACTTGCATCTGATATGCGTAGTCCATCGAGTGGTCGCTCTCTGGCACACTCTGATTGGTCTTTATGCCACTCTCGGTCAAGACTGAATAGCTGTCGCCAAGGTCATGCCGACCATTGCGCTTTATGCTATTTCCACTAAAATAGCTCCTGCACACAGGCGAAGCGAGCACTGGCACTGCTCCAGCAGCCTGCACCTCTTCCACAATCTGACGCAAATATTGCTTGAATGTCGTTGTCGGGACAGAGCCACGTTGGTCGACTTTCGCAGCTGCTGTTGTGTCGCCTTGTGCCACGTAGTAATTATATAGTTCGCGACCATCCATACCACTATTCTTCTCATCGTTATGCCCAAATTGAATAATGACGTAGTCGCCCTCAGCTACGTTTTTCTTTGCCGTAGGCCACAACTCGGTCAGCCCACCATAAGCGTCGCGTCCGCCACGCGCATAGTTCGTGGCAGTTGCTCCGTCAAGAAATTGTTGCACATACATGCCCCAGCCTCGCGTAACTGTTGCGCTCTCGTCATAATTGGCCATCGTCGAGTCGCCAAGTGTATGAACTTTTATGGCAGAATGCATCGGCACGACCGATACGCTTGTTGCCAACACACTGAGTATTTTTGCTTTGCTTATCATGACTTCTATTTTTGTCCGTAAGCAAAGAAATTATGAAACACACTATCCGACGGGCAAAAATCTTTTCTTTCAAGGGGTAAATATTTGCAAAGGATTCTCAAATCGTACCTTTTGAGAATTTTCTCCCACTACACAAAAACAATAATCCGCCGTCACTCTTTGTAACAGCGGATTATTGGGTCGTGTTGATATGTGTGTTTGGTGTCTATGTTCTATTCGTACCTAATGGCTTCTATTGGGTCCAGATTGGCTGCTTTGCTTGCTGGTATGTAGCCAAAGCCAATGCCTATGACCGTACACACCGCAAACGATACGAAGATTGACCACATCGGTATCGACGCTGGTAGACCCAATATTAGGCACAGACGAGTCCCTAAAAATCCAACCAATATGCCAAGTGCACCGCCCGTGACGCTTATCAAGACAGACTCTATCAAGAACTGATTGCTTATGTCTATGCCTCGTGCACCGACGCTCATTCGCAAGCCTATTTCGCGTGTGCGCTCCGTAACCGACACAAGCATAATGTTCATAATGCCTATGCCTGCTACAAGAAGTGAAAAGGCTGCCGCAACCACCAAGATGACCGTTATCGTGTCCATCGTGCTACTCATCGTCTCCATCATCTCTTGTTGGCTGCGTATGGTGAAGTCGTCGTCGCCCGTCAGCTTATGATTTGCGCGGAGTATGCTCGTCAGCTCTTCTATGGCCTCGTCGGTCAGCTCTTCAGTAATGGCCGAGCAATTGATGCTACTAAAATACGTCTGTGCTTGTATGCGCTTCATCACCGTAGTGTAGGGGGCAATCAAGACGTTGTCTTGGTCCATTCCCCAGCTGTTGTAGCCTTTCGATTTTAGCACGCCAACCACCCTAAATGGGATAGACTTAAAGCGTATTGTCTTGCCCACTGGGTCTGCGCCCTCGCCAAATAGCTCTTTGACTATCGTCGTGCCCACTACGCACACCTTAGCACTTTTTTTGACGTCTTCCTCCGTAAAGGCTTCGCCATCTTTAATCTCCCATTGCTTAATGTCGAAGTAGTCGAGGTTTTCGCCATATAGGCTTGCCGACGTATTATTCGAGCCATAGATAACCTGACCCGACGACGTCACCTCTGGGCTGACGTATGTTACGTAGCGCTTGTCGCGCAAGATGGCTTCGTAGTCCTCTTGCCTAAGCGTCTGCATCTCCGAAGGGTCTCTGCGCACGCCACCACGTCTGTCGGCTCCCGGACGTATCATTATGACGTTCGTACCCATCTGAGCAATGTTGGCACGCACACTCTCTTTCGAGCCCTGACCTATGGCCATCATTATTATCACGGCTGCCACGCCTATGATAATGCCCAGCATAGACAAGAAAGAACGAAACTTATTGCTGGCTATGGCGCGTATAGCCACTTTGAACAAATTGATAAAGTTCATCTGCGTCTTGTTTTTCGGTAGAGTAGGGGGTTAGTCATCGACTGGCTTTGGCAATTCTGCCAACGCTTTCGCTGCCGAAAGAATATTGTCGTTTTGAACGTCTTCGCGTATCTTGCCATCGCGCAACATTATGTTGCGCGACGAGTATTGTGCAATCTCTGGGTTATGTGTAACGAAAATTATCGTACGCCCCTCAGAGTGCAACTTCTGAAAGAGAACAAGCATTTCAAACGATGTACGAGTGTCAAGATTACCCGTAGCCTCGTCGGCCAGCACCACAGCAGGGTCGTTAACCAATGCTCGTGCAATGGCCACGCGTTGCATCTGACCACCCGACATCTGGTTGCTCTTGTGTTCCAGTCGGTCGCCAAGGCCTACGGCTTGCAGTGCACGCACTGCTGCTTCGCGCCTCTGACGAGCATTATATTTCGAGTTGTACATAAGTGGCAACTCGACATTTTCCACCGCCGTAGTCTTCGGTAGCAAGTTGTAATTCTGAAACACAAAGCCAATTTTTCTGTTTCGCAGTCTTGCTCGCTGACTTTTGCTCATCGTGCGCACAGGCGTCCCGTCGAGTATATATTCGCCGCTTGTTGGTGTGTCGAGACAACCCAATTGGTTCAGTAGCGTCGACTTGCCCGAACCCGAAGTGCCCATTATCGTTACGAACTCGCCCTCGTATATCTTAAACGACACTCCACGCAGTGCATGCACCACTTCGCCACCCACCTTAAAGTCGCGGCGGACGTCTTGTAGCTCAATCACCACATGCCTTTTGTCCTGTTCCGAAGTGCTCATAGTCTGTTCTGTTTTTAGGGCGTAGACCTATTTCTTTTTGCTGTTATTGCGTGGTCCGGGCAAGAATGGGTTGCTGTTTTGTTGGTTCGGCTGTTCTGCCGTCGCGCCCATCTCAAACGATGTAATGACTCGCTGCCCTTCGCTCAGTCCACTGACAATCTCTGTCTGTGTTCCACCATTAAGCCCCGTCTCTACCGCATGTGCGTTAAACGTATTGCCGTCCAAGGTCCACACCTTTTGGCGTGCGTCGACGTCGGCAATCGTCTGCTCATCGGTCAGGAGAGTTTCGTTGGGTGTGAAGCGTAAGGCTTTGTTTGGCACTGCCAAGACACCCTTGCGCTCAGCCGTGTAGATGGTAATGTTGGCCGTCAGTCCGGGTTTCAATTTCATGTCTTCGTTGGGTGCCGACACGACCACTTCATACGTTACGACGTTGCTCGTCGTAGTCGCCTCTTGCCTTACCTGTGTTACCTGACCATTGAATATGTCCTCTGGATATGCATCCACTGCAAACGTAACTCGCTGTCCTTCACGCACCCCGCCAATGTCGGCTTCGTCCACGTTGGCAATCACGCGCATGTCTGTCAAGTTCTGTGCAATGACGAACAGAGTAGGTGTGGTCATGCTCGCTGCCACCGTCTGACCTTCTTCCACTTCGCGACTCAGCACAATGCCGTCAATCGGTGCCGTAATGGTGGCATAGCCCAAGTTTGTGTAGGCTTTGCTGACGCTCTGCTGTTGTACCACCACCTGCTGCTTGGCTTGCAAAAAGCTCAGTCGTGCACTCTCATATTCGTTGGCCGACACTAATCCCTTGTCATACAATGTCTTATAGCGGTCATGATTGGCTGTCTGATAGTCCAAGTTGCTTTGCGCATTCGTCAGGTTGCTCTGTGCCGACGTCAGCTCCGAAAGCAAATTCGTCTTGTCGAGTTCGGCTATCACCTGACCCTTCTTTACAACGCTATTGTAGTCCACAAAGAGGTGGGCAATTTTGCCCGACACTTGTGTACCAACCTCGACCTTCGTCACTGGCTCTATCGTACCAGTGGCAGTTACCGACGTCGAGATGTCTTGTCGGCTTACCTCTGCTGTTGTATAGCTTACTTTTTGTGGCTTGCTACACGAGGTGGCAACCATGGCCACGCACAAGCCCATGACGGCATATATTCTATTCATTATGTTGTTTTTCGTGTGGGGTGTTCTATGTAATATTGACTTTGTTCTTGTCTCAGAGTGTCAGCTCGCCTCCAGCATAAAAACGTAGCATTGCAACGTTGAGCAGTGTGGTATATTTGGCTTGCAACATCTGATATTCTGCTTGCAATAGGCTATTCTTTGCTGTGCCGAGGTCGACAATGTTTTTCAGCCCCAACTCAAACTGTTCCGACGTCAGCCTATAGCTCTCCGACGCACTTTTAACTTCCGATTGTGCAGCCTTGTATTGCATTTGAGCCGTAGTGGCGTTCAGCCAGTAGGTCTCAATTTGCTTATACAGTTCTTTCTGTTTCTGTTGCAGGCTTAGCTCGCTTTGCGTCTTTTGGATGCGTGCCTTTGCTTTGCTGGTCGATGTGCTTCGGTTGTCAAGTATCGGCACCGATATGTTCAGTCCCAAAGAATTGTTGACGTTTTGTTTCATCTGTTCGCCCACGCCGTTGCTGCTCGCACTACTATGGCTCGTCTGCACACCTGCCGACAAGCTAATGTTGGGCAGTCTGCCACTGCGCGCAATTCGCTCCTGAATCTCTGCTTGGCTCACGCTTAGTTGCAGTTCTCTAATCTCGGGGCGGACGCTCAGTGCTTGGTCATACACTTCTTCGTAGTTCGGTATGTCAGACATCACTGCTGTGTCGTCTGCTCCCTCCGAACTTATCCCAAAATTCGTGTCGGTTATTTCAAGAATCTGGCGCAGTTGCAACAAGTAGCTCTGTAGCTGCGCGTTGCTGTTGACCACGTTATATTCGTCTTGGCTTAGCTGAGCTTCAAGCTTCGCAAGGTCGGCCACCGAGAGCAGTCCGTTGCTCTGCATTTCTTGTCCGCGGTCGCGTTGCATGCGGCTATGTTCGCGTATGCTGTCTTGCACCTGCAACGCCTCTGTCTGATATAGCACTTGTACGTAGTATTGTGCAATTTGCTCTTCTATGCTGTTGGCAATCTGCTTATAGTCCTCTTCGGCCATTTCGGCTGCCACGCGATAGTTGTCGAGGTTGCGATATTTCCGCCCGCCGTCCCACACCGTCCACTGAGCCGACAAACTGTAGCTACCATGATAGCTCACGTCGCTTTGCGTCTGCGTCAGTGTACCACCACTAAGGTTGACCGTACTTTGGCTCCACGGACGCCAGCTGAGCGTCTGCCCAGTCGAAAACGTCAGGCTCGGTCCTATGTTGCCTTTGCCCGCGTCTATGTTCACGCGACTCTCTTCTACCGACATCTCACTACGGCGTAGCTCTATGTTGTTGGCCAGCGCATGGTCTATACACTGCCTAAGTGTCCATGCTCCGCTACTTGTCGGTGTGTCTTGTGCCTGAGCTGTGGCGCACGTCAGCGCAAGCGTCAGCACCTGAAATAAATATCTTCTTTTTTGCATGTAGAGTATGTGTTCTACTTTCCTTACATTGCAAAGTTAATGTTTACTTTCGTGGGGTATCGGGCAAATAGACCGACAGGCTGTCTTTATCGACAAAGAGCCCCAATGGGGCTCTTTTTTAGATTTTTTTACGTCCGCTTTTTGTTCCGCGATCGCGATGTCGGCGGTCGGCTCTGTTGGAGCGAGGCGACGGGTTATAGTCGTTCCAGCCGTTGTCGCGTCTTGAGCTTTTGCGTTCTTGTGGGCGTCGACGCTCTCGGCGCTCTTCGCCGTCGTAGCTCTTCGGGTCGGCAAGCTCTACAATCAGCCTATATCCATCGACCATTTGTTTGTTCATGTTCTCCACGACCATGTCGGCATAGCGTCCGTCAATGTCTACAAACGAGAAGTTGCGCATAATGTCTATATGACCAATGTTTATCTTCTCTTCCACCACGCCTCGCATGAAGCTATTGATGAGCTTTATGATGTCGCCCGGTCGTATGGAGTCTATCTTGCCAATGTTGATGAACAGACGTGCCATACCTTCGTCTTCGCGTGCACGTGTCTCTTTGTCTTTTTTCTCATCGGGCAAGTTAAGGTCGTCGGCTCCCTGATAATATTTACTCACAGCTGCAAACTCTGCACAAATAAACTTGGCAATGATGTCTTCTTTCTCGAATGCTGCAAGTTTTTCTACTGCTTCGGGGATAAACTTTGCCACGGGCGACTCTTCGTTGGTCGCCTGACCTGCTATGCCATCAACAAAGAACGCTATCTTGCGTTGGCATATCTCTTCGGCACTTGGCACCATACAGCGCACAAATGTCTTGCCCGAAATCTTCTCTATCTGGCGGATTCGGCTAATCTCTTTCTTGCCTATGATTACAATGCTCGTGCCTTTCCGACCTGCACGCCCCGTACGCCCACTACGGTGTATATACACTTCGGTGTCGTCGGGTAAGTTGTAGTTGATCACGTGCGTCAGCTCCTTGACGTCTATGCCACGTGCTGCCACGTCAGTGGCCACAAGCAGTTGTAGGTGTCGAATCTTGAAGCGTTGCATGACCATGTCGCGTTGGGCTTGCGAGAGGTCGCCGTGCAGTGCGTCTGCGTTGTAGCCATCTGCAATAAGACGCTCCGCCACGTCTTTGGTCTCTTCGCGTGTGCGACAGAATATTATGCCGTAGATATCTGGCACCACGTCCACTATGCGTTTGAGGGCTGCATAGCGGTCCGACGGACGCACCATATAATAGTGATGTTCGACCGTGTCGGCACCCTGATTTGTTTTGCCAATGCGAATCTCGAGAGGGTCGTGCATGTAGTGCCCCGCCACGCGAGCAATGAATGGTGGCATAGTGGCCGAGAAGAGCAGTGTCTGACGCTCCTCGGGTGTCGTGTCAAGAATTGTTTGCAAGTCGTCTTTGAAGCCCATGTCGAGCATCTCGTCTGCCTCGTCGAGTACAAGCCAGCGTATGCTGCCCAGCTCCAACTCCTCTCGCTCAATTAGGTCGATTACGCGCCCCGGAGTGCCAACCACAATGCTTGCTCCCGAACGTAGTAGCTTTATCTGTCGGCGAATGTCGGCTCCTCCATATACGGCTGCAATGTTTACGCCTTGTTTATATTTTGCAAAGGCTGTTAGGTCTTTGGCAATCTGCAAGCATAGCTCGCGCGTGGGGCTGAGTATCATGGCCTGCACACCTTTGGCATTGGGGTCGGTCAGTTGCACAATGGGCAGCCCGAAAGCTCCCGTCTTGCCCGTGCCAGTCTGAGCAAGCGACACAATGTCGCGTCCGCCACCCAGTATCTCGGGTATGCTCTTTTCTTGTACGGGTGTCGGCTCTACAAAATTTAGTTCGCCTATGGCTTGCAAGATGTCTTGGTCAAGACCTAATTCTTCAAATGTCATTTATATTGTATATGTCTTTTTCTTCATCTCTATGAGAAGAGCAAAAGTATTGAAAATAAGGCATATACACACTTGCAACTTTTTTGTTTGTGTTTATTTAACATATTATTTGTTGTCTGTAATCTGTTCTCCATTATGCCAAAACAAGAAAGGCCACCACTGATTGTGGTAGCCTTTCTTATGTGTTTTGAGCTATAAGACTCTTATTCTATGTCTTAGTGGAGCCCTGCAGGACCAACAGTCGACGGCACAAGACTTGCGTCTTTATACGTAAAGCCGTTGATGTTGAAGTCGTGCATTTGGTTGTCGGCCGTCGTAGCTTCGGTGTAAACACCCAGAGGCCGCGGGTCGGTGAAGATGTCGTCGGCGTAGAGCGCATTGCTACCTGAGGTCAGCACTTTGACGTTAGCGTCGTCCGAACCATTCTCCATGTTGTCCGACAAGCTGCAGTCGCTCGAGCCTGCGCCACGTGTGGTGCTGCTGAGCTTGTTGCTTGCTGCTGTGAAGTAGCTGTCGTCGGCTGTCGGGTCGGAGGCTGCAAAGTGTGCCGTAGAGTAGTTGTTGCGAATGTCGAAGGTTACGTTTTCGAACTTACGAATGTCGAGACCAGAGGTCTTAAGAGGACGGTCGGCATCGGCATCGCCACGGCGGCTAACCACGAAGAGGTTGTTGAGCATCTCCATATACATACCCTCGGAAGGTACGGAGTTGCGAATGTCGAACATTGCGTTGCCACCGTATGTGCCAGGGTTGACAATTATGTTGTTGTTGAACTTGATGCTCCAATAGCCGTTGAAAGTTGTCCACTTCTGCGTAGCAAAGAGTGAGCCCGGGAAGTCGATGACGGTGTTGTTTGTAAACTGGAAGTCTTCGAAGAGGTTGGTGTCGTCGCTCATCTTGCCTTCGTTGCAGCTGACAAATGCATAGCCCTGACCGTTGACTTTGAACATGCCACAGCTTGCCCACTTACAGTTGTCGACGTAGAACTTGCGGATCTTCTTGGTCTGGATGCCCTGTACGCGTATCCAACCACGAATCATGTTTTTGAACGTACAGTTGCGCACCACGAACCCTTCGAGCACGAAAGGCATAGCCTCAGAGAACTGGTTGATGAAGTAGTTGCCTGTGCCAGTCGTTGGGGTGCTTGTCCAGTTGTTGTCTGTTGCAAAGTTGAGTTTTTCGTAGCTCAGAGCCTTGTCGCAGTCGAAGTCGATATTCTCGAACACGAGGTCTTCGACCTGAATGCCACCCTCTTCGCCAGCGTTGGGGTTGCGACCGAACGACCAGTTGCACGAGCGAGGACCAGTGACATTGCCGTCTTTGTCGACGCTATAGCCTATGCCGAGGTATACCTTAGCGCGGTTGTTGGGGTCGTCGCACTTGAGGGTGAAGCCCTTACTCATGGTCACGTGGGTGTTGAGGTAGTAAGACTTGCCTGCTTCGAGTTTGAAGACGGTGCCTTCGGGTTTGTCGGGGTCGGTCATGAAGGTCTGGAGGATTCGGTCTATCTGACGTGCGTCGAGTTCTTTGGCGCGAGCTTTGAGAGCTTTGGCTTGAGCTTCGGCCTGAGCAAGAGTCTCGGCATCCCATGTGGCATCGGGCTCTACGAGGTAGGCCGAGTCGGCTTCGTCGAAGCCACCAGCAATGACAATTGGGTCAATGGGGTCGCCTTTCATACGGACCATGATGTTGTTGTAGGGCTTATCGCCGTTGCGGAGCTCTGCAGCATCGTTCCAGACGTTGATGGAGTACATGGTGTTCTTGACCAGTCCGTCGACGGTTATGCGAGCCGTACCCTTGGTCTTGAGTTCTTCGTTGTCCGAGATGTCGATACGCTTCACTTCTTTGTAGCCATTTTCGGTGGTGTGGAAAGTGATGTAGTCGGCTTTGTAGACACGTGTCGAGTCGCTCAGGTATTTAATGTAAGAGCCAAAGATTTCGACAGCTTCTGCGTCTTGCTTGTCTTCGTCGGCTTCGGGGTCGGACTTCTGACCCGTCTTGACGCGCATGTCGAGCACAACCTCGAGCGAGGTCTGCGTAACAGATTCGCGGCTTAGGACTTCGGGAGTGTAGTAGCGCTGGTTGCTGATGACGATGCAGATGTTGTCCTGATGTGAGCCGTCGCCAATGCCATACCAGTTGCTGTTGGCTGGGTTGGCACGTAGCTCGTCGTCGGTCGGGTTGGCCGAGAGTCCGCTATTGCTAAGCGTACGGATGGCGAAACGATACTTTGTGTTGTACTGAATGTCTTCGAGCAGGTAGGTGTATGTTTCGGCACCTGGGACTATTATGCTTTCGATGTAGTCATCGTTGACCCAGTTGGGGTCGAGGTTCTGACCAATGCCGTAGCGTATTTCGTAGCCATAGACACCTTCGACCTCGTACCAATAGAGGCGGATGTCGTTTCGACCAGAGGCCTGACACTCGTAGGTGTCTTGTCCTTCGCCCATGTTGGTGGTTCTGCTTTGCCTAAACTGCGTCTGGAACTCGCGGTTGGGTCCGCTTGCCGACCAGTCGTCGTCGTCGCAAGCCGTGAACGAAAGCACAGCAGCCGACAGGCATAGGGCCGAGAGAATATGTTTGTTCATTTTGTTCCTTTTGAGTTTGTGAAATAGAGGGCTGTGTGGTTGTTGCTTGTTGTGGCATGTGCCACATAGCCCTCTGTTTTTATTGCTTAATGTTTTTTAGTAGCCGTAGTAGTTGACATACTGACCATTGCTTCGGTTGACGAATGTGCGAGGGATTGGCAGTATGTAGCGTACGGGAGGCAAATTGCTGAGCGTGTTGTTGCAAGCACCAAATGGCACATCGTTCGACGAGATATACATGTAGCCACGGAACGAGAGTCGGCATGCTGGGCGGACGTTGCCGTCGCCGTCGACCCACGAAGAGCTAAGGTCTGATGTCGGACGAATCCATGCGCGAGTAACTATGCTACCATTGATGGTTACCTTGTCGTCGGCAGGCTTGGTGAAGCCCTTGGGTGTGCCCCAAACGTTGAGTATTTCGAGTGTGTTATACTTTTCGTTGGTGCAGGGGTAGGAGTTGATGTCGACGGGGTTGGGCAAGAAGCAGTAGTAGTAGTTGGTCAGCGACGACATGTTGTCTATGTCGGACTTGATTATCTTGACGCTGTTGTCTTTTACGTCTTCTGCACTGGCAAAGTAAGTGCAGATGTTGTTGACGTTCTCTTCGTTGTAGCCCGAGCCCATGTTGGCTGCGAACTCATAGTAGTTGTAGAACTGACGATAGATGACTTCGGAGTACTTATTCCAGCGGACGAGGTCTTTCCAGCGAATGTTTTCGCCTGCGAACTCCCATGCGCGTTCGTTGAAGATGGCGGTGAAGAATTCGTTGTAGTCCGATGTGCTGACGTCGGGCAAGCCTGCGCGACGGCGTACTTGGTTAAGTGCTTCGAGAGCTTCGGCCGTGGGCGCACCCTCTACTTCGTTGACTGCTTCGGCATACATCAGTAGGACGTCGGCGTAGCGCATGTAGGGGAAGTTGATGCCAGTGTTGCCCGACGTTCCGGAGCCGAAGCCACCATTCTCGCGCCAGAGTTTGCTCCACTTGTTGCAACGATATGTCAGACCACCTATGTTGAGGCTTGGGCTTCCTTCTTCGTTGGTGTGAGCGACTGACTTGGCATCGGTGTAGTTGTCTTTGTAGTCCCAGTAGCCTACTACGAAGTCGCGACGAAGGTCGAGAGTGTCGAATGTCCAACGATAGAAAGCGTTGAGCTGCAAGCCGCCATTGGACGAGCCGTAGCCGACTTTGTCGTTGTCGGTGCTGGTCCAGCTGACCGAAGGTCCGTGTACGTAGCCAATGTTGCCACTCGAACCCGTCGTTAGCGGAATTTCGAATATTGGGTCGTCGGAGTTATCGATTTTGTAGTTGCACTCGTCTACGAATACTTGGCGATACGACTTGTTAAGAGCGTGGTTGCTCTTGTTGATGACGCTGTCGGTGTAGGCAACGGCTTTCTTGTAGTAGTTCTTGTAGTCGGACGGGCGCACCATCTTGTAGTTGCTTGCGCCTTCGGGGCGGAGCGAGTAGCCACCGCGGAAGAGGCTTATGCGAGCAATAAGTGCCCAAGCAAACTCTTTCGAACAGCGTTCGACTGTTACGTCCGAAGCGAACTTCATGTCGGGAGCTGCCTTTTCGAGGTCTTCGATGAGGCTGTCGAGGATGGCATCGCGGTCGGCAATGGGCATTACGAGCTTGTCGTAGTTGTCTGCCGTACGGCTAAACGAGAAAGGTACATCGCCACAGAGTACGACGAGGTCGAGGTAGTTCATGGCGCGGATACACTTGGCTTCGCCAATCATTTGCATGACTTCGGCATGGTCGTCGTTCTTCGGGTCGGTGTAGAATTCTGTATTCTCTACGCCGCATACGAAGTTGTTTGCATACTCGATGTTGGCATAGGCGTCGCGCCAAGTGTTGTTGATGTTGCTGCCGTCGGCAGTGGCGTCGAAGAAGCGATAGCTGTTGCCATTCGAGTTCTGTGTTTCAGAGCCGTTGGTGGTCATTTCGACGTCGGAGTTGAGGCAGTAGGTGTTGATGTAAGCTCCGCCGTAGGTGTTGGAGCTAAGCATGTAGGCGTAGACAGCGTTGAGGTTTTTGTTTATCTCGTCGACCGTACCGAAGACGTATTCGTCTGAGAAACTCGATGGCGAGTCGACTTCGAGATAATCGTCGCAAGCAGGCAGTGCGCAAGCAGCCAACGTAGCGAGACCTATTGGGAGAAATATTTTGCTTTTCACGGGACTAACTAATTAAAATGTTAGGTTAAGACCGAGCAAGAAGCCACGGCTACGCGGATAGCGGTTGTAGTCCATGCTGGGCGTCAGTCCACTCTGAATGTCGACTTCGGGGTCGTAGCCAGAGTAGTTGGTTATGCAGAAGAGGTTGGAGCCTGTGAAGTAGACGCGAGCTTTCTGACACTTAAACTTGTCGGTAAGGTCTTTCTTGAAGGTATAGCCCACGGTTACGTCTTGGAGTCGGAGGAACGAAGCGTCTTCGACGAAGTAGGAGTGGATGACCTTTTGGTCGCCTACGCGTATAGGGTTCCAAAGTGTACGACCTTCGTTGATCTCCTTATATGTCGTTTGAGCATACTCGGTCGTCGTGGGCATGTTGTCGCCACGCGATTCGATTAGGTAGCGCCAGCGGCTGCCAGAGTCGAAATCTTTGAGCAAGTTGGTCGGGTTGGTGGTGCTGAGCTTGGCCGAGCTGAGCATGTAGGCGTTGGCGTTGTAGACGTCGAAGCCGAGCATGTAGTTGAAGTTCATGGTCATGTCGAACTGCTTGTAGGAGCCCGAAAGACCAATACCGCCCTGTACTTTTGGCGTTGTGTTGCCAATGACTACGCGGTCGCGCTCGTCGATGTAGCCGTTGCCGTCTTGGTCGCGGAACTTGATGTCGCCCGGTTGGAGGTCCGAAGTGGTGTAGACGGTGTTGTAGGGCACGCCACTCTTCAAGTGGTAGTTGTCGGTTATGCCGAGGTCTTGTGCCACACCCGTTGCTTCGTCGACGCGTGTGCCGTCCCAGCTGTTGGTGCTCCAACGTTGTGCACGTGCGTCATATTCGAAGTCGTCGAAGCCATAGAGTCCGTCGTATTCGAAGCCATAGATGAGACCGACTTGTTCGCCTTCTTTGACGAGGTAGTCAGAGCCATAGGTGGAGTCGTCGAACTTAGAGCCCCAGCGGTTGCCCGAGGCACGCATGATTTTTTCGGTGCCGTTGAGCTTGTCAATCTTGTTTTTGTTGTGGCCGAGGTTGAAGTTGAGGTCCAGTCGGGCATCGGAGGTCTGAATGATGTTGTAGTTAACCGAGATTTCGATACCCTTGTTGGTTGTCTCGCCGACGTTTTGGATTTGCTTGCGATAGCCAGTTGTGTAGGGGATGTCGGATTCGAGGAGCAAGTCTTTTGTCGAGTTCCAGTAGAATTCAGGTGTAATCTCGAGTTTGCCGTCGAAGAATCCCATGTCAAGAGCTATGTTGCGGCTGAGCGTTGTTTCCCACTTGATGTCGGGGTTGGGGAGCGTGTTGTTGCTCGAGTTGCGATAGTAGTTTTCGCCTGTTTGCTTGGTGTCGCCTGCTTCGCCAAAGACTACGCTGCTGCTTGTGGTTGTGGCGTAGGTGTAGCGCCAAAGGTCGTTGTCGATGTTGTTGTTACCCGACTTACCGACGGCTGCACGTAGCTTGAGGTTGCTTAGCCAATCGAAGTCCATAAAGTCTTCGCGACTGATGACCCATGCTGCACTGACGGCCGGGAAGTAGCCCCACTGCTTGCCGGGTGCGAACTTGGTCGAGCCGTCGGCGCGGAACGTGCCGCTAAGGAGGTACTTGTGGTCGTAGTTGTAGGAGATTTGACCGAAGAATGAACTTGTCTTGACGGGAGTGTTAACGGCCGAAGTGTTGCTATATGGACGACCCAACTGAGCGTTTGCAATGGCTTGGCTTGCGCTGGTGGTCTTGGGGAAGTAGCGTTCGGTCATGCTCTCGTTCGAGCCAAATTGTTGCTGTATTTCCTGACCAGCGAGGACGTTGAAGTTGTGGAAGTCGTTGATGGTCTTGGAGTAAGACAAGGTGTTGGTCCAAGTCAGTCGGTTGGAGCGAGTCGTCTTGGTCGTAAGGACTGGTTGTTCGTCGACAGCCGACGAAGAGAGCCAACCGTAGAACTGGTTCTGGTCGGAGAACGAGTTGAAGAGTGCAATGTCGCTCTTGAAGACAAGACCTTTTATAGGTGTAATCTCGAGGCTTGCTTGGTTGGTGAAGCTGTAGGAGTGCTTCTTGTTGTAGTTCTGATCGATTTCGTTGTTGGGGTTGGTGATGGCGAAGTCATATTCTTCTTCTTCGTTCTGAAGATTTTCGTCCCAACCACCTGTGGTGCGGATACCGTCTACTGGGTGATAGCGCAGAACACCAACAATACCGCTCTTGCCGACGTTGTCTGCACCTACGCCAGTGTCGCGACGATAGGTTACGCGTGGGTTGATAAGGAGCTTGATGTAGTCGTTGAACTTGATGTTGAGTTTGGTGTTCATGTTTGTACGCGTAACGCCACTGCCCGAAATGATACCATTTGTTTCGTTGTGCGTCAGGCTGACGTTGGCTTTAATCTTTTCGTTGCCACCGCTCATGGTTACATTGTACATGTGACTCCATGGGTGTGAGCCCATGATTTCGTCTTCCCAATCGGTTCCTTCGACGTTCTTCCAGAGGTCAAGGTCGTTCTCCATGCCGAGGGTGTTACCCCAGTTCTTACGCCATGTACGGCGGTTGCTGTTCGACTGGCTAAATTCGACTGCTTCGGTGTTGAAGAGCATGAACTCGTAGGCGTCGAGTACG